>ERZ1034876.451-NODE-451-length-23516-cov-9.817953_pt1 | contig 23516 bp, 30 predicted proteins | sample MGYA00520698_ERZ1034876 | MGnify/ENA primary metagenome ERZ1034876 (study PRJEB33766, sample SAMN09781723) | gut metagenome | biome: gut microbiome | host: Homo sapiens | place: Madagascar | study: EMG produced TPA metagenomics assembly of the PRJNA485056 data set...
CCCCAAAACTTTAGGGATAAGCTGTAGAAACTAAAATCCGGTGCATAACTTTCCTGAAAAAGAACGGTAGAAAAAACTATAAACACAGTTTTTTCTACCGAAAATGATTATCCACAAAATAAAAAAATAAATTTCGTCATTTTTTACAATGACTTATGCATGCCTCTGAACAGTAACCATTTATTTTTTGAGTGTGACTTTCTTTTTTTGCTTATTATTGACTTTTGAAATATTTTGCCGTATAATATTTTCATCAGCAAGGAATTGTTGATTCTTGAGATTCCATGATTTTCTCAAGATGTCGCTCTGGTCGATGGCAGGGTGTTGGATTGAAATATATAATTATTTTTAAACAAAAAAAGGAAAAGCGGGGAAGCTATTGTGCTTCCCCTTTTCCTTACTCATTATCATAATCAACCACTCTTGCCACCAGTTTTCCATCTTTTACTTTTATTGATCTTGTTACCGTGTGGCCGAATTCTTTTGTTGTCTGTTTTTCATACTCAGCGCCAACTTCTTCCCATTCGATGAGTTTCTGGATACTATCAACCCAGACAGCATTACTTCCGATATCTTCGGCACCTGTTGAGGCTCTTCCTTTGTGGTATGCTTTGTTGATTGCCCCCATAACAATAGCTAATTGTTTGGCGGTAAGCCGATCAATCAATTCTTCTGGCACTTGCTCTTCGATTGCCCCGTAAGTCTGTCCGCCTTTAAATCCTTTGTACTCTTCGTAAGCTCTATTTAATTTGATACTATGTTTTCTCATAATTTTTCTACTCTCCTATTGACATTTTAAGTCTATAATGATAGTATAATAATACCTATTAATTTAGGTGGGAATTGAAATATATTTATTGTTTTATGGAAAAGTGGTATATTGTACCACTTTTTTCATTTCACATGGTACAGCTCAATCGGTTCTCCATTTCTGTATAATATATGATAAGTATCACCTGGAATTACTTCAAAAAAGTCAATTGTTTTTCCTTCATCCCATGAGTATCCTTCTTCGGAAAAGGTTTTATCTGATACATTTTCAATTGCATTCTCTACATAATCTTTAATCGGATCATCATCATCTTTTGTCCACTCCTCTGAGTACTCACACTCGGAACTTTCTGCTTCTACTTCGTAAATTGGTTCTCCGGTTCCTTCATTATAGCTCTGGCTCATTTTGATTGTATGGCAATAGATTTTTTTCATTTTTTCTTCCTCCTTATGAGATGTTCTTTTTTAACTGTCTTTATTATACATCTATGTGCGTAATATTTATATATTTTTTTTGTCTCTCCAACTCATCAAGCACCGCTAGCACGGTATCCCGGATAAAAGCAGTATTGCTTTTTCCAAGATTTAATATTTCTATTCTTTCTTTGGTTCCTTTAGGAAACACGATGTTGAGACGATAGTTATTGTTTTCATACTTCCTAATTGCTTTTTTCTGCGCTTCTGTTGTCATGTTTTCCCTCCTGACTTCCTATCTAACTTCCATAGCGTTTTCTACAGCTTTCTTGCCAGCAAGTTTGATTGCCGCCGTCTTGTTCATAATCTCTCTTTCACGGAAATCACGTTCTTCTGTGTTTAGCCATTTTTCAGCCTGTTCTTTTGTTTCAAACGGGCCGTACACTCTATGAGACCATTCTCCAAAATTGTATTTACTGCTTACTCCATACATGATCATTTTTTCTTCCTCCTTATGAGATGTTCTTTTTTAACTGTCTTTATTATACATCTATGTGCGTAATATGTCAAGATATATGCGTGTAATATTAAAAAAACTTTTTTGATACTTTGATGAACTGTTTCCTATTTTTTTTCTATGGCAAAATATAGGTACAAAGAAACATAGGAGGTATGCTTATGTATCCATATATGGTAGATCCACAAGCATTTGCCAATGAGCAGGCAATGTTGCAAAGTCGAATAAATCAGCTCGAACAGCAGAGAAATCAGCAAATAGGGATGTACTCTGGCCAGTCTCAGTCTGTACAGCAGCCAGTACCAACATCCAACGTGAACTGGATACAGGTGGCCGGAATCGAAGGTGCGCGAAACCAGATTGTACAGCCAGGACACACTGCATGGATGATGGATAATAACAGCCCGGTGTTTTACGTAAAATCTGTTGATGGAATGGGAAGTGCAACATTTAAGGTATTCCAGTTTGCCGAGATAGCTCCAGAAGCCCTAAATCCTGTACAGAATCAGCAGAATACACCTAGTACTGACTATGTTACACGAGCAGAATTTAACGCCTTATTGGAGCGATTAGGAGATGTACCGAAAAAGGAGGAGTCTGAATGAACCCTTTAATGAGTTTGATTGGAAGCATGGGCGGCAGTAAAAATCCGATGTCCGCAATGATGCAGGCAGTAAATATGATAAATCAGATAAAAAAATCCGGAAATCCACAGGCGGCGTTCGATCAGGTGGCACAGTCCAATCCGCAAATCAAACAGGCGATGGATATGTGCAAGGGGAAGAACCCACAGCAGATTTTTGAAAATAGATGCAGGCAAAACGGAATTGATCCGGCACAGTTTACCGGGATGTTGAAATAGTTATTAAGGCAAGCATGCAGCCTTAAAATATAAGAAAAAAGGAGACTACTACTATGACAGATGGAACAATGCTCAGTGCGGCAGATGTAGCAGCCGTAACGAGAAATAATGATGGTTGCAATGATATGTGGGGCGGAGGAGGCTGGTGGATCTGGATCATCCTTATCGCTTTCTTATTCCCTATGATGGGCAACTGGAACCGTGGTGGTGTTGAGACAGGTGTACAGGATAATTTTATCAGCGATGAATTTGTAAAACGTGACATTTTCAACACAAACCAGAATGTTTCCAACACAGCTTGCCAGACACAGAGAGATGTACTGGAAAGCCGGTACACAAACCAGCTTGGCTTACAGCAGTTGCAGGCATCTCAGCAGAACTGTTGTTGCGAAACTCAGAAAGAAATCTTACAGAGCCGTTACGATGCCGCTCTGATGGCCCAGAATATGCAGGCTCAGATGGCACAGTGCTGCTGCGACATCAAAGAGAGTATTCTCGCTGATGGCAACGCAACCAGACAGCTTATGCAGGAAAATACTATCCAGAATCTCAGGGATAAGCTGGCAGACCGTGACAGAGATCTCCAGACTGCATACTGGCAGATTTCCCAGGTAAACCAGACAAAGAGCATCGTGGATGCTGTTCGCCCGACTCCGATACCTACATATCTTACCTGTTCGCCGTACTTTGCGTACAATATGAACGGACTTGTTGGTGGATGCTGTGGAAATGGTAACGTCCTCTAATGAGTAACAGAGAGTTGTCCGCTTTGGATCTTCTGAACCTGTTCGGGGTGTTTTTGCAGGCGATGAACTATCAGAGCGATCTGTCGCAGGCTAGCAATGCGGATATAGCAAAACACCTGCATGAGCAGGACAGGAAGTATCTGGATAGGATCTTGGAAAATCAAAACAAAATAATCAGCATGTTGGAAGAATCCATTGCTACAAAGTAGTCTTGCAATAACACAGGGGGTAGGCATGGAGCTTGCCCCTTTTTTATCAGAAAAGGAGAATTATTATGCTTAATGTTATAAACGTACCAACTCAGGAAGTAGCAGCTAATCAGAATATCATTTTTAATAGCACCCGTGTAAAATCTCGTAGATGTGGATGCCAAAGTGGATGGCTCAATCATATCGAGGGCAGCGGATTGTTTACGATCACAAACAGGGGTAACCAGCCGATGGCAGTAGAATTGCAGTTTAATGCGAACGTTACCGCAGCCGCCGCAGGAGCAACAGCACTGGTACTTAAGTTGAACGGAGAAGCAATTGGTGGAACAGAAATGGACTATACAGTAGTTACAGCGAATGTATATCAGAGCGTGAGCGCAGACACCCTTATTCCTGTGCCCGCTGGAACATCTCTAACCGTATCTGCCGGAAACATTTCTGCCGGTGCTGTTCTGGTTAAGGATGCGAACCTAATTATCAAAAAGGTAGCATGAGGAGGTGATCTGAATGATTACCTTCAAGAGTAATAGAGATGTGAACAGTGTGGAATCTATTTTTTCAGAGATTAATGCCCGGATGATTGCGGCCCTGATGTTTCATGATCAGATGTCAGATTATTTCGACTTCCTTGGAATGAAAGGATATAAGAGACTGCATGAATACCAGTATTTTGCGGAATCTCTGGAAAGAAAGAAACTTAATCAGTATTATATCAACCATCACAACAAACTGATACCGGATATCTATTCTGGACAGGTCGCAATGATACCGGAGAACTGGCAGACAGCGAACCGGATCAGCGTAGGCAAGTCCACTAAGCAGAAAGGCATCGAGGACGGATTCAATCAATATCATGAATGGGAAGCTGAGACTAAATCCCTGTACGAACATTATTCCTCACGACTTCGTGAGATGGGAGCGGTTGCGGATGCAATTATGGTAGAAAAACTGGTGGAAGATGTGGATAACGAATTGAAGAAGTTGGAAAGAATCATTGTTGATCTGATTTCTTCCGGCTACGATATGGTGTACATCACAGAATCCCAGCAGTGTATCCATGATAAATACAAAGCAAAAATGTGTGAGATATTCAGGTAGGCGGTGATAATATGAAAGATATGATTAAAATTTTGGAGAATCAACTGAAAATCGAAGAAGAGAACGTAAAGAACCAGCTCACGAACAGCAATCTTGATGTGATTTTTAAGCTTACCACAACTATCTGCAATCTTAAAAAGATGTGCGGTGACTGGGAAGCTTCCGGGACGGTTGCAGAAGTGGCAGAAGATGTGATTAAAAAGTACAGTAACGGGCGGTACGATCATAATATTGATGCCTTGTATGATGGCTATATTGCCGCGAAACAGGCATATCAAACCAATGGTGATCAGCAGCATAAAGATAAGCTGATGGAAGCTCTTGGGCGGCTCATGGTAGAAATCTACGATATGCTTTCCGCTATGATGGTGGACTCTGATTTTCGTGATGAAAAAGAAGAGATAATGCGAAGAATCAAGATGCTTTCGGACTAAAATGTGAGGACAAATTTTTTTCCACTATATGATACTATAATCTTGCAAGGGGTAGCGCTCTTGTGAGGACTTGTTGGCTGAGAGTTTTTACTTTCTTTTTTCATTATTCCCTCCTTTCTCCGGATGTGCCCTTAAATAGAAACAGGCTTTGAGCGGCCTGGAGGTTGAAAAGCGGATGCAATTTCCGGCACATCCTTTACCAGTAATGGCAGGCTGGTAACACCTCCTTGTGAAATGGGTAATAAAAAAACAGGTAAAACCTTCCGTGAAAGTCGGATAGTGGTAGGCATAACACGAAAAATACCTTGCTAACCCGGGAATCCGGGTTATGTGGAATGTACGTCAATGGTAGACTGACAGGGTCGCTCCCTGGGTTCCGGTTCGATTCCGGGCGTTCCGCTTACCTTGCCAGTGGTCTAACTGGCTTAATCCATTTACCTGCGGCGGCAGGTCAATAAACACGACCAGGAGGATATTATGCAGAAACTTATTGACGCTCTTAAATCATTTGGAATTGAGATCCCGGAAGACAAACAGGCAGATGTAAAGAAAGCACTCTCTGAGCATTATAAGAACGCTAAAGAAGTTGCAAAAATACTGTCAAAAGTTGAGGGGGAACGTGACAACTGGAAAGAACGTGCTGAAACAGCAGAAGAAACCTTAAAAGGTTTTGACGGTATCGACCCGGCAAATATTCAGACAGAGCTTGCTGGATGGAAAAAGAAAGCCGAGGATGCAGAGAAAGAATTCAATGCAAAAATCTACGACCGTGATTTCTCAGATGCGCTCAAAGCGGCACTTGATGATGTTAAGTTTTCCAGTGAAGCGGCGAAGAAATCAGTCATGGCAGACATTAAAGAAGCCGGATTAAAGCTGAAAGACGGTAAAATCCTTGGACTAAACGACCTGATTGAGCAGATGAAGCAGTCTGACGCATCCGCTTTTGTGGATGAATCTCAGCAGCAGGCTCAGCAGAATCAGGCAAGATTTACTACTCACGTTGGGCAGCAGCAGACACCGGGGAACATGACAAAGAAAGATATCGAAGCAATCAAAGACCCGTCCGAAAGACAGGCTGCAATTGCTCAGAATATCCAGTTATTCCAGTGATTTTTTTACACCGACTATACACCAGAGTATAGTCGCTAACCCAATACCTTAATAATTATGGGTAGAAAGGATTTTTTATATGGCGGCAAAAACAAATCTTATTACGACTAATGATATCCAGGTCAAAGCACGTGAGATTGACTTTGTTACCAGATTCGAAAGAAACTGGCAGCACTTACGTGACATTCTTGGTATCATGCGTCCAATCAAAAAACAGCCGGGTGCTGTACTGAAATCAAAGTACGCAGAGGGTACTTTACAGAGTGGAAATGTTGGTGAGGGTGAGGAAATCCCTTACAGCAAATTCGTTGTAAAAGAAAAGTCCTATGCGGAAATGACTATTGAGAAGTACGCAAAGGCTGTATCTATCGAAGCAATTAAGGACCACGGTTACGAGAATGCTGTTCAGATGACCGATGATGAGTTCCTTTTCCAGCTTCAGACTGATGTTACCGGAAGATTTTATGATTATCTGAAAACCGGTACACTTACTTCCACAGAAACTACTTTCCAGATGGCTCTGGCAATGGCTAAAGGCCGTGTTGAGAACAAGTTCAAACAGATGCACAGAAATGTGACTGGTGTTGTTGGATTCGTGAACATTCTGGACGTATATGAATACCTCGGAGCAGCTGAGATCACTATTCAGAACCAGTTCGGATTCCAGTATATGAAAGACTTCATGGGATTCAATACCATTTTCCTGTTATCTGACAGTGAAATCCCGAGAGGTCAGGTTATTGCAACACCTGTTGAGAACATCGTACTGTACTATGTAGACCCAAACGAGTCTGACTTCGCAAGAGCTGGCCTGGTGTATACCGTATCTGGCGAAACAAACCTGATCGGATTCCACACACAGGGCAACTACCATACAGCAGTTTCCGAAGCATTTGCAGTTATGGGACTTACTCTTTTCGCAGAGTACATTGATGCAATCGCAGTAATTACCATTGATGAGACACCGACCCTCGGCACTCTGACAGTAAATTCCGTGGCTGGGACAGCAAGCGGTGATACAAAAATCACTGTAAATCCGGCAAAAGAAAACGCTAACAATGTGTACAAATACAAAGTTGGTGCATCTGAAACAACTGTGACTTATGGCCAGAATCTCAGAAACTGGACAACTTGGGACGGAAAAGCTGACATTAAGGCAACAACCGGACAGAAGATTACAGTAGTTGAATGTGATGGAACATACAAAGCACTGAATTCCGGAAGCGCAAGCGTAACAGCAAAATGATGATCGTAGGAGGTAACTGGCATGGCTTATGCAGATTATGAATTTTATACAACTTCATATTTCGGTTCAGTTGTGCCAGAAACCGATTTTCCACGACTGGCAGAAAGAGCCGGTGAATTTGTGAATATAATGACATCTGATAGGTTGGTGGACGGACTGCCAACAAACGAACGCTCGCAGAAGCGTATCAAAAAGGCGGTCTGTTCACTGGCTGAATTAATGTATCAGATTGAGCTTGCTGAAAAGAATGCTACCAATGCCGCCGTGAGTGGAACATCAACCACAATCGGGTCCGGTGGTAGCACTACAGGCGTTGTAACCTCTGTATCCTCTGGCAGTGAATCTATCTCTTATGCTACGCCACAGCAAAAAGCATCAGGTGCGAAGGAATGGAGTGCAGTGTATGCCGCTGTTGGAGATGTACAGAAAACGAACGACTTACTCTTAAAGACAGCTTTACCTCTTTTGATGGGAGTAAGGACAGATGATGGTATTCCAGTATTATATTCTGGAAATTAAAGGAGATATGTATGGAAGCATTATTTACAAACGTAACTCTGATTCTGGCAGTAATCGGTGTTCTGGCGTTTTGCGTATCTGTGATTACACAGGTGATTAAAAATGTTGGATTCCTGTCTAAGATTCCGACAGATGCACTGGTGCTTGTTCTGTCTATCGGAATCACTGTAGCCGCTTTTGTGGCATATATGCAGTATATCCGCATGGAAATCTTGTGGTATATGATTTTAGCCGCTATCATGGCAGGATTTATTGTAGCGTTTATTTCCATGTTTGGATGGGAGAAGATCACGGAATTGTGGAAACGAACATCCAAGGTTGATGTGGATAAGCTGAAAAATAAATGATTAAGGAGAGGGTATCATGTACGAAAAAACGGTGACGATTTTTAATTATTACGAATCAGCCACGACAGGAGATGCGTACTGGTATCCTCATGTTCTATCCAATGTCGATTTGAACACCGATAGAGGAGCGATTATTAAGAAATACGGAGCAGATACCGCTGATAATGCACAGCTTCATATTCTGTATGGAACAAACCAGTCCGGTCAGAAGGTAATCGCAGACAGGGACAGCAATGCTATTCCATGGTTGCCACCTAAGGAATGGAAGAATCAGACGAATGACCTTTTGTCTGAAACTCTCACATTCTCACCGGAAGATGACTTTTTCTGGGAGGGAGAATGGGACAAGGGCGTTGTGAATGATGATGATTACCGTGGTGGATTTTATCAGTACATGAACCAGAGCCGAGACAATGTATTTAAGATCACTAGCGTGGGTGGGCCATATAGTCTGATACCACACTTTGAAATTTTGGCAAAATAAGGAGTAGATATGGAAGATAATAAGCCAATAGGAAAAGATGCAGATGGAAAGGACATTCTGGCAGATGCCATGAAATCACTGCTTAATCAGTATCCTGGATTGCATGATGGTGAAAAAATCAAATACGAGGAGCTGGGAGCGGACAGTGGAATTGCCTTTTATGCGGATGCCGGGGCACTGATCTATTCCGAAAAAGAGGATGTTTGCGGTACGATGCACCAAGTGTGCCAGTATCCGTTTATCGTGGTGTACCGCACAGCTTCAGACAAGGAGCGGCAGAAGCTTTCCGTACAGAGATTCCTGGATAATCTAGGCAAGTGGATATGCCGTGAACCGGTTGCAATAGATGGCGTTGAGACACGCTTATCCGCTTTTCCTGAGCTTTCACAGGGGAGAGTGATAAAACGTATCACCCGTGATAATTCCTACGGCACAGAACCGCAGGAGAACGGCGTACAGGACTGGTTGCTTCCTGTTACAGTAAAATACGAATATGACTGGGAAAAATGGTGATTACATCACTCAAATATAACAATTAACCGACTATCGCTTGAAGATAGCCGCTAACCTACACAGCCTTTTAAAAGTTATAGGCAGAAAGGACATTTTTATGATTGAAAGAAAATATCTTGCGCACTATATTGATGCAGCATTTAGTTCTTCCACTCCAACCTATGTAAGACTCGGAAAAACGCTTGAGGAATACAGCGAAGAGCTTAATCCGGACGTGGAGATCCAGGAAAACATTTTTAACGAACAGTCCGTGAAGCATTCCGGCTATAAGGCACAGGCAGATGTAAGCTCCTACTATTACGAGGATTATGATGATTCACTTTCCAATAAAATTATGGATTTAGCGAACAACAGATCCACAGGAGATAAATGTAAAACCACTATGGTTGATGTGCTTCTCAAACCGGGTGAATCGGAAAGTGCGGCTCCTACAGTAGTATGGGCGTGGAGAGAGGACGTATACCTGATTCCAAACAGTGTAGGTGGTGATACCTCAGGCGTACAGACTCCATTTACGCTATATAAAGCCGGTAATCGTGTAAAAGGCACCTGGGATATGAGTAAGAAAACATTTACTCCATCTTCCAGCTTGGTGGAATAATAAGTTATTAGAGAAAGGAGAAAATAAATGGCAAAGCAGATACAGACCAGCGTAAAGCAGGCCGAATATGAGTTTCTTGATTCTGATGGAGGAATCCTTTTTACTCTCCGATTCAACCCAGATCTCGATATTGCAAGGAGATACGAAAAAACAGTCGACTTTCTGAACAACATGTTTGAGGGGCAGGATGAGAAAGACGTTGATGCTTTTTTTGCGAAGAGTGACGAGCTGAAAGAGCAATTAAATGAGATGTTTGGCTCAGATATTTCCACACCGATCTTCTCGGTGATGAATCCGTTTACGCCACTCGAAAACGGAAAATTCTATGTGGAGGAGATCATTGAAAAACTGGGGCAGATCGTAGAATCAGAACTTGATGTGCGTGTTAAAAAGGTACAGAGCCGCCAGAGCAAATATACGGCAAAGTACCATAATTAATGAACCCGTGGGAACTTCCCACTTCGGTCAATGTTGATGGAACTGAATATGCTATAAGAACGGATTTCCGGGCTGTTTTGGACGTGCTGACGGCCACAAGCGACCCGGATTTGTTTTTGCCAGATGCTTCCGAAAAGGAAAAATCATGGGTAAAAATGGACACCATTTTAAAGATCATGGTGATTGATTATGATAATCTCCCGATAGCAAAATACGGGGAAGCATGCGAGAAAATCATAGAATTTATCGACTGTGGAATGCGTGATGATGGGATTAAAAAGCCGCATACTATGGACTGGCAACAGGATGCACAGATTATCATTCCGGCAATCAACCGTGTGCAGGGAACGGAGATCCGTTCTCTGAAATACCTGCACTGGTGGACTTTCTTTGGGGCATATATGGAGATCGGGGAATGCCTGTTTTCACAGGTGATACATATCCGGCAGAAGAAGATGAAGCATCAAAAGTTAGAGAAGTGGGAAAATGATTTTTACAACTCAAATAAAAATATTATAGATCTCAAAAAGCAACTCAGCGAAGAGCAAAAAGAAGAGATTGCGAACCTTGAGAAGTGGCTGTAGGAGGTGATTACATGGCCGACGGAAGCGTTGTTATTGATACCAAGATTGATACAAGCGGTGTGGAAAAGGGAATGGAGGATATTGAAAAAACCTTAGTAAACATAGCAGAGAATGTAAAATCCATTTCTGAAAATTTTGAAAAAATGATAAATGGATTAACAAGCGGATCGGGAACCGCAAATAATTCCGTATCAAATCTTAATAAAAATCTTGAAAAAACAGCAGAATCCGGAAAAAAAGCAGCCAAAGAAGTAAAAAAAGCTTTTGATCCAAAAGATATATCCAGATTAAAAATCCACAGATGGAACGATGAGTCAAACCTGGTAGGCGATACCAGCGAAATATCAGATGAAGAAAGGCAGGCGTTACACGAAAGAACAAAAGATGCAATAAAAGCGGCGCAAGAAGAGGCAGAAGCTTTTAATGCGGAAAAAGAAAAGGTAAATGAACTGTATGAATCAATCAAAAAAACAAAAGAAGAATTAAAATCTCTGGAAAAATCTGGTAAGTGGTGGGGAGATGACGAATATGACGAAGCTGCGATAAAGCTTCAAGATCTTACAGACAAGGTAAAGCAGTATAAAACTGCGACATTATTCCCGAAAGAAGAACCGGGCGAAGTGGAAAAAATTTCAGGATCCGTAAGCAGACTTGGGCAAAAAATGGAAATCCTTGCAAAAAAGCTCAGAGCATCCGGTATTGCTGGATTAAAGAAAAAAATCCGTGATATCGGTAATGCTATATCAGCCCTGTATAGAAAACTGGCCCAGCTTGCAGCCGGGGCAATAGTGGCAGGGTTAAAGAAAATATCAAGCGGTATTTTTGGAATCCATAAATCAGCCAATAAAAGCACGATATCACTTAAAAATATGCTCAGGTATGCGTTCGGTATCCGTTCTTTATTTGCATTGCTTAATAGATTGCGTAGTGCCGCAGCGGAGGGAATGCAAAATCTTGCCAAGTATGATCTGGCCACTGGTGCTGATAACATCAATCGGAGTGTTTCTGAGTTACAATCTGCGCTTACTCAGCTTAAGAACAGTTTTGCAACAGCATTTGCGCCGATTCTCACAGTAGTATCACCTATTCTGGTGCGCTTTATCAACCTGATTTCTCAGGCAGTGACCCGTGTAGGTATGTTGATTGCAGCACTTACCGGGCAAAAAACATTTACCAAGGCAATTGCAGTGCAAGAAAATTATGCAGCCAGTCTGGATAATACGGCGGATAGTGCCAAGAAAGCTGCAAAGGCTTTGCAAGGATATCTCAGCCCAATAGACGAGATCAACCGATATGATGACGGCAGTAGTTCTGATTCCGGCACTGGATCTGGTGGAAAATATACCGGTCCATCTGCAGGAGATATGTTCGAGGAAGTTCCCATTGAAAGTTCACTCAAGGGGATTGCAGACAAGATCAAGGAACTGATCAGGAACGAGGACTGGGAAGGCCTTGGCGCCTATATGGCAGATGGCATCAATAAGGGACTGAAGAAAGTATATGGTGCAATCAGCTGGGACAATGTAGGACCGAAGGTTACGGAATTTATTACGGCATTTGCTACAACCTTTAACAGCTTGGTAGATCATATCGACTGGGATTTGATGGGGCGCACCCTTGGTACCGGAATCAATACGGCGGTAAATACCCTTAATCTCCTGATCGGAAACGGTGGCATTGATTTTATCCAGATAGGATCTAGCATTGCGAAATCCTTAAAGGGTGCAATCCGAGAAATCAATTGGAAATCCCTTGGACAGTTGCTTGGAAACAAGTTTATGATTTCTTGGAAATTGCTCTCTGGATTTGTACAGGAAATGGCCCGAAAAAGCAATGCCGGAATTACCGGGTGGACGGAACTGGGCAAATCCATCGGTAGGGCAATGACTGGAATGTTTGAGAAGATCAGCTTCAAGGACATTGCTGATGCAATTGTAGGAGTTATCAATGGTGCATTTGAGATTCTGGCTGGGTTTGATGCAGAGTTTGACTGGGACGCATTCCAGGAAAACCTAAAAGAAGGAATCGAAACCGCGATAAACGGGATTGAATGGAAGAAGAATGGAAAGGCTTTTGGGGATTTCCTCAGTAATCTGTGTGAAACACTCAGAGGTGCGCTCACCAAAGATACATTTTACGATTTCGGTCAGGGAATCGGAGAGTTTCTTGGAGAACTGCCATGGGGCGAAATCCTTGGTACTGCTGCTAGTTTAATTATTGGTGGCTTATCAGTTGCTTTTAACGGATTAGTGGACGGAATAAAAGAAAATCATCCTATTGTCGGAAGTCTTGTTGATATTCTTACCAGAGCTTTTCTCGTTGTGAAAATCGCAAATATTACAGGGATAAGCAGTCTTGTAAAATTGATTGTTGGAGAGATTGCAAAGAAGTTGGTTACTGTTGAGAGTGTGTCTACAGTTTCCAATGGAATTACAAGTATGATGAATAACGCAACCGGAAGTGTAAGTACTTTTGGTGGTACATTGGGAAAAGTTTTTGGTACTGCTGGAAAAGTTTTTGTGGCTACAAAAGCTGCTGTCGACCTTGCGCATGGAGCTGCAAGCATCACAGAAGCTATCCAGGGCGGAAATGGCGAACTGTCTCAGGCAGGCGGATATCTGCACAGTTATACCGGTGCATTGGAAAATGCGAAAGCAATCACACAAGATCAGGCGGAAGAGCTGTGGGGGCTGATTGAAGCAAATGAAGATTCTTCAGATCTGTATGATATCGTTACACAGAAGTTGAAAGATTATGGAATATCTACTGAAAAGGCAACAGGGATTCTCGAACAGTATGGCGCACAGGCTGGTGTATCAGCTGATTTTGTGGAAGAAATGACAGATAAGCTGACATTGCTGGGAGATGGATTTTCAGAAAGTTCGGGAAAAATCGATACATCTTCCCTTACAACGCAGGATGCGATTAAAAGAATCCATGATACATTATGGGATTTGAGTATGACGAGTAGTGATTATGCAGGAACGTATCAGGGAATCTTGAATATATTTGATAATACGAGCCTTTCAGCCGAAAACGCCAAGGATGCTTTTGATATTGTTTATAATGCGTTGAAAGATGCAGGAGTTCCGCTAGATGAATTTGACGAAGCACTGAAAACTGAATTTCCAGAAGCAGTTACAACAGCACAGACATCTGCTGCAACCGGGATGAGCGCTGCATCTACAGCGGTAAAAAATGGCATGGCGGCCATTAAGAGAAATACAGAAGATGCCATGAATGCGGCCAGCAAATCCGTTACGGACAATTCGGAAGATATTGCATCTGCATCAAAAGATAACTGGGAAGATTCTGCAAGTTCTGTGTCAACGGCACTAGGTACTATGGACACTGATACCAAAGACATAATGAGTAAGATTATGACTACTATTCAAAGTTATTGGTCTTCCGTTCTTATCAACACCAATCAGATATGGGAGGCAGTCGCAAAGAAGATCGAGAAAGAACTTGGAAATGCCCTTACTGCGGCTGAAAGAATCAGCTCTGAGATCATTGGTACCATGAATAATGTGATTTCAAAGGTTAATGGATCTATTGGAAACATTAATAATGCATTATCTGGAATTGAAAGGAGCTTCACGTTCACGTACAACTACACGAGCCCAATCACAAAAAGGCCGGGGACGTATCGTTCATGGTTGAACCTTCCAAGCGTAAACACGGTACCTTATTTGGCGACTGGCGCCGTTATCCCACCAAGAAGTGAGTTCTTGGCAGTGCTTGGTGATCAAAAAAATGGTAGAAACCTGGAAGCACCAGAGAACTTGCTTAGGCAGATTGTCCGAGAGGAATCTGGTGGTAATCAGGGAAGCAATACTTACAATGTATCTGTATCGGCATCCGGCAGAAATCTCCTGGATATCATCCTGGAAGAGGGAGAGTTGAGAAGAAATCGCAATGGTGGAAGAAACCCGTTTAAGCTTGATGAGTAGGAGGTGATTTTACGAAGCAGGAACAATTCAGAATTGATGGGGTCGTTATAGCGGCCCCTAGCACCTATAAACCTACACTTTCAACTACCAGTACAAAAAGCACGAAGCGAGATCAGGCGTTGACCATGCATAATTCTGTTATGGGTACGATTTCCGGATATGATCTTACTTGGGGCGAGCTTACATGGGAAGAAATTTCAGTAATTTTGAATGCTCTTATTGATAAGAAGAGTTTTATATTCCACCATAAGGATCCACGAATTCCTGGAAAATGGATTGATGCAGAATTCTATTGCTCCAACTATACCATGGCGGCTCAGTCGTTAAAAGACGGATACGAGAAATGGACGGACTTATCTATTAATGTCAGGAGGAAGAAAAAACTGTGATAAATGTATCAGATCAGCTCCTGGAGGAATCAAAGGAGAACCAGGACTACTATATAACAGCCAATGTTGTTCTGGCAGACGGAACACATCTGTCGCTACAGAAAGAGGATTTCTATCTGGATGGGAATGGAATTGTAGATTCCGCTGATAGCAGTGATTTTCCGGTTGGTGTAGCTATTGAGAAAACAGCATCTATATCCCTTGTGAATGATGAAAATCAATTTTCGGGCTATAGTTTCAACCGGGCCGTGTTTGAAATCTACATGAACTTGGAGTTATCAGATGGAAAAATAGAATCATTCAAACGAGGTTCCTTTGTGGTAGCGAAGAAGCCTGCGATTGATGATGAAATAACTCTTACATTGCTGGACGGCATGTGTAAAACAGATCGGGATTATGATACCAACATCACATTTCCATGTACAGCTGGAGAACTTCTCCGGGATTCCTGCCAATCTTGCGGAATTGTTTTAGGGGATGCCGCATTCAAAAATGATGACTTCCAGGTAATGAAAAAGCCAAGCGGTACCACACACAGGGCTGTGATCGGAATGATTGCGGCTCTGGCTGGTGGAAATGCCAGGCTTGATGAAAATGATATGCTGCGGATCGTTACTTATCAGAAGATTGATAAGGATAACTTTTCTGGCATTGAGCTAATCGGCGTAGATGATATCGAAACAGATGTAGATACGATTGTGGTAACCGGTGTGAAATACACGGCTGATAAGCAGGATTATATATACGGCACAGAAGGGTATATGATCAACTTAAAAAACAATCAGCTGCTATCCGGTAACGAGCAGGATGGTGTGAACCGGATTGGAGAGATCCTTACAGGTTTTGAAATCCTCCCGTTTTCTGCCAGTGCTGTTCCAATGGGATATGTAACTTTTGGCGATCCGGTGAAGTTTGAGGATTATCGTGGAAATACGCACTATTCCTATGCAACAGATGTGGACTTCGCATTTGCGGATTCCACAAACTTTTCCTGCAAGGCAAAAAGCATTGAGAATCAGGATTCCACATATCCAAGTGAGAGCCGTGTACTGGTGGAGCAGGCCAAACGTGAGATCTTGGAGAATATGAGTGCTTATGATGCCAAACTGAAACAGCTAAATGATATGGCTGCCAACACCCTGGGATTTTACTCAACACAGGAAACACTGGCTAATGGCTCTGCAATCACTTACAGACACGATAAGCCGACTCTGGCAGAGTCCAAGATCATATATAAAACAGGGATTGATGGCTTCTTTCTATCCGTCGATGGCGGCGAGACTTGGAAATCCGGATTCGATTCCAACGGTGACGCCGTGTTGAACATCTTATACGCTATTGGTATCCAGGCTGAATGGATCAACACCAGGGGACTCACTGCCAAGGATAATGATGGGAATGTTACCTTCCGGGTAAATGCGGATACCGGAGAAGTGGAAATTAATGCTGAGAGTATGAAAATCCAAGGGAAAGGTGTAGACAAAATTGCTCAGGAGAAAGTAATCCAGGAAATGCAGAATACACCTGGAAATCTGTTAAAAGGGTATTACCTTGATGAAGATTCCGTTGAAAAATATTGGGATGTAACCGGAGAGTATACATGTGGAGTGGCAGACCCGGCTGGTGGAAACAGAGCTTTAAAAATTAAGATGATAGGGAGTAGTGTTAGTCTATCTGCAAAGATGGATTCCAATAATCCTATTAAGAAAACCGGTAATTACATAGGTAATGTATGGGTAAAGGCAAATAGCAGTACGTTTGTAAACATAGGAGTAAATGGAAAAAGTATCGGGCAGCAGAGTATATCAAGTACTTGGAAAAGAATTTCATTTTTTCACGAAGCAACAGAAATCCCTAGTGAAAATGCTTTTTATATTTCAATTAATGGCGGTGCTAATTACGAATTGTATATCTACGCACCAGAAATGAATTATGCATATACAACTGCACAAGTATTCAATATGCTTACAAATAACGGTGCGTTGAAGGGGATATACATGAAAAATAGAGAATTGTATATTACTTTCTCGTACGCACAAGGTGGAATATTAACTTTGGGCGGAAAAAACAATGGATACGGAAAGTTGGAAATGTTGGATACCTATGGAAGGAAAAGGCTTGTTTCTGACGGGGACACGCTCTATTTATATTCCTCGTATACAAACGAAAATAATTGGAATGGCGTGGTTATAGATATCGGAACAGGGCAGATATCTCTTGAAAGAAAAGTGAATGGATCGCGGTACATAGATGTGATACCTCTTATTACTTCACTGAATAGTGGAAAATTATGCTGGGATGCAGAATTTAATGAATTAACAACTCGTGGAGAAAACAATTTTTATGGAAATTTGTTTGCACGTGGAAATTCCTCTTTTATGAAAGCTCCAAAGTTTTACAATATTACCCGTGTTACGTCAGGAAGTCCATTAGTTTTCTATTCAGATGGTGCCACAATGGCTTATACATCAGCATCTTCAATGAGGTACAAAACAATCAGCAAATCTATTACAGAAGCTGATTTAGAGAATGTTTATAAGATAAAAACCGTTTGGGCCAGGTATAAAGATGATTATCTGGATACATCAGATGAGCGTTATGGCAAGGAAATGCCGATGTTTCTGGCAGAGGACATTGATCGCAGATTTCCACTGGCTGTTGATCACGATGAGAAAGGCAGGGCAGAGAACTGGAATTACCGTATTATGATTCCTCTCATGTTTGCAATGCTCAAGAATGATCACAGCAAACTCACAGAGCTGCAGGCAGAGAATCAAGAATTAAGAAAAGAAATGCAGAAAATTAGAAACGAATTGGTTGAAATCAGAAAGTACATAAAATGAGGTGGACAATATGAACCAACCCAGGGCAAGACCAGTTAAATGTGAGGATGCTAAAAAATTATAAAAAATGTATCCTAAAATCAAAAAAGGAGATTATAAATGAGTAAATTACAGGAATTTATAAATCTTGGCGACTACTACGCAAGCAATGGTGGGTATCTGGAAAAGAAAACGGTTGAGTATCTGGATGATTTTAAAAAGAACGCTGGATATAACAATTATACGAAATTTGCCCGTGATGTAAACTCATTGGGGCAGCCTGGATGCCAGGGGCAGCCTTGGTGTGCGGAATACCAGTTCTGGAAATTAGTAAAAATCCTTGGAATTACCAAAGCACTGCAGATCATGGGCGGAGGATTTTACAACTGTGTATCTATCACAAATCATGCTAAAGCAAACGGAATTTGGCATAACGCTCCAAAAGTCGGAGCGCTTGTGATCTTCCGCAATGGCTCTCATATTGGAAGTGTGCAAAGTTTTGATAATTCGAGAATCTATACAAACGAAGGAAATACTTCTAGTGTAGCTGGTGTGGTGGCGAATGGCGGAGCAGTTCGTAACAAGTCCTATTTAATCAGCGATTCTTCCATTGATGGATATGTTTGGATTGACTGGGACGAAACAGTACAGGAAACTTGGAGAAAGACAGGAACCAGAGTAGCAACTGTGAATGATCTGTATGTCCGTGAGACACCGAATGGTTACGTTATGGGATCAATCAACAAAAATACTGTTGTTGAAATTGATGGAAAGACAAGAGGAAAGTGGGCGCATGTAAAAGTTTCCGGTATCGGCATTGGATGGATCTGGACTGGATACCTGGCAAAGAAGAGTAGCTCCACGTCCGCTACCATCATAGGAAAGCAGGATAAGACACAGGTGCTTTTCAAGGGGAATGTAACCGCAACGGTACTTAATGTGCGTACCTGGGCAGGAACTGAGTACCCGAACATCAAAAAATATCCAACTCTTAATCAGGGAAATGAAGTAGAAGTTATGAACTATACCCAGAAAGCCAAGGACGGAAGCAGCTGGTACTACATCCGCATTGCTGGAAAATATTATGGCTTCGTATCTGCGAAATATATCAAGAAACAGTAAAAAATTCCCCCAGGAGTCACAGCCTGGGGGATGCTTATGCTAAGAATATTGTATCTTTTTCGGGGGTTAGATTGATTTAAGTAGTCACAAGGTAGTCACAAATTGATTTATTTTGTGCTTTTCTGAATCCTTGAAAACCCTTGATTTTACTGGATTTTTTATAAAATATCAGTATTATTTCCTATTAATAAGACATACAATTAAAGTATTAACTTTGAAGTAGCGCAAAGCCTTGTAAAATCGTGGAAACGCTTGATTTTACTTGGTTTGCGGCACTTTTATATTGAGTTTTGTTTTGCTTTATTTGTGACTTTTTACGGCTCAATTAGTCACAAGTAGTCACAAATGGAACTTTTATCTTTTCAATTTCAGTCCGCAATTCCTCCAATGTTCTGTGTCCATATACGGCGTTGGTAACGTCCCCAGCAAATGAATGTCCTAACATTCTTTTCCGATCGTTCTCCCGGACACCGTACCGCTCGCACAGCATTGAAAATGTGTGCCTGCAGTCGTGAGGGGTATGCTTTGGGTTTCCGACTATTTTAAGCTTTTCCAGTGTAGGGTAGAAGAATTTATCCCGGTGGTACTTCTGGGTGTACATCAGCAGCTTGCCTTGTGATTCCATTTTTGATCGAACAAAATCATACACAGCCGGATGGATGGGGACAATCCTGTCTTTTCCGGCTTTTGTCTTGGATCCGCCTTGGTAAGACTTTTGCTTGAGATCAACTACCAGATTGGCAACCTCTCCTATCCTCCATCCAGAGTAACACATAATAAGGATCAGCTGCACTTCTGGATCTTCCGTGTTATCCCACAGGATCTGAAGCTCCTGATCAGAAAACGGTGTTCCATGCTCGGTATCATCTGGCGTGTTGATCCGAACGTGCAGGGCTTTATTTTCCGTTACAATCTCTGCATAGATCGCATATTTGTACATCTGTTTAAAAAGCGTCAGAATTCCCGTTAAGCTCTCTTTTTTAAGCGGGCAATCATCAATAACCCTTTGCAGGTCAGGAGCCTTTAAATCCTCAAATACGCAGTTATAGAGCGGTTTGCTATTCACGTATGCAGAATGATAGGATTGCCTTGAACTTTTTGAAAGTGTGTTTCCGTCTGGGAATTTCCATTTCAGAAACTGCTCATATACCTCTGAGAACGTAAATTTCTTGATTTCCGGGTGTTTATCCTCTACGCCCTTAATTGTATTGTAGTCTGCAATTATGCGGCTTAAAAGGGCATCTGCGTCCGTTGTTGGGGCAATCTCCAATTCTCTCTCCATTCCAGGCTGATACGTCCCGGCTTTGTAAGCCGTGAGGACTGCGAAGCCTTTTACGTAATCATCCACATAGCATAACGCAGGTGGACGGACTGTTTTTCCAAGCTCATCGACTGTTGCTGGTGGATGTACGGCATAGCAGTTCCTCCTGCCGGAGCCTAAATACCTGATTGTGCCGAAACCTGCTGGTAGATTTGGGTATTTCTTTCTTTTCTTCTTCGCCATTTCTATTCCTTCTTTCTATCCGGTGAGAGTGTAGGTATAAAAATAACAGTCGAACAAATTTTCTGACTTGCCGACCGTCCCCGAAGATGATACAATATTTTTACCCTAAAAGATATAGCTCTTCGGAGCGGCAACCGTCCCGGTGTTGGTAGCGCTGGGGCGGTTTTTTTATTTATAATCCGTTGGTGGAACCATTTCCATATATACTTGCTTCGGCATCACTATTCGATTGACTGATTGCATCATCAGCAGCTTTTAATAATTCATCGCCTTTTTCCCAAGCATAAGAAATCCATAGCTCATCCTTGAATAAATCGGAATCAACTTCTGAAAAATCACTTTTTCCAAGGACGACTACCGAGTCATTTGCTCCGTACCACCAAGTATAAGTATTTTTGGCTCCTGTCCAGCCCTTATCAGCTGTTACATTATCTGGATCTCCATAAAGAGATGTTAATTTGTTTTCTATATCATCATACATGGACTGCAAATTTTGAGGTTCAAATTCATATTTTGCCCCATATAGAGCAGTTAAAGATTCATCACGTGTTAAAACCCCATCTACAGGAGTATAAGCAAAATACATGTATATATCTGATGTAGTATACCCGGCGACATCTGTCTCATGATCTGAAAAAGGCATCGCGGGAAAATCTAAACCGTTATTGTTGTAACCGTCCCACGAAACATCGCCAGTCAAAATTTCATTAAGGGTTGTAATCCTGGACTCATCGAACGCTATAGTATACCAATCGAAATCTGGCTGAAGTTGTACAGCATCCGTATAACTTGTCCCCCACGGAATATCTCTGAATAGAATTTCTTTATCTGTTTCAGCAAATACGGGTTTAGTTACGGATAAAGAAGCGGCTAATGCTCCAATAAAGAATATTTTTCTTCTCATATAGAACCCTCCTCATATGGTTTATTTTTATCTGATTTTACAACAAAACGCAACAAAATACAATAACTTGGAATAATTCGACATAAATCGAAAGAAAAATAATGCTTGACTTATGTGGATACATATATTATTATATATTTGTGGATACAAAAGAAAAGAGGTGAAAACATGAGTCCACGAACAGGGAGACCTACGGATGACCCTAAAATTCTGAATACAAGAGTAAGGCTGTCAGAAGATGATATTGCAATGTTGGAATATTGTTGTGAAAAAACCGGCAAGAAAAAGTCTGAGATTATCAGAGAGGGAATACGAAAGGTCTATCAAGAACTTAAATAACTAAATATGGGTATCCGCAAACTTTCCTACGGCGAACGGATACCCAACCAAATAATATGGTATACAAATTATAGCACTGCATACCTCTTTTTGGCAAATATTTTTATTTTTATGGAGGTATATTTTATGAACGATATTATTAACACATCTAATCAGACACCTATTGAAATTGCACTCGGTATTGATGAAGAGGGAATGACTACTGCTAGAAAATTATATGCTTTTCTTGGTATGGATAGCAAGAATTATTCCAGATGGGCGAAAAGTAATATTGTGGACAATGAGTTCGCGGAAGAAAACACGGATTATTGGGTTTTCGTCGTTAATGAAGATAACCCATTAGGTGGCAGACCCGCAACGGATTATCGCTTGACTGCCAGTTTTGCAAAGAAACTCTCCATGCAGTCAAAAACCGCCAAAGGCGAACAGGCGCGCCAGTATTTCCTCAAAGTTGAGGGCAAGCTGAAAGAAACAGTCGGCCGTGCAGTCCCCATGTCCCCACTCGAACAGCTCCAATTACAGGCGCAGGCAATCTTACAGGTAAATGAAAAGGTTGAAGCTCTTGATAAAAAAATTGAGCGCTTTGAACTTGACTTGCCAATTCTTCCGATCGAAGCTGATCGTATCACGGAAGCAGTCCGCAAGCGTGGCGTGGACATCCTTGGCGGAAAATGCTCAAACGCATACCAGGACAGATCAATGCGCCAGCGAGTGTACAGTAACATCTATGCAGACTTAAAGGCGAACTTCCGTGTGCGCTCCTACAAGTCCATCAGACGGAACCAGTGCGACTCTGCCTTGAACGTGATCGCACGATATGACGCACCCCTGTATCTCCAGGACGAAATCTATATGATAAACGGACAGCGCTCAATCTGGGACGACTGAACGAAAAATGTAGAATTTTCTCGATTTTCGTCAAATATCGTATTAATGTACGAAAATTTGTGCAAGATTAAGATATTGTATGACTGTTATATTTGGAGTATAATATAAACTAATTTTGGAGGGATTTTATGAAAGGAATAAAAAAGCTGGTTATATTTTTTCTGTTTGGGATAATGCTCACATTTTCTGTACGTGCGCCGTTATGTGAGAGCATTGATCCAACAGATTCAGAAGTGATTATTAAGGCAAGTGCCAATAATCAATATGTGATACATAATTATACACGGGCAGTTGTATCTGAAGCAGAGCAGCAGCCGTTTGTTGTGAATAAAAGTAACAATACTTCTGCGGAATGTACATGCCATTTCTTTTTCAATCGTTCAAGGCAAAGGGAGGGAGCGCTGTTTAAGCAGAGGGCGAGAAGTATGATCCAGTCCGTTCTATATCACTGAGATGGTGGTATAATGAGAAAAAAAGAGAACGAATGTTCTTATTTATGTATTGTCAGGGGGACGGATATATGGATTACAAGAAGGAAATTATTGAGATGATAGAGAATACTGAAAATGAGGGCAAGTTAAAATTTGTCTATACGATTCTTATTAAATATCTGAAATCAAAGGAGCAAGGGGATTAACCCTTGCTCCTTTTGTTTAGCGATGAAACTATTTGTTTTATTGCTTTCTTATCTTCTTTATCGAG
>ERZ1034876.455-NODE-455-length-23359-cov-7.349554_pt1 | contig 23359 bp, 20 predicted proteins | sample MGYA00520698_ERZ1034876 | MGnify/ENA primary metagenome ERZ1034876 (study PRJEB33766, sample SAMN09781723) | gut metagenome | biome: gut microbiome | host: Homo sapiens | place: Madagascar | study: EMG produced TPA metagenomics assembly of the PRJNA485056 data set...
CGTGCACAACGAGCTGCGGGAAGGCGGCGTCGTCGTCAGCGAGAAGGTCGTGCGCGGGCTGATGGCCGAGGAGGGCTGCAAGGTTGCCTGCCTGAAGAGGAGGCGGCGCTACGACTCCTACAAGGGGGAGATATCGGACGCGCCCCCCAACCTGGTGAGGCGCAGCTTCCGCGCGGACGCGCCGAACAAGCTGTGGCTCACCGACATCACCGAGTTCAAGCTGCCCGGCGAGGAGAAGGCGCACCTCAGCCCGGTCATCGACTGCTACGACGGCCTCGTCGCGGCATGGCGGATCGGAGGGCGCCCGAACGCGGCACTCGCCAACGGCTCCCTGGAGGACGCGTGCGGGACGCTCTCCCCGGGCCGGCACCCGGTCTGCCACTCGGACAGGGGATGCCATTGCAGATGGCCCGGCTGGATCGGCATATGCGAGGGAAACGGCCTGACCCGGTCCATGTCGAAGAAGGGATGCGGCCCGGACAACTCGGCTTGCGAGGGCTTCTTCGGCCGCCTCGAGAACGAGTTCTTCTACTGTCGGGACTGGGATGGCGTCACCGTGGACTCGTTCATGGAACTGCTGAACGAGCACATCGTTTTCTACAACGAGCGCCGCAAGAAGCAATCGCTCGGCTGGATGAGTCCTAGGCAGTATCGGGAAAGCAAGGGATTGGTCGCTTAGGCTGGTCCAAGGAATTGTCCGCACCCCCTTCCGCCATGACAAAATACGAAAATATATATGAGATTGCATCAGACAATCATGGGCTGATTACCTCCGCGCAGGCGCGAGAGGCAGGAGTTAGCAACAACGAACTTGTCCAATATGCCAGACGCGGACGCATCGCTAAGGTCGGACACGGGCTCTACCGGCTTGAGCAGTGGGTTCCCGAATCGAGCGACGCATACGCCTGGGCGGTCATGCCCGTCGGGCCCGATGCCCTGCTCTACGGCGAATCCGTCATCGCCATGCTTGGCCTTGCCCCCGCAAACCCAACCCGCACATTCGTGGCAACGCCAAGACGCACGCGACGAAAGTTGCTCGATAATATCAAAGTCGAATGGGTAAAGGGAATAAGGTCTACAGCGATATACAATGGCATCCCCTGCCAAAGCGCACACAACGCCATCCTCGCATGCAAAGACAAAATGCTGCCCGATCGCTTGGAGACCGCAGCACAAGCGGCGCAGGAGCAAGGCCTGATCAGCAAGCAGCAATACCACGCGCTGAAAAGGGAGCTGAGAAGCGTAAATACCCACCAAAAAGCCAATCTGCCCAAAGAAAGCAGGTACCACAACTTAGACGAATGCTTCTTCTGGAGCAGAAGCATCGAACCGCCATATAGTCACGCTCGAGCACAGGCAACAACGACAAGGAGAACAAGTGAATTTCGAGGAAGCAGTAGAAAAGACCCTGGCTTTTAGGGAGGAAAGGGACTGGGCTCAATTCCATAACCCCAAGGATCTCGCAATATCGGTTAGCTTAGAAGCTGCAGAGCTGTTGGAGATATTTCAATGGTCCGGTAGCGATCTGGTGATTTCGGCAAAAACCGACAGAGCAAAAGAGGAGCTAGCGGATGTTGTCATATATTGCATCTATCTAGCGGACACGCTAGGCGCCGATCTAGCGGAAGCGGTCAGCAGTAAAATAGATGAAGACGCCAGAAAATACCCCGTCGATAAGTCTAGAGGCAATGCCAGAAAGTACACTGACCTATGATCACCATCCCAACCACTAAGTCCGCAGAATCGCCAAAAGGCGCTCCCTTTCTCATCGACAGGTGCCCGTTCCATCATGGCGAGCAGATTGACTATTCGGTCTTGAATCTCGAAGAAGACAGGGTGTTCAATTGGCCGATGGTGTATATACTGGCAAACAAGGACTCTGCATACGTCGGTCAAACTACAAGCGTTGCAACGCGAATGAACCAACACGGTGCAAACGAGGAAATACGAGACTTCGACACAGTCAACATCATCTACAACGAAGAATTCAACAGCTCAGTTGTCACCGACTACGAGCATCGCCTTATTGGATACATGCACGCCGACGGCCGTTATGTGCTTACCAACAAGAATGACGGGATGACTAACACAAACTACTTCAGCAAAACCACCTATACGGAAATGTTCGAGGAGCTATGGAACGAGCTCCGTCGGCTTGAGCTTGCCGATCATACAATAAGCGAAATCGAGGAATCGGAAGTTTTTAAGTACTCCCCGTTCAAGGGGCTCACCACAGACCAGCGCGTAGCATTAGACAAGATTCTTCATGCTATTGAAAAAGGAATCGATCAATCTGAGCCCATCGTCGGAAGGTATGCCCGGTACGGGAAAAACAGTACTCGCCATCTACCTACTCAAGATGCTGCGCGATGACCCTCGCTACAAAAGCATGAACATACGCATCATTGAGCCCGTCACATCCCTTCGCAACACGCTTCGAATGTCGCTAGCGAATGTCAGCGACCTAGAACCCTCTGACATCATCGCACCCACTGATTTAGTTAAACCCTCCATGGGCTATCAGCCCGGCAAGGGGAAGTGCTTCGATATCGTACTCGTTGACGAATCACACAAACTGAAGCGTCGTGTTAACTTAGGCACGCAGTTTGGAAACTACGATAAAGTCAGCAAAAAGTTAGGATTACCAAATGAGGCGACCCAAATGGACTGGGTTGTAAGCCAAACGAGACTTCCTATCTTTTTCTACGACCCGCTTCAAAGTATTGGGCCTTCTTGCTTGGGCCATGCTGCGATGCAGCATGCTCTAGGCAAAGCCGCAAGTAATCCCATTAAGCTAGAAAGCCAGATGAGGGTGAAGGGAGGAGACGCACACCTTAAGTACATCCAAAATGTGCTCGACGGCGGCCAAGCTTCGCGCAGATCTTTCGAGGGATACGATTTCGTCCTCCATGACAACTTCGCAGATTTCATCGCTAGCTTCGAACGAGATTATCGGAGACATAACCTGAGCAGGATGATTGCTGGCTACGCCTGGAAATGGGTGTCAAAAAACGATTCCGAAGCTCAGGATATTGTAATAGACGGCATAGGCCTTAAGTGGAACTGCACTTACGACAACTGGGTTGGAAGAGGCGTGAACGACCCCAAAATTGCACATGAAGTTGGATGTATCCACTCCATTCAAGGCTATGATTTGAGCTATGCTTATGTAATCATTGGCGAAGATTTGGCTTTAGGGGAAAGCGGCGCACCCGAGTCTAACAAAGCAAGTTATTACGATCGCAATGGGTTTGCGACAGCTTCCAAAAAAGAGCTCGACCGTTATATCAAGAACATCTATTACGTACTCTTAACACGCGGAATCCTGGGAACTCACATATATGTGGAAAACCCCAAGTTGAGAGAGTACTTCTCCAAATTCATTTCCCGAGGCATCTAGGACGCGCTCTGAGATTAGAGCCTTTGCCATCAAAAGAGATGCAAGCAGACCCGCCTTCATGTGGCAAACTAAAGCTATTGGAGCTCCGCGATTGGCCGATGATAAACAACTTTTGTTTTATGATCCCTGCCTGGGCGTAAATAATCTCTTTGAAGAACCTTTCTTCTCGCCACAGACATAAACTTACGAGCATTAACTTGGTCGCTTCCGTTGTATCGAGCGTATAAGGCGTTGGCATCCAAACTCATCTCATCCAGCATCGAGGAAGTTAAATACTCATAACTGTCATTCCCCGTTATCGAATACCCAGCACTCAATCTTATTGCCTCAGATTTAGAGAGATATTCATCCCAAATTATTTCAATTATTGGGAACGATTGAACAACGCTCTCTTCATCGGATAGAGGGGTTGACGACACTACCTGCATAATCCCAGTAGACTTGGCAATCCCTAAATAAGCGACAAGACGTTCGAGCCTTCGAAACCATTTTCCGCGATAATGCGCTTCAATCATCCCAACTGTATAGAAAAGAATCTTGAGAGCAATGTCTTCTTGGTACCGTTTTGGCAGCAATGCTTCTGCGCACCGCTCTACCTCGTAATAATTCTTTTCGAGGTCTTCGCAAGTCCTCTTTCCGCCGATGCCAACAATAAGAGAGATACAAGCCATTCCGATGATAAGCCAAAATTGGAATACAACATCACCTCTGTCAGGAATCAAGGACTCGAAACCTGAGCTAACTAGAAATATCGAAAAATACGCCCCAAGTAAGCAAGAAACGACTGCTCTTGCAAGTATTCCTATCGGATCGAGGCTAGAAGGATTCAACAAAATGGTTATCACAAAGCGAAACAACCAGTAAAAAACAAGAGAGATCCAAGCAATCGACGTCAGATAGTCAACAAAGAGACTCGATGCCAAGCAGGCCATCGGGCACCACACAATAACCGGAGCAACGACTCGAAACACTACATTGAATGAGCGAGTATCCGAATCCATCTCCCTGTCCATACTTGAGTAGCCACTGGAGACGAACAGGCCTCCCAATATATTAACAACTAGCGTTGAGGCTATCGCAATCCCGATATTAATGAATATGCTTATTATCATAGCTGACTCCGCTTCAAGCTGATTAATCGACAGGATGTCGCTTTCCGCCATCAAATCCAAAGTTGGCGTCGCCCAAGCGCATTTCCAAGCGCTCGCCATAATAATACTATAATGCGTATAGATTAAAGTATTCTTTGGCTATCTTCCTGGAAAGGTCAGCCTGGCATGCAGAATGACGCGTCAAAAAGGATGAGGGTCCGCTTTGTGGTCCTCAAGGTTCTGCTGCATATTGCACTTTACTGCATCTTCATCTTCATCAGGTCGCTTACCGACGGCTCAGGATCTCGCGCTACCCCGACCGCATCCTAGCGCAGGATATCGCCGCCTTCGCCTGGGCAGTGATCGCCGTACCACTCGCCATCTTCGAGCTGCGCAGACAGCAGTGCGAAAACCCAGCCCCCTTCCCTCTCGCGCAAAGAAGCTCGCGCGATAATCGTCAAGCTCGCGATAGCGATGGTGGCGGTGTTCTTTGCCCTCGGCGGCCTTGCGCTTGCGCTTCTAAGGCTTGGGCTATTCTTCGGCAGCGTTGACGACGTTCGCAATTGTGCCTTGTACGCGCTGCTCGCCCTCCTCGCCATATTCGCTGTCAACGCGGTTGGTGCTCGCAGGAGTACCCTCTGATTGCGCACGCTCAGGCAGCGGAAACGCCGCCCCAAGCTGCTGCTAAAGGGCTACATCCCGCACCTTGAAGCGCGAGATGGCGCCCAGGCATACGATGTCGCTGGCGAACAGCTCCACAGGCTTGTCAGCAACAGGGCATTCGGCCTTGCTGTTGCCGCAGATAAGATACGTGCCGTTCGTAGAGTTTCAATCCTGGATGTACCACTTACCACCATTCAGCCAGATGCGCGCGCGGCGCTTCGACACCTCGGCGTCCACGTCCACAACAGCATCACCTTCGGTAACCATCGACCCGATGACCATGCCCTCCGGCGCCTGCGAAACGAGATACAGGCTGGACTTTATCTTGGTGCCCACCATACGGGCGAGCGCCAGATTGACCTCCTCCACCTGCGGGCCAAGCGACATGAAGCCGGCCGTTTCGCCCTGCGAAGCGCGAAACGAGGCACCCATGATCTTCTTGGAAGCCGCCTCGACGTCAGATGCTGCCTGACGCAGATCGCCCAAGCAGACGGTTTCGACGAAAAGCATGGCCAGAAGTGTTGCGCGATCGAAGGGGCTCGACAGACCCATGCGCATGATGGCAGCCGCAACGTTGCGATACAGCAGCGAATCGAGGACGGAGGTGGAGAGGAAAGAAAGGATTGGGGTTAGAAGCCTAACGAGCTAAGGAGAAGAGGAGGACAAGGGAGCAGGCAAACGTTAGAAGCCTGACGGGCGCGGTAATTTCCATGTCGCCTGACAGCTGCATGATACCCCTCCCTTTTCTTCGGATGCACAGCATATGCCTAGACCTACTGCACAAGCGGGCGGGATCGATTCGTTGCACAGCATTGAGCAAGCGCAAGCGAGGGGCGCGCAGAATGTCGGGGACCGCAGCGGGCGAGGCGCAGCAGCTGAGCGAGTGGCTGCCAACATGCGCGGCTGCCGCGGGCGACGCACGGCGGGCGGCAGACGCACGCGGCGCCAACAACTAGCGGCGCGTACCGAAAAGGCCGCGGACGATCTGGTTGGCGGCGGTACGGCCGGCGGATCCCAAGATGCTCGTGGCGACGCGGGCCACGGCGTCTTTCTGCTTCTGGCGCTCCCGCTCGGCGGCCTTCGCCTGGCGCTCAGCCTCGCGCTCCGCCGCCCTTGCCTGGCGTTCCGCTTCCTTTTCCGCGGCCTTTTGCTGACGCTCGGCTTCCTTCTCGGCCGCCTTCTTCGCCTCTTCCTGCTGCTTGGCAAACTCCGCCTTCTGCGCCTCGAACTCGGCCCGTTCCCTCGCAATCTCCTCGGCGGCGGCGTTCTTCTCGCGCTCGTCCTGGATCATCTTGAAGGCGCTCTCGCGGTCGATTGCGTCGCCGTACTTCGCCATGAGCGATGCCTGTCCCCGAATCACAGCGGATTTCGCCTCGTCGGACGCGGTGGCCATAAGGCACTGCGGCGGCAGGACCTTCGCGTTCTCCGCGATGGAGGACTTGCCGTCCGTATCGAGGAAGCTCACGAGCGCCTCGCCCGCGCCAAGCTCCATGATGGCGTCCTCGCTCTTGAAGTTCGGGTTTGCGCGGAACGCCTCGGCCGCCGCCTTCACCGCCTTCTGCTCGGCGGGAGTGTAGGCGCGCAGGCCGTGCTGCACGCGGTTGGAGAGCTGCGCCAAAACCTCGCCGGGGATGTCGCTCGGCGACTGGGTGATGAAATACACGCCCACGCCTTTGGAGTGGATGAGCTTGACGACCTGGATGATTTTGCTGAGCAGCTCAGTCGGCATATCCTTGAACAGCAGGTGCGCCTCGTCGAAGAAGAAGACGAACTTGGGCTTGTCGAGGTCGCCCTCTTCGGGAAACTTCTCGAAGAGGTCGGAGAGCATCCACAGGAGGAACATCGAGTAGATCTGCGGTTGCTGGATGATGCACGCGGCGTTCAAGATGTTGATGTAGCCTTGGCCGCTCGGGTCGCAGGCGAACCAGTCGGCCAGTTCAAGCGCGAGTTCGCCGAAGAACACGTCGCCGCCCTGATCCTCAACGGCGATGAGAGCACGTAGGATGGCGTCCACGGACTGCGACGAGACGTTGCCGTAGGTCGTCGTGTACTCCTTGGCGTGCTCGCTCACGTAGTTGAGCATCGAGCGCAAATCCTTCATGTCGATGAGCAGCATCTGCCTGTCGTCGGCAATGCGGAAGACGATGCTCAGCACGCCTTCCTGCACCTTGGTGAGCCCGAGCAGGCGCGAGAACAGCACTGGCCCCATGTCAGAGATGGTCACGCGAACGGGCAACGGCGGCCAGAAGAGCGCGGACACCACGGGAGCGCGTGCCTGCGAGCACACACGGACGACCCAGCCCGAGGGGAGGGCGCAGACACGGGCGCCTTGGCGCGACGTGCGCACGCCCTCCCCTGGCTCCCTAGTGCGCTTCTGCCCAGGTGGGAGCGTTCGAAACGTCGGCGATGAGGGGAACCTTAAGCTCGACGACGCCTTCCATCACCTCACGCACCATGGCCGAGAGCGCCTCGACCTCGCTTCGGGGCACGCTGAAGTCCAGCTCGTCGTGCACCTGGATGAGAAGCTTCGCGGCGAAGCCCTCTTCCCGCAACCTGCGCGACACCTCGATCATCGCGAGCTTGATAATGTCGGCGGCCGACCCTTGCATGGGATGGTTCATCGCCGTGCGCTCACCGAACCCGCGCATGTTCGCGTTGCCCGCGTGGAGCTCGGGAATGTGGCGCTTGCGGCCAAACATCGTCTCTGCGTACCCGCGCTCGCGCGCCTGCTCGACCGTGGCGTCCAGGTACGCGCGCACGCCGGGATGGGCCTCGAAGTAGCGGTCGATCATGTCCTTGGCCTCGCCAAACGGTACGCCAAGGCTCTGCGAGAGGCCGAACGCCTGCTGCCCGTAAACGATGCCGAAGTTCACCGCCTTCGCGCGGGAGCGAAGCTCGGGCGTCACTTCCTCGACGGGGATGCCGAACACGCGGCTCGCCGTCGATGCGTGGAAATCGGCGCCGCTGTTGAAAGCCGCGACCAGGTGCTCGTCACCCGACAGGTGCGCGAGCAGGCGAAGCTCGATCTGCGAGTAGTCAGCCGAGAGGAACAGCGAGTCCTCGTCGAGCGGCACGAAGCACTCGCGAATGTGGCGACCGAATTCGGTGCGCACGGGGATGTTCTGCAAATTCGGGTCTGACGAGGACAAACGACCCGTCGTCGTCACCGTCTCGTTGAACGAGGAATGGACGCGCCCGTCGGTTGCGCGCATGCGGGGCAGCGCATCGATGTAGGTCGACTTGATCTTGGCGAGCTCGCGGTAGCGCAGGACGAGCGAGGGCAGCTCGTGAACCTCGGCGAGCTCCTTGAGCACCTTCGCGTCGGTGGAGTATCCGCGTTGCGTCTTCTTCTTCGGCGGCAGGCCCAAAACTTCGAACAGGATATGGCCGAGCTGTTTGGGCGAGTCGACGTTGAACTCTTCGCCGGCGAGCTCGATGATTCGCGCGCGTAAGGCATCGACGTCGCCCTGCGTGCGCTCGCCGATCTCGTCGAGGTGCGCGACGTCGATCGCGGCGCCCGTGCGCTCCATCGCGGTGAGCACGGGAACAAGCGGCAGGTCGATCCCGGCGTAGGTGCGCATCGACCCGTCGTCTTCGAGCGCGCGGGAAAGAGGCTCCTCAAGAGCGCGCGCCGCCGCGGCGAGCACGCAAGCGCGCTCCTCGTCGGTCTTCACCTCGGGAAGGGCCCCGCCTAAGTACTCGTCGGCAAGCGATTCGAGCGTGTAGTCGGAAACGGACGAGTTCATCACGTAGCCCGCAAGCCCCACGTCGAAGATTTCAGCCGCAAAAAGCTCCTCGTCGGTGATGAGCGCCTCCTGCGCCGTGTCCGCGGGATACACCCGGTGCAGCATCTCCTTCGCGTCGAGCGCGGCGAAGCGCCCCTGCGCCACGACCTGGGCAAGCACCGAAAGCGCCTCGTCACCTTCGAAGGAAGCAGCGCCCTTCGAGGTGGAAAACGCCGCGAACGCGCCCGCGTCGAACAGCGACGCCTGCTCGGGCTCGACGAACGCGATGCCCACGCGCTCCCCTTCCGCAATCGCGCCCTTAACGGCAGCGAGCGCGTCGCCCCCGTGCAGAACGGGCTCCCACGAAAGCGCGGCTCGCTCGGCAGGCGCCTTCTCCCCCACGAGGTTCAGCACGTGGGTCAGATGCGCGTTGAAGCGGACGTTCTTGAAGGCGGCCGTCACGCGCGCGACGTCGAACGAGGGGAACGCCGCGTCCTCCAAGTCGAGCTCGAAATCGACATCGCGCGAGATGGTCGCCACCTTCCGGCTCGCAAACGCCTGGTCGCGGTTGGTCTCGATCTTCTCCTTCTGCTTGCCTTTGAGCTCGCCGGTGTGCTCGTAGATGCCCTCGAGGTTGCCGTAGGCGGAAAGCAGCTTCGCGGCCGTCTTGTCGCCCACGCCGGGCACGCCGGGGATGTTGTCGGACGCGTCGCCCTTAAGCCCGAGGAAATCGGGGAACTGGGCGGGTGTGACGCCATAGCGCTCGAAGACCTCGTCGGGGCCGTAAATCGCAACGTCGGTGATGCCCTTCTTGGTCGTGACGACGTGGGTGAGCTCGCTCACGAGCTGGTAGACATCCTTATCGCCGGACACGAGCAGCGTGCGGTAACCGAGCGCCTCGTCGCGCGCGGAAACGGTGCCCAGGATGTCGTCGCCTTCCCATCCTTTTACGCGCACAACCGGGATGTTCATCGCTTCGAGCAGGCCTTCCATCAGGGGAAACTGCACTTTAAGCGCGTCGTCCATCGGGGGGCGCTGCGCCTTGTACTGCTCGATCGCCTCCATGCGCCACTTCGGGCGCCCCGCATCGAAGGCGCACACGATGGCGTCCGGATGCGCCATCTCCACGAACTTCAGCAGCATGGCGACGAAACCGAAGCACGCGTTGGTCGGCGTGCCATCAGGCGCGTTCATCGTGGGCGGAACGGCGTGGTAGGCGCGGTGCATAAGCGAATTGCCGTCGATGACGGCCACGGTTTTAGACATGGAAGACCCTCCCGAGTCGCGGTGTTCTCGGCGAATCAGTGTAGCACGGAATCGGCCGGGGCCGCGTCTTCTCCAACGCCTCTGCGCGTCTCGCGGGCGTCGCGCGCCTCGCGGGCCCCACGTGCGTTGCGGGTGTCGCCCGCCCCACAAGCCTCTCAGGCGTCGCGGGTGTCGCGGGTGTCGCGCTCCTCTCGGGCAGGCGGCTGTTCCTCCCGGTCGACCAGGTCGATCAGGCGCTGCTGGGAGTTGATCCCCATCTTCCGGTAGATATGCGTGATATGCGTTTTCGCGGTGTTCGAGCTGATGAACAGCTTCTGCTGGATGTACTCGGCGTTCCTTCCCTTCGCAAGGCACGTGAACACCTCCGCCTCGCGCGGCGACAGGTCGTACTGCTCGGCGATGGCGCGGCAGCGGTCGCGGAAGGGCGACGCGTTCTTCGGCGGGTCGATCGAGGGCGGGCATTCGGCGCTCGCCGTCATGAGGGATAACAGGGCGTCCTCGGTTTCGGAATCGTCGGCGCCGTAGAGCGAAAAAGCCGCAACGACGATAATCGCGATCACGCAGGACAGCTCGCCGAGCCCTTCGATCGCCACGTCGCCCGCGCGGAACGCGAAGAACGCGACGACGACGCCGAGCGCGAAGCCGGTCCACTGCGCAAGGCGCCCCATCGCGTAGCGCTTCACCGGGTAGAGCTGGAACTCGGCGTTCGACACCACAAGATCGGTCCATTCCATAAGCGTCGCGTAGGCGAACGCTCCCACGGCGACGGCGCCGCACACAATGCGCCCAGTATGCCCGAAATAGGGAATGAACAGGATGGATGCGGCGACGATCGGAACGGTGAGGCGTTGCATGCCGCTCATATCCCAACGAGACTTCGTCCGCTTCGTCGCCCAGAAGATCGCAACGCCCGAGCCTACGATGCCCGCCGCCGAGGCAATGAGCACCGCCCCGACGCCCGAAAGCGCAAGCATCACGACGACGAACCCGTACGCCATCCCGTTCGCGGCGATCGATGCCGCGGCTTTGAGCGTGATGGAGGGGTCGCGCTGGTAGCCTTCCATCGCCTTCAAGGTGTCGAGGTCGACGCGGGAGATGAGGATGGAGGCGAGCACCATGCACGAAATCACGATGAACGCCAGGCCGAACAGGCCCATGAGCGGACTTCCCGCGCCTGCGACCAGGAGAAAGAGCGGGGTGGCCAGCGCACCGCCGACCGCGATCGACATCGCCGTCCACTTCGGGGCCATCATGCTGAAGAGCACCGTCCACACAAGCGAGAGCGAAAGCTCTCCCGCGCCGAGCAGCACCCAGACCGCAATCGCGCAGGGCATGCGCCACCCTTCCGGGACAAGCCCCGCCCAGCTCGCGCCCGCCAGAAGGAACGCCGGGGCGAACAGAAGCAGCGAGCCCGGCAGAACCAAGGGCCGCATTCTCCTGAACACGAAGTCGGGGAACTTCGAACAGAAAGCGAGGCACGCGTCCATCACCACGCGCGAGACGATAAGGCACAGGATGGCGATTTCCAGCGGCTCGAAGGACAGAAGCGGAAGAGCAGGCGAGAACACGATATAGGTGCCCCAGACCGTGAGGCACGCGAAGCCGATCGTGGCGAGCACGCACGCGGCGGACGTTTGCATCACCGGTTTTCTCTTGCCCTTGCCATCCGTCGAATCGAGAAACGAGAGCACGCCGGACGCGGCGAGCTTGCCGTCGGATGCGGCGCTGGACGCGACGAGCTTGCCGCCAGATGCGGCGCCGACCGCGCCGCTCCCGCTTTTCGACACGGTGTCGGACGCAGCGTTGGGTGTACCAAATTCGCCGCTGGACGCGACGCCAGAATTATCCACTCCCATGGAATCCCCCGTTACAAGTATGAATCACTATGCGAAGGTGACGGCATTTCCCCAGTTCAGCGGGAATCACCTTCTCGATGTGATTCATTCTTTCCCCCTGCAACCCATGATAGCAGTATCGCCGAAGCATCAAGAGGGAATTTCAAGATGCGGCGAAACATCGGTAGCCAAGACGGCGCCGCAAAGTCGAGAGGAGAAAGACATGGCTGAGGTCGAGAGGGAAGTCAAGAGAGCATCGTGTTTTCTGTGCCATCTGAATTGCGGAGTTCTCTGTACGAAGGAAAACGGCCGAGTCGTGAAGATCGAGGGAGATCCGGACAACCCGCACAACGAGGGATATGTGTGCTCCCGACTCGAGCATGACCGCTGGAAGGATTTCGAGTACAACCCCAACCGCTTGAAGAGACCCCTCAAGCGAGTCGGCGAACGCGGAAGCGGCCAGTGGGAAGAGATCACCTGGGACCAGGCCTTCGACGAGATGGCCGAGCGCCTTGCCGACCTTCGCGACAAGTACGGCGCCGAGACCCTGTGCTTCCTCGAGGGAACGTACCGCACGCAGTCCAACCTGCACTACAAGTTCACCAACCTGTTCGGCACGCCGAACACCGGCGGCAACGGCACCATCTGCTACAGCTCCGACATGTGGCTCGAGCCGTGCACCTACGGCGGCTTCTGCTCCGATAAATCGGACTGGAAGCGCGCTGACCTCGTCGTTTTGTGGGGCCGCAACCCCGCAGCTTCCGAGCTTCTGAATTGGCAGTGGACCCTGCGCAACATGCAGGAGCGCGGCGCGAAGCTCATCGTCATCGACCCCCGCTTCTGCGAGGTTGCCCAGAAGGCCGACCTCTTCCTGCAGATTCGCCCCGGCACCGACGCGGCGCTCGCCCTCGGCATGATCAACGTGATCATCGAGGAGGACCTCTACGACCATGAGTTCGTCGAGGAGTGGTGCTACGGCTTTGACCAGCTGAAAGAGCGCGCGGCGGAATACCCCGTCGAGAAGGTCGCCGAAATCACCTGGATCCCCGCCGACAAGATTCGCCAGGCAGCTCGCATGTACGCGACGACCAAGCCCGCCTGCCTGCCTTGGGGCGAGAAGGGCGGCGACGGCTGCGGCCTCAACGCCTCGAGCGCGATTCAGGGCAAGGCCATCCTGCGCGCCATCACGGGCAACATCGACAAGGTCGGCGGCGACCAGCTGACCATGCCGGGCGACCGCGGCAACACCGAGGACATGAACTTCTCCCACGACGCCCTGTCCCAAGAGCAACGCGACAAGATGGTCGGCAACGACATGTACCCTGGCCTCACCTTCAAGGGCTGGGACATCATCTCGAAGGCCTACCCGCGCTTCTATCCCTACAGCAACGCGCCGACGATGTTCCGCCAGATGATCAGTGGCGACCCCTACCCCATCAAGGCATGCATCGTGCAGGCGGACAACCCGATGCTCGCGTTCAGCAACACGAAGCTCGTGCATGAGGCGCTGAAGAGCCTTGATTTGCTCATCGTGCACGACTACTTCATGACGCCGACGGCGGCGCTGGCCGACTACGTGTTGCCCGCGGCGACGTGGCTTGAGCGTTGCAGCATCGGCTACCCGACCATGGACGTCGAGCAGGTAAGCATGGCCGGCAGCATGCCCGTCCTCGAGCGTTTCGAAGGCGGCACCGACATCGACTTCCGCGACGACTACGAGTTCTGGTACGGGCTTTCCGAGCGTCTGGGCTTCGCCGACAAGTGGTGGGGTCCGAAGTACGAGGACATGATGAACGACCAGGTGGCGCCCTTCGGCATGAAGTTCCGCGACTTCTGCGAGAAGGTGAAGTACCTGAAGGTCCCCAACGTGCCGGAGAAGTACAAGGAGCCGGGCTTCAAGTTCCTCACCCCGACGGGCAAGGTCGAGCTGTACTCGACGGTCATCGAGAAGCTCGCGAAGGAGACGGGGCGCAACTTCGACCCGCTGCCGAGCTTCACGTTCCCGCCGAACTTCCCCGAAGCGGACCCGGAGTACGCCGAGGAGTACCCGCTCTGCATGATCACGGGCGCCAGGTTCATGCCCTTCTACCACACCGAGCATCGCCAGCCCGGCGCGTATCGCGACCTGCATCCGGACCCGATCTTCGACATCCATCCCGACACCGCCATCTCGCTTGACATCGCACCGGGCGATTGGTGCTGGATCGAGACGCACAAGGGACGCATCAAGCAGCGCGCCCGCACCACGACGACGGTCGATCCGCGAGTGATCAGCGTTCAGCACGACTGGTGGTTCCCCGAGGAGCCCGAAGCTGAGCCGTCGCTGTTCGGCGTGTTCAAGTCGAACGTGAACGTGATTCTGGACGACGACGCGAAGTACCTCGACCCGCTGATGGGATCCTGGCCGCTCACGGGCGCGAGCGCCAAGGTCTACAAGTGCGAAGAGCAAGAGTAATAAGGATTGATGAGCTATGTGTTTCAGACCAGCATCAACGACGATGGGCGCGCGGATTTGCATGAAGTGCCACTATGTGTGCGATGACGTGAGCGCAGAGAAATGCCCGCAGTGCGGCGAGCCCTTCGAGGCTCCAGCAGCCGGGGCGCCGACAGCGGGCGGAGCGCTCGGAGCTCCTGGGGCGCCGGCAGGGGCTCCGAGTGCGCCGGGAGCGCCCCAAGCGCCGAGCGCGCCTCCGCAAGCGGAGTAGGGCCGGGGGCGCATAAGCTGCCACAATCCGACCGCTTCCACGCGGGCGGGAAGGGCGTCAATCCCTTCCCGTCCGCTTTCTTTATGTTCGCGTGCGGCGGCTTAAAGCTCCCCACGAACGTCCAATGCGGACGCTTCCACGCGCGAGCTCGCGGGCGGCTGCTCCTCCCCGCGCGAGCTTGCGGGCGGGCGCTTCCCCGCGCGAGCTCGCGGCTCCTCTCAACTAGCAGCAGAGTCCATCCAAACGCAGCGTTTCCCCGCAAGCGGACGGCTTCAACCGGCTTCGAATGCTCCGCTCCAACCCCGCGGCGTGTACAAAAATGACGATAAGTTGTGAAGGAACGATGAAGTCGACCCGATAATCGGCTTTACTGTCCCAATAATGTCCCATTCGAAGCGAAATCGAACAGAGTTATTCCCCATTATTATGCGTTTTGTGGTGTCGTCCACAATTCCTGCGCAACTTATCGTCAATTTTGACACGCCCTTGAACACCCCGACCCGGACCCTCCATCGCGGCGAAAATGGCTTGCGCACGCCATTTTCGCAGACGCTCCGAAACGCCCAGGCATCCCTCGTCGCACGCCGCCGTCTTTAGCCGCCATTTCGCGCGCGCCCCCAAACGCCCGACCTCTCCATCGCACCGAGACCGACTTGCGTCCGCCATTTTCGCGCGCACCTCAAATGCCTGCCCCACCGCACGCAGCCGGCGAGCGTTTGCCCGCGCGCACTTCATGGGGTAATGTGTGTTCCCGCTATTCGTCACGAGAGGAAGCCCGATTCCATGCTCAAGATCAACCATGCCATTTTGCACGTATTCGATTTCGTCTCATGCGTGAACGTGTTTTCACAGGAAGAGCTGGACCTTTCGGACAAGAACGTGAAATCCTACGTGCAGCGCGTCGCGAAGCATGCGCTCGGCAACATCGACAACAAGCGCGGCGAGTTCGAGGCCGAAAGCGGTTTCAAAAACGAGCTTTGCGCCTACCTGAACGGGGAAAGCAACTTTACCGACCTTTCGCTCATGATCGCCGAGTTTCTAGGAAGCGAGCTTGGCCGCATGGAGCAGGCGGCCTCGTGCGACCTGCTCGTTGTCGATTTCGAGGACTCGCCGCGCGCCCCGAAGCTCACCGCGGATGACCTCGCGGAACTCTCCGAAGAAGAAGCCGCAGCTGCCCAGGCCGAACTCGATGCGGCGTTCGCCGGGAGAAGCGCCCGCTACTTCGGGTTGCTGCTTCTTGAAAGCAAACCGGCGTTCATGCACGAGGTGGGCAAGGCCGAAGACGGCGCGTCGGTGAACCGCATCGAGCGCCACCATGCCATCCTGCCAAGCCCTTCGCAGAAGATCTCCTCGTTTGCCCTGGTAGACGTGCGCACCATGTCGGTGCAGTTCGTCGACAAGGCGCGCGAGATCGCTGGCGAGGAGCGCTACCTCATCCCACAGGGCCTGCTTCAGTGCACGATGGAAGCGTCGAGCAAGGAGCTCATCGACACGACGATGCGCCTGGTCGAAGAGGTAGCCAACGAGTACGGCGCGAATGCGGCGATCGCGACCGCGAAGGCGAAGGCGTACGTCGCCGAGAACGCCGAAGACTCCGATGAGGTGCCCTTCGACGAGTTCGTCGAAGAGGTGTTCGAGGACGAGGGGCCGCGCCGCAGCTTCGTCGAGGCGGCGCAGAAGGAAAACCTTCCCGAGCACGCGCCCGTCGAGCGCGCGGTTGCCAAGCGTGTCACGCGCAACCACAAAATCCGCACCGACACCGGCATCGAGATCACCTTCCCGGCGGAGTACGCGCAGAATCCCGAGTTCATCGAGTTCACCAGCACGTCAAACGGGCTTATCCGCATCGAACTCAAAAACATCGGAAGCATCGAGAACAAGTAGCAGCGCGCGAAGGGGTCAAACAGGGGGAAGCGCACGAGGACTGACTCGCATTCGCTCAATCTCGCAGATGGCGCCCGCCGCGTCCCAGCTGGTGGACGCTGCGCCCTCAACTGGAGTCCGCCCCACCTGCCCGCTTCCGCCGCGATTCCCCTTCCAGCAGGCCTCTCCGCTGCAAAGATTCCTCACCTAGGGAGGATGAACCGCGATAAATTCAGCCAGATGGTAGGATGCAAGCGATTGAATCATGATGGAACCATGGTCGTTTCGCGCGCTGCATGCACGCTAAATGTCACTCGTGGCGTCTATAATTCCGCTGGCGGGCGCACTATTCAAATCACGTTCCCCGCACGCTATCTTGGATATAACGAGAAGATTAGAGAAGGAATGTGATAAATGAAAATTATCGTAGCATGCGAGGGTTTAGGCGTATCGCCCCATGCCGTGCATTGCGCGAGCTTCATGTGCTACACCGTCGAACGAGGGATTATCGCTGACTGCCGCAACCTGCCGAACCCTGGGCTTTCCGCCGAGGACACCACGCAGATGTTCATTGACCTGGGCGTCAGCACCATTATCGCCGGCGGGATCGACTACGACTTCGCAAACATGCTCTGCCACGCCGGCATCGAAGTCGTCGCTGGTGTCGAAGGTTCGGCGCGTGAAGTGCTCGAAGCTTACATCAACCACACGCTCATCGGCGCCGACGAGCTGTGCCACACCCTTGCCTTCAACAACGACGAGGAAGAAGCAGAAGTCGACGATGCGTTCGCGAAGCTGGAAGCGAACTTCTTCACAGCGAACGCATAAAGAAGCGAAGAATCATACCGCGCAGAGAGCTCGCCGTTTGGCGAGCTTTTTTCTTCTAGGAACGATTTGGGGAAGAAGGCGCGCCCTTGCGGGTCCGCCTAGGGACCTGCAAGGGGCTTATAGGACAAACAGTGTGTCTGCCTTAGAGACATGGGGGGCGCCCATAAAGTTGGAGAGCTGTCTCGAAGGAGGATTGGAGTGGTCAAGGTTTTCTGGACAATTATTTAAGCATCTTCAGGCGGCATCTCGCTCTAAGTCGCAAGGCGCCATATATCCGTTCTTGGAATGCAACCGCTGCCTGTTGCAGCAGGGCTCGATGTATTTGAACACCTCCTGCCTCGCCTCGTCCTTGGATTTGTATCTTGCGCCATTTATCAGCTCTCGCTTGAGCGTCTTGAAGAACGACTCGGCCACCGCATCGTCCCACGGATTTCCGGGCCTTGACATTGACTGGGCTATCCCGTGCGACTCGAGGCATCTCTGGAATGCGCGCGAGGTGCATTGGGACCCCTGGTCGTCGTGGAACACCAGCGAGAAGTCATCCGGCGGGTCCTCCCTTCCGACGGCCTGCTCAAGCGCATCGATGGCCAGCTTCTCCGCGATCCTGTCCGACATCGACCATCCGACGACCTTGCGATGCCACGCGTCTATCACGGCCGCGAGGCAGAGCCGGCCCTCGTCGGTGTCAATATAGGTGATGTCGCCGACCCAGAGCCTGTTCCTGGCGTCCACGTCGAAGACGCGGTTGATGAGGTTCACGCGCGGATCGCCCTTCTCGACCGGCTTCGCTCGCCTGTGCTTTCTCGTCGTGCCCTTAGCCTGGAGGCCCAGCCTGCGCATGACGGCCAGAACGCGCTTCTCGCTCACGGCTATCCCGTCGCGCCTGAGCTCGCGGTTGATGCGGCGGTAGCCGTGCCGGCCCTTGTGCAGCCCGACCTTCTCGACGACGAACCCTTCGAGCGCCTCCCGCTCTATCTGCGCGTTCGACTTGAGCCTGTTCAAGTAGTCGTAGTACTCGGATTTGGAAACGTGGAGAATCTCGCAAGCCTTCCTGATGGGGCCGAGTTCGCCCCTATGCGCCTTGATGAGCCCGCACCTCGCGCATGGTCTTGACTCAAGAAGGCCCGGAAATTTTTTAGCAGCTCGTTCTCGCGCTCGAGCTCCTCGACCTTCTTCCTGAGCTTCACGATCTCGTAGTCCTTGTTGACCTTGGGACTTCCGTTGCCGGGGAAGGCGGCATCGCCCATCTCCTCGTATTCCTGAGCCCAGCGTCTGAGCGTGGAATCCTTGATCCCAAGCTCCTTTGCGAGGTCGACGACTCTCATCTCTCCGCTCAGCACCACCCGGGCGGCCGCGACCTTGAACTGCTTGTCGTAGCGCTTCCTTCTTTGGGTCATTCCGAACACCTCTCACCCTTAACTTGGTGTCCAGAAAATTATCCCCTCTCCAGACGACAATGCCATAGCAGCGCTCACCTCGCTTAAGGGTATCGGCACCTGGACAGCCGAGATGATCTTGCTTTTCAGCTTGGGGCGCCCAAACATCTTCGCCTTCGACGACCTTGCCATCCAGCGCGGCATGCGCATGGTGTATCACCATCGCAAGATCACGCGCGAGCTGTTCGAGAAGTACCGTCGGCGCTTCAGCCCCTATTGCAGCGTGGCGAGCCTGTACTTCTGGGAAATGTCGCACGGCGTGGTGCCCGGGCTTGTCGATCACGCGCCAAAAAAGAAAACCATGAAGAAGAAATAGGCCCCCGTTTTCGAGACCAAGGCGCGCGAATTGCGTGAGACGAGGCCTCACGAGACGCTAGACAGCCAACTTGCGTCCGACCGGTGAAGCATCGGCCATACACTAGCCCCGCATAATGCGCCTGTGCCCGCGCGCCCACAGGCACAACCCAATTCCCCGATAACTTTCTTGTTCGTGGCAATTCCAACAGATTATTCTTAACCAACTGTTATTCTTATTTATGCTATATATCTCCTCGCACGAATAGGAATTCCCCATGCCCCTCAAGACAGCCAAGCACACCGCAGCATTCGCCATAAGCGGCGGCATCGTTGTGATGGTGGTCCTGTTTTTCGGCTCATTCATGCTTGGCCAATACCCCATCGACCCCATAGGCGTCGTGAACATCATTGGCTCTAAAATCTTCGGCTTTGATTGCACCGAAAGCGACATGGCGCAAACCATTGTGTGGAAAGTGCGCCTACCTCGCATTTGCGCCGCCCTTCTTGTAGGCGCCTCGCTCGCCGTAGCCGGCGCCGTGTATCAGGGCCTTTTCAAAAACCCCATGGTCTCACCCGACATTTTGGGCGCCTCGTCGGGCGCAGGGCTCGGTGCCGCTATTGCGATTTTGCTAAGCCTTCCCTATGCCTTCATCCAAGTCAACGCCTTTGTTTTCGGCATCGTCGCTGTTGGGCTTGCCTATTTTGTCTGCCAACGCGTGAGTCGCGGCAAAGACGCCATTCTCATGCTCGTGCTCGGCGGCATGATTGTGTCCACTTTGTTCTCGTCGTTCATCACGCTCACGAAATACATCGCCGACCCCGAGAGCAAGCTCCCGGAAATCACGTATTGGCTCATGGGTGGCTTATCGACCGTATCCCTTCAAGACGTGCTGTTCCTGCTTCCGCCTATGCTCATTGGCATAGCGCCCTTAGCCTGCCTACGCTGGCAATTGAACGCAATGGCCTTCGGCGATGAGGAAGCCCAGGCTATGGGCCTCAATGTCAAGCGCCTGCGCGGACTGTTCATCCTGTGCGCCACCTTGCTCACCGCCGCATCGGTTGCTATTGCGGGCATGATCGGCTGGATCGGCCTCATCATTCCCCACATGGCTCGATTCCTTGTGGGCCCGAACTGCAAAGAGCTGCTCCCCATGTCGTTTCTTGTAGGGGGAAGTTTCCTGCTCCTTGTCGACAACGTCGCTCGTCTCATGTTCACCGTGGAGATACCCCTGGGGATCCTCACGTCAATCATCGGGGCTCCATTTTTCTTCTACCTGCTACTTAAGCGAAAGCGAGGGCAACTGTGAAACTCGAAGCGCGCAACATATGCGCAGGGTATCGAAATGTCGACGTCGTTCGCAACGTGAGCTTCGAACTTGAAAGCGGTGAGGTTCTTTGCCTGCTAGGGCCCAACGGCGTTGGGAAAACCACGCTTTTCAAGTCTCTGCTGGGCTTCATTCCCTTCTCGAACGGCGGCCTCTATGTCGACGGAAAGCATATCGACCACAAGAACCGCCGGGAAATGGCCTCTTTGATCGGCTACGTCCCGCAAGTGCACGAACCGCCCTTTCCTTTCGTTGTTATCGACGTTGTGGTCATGGGCTCCATCACCCGTGCCGACATGTTCTCGGGGCCTTCGAAAGACGCCTTCGACGAAGCCGACGAACTACTCGAGCTGCTTGAGATCTCCTACCTCCGCGACCGCGTTTACACCGAGATCAGCGGCGGCGAGCGACAAATGGTGCTCATAGCCCGCGCGCTCATGCAAAACCCCGCGTTCCTCATGATGGACGAGCCCACCTCAAGCCTCGACTTCGGAAACCAAATGCGCGTACTCGCCCAGATATGCGCGCTTGCTAAGCGAGATGTTGGCATTATCATGACCTCACATTTTCCCGATCATGCGTTTCTTTGCTGCGACAAAGCCGCCGTCATGAGCCGGACGGAGCCCTTCCGCGTTGACACCATTGAGAATATCGTAACCGAGGAAACGCTCCAAAACGCCTACGGCATTCCCGTGCGCATCGCGTCCATTGACGTGCCCGATCATCCCGACAACTCGGTCACAACATGCGTGCCGCTGCTTAAGACGAAAGCAAATCCCTGCCCCTGCGACTCGATCGAGATGCCCGCGCGATTCGAGGGAGCACGCGCATGATTGCCGCAAGTGCGCCCGCAAACCTGCGCGAACTCATTGAAGCGACTCTTTCCCTCACCTGCCCTGACGGCGAAGTGCCCGTCATCGAGCAGCTGTGTTTCGCCGCACGATGGGCCGTTGTAGAACTTTCGGACGGGCGGGCGGGCCGCGCGTTCACGTTCAACGGCCAGCATGCCGTGTACGGTGCGCTCGATTTCGAGCACATGCGAAGCATGAAGTGCCTTTTGGGCATGCGCGCCGACAGGGCCATTGCCCAGCTGTTTCGCGAAGGCGCTTCCGCAGCAGAAGCGGCAAACAACCAAGGCGCTTCCGCGCAAGCGTCGCTCGCCCGCAGCGTGGCGCTCGCTATTGCCAACGCGTTGTCTTGCGAGCTGAATGCGCCGACGGAGCTCGAAGAGCGCGGATTCAACGTCTCTGCGCCAACCGATCGGTCGTTCCTGCACCCGGAAGATGCCGTTGTGCTCATTGGCGCGGGAATGATACTGCAAGAATCGGCCGCCACTTGCGCTTCGGTTGACGTTGTGGACATGAGGCCCCGTGCCACGTTGCAAAGTCTGCTGCTGAACGCGCATGGCGAGCGATACGGACCCGGCCAGGTGCGATTCCACGGCGTGGAAGACACCACAGACCTCGTAGCTCGCGCCGACGTCGTCGGCATAACGGGATGCGCCCTGGAAAACGACAGCTTGTTCGACATTGCCCGGCTGCCCCGAAAAGCACGCGAGTTCGTCATATTCGGCCCTTCCGCCCAGGTGCCCATGGAGCTTTTGGCCGCACTTGGCGCCACACGCATCGTGACAAGCCGCATCGTCGATGCAAAAAACCTGATAGACGGCATGCTCGCCAATTTCGACGCAGCAGGACCCCGTTCCGCAACCGAAGGATACGTCGTAACCGTGCACCTAACAAGCGACAAACAATAACGAAAGAACACAATATGGAAAGAACGCCCGAAAAAATCACTAGAAGAAGATTTATCGAACTGCTCATCGCAGCTGGAGCAATCACAACGGGGGCCATAACACTGGGCGGATGCGCGCAGAAGAGCAGCAACGATGAACAAAGCCAATCCAGCAGCAATGCAGATACTAAAAATACAAAGAGAGCATCGACGGTGACGGATTTCAAAGGGCGAGAGATAACCGTTCCCGAGCAAATCGAGCGCATCGGCATCACGTGCATGGGGGGTGCCATTCAAGAAGTATGCGTGCTCGGTGGAGCCGATCGCGTAGTGGTAATGCCTTCAATGGGCAAAAGCTCCCCCCTGTTACTTAAAATGTTCCCGCAGCTCGAAGACTTACCCGATGCAGGCACTTTTGACGAAGTCAATGTGGAGACACTTGCGGCAGCAAAACCAGATTTCGTGTTTGTATCCAGCACATCTGACAAGGGCAACCAGCAGGTCGAGGACATTGGCATAAGCACCTATACCCTCTCCACAGCGAAAGCTTCCGTCGAATCGCTGCGAACCGAATTCGAAAATATAGGCACTCTGCTGAACACTTCGGATACAGCACAGAATTTGCTTGCATTCTGGGATGACATAATGAGTCGCGTCGACGCAGGGGCGGCCTCAATTTCTGAAAGCAACCGCCTATCGGTATATCGGTGCGGTGCCGCCATAACGAAAGCGAGCCATACGCCTTGGGCCGGCAACTGGATTCGAACAGCTGGGGGCGTGAGCGTGGCCGAAGACGGCACGACCGGAGATGTGAGCGTAGAAACAATCGCTGGCTGGAATCCTGACATCATTATCGCGGGCAATCCCGCAGAGATTCTTGCAGACGATCGCTTGCAAGACCTCCAAGCCGTCAAGAACAAGCGTGTATATCGCGGACCGAAGGGGTCCATGGGTTGGGACGCACCTTCACCAGAAGTCCCGCTAGGGTTCGCTTGGCTTGCGCAAACGCTTTATCCCGACCAATTCAAAGACATCGATATAGAAAAGGAAACAAAGGCTTTCTATCGGGAGTTTTACAACTATGAGCTAAGCGAAGAAGAGTATCGGAGCTTTTTTGAGTAAAAAAGACAACAGACAGAAAGGAAACCAGCTATATGAAGTCAATACCCTAAACGAAGTTTTCGAAGTTTA
>ERZ1034876.456-NODE-456-length-23334-cov-4.826969_pt1 | contig 23334 bp, 32 predicted proteins | sample MGYA00520698_ERZ1034876 | MGnify/ENA primary metagenome ERZ1034876 (study PRJEB33766, sample SAMN09781723) | gut metagenome | biome: gut microbiome | host: Homo sapiens | place: Madagascar | study: EMG produced TPA metagenomics assembly of the PRJNA485056 data set...
GCGGTGGGCTGGGGCGCGGTCACGGCTTCAGGCTGGGGCCTGCCCATCATCGCCTGAGCCAGCAGAGCAATGTCCGGCAGACGGATCTCGCCCTGCACATTGATGGTGAATGTGGTATTCATGATGTTTCCTCCTTACTTTGCTTCTTCGATCGTGACATCGATGCCCTTCTTGGGATCAATGCCAGCTTCCTGGATGTCGATTTTCTTCAGATACAGCGTGATAAGGTTTCCGGCATCATCACGCCGCTCGAAGCGGTAACAGGTCTTGGTCTCGTTGCGGTAGCTCATGCGGATTTTCATGGCGGGTCATCCTTTCTTACTTTTTTGTCCTGCCCTCTGCCGGGAGCCCGCCGTATGTCAAAGGACTGGCGGGGCCGGCTCAAAGAGAGGGCGTCCCGGGAAGTCAGGAGGACGCCCGGCAGAAGGCAGGAAGAATCTGAGGTATTTAGACGGCCTTCTCACGGTATACATCTACCTCCTGAACCCCGAACTCCAGGGCTGCTTCGTGGCTCTCAAAGTAGACGTCGATGCGGTTGCCCTTGATGGCCCCGCCGGTATCTTCGACGATGTAGGGATGGCCGTCAAAGATGACCTCGCTGCCCTCCGGCAGCACAGACCAGTCAGCGGCGATGGTGCGCCCTTCCTCGGGGATCGTGCCGGAGCTTGTCCGCTGCACATAATCAGCATCACGGCTCGGATGCTCTGCCGACCAGATACCGCAGCACTTGACACAGGGGCAGTAGGCCGTAGCGGTGAAGGTGCCGATCAGTTCCAGATCTGCAACGCTGGAATGGTCCTCAGCGGGCCTCTCTGCGGCATTCTGCGGCGTATCATCGACAGGGGAGGGCTGGGATACCACCTCCCGCGGTTCGGGCGGCTCACAGGCGTTCTGAGCGCGTGCGGCGGTGTAGCCGAGGGCGAAGCCTAGTGACAGGACGATCAGTAAAAAGATCAGAAATTTGAAGTTCGCCGACCAGCGCTGGGGCCTCCGGTGTTCTTCGCGTGTCAATCGCTTTGCAGTTTTTTGACTCATGCTGTATGCCCCTCCCTTTGTTCTCGCTTCCATTTCTCGTAATCTGCTCGCAGCACAGGATCTGCGAGTGCTTTACGGATACATTTACGCAGCATGGCGCTCGCCGATTGATACACCCCATTCGGCACATTGTCCGGGTTCAACCTGTTGGGCGTTGCCTCGATCTCGAGGTGCCTTTCATGGGACATGGAGCGCCTCCTTTCTCAAAACTCGCATTTATGCGAGTTTTATTGTAAAAAAATTTGAATTGCCTCTTGCGGTGAAATATCAAGAATGTCAACCAATTTGTGCATCTGCTCCACCGTAAATGAGAGGCCTTCCGCTTTCATCTTTCTTGAAAATGTACTGCTGTCAATACCAATCTTGGCAGCGACCTCTTCTTGCGTCATCGCGCGTTCAACGATTTTTCCTTTCAGCTTTGCCATATCCGTATGCATCATGTCACCTCCAATTCTCGCATAAATGCGAGTTCATGCATTTATACTATCTCCAACAGGTGGATTTGTCAATAGTGAACTTCGCATTTTTGCAAATTGTGTTCGCCGCTTTGCAAAAATATCTTGCATTTTCGCAAGTTTCAATATATAGTAGACCAAAAAGGGGAGGAATGCCTAAAATGTCTACTGGGCAAAGAATGAAAGCGAGACGCAAAGAACTGGGGTTATCCGCTGAATATGTTGCTAAGCAATTAAACCTTTCGCCTGCAACAATTTATAGATATGAGAATGGCGGTATTGATAAAGTTCCTGGGGATATTCTCGAACCTCTCGCCAGGGTTCTTCAAACTACACCAGCAAACTTGATGGGATGGGAAGGCGAACTGCTCGCAGAACTCGTCAAAGAAAATGAAAGTGGCCGGCCGGCCGCTGTGGATGAGATGCGCCGCCGGTTCGGAACAGAACACAGCACACTGTCTGCTTATGTCTGCGAAGATAAGAAGAAGCTCTCCGTGCTTTACTATCATGCGCTGGAGCGCGGTACCGCGCTGGCGCTGAAGGAGCTGATTCAGGATGTTGAGCAGCTGGAGACAAAGCAGGTCGAAAATATTATGCACCTTGTAAAAGCTTACCTGAAAGCGGAGCAGCCGATTCGGGATATTGTCGATACCGCACTGCGTCCCTACACGGAAGAGGAAGCTGCATTATACGAAGATCAGATCGGATAATCTATGTAGATTTCAGAAAAAACAATTAGGAGGTGCTACAGTGCAAATTATCGTTTCTTTAGACGGAACTATCACCGTATCAAAGAAAAGGGAACGTGAAAACAAGGGCTCAAGCAGAGTGGAGGTCTTATCCGACTACACCGTTTTGGATATTGAAACTACTGGATTAGACCCTTCTTTTGATGCTATTATTGAGGTATCTGCAAGTCGAATCCGGAAAAATCAGATTGAAGACACCTTTACGGCTCTCGTCAAACCCGACTACCCAATCGACGAGTTTGTTAGTGAGCTCACCGGTATAACCAACGAAATGTTAGCGGGCGCGTCGCCCATCGATGAAGTTCTCCCAGAGTTCTTCCGCTTCATCGGGGATGATATTGTTGTTGGGCACAATGTTAATTTTGATGTTAACTTCCTATACGACCAATCCGATGACCTTGGGCTACCTCCATTTAAGAACGATTTCATCGACACTATGCGGCTTGCTCGCAAGCTATTCCCTGATTTACCAAACCACAAACTCGGGACGCTCGTTGATTTCTTCGGAATCAAGCAGGACACCGAGCACCGTGCGGCTGCCGATTGCGAGGCGACAAACGCCGTATATCAAAAAATCTGTGAATATGTTTCTTCCCGTTCAGTTGATCTCCTCGCATTATTTGCAAAAAAGACTTATAGGGCCGCCGACATTCATGCAGAATGCGACAATTTCGATGAAGACTCTCCCCTCTTTGGAAAAGTATTTGTATTTACCGGAGTTCTTGAGTGTATGACACGCACAGAAGCAATGCAAATTGTTGTAAATGCGGGTGGAATCTGCGGGGATAATGTTACTGCCAAAACCAATTTCTTGGTTCTTGGGAACAACGATTACTGCACCAATATCAAGGGCGGGAAAAGCAATAAGCAGAAGAAAGCAGAAGGGCTAATGCTAAAAGGGAAGGACATTTCTATTATTTCCGAAGATGTTTTCTATGATATGATTGCAACTGTTTAAATAAAAAGCCGCCCCTTCGGGCGGCAGCATAAGAGCAGATTCAATTACGACGAAGGGAGGGAAGCAGCATGAACGCGCAGACTTCTGGCTGTGAGAAAGGCGTGATCTATGCTCGGTATTCATTCTCCGGGCAACGGGAGGAAAGCATTGAGGGGCAACTTCGGGATTGCCACGCGTTTGCCAAGCGCTACGGTATCACGATCATCGGCGAATACTGTGACCGTGCCATAACCGGAACTTCGGACAAGCGCCCGGAGTTTCAACGCATGATCCGAGACAGCTCCAAGGGGCTTTTTTCTACGGTCATCACCTGGAAAAATGACCGCTTCGCCCGTTCTCGATACGACAGTGCGGTTTATAAGTATAGGCTGAAGCAGAACGGCGTCCGTGTCCTCTATGCCAAAGAGAACATCCCAGATGGCCCGGAGGGCATCATCCTCGAATCTGTCATGGAGGGCTTTGCGGAGTATTATTCCGCAAACCTTTCCCAAAATGTGAAGCGGGGAAATTATGACAGCGCTTTGAAACGCCAGACGCTGGGGCATATTCCTCTGGGCCTGCGGCGCGGACCTGACAAGCGATTTGAGTTGGATCCGGAAACTGCTCCGGTCGTCCGCCGCATTTTTGAGGAATACGCCGCTGGGCGGCCCGCCGTGGAAATCATCGCCGGGCTAAACGAGGACGGATTCCGCACAGTGCAGGGCAAGCAGTTCAACAAAAATTCCATCCGCCGTATTCTGCAGAACGAAAAATATATCGGCGTCTACGAATACGCCGATATCCGTGATGAAGCGGGGATCCCCTCTATTGTTGATCGAGACCTTTTTGACCGTGTGCAAAAGCTGGTGGCGCAGCATCATGAGCGCCCCGCTGCAAAGAAGATTGATGGCGGTTTCCTGCTGGCATCGAAACTGTTCTGCGGCGAATGCGGCGCGCCTATGACAGGTGACAGCGGCACAAGCCGAAGTGGGCAGGTGTACTCTTACTACACCTGCGCCCGCCGCAAACAGAAACCGAAACAGTGCCACAAGGAACGCGCCCCAAAACAGTGGATCGAGGATCTGATTGTGGCCAGGCTCGCTGAGATTGTAAACGATGACGCCATGGTGGAGGAGTTCGCAAATCGTTTCATGGAATGGCAAGCTCAGCAGAAAGAAAGTGAAGCACAATCCGGTTTGGAACAGCGGCTGAAACAAACAGAGACTGCGATCAAAAACACGATGAGTGTGATCGACAGTGGCTTTATCACAGATAGCCTGAAATCACATCTCATGGAGCTGGAATCTGAGCGAGCCGCTTTGGAGGCAGGGATCATAAAAGAACAGATGGAAAATCCGGAATTGGAGCGTGAAAGCGTGATCTGGTTCCTCAAACGGTTCCGATCCGGTGAACTGGATGATCCCATTTGGAGAATATTTATCGTGGAGACTTTTCTCCAGGCCGCATATCTGTTTGATGATGGCCGGCTGCTCATGCACTTAAATTTCGGTGGGAAATCCGATACGATCACAGCAAAAATGGCCGAAACGGTAGTATCAGAAGGGGAACCTATGTGTTCTCATTCCGCGCCGTTCGGCGTACCAGATGGCGCAAATCTGAACCATCAAAGCGTCTATTTCTTCAATGGAATATTCGTAGCGTTCTCATTTGCGGTTAAGAAAAAGAACCGAGGATAAATCATCCTCGGTTCTTTTTCTTTTGCCTGGGCATTGCCCCGCTTTATTCAGATCCCCGGGCTGTTCTCCGAACCGACAGGCTGCGCAAACTCCGCTGCTTTCGCCGCTTCAAATGTTATGCCGCCGGCGCGGTGATCCGACTTGGCCATGTTCAAATAGAACGAGCACACAACGCCGTGCGCTGTCCAGGGTAGGCCCACCATGGCAGACAGCCAGGGGAGGGAGCCGGTGTAGCCCCTGTGGATGCAGTAGGCAGCCAGCAGCAGACCGCCCACGGTGACCACCCATAGCAGCGACCGGATGTCAGACACCAGCCGCTTGGAGTATTCCGGCTTTTTCCCTTTCGTTACCTTGATGGTCATGCCTTGCCGATGATCTTCGCAAAGCGATAGAGCACCGTGGCGAACTGCTCACGGGTCAGGACATCCTCCCACATACAGTTCGGCTCGCCGTCGATTTCTGTGCCGTTGCCGGAGATCAGGCCGACCTCCTGCGCCCACTTCCGGGCCTCCTCGCTGTATGCGCTGCTGTCGTTGTCCTGCAGGCTCTTGCGAAGCTCATACCAATGCTGCATCCATTCTTCGTGCGTCACGTCCTCCTCAGCCTCCTTCTGCTGGTTATATGCGCGGGCATCCACCCACCAGTAATATTTGACCTGACTCCGGAAAGTCTCCGGATCGCCCTCAGTCCTGACCTTCCTGGTGCTGGCTGGATCATTGATGTGGATCTTGTTGTCTGCCCACCACACCACCACGAAATGCCCGCTGGAAGTCCACAGTCCTTTGTTCATCAGAGCGATGAGGTAATAGCCCTCCTGTAGCATGGCCAACGCCTTCGCATGGTTGGCGTGATCCGGCTTTCCGTAGGTGTTTGTCCAGTTCAGCATATCGCATTTGATGCCGAATGCCTCAAACTGGGGCTTGAAGTAGGAGTAATAGGTACCCTGCTTCAGAGCCTTGTATCCGTGCTCGATGGACCACTTGCAGGCATCCACCGGCGTGAAGGCCTTGCCTGTGAGCGTCTCGATCAACATGGCCGCGGCGGTGGGGCCACAGCCGGAACCGCCGATTGTGGAATTCTCACCCGGCACACGGTAGGGCTCGGCCTTCCAGCGGCCGTCTGTCTGGAGGTACAGGATTGGTCGCTTATTCATGGGAACGCTCCGTGTCCTGGTTCATTCCCGAGATGCCCTCCTGGGTCTTCGTGGCCAGCCATGCGCCGGTCTTATTCAGCGTGGCCACGATCACATCAATCTGGTGATCCAGCCAGGATGTGACCTTGATGCCGGCAGCCTGCAGCTGGGCGATGACCAGAGCCTTCTTGTCCGCGCCCATGCCAGAGCCCTGAATGGTGCTCTCAGCCTTGTTGATGAGATCCGTGGCGAGCTGGAGTACCGCCTGGCGATTGCCTTTGATTAGAATGGCCAGGATGAAGCAGCCCAGCGCTGCCATACCGTAGATCAGAATTTCATGCAGTTCCATGTCAATGTCTCCTTTCAGTCTCCATGTGCTTTTTTATTCAGGAACTTTTCGATCTTATTGATCGCTTCGGACACAGGCCCGTTGCACCCCTGCTCCTTCAAGCCCTTCAGGCAGGCCAGGACGCCGTATGTAAGAAGAGTCTGCTCCTCATTGATGCCGCGCATATCCTCGGTCAGAGCCTGCTTCAGGGCTTTCATATCGGCTTCGTGCTTTGCCTTCAATGCCGCGATGTCTGTGGTCTGCTTCTCCTGCTGGTCGAACCAGCGCACCCCCTTTGCAAAGCGCTGGATCAGCAGGATCGCCGCCGTAATGACCGCTCCAGCGGTCACGATAGTCTGCGGCGTCAGTTCAATCATCATCCCGTCAGGCCTCCCAGTCCACCCACTCTTCCATCCAGACCTTGATGACGCCGTCCACAAGGTAATAGGCATTGTTGATCAGCGGAACACCCTCGCTATACGGGATGGGATTCTCTGCACTGGTTCCAACGGGGTTATCCTGCTCGATGTAGTCTTTTCTGACCTCCACATCGTTCACACAAAAGATTTTCCAGTCAAAACCCAACTTGTCGCTCTGCCCCATTTTGACGGTAATTCCGCCGGCGGACTGCACCAGCTTTCCGTCCATAACGGCACCCTTCACGGCGGCGAGTTTCTCAGTTGTCATCATAAGCTGCCTCCACTTCTGCCAGCTGCGCGTTGGCGACGGAAAGATTTTCTTCGCTCCGGGCAAGCTGCGCGGCCTGCTCTGTGATGATGCTGTCCTTCTCAGCGGCAGCGCTCTCCAGCTCTGCAATCTGTTCCTGATACTGCGTCACATCGCCGAGATACTGGCTGGCCGTCTGCAGCTCCACCGTGTAGTAACGGCTGCTGTTGTCGTACTTGATATCAACGACCTTAAAGCCGTAGCCCTCCGGGAGGCCCTGTTCATTGGCGTCCTCGCTGAGACGCTGGATCGTGGGCTTGGCCCAGTTGATCTTCTCAATCTGCTCCAGGAAGGCGTCGTCCCGCTCAAAAATCACCGAATAGCGACCGTTGGCCGGATAGTGACGTCTGATCGGTCCTGCCGTCACACCGTCGATCTTCCAGCGTTTTCCGAAAAATCTGCCCATAAAAATTTCCTCCTCTTACTCTTTTGCATGGATGCAGAACATGGATTCCAGCTGCGCCCACGTTGTCGGGTTGTCCTCAAAATACTTCCAGGTCATATTTACGCTTTCCAGATCAGCCCATGTGATGCCGCTGATCACAAAGCGCAGGTGCGCAGGCTTGATCTGCTCTACAACAGTCTTCAGCTCTGCCACGTCGATGGCAGCCAGCTGGTTGTTCTCGCCCCAGAAGCTGAGGGAAAAGCTGTAGTCATCGTTGACCTCCACCTTGGCTTCATATCCGGTAAGTGTCTCGGCCAGTGTGCGGATCATCTCCGATGTGGTATTGCCGCTGGCCACCAGCTTCTGCTTGACCGCCGAGCGGCGCGCCGCCAAAGACAGCGTATTGTCAACTTTGATGCCGACCTGCTGTTCCCATAGGGCGAGGCCCCAGGTAGCCGTGTCCACGAAGAACTGCGCCATCACATCCTCCAGCGCGGCCTTTGCCTCCAGGCTGGCGTCCTCCAGCATATCGATCAGCGCCCTGCTCTGCTCCGATATGTAGTGATACGCGGGGACCTGCTCCCGCTTCGGTAAAACGCTCATACGCTCATCTCCTCTCAGCTGATGGTGACCGTGCCGACCACCGCCGCGTCCTCCGGATTGAGCGTAATGGCCGACATACCACCGTCCACGGTCAGGGTGGTGTAATCGGCCACGCCCGGACACTGTAGCAGGCAGGCCAGGAAGCGGCTGAAGGGTACCGTCACCGTTTCGCCGAAGGTCTGGCTGAGCAGCAGTTCGGTCACAGCGGCCGTCAGCTGATTCTTCACATCCTCGGCAGAGTAGCCATCCAACCGCGTGACAGTTGCGGTCAGCGGGATCGGCCGTGTGGCCACGCTGACCACGGTGACGGTGGCGCCAATGGGGCGCTCCTCCTCGATGTGGTCATAGCAAGCCTTTCGGATCGTCTCATCCACCGGCCCGCGATCTGCGCCGGCAATGATCACACGGACCGTGCCGTTCCCGTTCCACAGCGGTTCGCAGTTTGCGTAAGCAACGCCGTTGACCTCGGTGGCCCAGGTAATGTAGTGGTTCTTATTGCCCGATGTAATGGGCAGCGTCCTGCGCCGATGATACCGTGCGAAGAAATCGGCGTCGCTCTCCACATCAGTCCCGCCGGTGGCGGCCGCCGCATTTGTCACGCCGATCACACCGGCGATATTGACATACAGAGATGTGATACTGCCCGACGGCAGGTTGTAATCAGAGCCTACCTCCGCGGCCTCAGCGGCCGCTGTGGCGCTTCCGTCAGCGATGGTGGCGTCCTCGGCCGTCAGGAACTGCAAGCCGCTCTCAGGCGCGTACAGGGCCGTTCCCGCGGCAATGTAAGTGCCGTCCGTGCCTGTGAATGTGACCCTCACCGTGGCTTTCGTGCCGGGTGTGCGTGTCATGCCCACCTGCGCGGCGTTTTTGTCGATGTACTTCCCGGAGGTCTCGTCTGGGAATACCATGTGCAGCAGGCTCGGAAACTGCTGATACAGCTTGAAGAGCTGGTATGCCGCCACGCTCACCAGTGTGTTGGCATAAGAGCCCTCCCGGGTGCTGATATCAGCCCCGCCCACCTGCAGATCGGAAAGCATACTAACCTTGATGCTCTCCGGCGTCAGCTCGTCATAAGGCGATGTCACACTCATCCACCGTCACCTCCCCATAGATGGTCGTTAATTTGAAGTTCAAATGCAGAACGGAGCCTTCGAGGTTCACGCTTACCTGTGTCACATTCGTGATATAAGGGTTCACCTGCAAGGTCTCCCGCACGACGCGGACGGCCTCCGCCTCCCGCACCTCGCTGGAGTATGCCGCCCCCAGCAGTGTTTCTCCGTCAAGTCCGTAGTCCATGCTGAATACATCGTGGGCGAATCGCTCGGTGTGCAGCGCATTCCACGCCCACACCAGCACCGCCCGGGCGCCGGTCACATACACCGGATTGCCGCCCTTCCAGACGGGCTTGTTCGTCCGAAAATCCCAATCCACCTCGCGGTAGAGAGGAAGACCCTCGGTAGCCGTCAGCGCCCCAACATCCGGCTGGCTGATCAGGGGAAACAGGCTCATAGCCTCACCATCCTCTCTACCAGATAGTAGGTCTGCCCGTCGTCCGAGCGCATGAGCAGCACCTCATCGCCGGTCCTGATCACAGTCGCGCCATAGACGTACTCTTCAGGACGAACCGCGAAGCCAGCGCCCAGCCCGCAGGAGCACGGGAACTGTGCGGTCGGCAGCCTTGTCCGAACCCCGCGCCCCTCAATCGGCTTGTCCTGGATGAAGTTTGAGTACATCGACTCCGGCACGCAGAGATCGTCCCTGTCCAGATCCAGCCCATCCGCGCGGATCTTCAGCGGCCGCAGGGAGAGCACCTTTCCGATGGCGTAATAGGCCGGTGTCTGCTCCCGTGCCTGCTGCCGGATATGATTGTTCAGCCCCAGATAGGGGTCCCGTGCTTCATTCATGTGATCTCACTTCCCGCGTTGGCCGTTGCCATGACATTCCGGCAATTCAGCGTCAGCTTTGTGTAGTAATTTCTGTTTTTCCATGTATGGGAATCCGCGTCGATCCAGAAAACGCCGGTTAGGCCGGTCTTGGCCTCCCGCACCACCACGGTTTCTCCGGTCAGCAGGCTCATGTCTCCCAGAACGTTGACCGTCACGGTCTTCTGAAGCTTGCCGTCCTCCAGCGTCTTTTTCGCCGTGGCGTCGGCATCGGCCTCTTTTCCCGCGCTCTGCGTGATATGCTGTTCCATAAAGCCGCACAGCTTCTGCGCGGCACTGTCGCCCGTTCGACGCAGGAAATTGCCGTTGGCATCGTAGATGGCCACGCTGTTGACCATTTTGGTCGCATCTTCCTTCGTGGTGGCGTTCATCAGATTGGACGCCGCCTTCAGCACCAGGCTGGAGCTGCTGACGGTGCGCTCCTTCACCAGAAGGCCGTAAGGCGTATAGCGGATGGCATAGACCTTTCCATCCTTTTCGCTGGCCAGCGTCCACGCTGTCGTGATCAGCTGGTTCAGCTTTACCGCCGCGAACTTTCTCCAAAGCCTTACTCCCGTGGTCGGCAGCTGCGCCACGGGGATATCCCGGTCGGCGCAGGCCAGGCGCGTGATCTCCTCCGGCGAAGCTCCGGTGAATTTGTAAGTACCATCGTTGCGCTGGAGATAGAAGCCGTAGTCAAAGGCGGTGAAGCTCATCGTGCTGTCCTCGGAGCCCAGGCTCCGCTGGAGAACAATGCCCTCAAAGAGCTTCTTGCCCCCGTCAGCCATGGTGAGAAGATCTCCAATCTCCGGCACCGGGAGCCCGCTGCCTTCGATATACGCCACCTCGCCGGTCAGCTGACGGCTGATGGTGGCCTTGTCTCCCGACCATGTCCAGTAGGACAGGATCTTAGTGATGTCCCGTGTGCCGGAGGTCGGTTTGCTCAGATAGATCTTCATGCCGAGCCTCCCAACAGAACGGCCTCAGACGGGATCTGGATCGTCGCGCCCGGATAGATGAGGTGCGGATTTTTGATCCCGTTGTATTTGGCCAGTGCATTATAATACTTGGCGGTGGACTTCCCGTAATACCGGCGGCAGATCATGGACAGCGTATCCCCCGAAACGATGGTGTACGCCTGCGTCTTTTTAGATGGCGAGGCGCCCGCAGCCCTGCCGCTGTTCTGCGTACCGGCGGCGGTTTCCGTTTCCTTCGCCTCCAGATCGCAATACTCGCGGACAGATACCGTGATGCTTCGGTCGCCAGTGCCGTCCGACTCCCCCTGGGTCACATCCTCGATGTAAACCAGCGTGTTGATCTCCGTTCCGGTGATCACAAGGCGGACTGTCTTTTCATCGGTTGCCCAGGCGGTCAGATAGTCCAGATAATACTGCGGATCCACATGAGCGCCCGCCTCGATCCACGGGTAATCCTGCGCAGGCAGCAGAAAGTCGAAGTTGCCGGAAAACCGTGTAAGGCCGCCCGGGCGGTAGACATCCCCCAATTCGTTGATGTTGATGGTCTCTATGCGCTTGCCGCTGGTCCACTGATAACGCTCCGGCGTCACAGGCATTACCAGGGAAACGCCATCTCGGATAAAACAGACCTGCATCGCGTTACCCCCTCATACCAGCCAGCTGCATCTTCTGCAGCAGCGCCGCCGCGACGCGGTCAACATCCGCATCCTCGCGGATCGTCGTGCCGTACATCACGATCTGGATGCCGCCGGAGCTGCCCTCGCTCCGTGCCTCTACGGCGGTCTGCACGCGCTCACCTTGGTGGAGCAGGGCAGGGAAGTTATCATACGGAACATAGTCAATGCCCGTGGCGTACCCGCTGCCGGTATAGACTGCGCTGCGGGGGATCTCGCCGGTGGGCGTGTAAGTGTAGTCCGACGCAGAAAGAGCGGATTGATAATTCGCCTTTCTCGCGGCCGCCAGGCCCTTCGTGAATTCCTGCCCCTTTTCGTAGCCGGCATCCCAGTAATTCTGGTTAAGACCCGTGTCGTTGCGGATCGCCGCCACAAGCGACATCTCGGACTCCAACGCCAGCTGCGCCCCGTCGCTGGCGTTATACTCATTCATGCCCTGCACCTTAGCCTGCATGATGAGCTTGCCCATCTCTGCGGCATCGCCCTCGGCCTTGGCTGTCTGATATTCGTCAGAAGCCATCATGGCATCCATGGCGTCGCGGATGTACTGCTCTTTGCTGTTTTCCAGTTCGGCCTGCCATGCGCCGATGGCACGGTTTGCCTCCTCAACGGCCGCGCCGCTCTCGCCGCTCATCCAGTCCATCTGGGCCTGCAGACCCTCCTTGCGGCCCTCGTTGTAACCCTCGCCCATGGCGGCATCCATGTCAGCCTGGAAATCGGCCAGGTTATCCACCATGGCGTCATAGGTGGTGGCCAGCTTCTCGGACAGGCCGCCGTAGGTCTCGTTGATGTAGGTCAGGATGGCTTCCGCCGCATCGGTACCGCTGATCTTGCCGCCGGTCACCATCTCGGCGATCTTCGACTTGTCCGCGCCGGTGGAGTTGGCCAACGCCTGATACACATCCACGCCCCGTTCGGAGAAGTAATTGAGGTATTCCTGCGTGGCCTTGCCGGTCGTTCTCATGCGGCTCAAGCCAGAGATGAACATATTGACATCGGAGGAATCCAGGTTCAGACCCGCCGAAGCGTCTGACAGCGTCTGAAGCACCGACAGGGTTTTATCCCCGTCATAGGTGTTCAGCAGCAGCTTACTGTAGCCGGTGATCTCGTCATAGCTGTAGTTGGTGCTGGTGGCCATGGTCTTGACACGCTCCAGATAGGCGTCTGCCTCTTCCTCGCCCATCCGCTGGGCAAAAGCCATGCGTGTCTGCTCACGGCTGCCGGCGATAGAACCGCCGGAGGTGAGGGAACTGCTCTGCTCACCAGTGACAGTCTCATAAGCGTCTTCTACATAGGACTTGAAAGCGTCGTCCTTCTTCTCGTAGATCTGCAAGCCTCCGCTGAGTCCGCCGACCGCGGCACCGATCGCCGCGCCCAGCGCAGTACCGATCCCGGGTATGATCGAGCCCATAGCGGCTCCGGTAGCCGCAGAGGAAAGGACAGAAGACGCCATCGTCCCTGCTTTATCTCCCCCCAGGCTCCCGGCGACACTAGTGCCGAAGCTGAGTGCCAGCTCCTTGGCCATATCGCCGATGCCGCTGGCTGCGATTGCAGTAGCTACGCTGGTAACGGTGGCCTTCTGGCTTTTCGATTGATTTTCGACCTTGGAGATAGCTTTCTCCGTATCTCGCGCCGCACTGGTAACGGCCTTCAGGTTGCGAACCATGCTGTCATAGTTGGCCTGTGCCAGCTCCAGCTTCAGGCCGTCCGCGGCGGAATGCGTCAGATCAAACTGCTTTTCCGCGGCCTTCAACTCGGACTTGGCCTTGCTGAGGTCCATCTTCAGCGTGATTTTGTTCTTGTTCAGGGCATACAGCGTGTCTTCCAAGGCGTCAACATCTTTGCTGAACGACTTGGTGACCGACGCCATCTTCTTCATGGCTTCCGAATATCGGTCGGTCGCCTTGACCACAATGGACGCATCGGGCATGATTTCCCCTCCTCTCCTTGACAGTTTTTCTCAATCGTGGTATAAAGAAACTGAGGTGAATGCTATGAAATGGAGCGAAGTCCCCAGAGGCATTAAAGGCTTACTGCTTTATATCTCAATTCTTGGTGCAGCGTCCCTTGCTTTTCTGGTTTGGATGTCCGCATAAACCGCTTTCCAGTAGGAAGGCGGTTTATTTTTTGCGCTTTTTCGTAGCCTTCACCGCTTTTTTCGGCGGAACTCCTTTGCGGGCCTCCGCTCGTTGGTTTGCCTCATAGGACGACAGTGCTAAAATCAGGTCATGCCAGCCCGTCTCTCCCTCCCACAATGCCCGCAGATCCGCGAGGCCCCAGTTGTGGGAGGAAAACAGGTAGTACAGCAAGCCCAACTCCGGGTCGCTGCCGTCCGTCAGGCGTTTTTTACTTCGCTGATGGTCATGCGGCGATAGCCGCTCAGCCGCTCCACCGCCGCGCTCAGATCCGCGATCTCACCGGCCAGCAGCATCCGCTTCACCGTATCCGCCGGCGTGGCCCCGCCGAACTTTTCCTGCAAACGCTCGTCCTTCAGATCCGGCTCCGCGCAGCCCGCCAGCAGAATATGCACATCGGTGTCCTGGGTGAAACGCTCGATATCATGCACCTTGCCATAGGGGAGAGCCTTCAACTTGAAGACAACGTCCCGCCCCGCCAGCGTGCTCAGCCGCTCGACTTTATACTCCGCCGTGGGCAGCTCCTTCTCCACATTGGGGATCGTGCCGCCCAGCAGGGTATCCAACACAGAAACCTGTTCCTTGCTCTTCATCATCTCATTTGCCATTTCACTTTACCTCCAAATTGAATTCGGCCTCGCCTCATCGATGAGGACGAGGCCGATTGTTGTCTCAGGAATCCAGAACTTTAAAGCTCTCCGCCGTGAACGGGGCCTCGATCTGGCCCAGCTGGGCGGCCTGCCAGTCCGCCAGGGTCAGATCATCGAAGGACACGCCGGACACGGAAATGCGCTGGTTGTCGGGGTTGTCGGGGTCGTCCAGGTTGCTGATGATGGTGTGTCGCAGGTCCTTGCCCTGCTGAATGGCCTCGGCCTCCAGCTTGATCAGGCGGCTGGTGGCGTTGTAGATGCGGATCGTGCCGGTGACCGCCACGCCGGTCATCTTCTTGCCCGCCACCAGTGTGCGGCAGCGCTGCACGTCCTCCTTGGTCTTGTTGACCTTGATCTGGCAGCCGTAGCACTCCGCTACCTGCTCACCGTCCAGCCAAAGCTCGCCCCAGGTACCGCTGCGTACTTCCGCAGCATTCAGAATATCAGACATCGTTCCCCCTCCTTACTGCGCTTCCAGCGTGATGTGGAAGTCCTCCATGGCATCCAGCACGTGGCCGTAGAGATACAGGAACACGTGGCTGCCGGTATCTTCCTTGCGCAGGGCCTCATCGGTCAGCGCCTTGATGCGGGTGACCTCCTCGGCATCGCCGGCCTCCGTGGCCTGCTCCAGCAGATAGGCGCGGATGGCCCCCGCGTCCAGCTCTGCGCCGGAGCTGCCCTCCTCGATCACATTCTGCGCCTCCAGCGAAGCGAAGAACTCGGAAAACGCGGTCAGCAGGATGCACTTATTGTCGTAGGTGTTGGCGCACTTGCCCAGATACTCGTCCTCCACGGTGGTGATGGCGTAGTAGCGGATCAGATCCAGTGCGGACACCAGCTTGATCTTCTTCAGCATCTCCGGCTCGTCATCTGCCAGCGTTGTCTTGCTCGTCACGGCGCGGCTCAGCTTGATACGGCGGCCATCGTCGATCAGAAACAGCTTGCCTGCGTCTACGGCGGCGTCAGGATCGGCCTGGGCCTCCACAGCGGTCAGCTCCTCCAGCGCGGCGTAGGTGGCGCTGCACGCGGCGGGAGTGCCCGCCAGTACACCGGCAATGCGCCCTGCGTACTGGGCAGCGGTGAAGGTCGTGGCGCCGGCTTTGATACCGGAAGAAACAAAGTTGATCACGCCTTCATCATCCGCGGCGGTGTTGGGCAGCACGACCTTGCCGATATAGCGCTTCACACGCTCTGCCTTAACAAGGCCGGCCAGCGCAGTCGCATCTGCACTGGTGATGGCCGTCGGCCCTACCAGATAGTCATAGCTGTGCACGGCCAGGGCCTGAAAGCCAGTGGCAATGGCCGCGTCCGCGCCGATGACGCTGACATAAACCACATCCGGCTTTGTGATGTAGCCCGCCATCGCCCGCTTGATGGCCGCGATATTGTCCGCTCCCAGCTCGGGGGGAATGTCGCTCTCGCGGTTGATGGTATAAAGACCGTTTGCCTTGGCATCCCGCAGGATCATGGCCACGATACCGGCAGAAACACGGGTAGCCACAGTATCAGCGGCCTTTTTCAGGGAAAAAGTAAGTTCAGGAAGTCCCATTTTTTCGCTCCTCTCATGTAATATCGCCCCGCACCTTCAGCGAATAGCTTTCGGCGGCGGGAACAGGATCTCCGGCATCCAGCCCGGGGCGGTTATCCAGCCAGGACAGATCGATCTGCACATACGCCCGATCCGGATCCCGGGGCAATGCTTTTAGACGAGGCTTCAGGTGGCGGCCACCGACCTTCAGCACACGGCTCAGGAGATCCACCGCATCGTCGGTCTCCTTCGAGAGCCGATACCAGGACGCCTCATAGTGTTCATCCAGCTCATCATAGAGCGTCAGCTTCAGCCGCAGATCGTGCCGGATGAACGCACGGTTGGCATCTGTCAGCTCGTGCTTCTCCACCGCCAACCAGAAGGAGGGACGCTCAAAATCCACCGGACAAACATCGAGATAGACGGTACGATTCGGCCATTTCTCCACCAGCAGCCGGTTGATGGCATCCAGTATCTCGGTTTTGGTCATTCCGTACCTCCTTCCAGCGCCTTCATCGCCGCGTCCTCAATGCGCTGCGCAGCGGTTTCTGCCGCGCGGCTCAGTTCTTGTGCGCCGGTGTCCTGATACATGTATTTGCCCGGTACACGGCGCATTTTTGCTCTCGATTTCCGTTTCCGTTTGGCGCTTCCGGAGGATGGCCGTACCGCGTGGCCGCCCTCCAGCGCATTGGTGATGTAACCGGCGGCGTAGCCATCCAAATCGGTCTTCGCTTTTGCGCGGACGGCCACATAGCCCTTACCGCTGCCGACCCGGTACTCTTGTACACTGGCCACGCGGCCGCTGCCGCCGATACGCTGCTGCACCGCGCCCAGCAGCTCCTCGCCCAGTTCATCAAGTACCTGCGCCCTGGCCTCCCGGATGGCGTCCGGCGCGGCCTCCAGCGCCTTTTTGACCTTATCGAGGCCCTGGATCTCCACGCTCTGCATCAGACATCCTCCTGCCGCTCGATCACATACTCGTTCTTGTAGGACTCCAGGTCCAGCACCTGACGCACCGTGTACGGCGTACCGCCATTCAGCTGGACAAGATCACCGGCGCGGAGCACGACCGCTTTCGGTGTCACCAGCGCGCGGCGCTGCATTGTGCTGCGGAAGATCTCGTCCGGATCATTACGGTAATACATCTCCGCCAGGATCCCAGGGAAGGTGAAGGAAGCCTGTTCCGCCTTTGTCGGGCGGTTCAGGGCATCGCGGCCGGTCCGAGCTTGGGGCTTTGCCGTTAGGGTTACGCTCTGGCAAATGGCCGCCTTGACCTCCTGCTGATCCTGTTCGCGGTTCAGCAGGATGGAGGTCAAATGCAGAAACTCCCCGCGCCAGCGGATGGCCTGATGCAATGTCAGCCGCAGATGAGGGCGAATAATGACTGTAGCACCGCGGGTGCCGACGCCTATTGCCGAAAACAGGTTGCGATAGGTGTCTACCATTACCGAGGCCCAACAGGTTCTGGACGGTGCCCACGCCAAGTTTCTGGTCTCATCGTCCAACACCAGCGTCAAGATCTCGATCTTCTCGGTCAGTGCGGAAGAAAGCTGCTCATACATCTCGCTCACCCCTCGCTGGGCAGAAGATTTGTGCTATGCAGGTCCAGGATCTGCATGACCATCGGGTTTTTGCCCGTGTATTGAGCCGTGATCTGACGGTTGTCGATCATCTCCGCCGCCATGACCTTCACCGCATAGGCGAGATCCTCCAGCTCGGTCTTCTCCATATCGAGCCCGGTATAAGCGCCCGCCGCAGCCTTCGCTGCCGACAAGGCGCCTTCGCACTCCAACTGCTCCATGGGGGATAGCGCGCCATACTCTTCCGGCTCTATGATTTTTCTTGAAAAGAAGGCAATATCTGCCGCCGTCAGATCACATGGTCTCATACTCAGGCCTCCGCCGCAGCGGCGATCGCGGCGGCAATCTCCGCCTTCGTCCAGCCGGATTTAACTTCGACGCCCAGGCTCTTCGCCTTCTCAATCAGTTCATCCTTCGTCATTTCCGGGGTGTTCGCCGCAGCGGGGGGCTCTGCGGCCTCCAGATACCCGCATTTCAGCAGGGGGGCCGCGATGTGTTCAGGCACATCGCGGGCCTCGCCCCGAAACATGGCAAGCTCAGCCCCTGCGAAGCTGATGTTTGCTGTCACTTTCATGGCTGCACCTCCCAAGATTAGGACGCAGCCATGGTCAGGGAGCTGATCTTCTTGGAGTCCGTGATCTTGGCGTCATACTCACCGAAGGCCAGCACTCCGATCATGTTCTTCGTGGCGAACTTCTCGCGCAACACCTGGACTTCCACACTCTTGGTCGCCTTGATGGTGTAGCCGCTCAGATCGCCGAAGATGATCGGCTTCTTGCCGGCGGCCATAATGGGCATGGAGTCGGATTCGATGACCGGGCGGCCCAGAATCTTATACTCATCCTCCTTGAAGTAAGGCTGGCCGTTGTTGTCCTTCAGCTTGCAGATGGCGGTATAGGTGGCGGGGTTCATGATCCAGCTGGCCTTACCGCGGAAACGCTGCTTCAGGGAGTGCTTCAGGCTGACCAGCTCATCATAGGTGACCGCAGTGGCCGCCGCGGCGGTCACTCCGCTGGCTGCGGACTGAATGCCGGTGATCTTGCCGGAAGTGCCGTTGACAAACTCACCCTCCAGCTTTTCGGCCATGGCTTCAGCCGCCTGGTTGATAACAAAGTCCACCACATTGATGTCCGTGTTGTCCTTCAGCTTGTTGGATACCAGGGCCAGTGCACCAATCACGAAGCCGGTCAGGTCGATGGTGGTGAACTTGCCGATGTTGTCGGTCAGCTCAGTGCCCTCGTCCACATAATCAGCATCGATGTAATTGGTGGCATCCTCACCATACACAGGCACAGACAGCTTGCCGTTGGTATAGACCACATCAGCGAGCTGCAGGAAGGGGACCATGTCCCGCACCGCCTTGATGATGCGGTTGGCGATGGTAGTGGGCACGATAGAGCCGTTATTGCCCTGCGTGAGCTGGATCTCACCGGCACGATTTTCCATCGCGCGGTTCATAATGAAGTCGGCAAAGGCCTTCTCCTCGGCGGCCGCGCGCTCCTCCACCGTCATCTCATGCTGTTCGGTGGGCTGCTGCACGGTAGGGATGTTGCGGGCGCGCTCCTCGCGGGCAAGGGTGTCGTCGATGTCCTGGATCTCCTTCTCGGCGGCATCAAAGGTCCGCGTCTCTTCCTCGGTCATGGCGCGCTCTTCCTGGTCGGCCGCATCTACCAGGGCAGCAAGCTGCTGCTTCAGTTCTTCGCGGCGCTCCATCAGCTTCTTCAGGTTCTTCATGTAAGCAATTCCTCCGTTTTTATTATTTCAGCGCCGCGATGCGGCCCCTGAATTCAGAATTATCAAATGCCGGCGTGTGCAGAGCAGGGCCGGACAGCGTAGGCTCATCCAAAGAGGCTCTGGTCTCCAGTTCGATGTCCTCGCCCGCGCGCAGTTCCACAGAAGTTGCGGAGTAGATCGGGCTTTTTTTCACAACGAGCGTCAGATGATCCAGATCCAGCGCCTTGATGTGTCGGATCGGCAGATCACCCGCACGTTCCTCCATGGAATCCTTGACGTTGTACATCCCGAAGGACCAGCCGCGGATTTTCCCCTTTTTGGCAAGCTCGATCAGATCCTTATCCTTGATGAGGACATCGGCGTGAAGGCCGATAGCGTCCTCTTTCAGCGTTACCGTGCCGTCATCCGTGCTGGCATAGATATGGCTTTTGTCGTGGTCCACCGTTACAGTAATGTTTCCTGCGCGGCTGATCGCTTCCGAAAAGGCGCGGGGCTCAATTTCCTCAATCACCTTGCCCCGCGGCGTAATCACCGGCCGGCTTTTCTTCTCTGTCACGTTGACATATCCGGTGATCCGTGCTCCGTCCGCACGGACTTCAATATTCATCATACGTCAGGCTCCTCCTTCTGCTTTGTGGGCGGTTCCTGTGGGGGATTGAGCGTCTGCTCGCCCATCACAGAGACCTGCCCGGTATTGGGTGTATAGATCCGCTTGGTTTTTGGATCGTACAGAACATCCTGCAGCCCCAGTCTGATCCAGGACAGGCCCAGCGGCGCCAAGTCTTCCTGATAGCGCACCTCATCGATCTGCATGAAGTTGGACTCCAGGGCGACCTTGTAGGCGTCAAACCGCGTCTTCATATCGCCCTTCAGAAGTTCTTTGGTGTCAAAGGCCCAGTAAAGCGGGTGTTCAGCGTGTTTTTCGGATTCCCGCAGCATGTCCCGGTTCAGTGCGCACTGAATGACGGTCATCAGCGGAATGGCAGCCATCTTTGCAAGGCCTTCTACTACATCCGCGCCGGATTTGCCGCTCAGGCCCTCCGGAGAGACGTGGAACAGCTTCGCGAGCTCCACCGCGTTCGTCTCCTTGTTCTCATTGAGCTGCATTTCCACGGCGGTATCCGAGATTTCCTTGAAGCTGAGGCCCTGGTTCAGCACAACAAAGGGCTCTTTATCTGCGTTGGAGTACATGCTTTGAAATTTTGTGCGCAGATCGTTGATCTGCCCCTGCTCCAAACGCTTTTCGGCCTGCAGGAACCCTCGCTTATTGCCACCTCTGGCCGCCATGTGGCTTTCCAGCACCAGTGTGAGGTACATGGACTCGATCAGCTGGCTGTTTTCCTTCGTGATAGGCATCCCTTCGGCGCCGTCCTTCGTGTTTCGGAGGATCTTCAGGAAGTTGTGCGGATAGTAGGAAACCCCGTTGACGGCGATATTGAAGTCCTTGAAGATGGGATCTGTGTTCTTCAGGATGGAAATATTCGACTCGTCAATGTAATGGACGCCGCGGAACTCTCCGAAGTCGCTCCGATCGATGTAGGCATACCCGCCCTTGCCGAGATAGTAGTCCCGGATCATGGCCCGCCAGAACTCGTTTGCGTTCAGCGTGTCGCCAGTATCATCATTCAGCAGAAATACACGGGGATCATCGGTGATGGCAACGGCCTTCCCGCCCTCATCGCGGTATAGGCCCAGCGGCGTAGCGGCGACGATATTGGCAATCAGGTCAATGGAACCGGAAATGGTCGGGATCTGCATGGCTTTATCTCTGGTCGAGCCCCCGCTCTGCATAATGGCCAGGATCAGATCCGCCATCGTAGGAGCCACGGCCACCGCTGCGGTTTCAGCCCTATTCTCTTTTCGTTTGAATGGCCACATCGGCGCGTATCCTCCTGTTAAGTCTGGATTGCCCAGTCCATCGATTTATCGAACAGCATGGCCTGCTGCATCAGATATACGGCAATGATGATGGAAACGACCATATCCACCTTGCCGGCAGACCTCTTCTTGTTCACGTATTTATTCAGGTTCGTATCCTCTGTGCACCGCGCATTCTGGAAATTGATCTCCAGCAGCCGGTTCTCGTCGTAGGCAAATTCCTTCTTCAGGATCGCCTCACGGAGCAGCTTGGTGGGCGGATGCAGCACCGACGAGTGCTGCTTCACTTCCACGCATTCCATGCCCGCAGCCTCCAGCTTCTGCACGGTGGAGATGGCGTTATAGCGGTCATAGCCCGCCTGCATGACCTCCACGCCATATCGCTCCTTCAGACCGAGGATCCACCGCTCCACGAAGCCGTAGTCGATGACCTCCTCGCCCTCGGCGAAGCAGTTGCCGGCGGCAATCAGCTTTTTATAATCAACATTTTCCTTCTTGCTCTTGATCTCAACACGGTCCTGCGGCAGGATGCCCCATACCTTGGCATGGATCACCCCGTCCGCCTCTGTCACCATGGCCACGGACGTGTTGTCGTCCGTCTGGGATAGGTCGAAGCCGACCCAAACACGGCGGCCCCGCCAGAAGGCCAGATCCTCAGTGATCCGGCAGCGCTTGACCTTCTGCACGTCCACATAGCCCTCGACGCCCAGGCCCTTATACATGATGTTGCAGTGCTTGCAGAGGAAATTCTCCCGCTTGTTTTCGTAGAGAATGGCCATGGCCCGGAGATCCTTGATCGACTCAAAGACCTCTTTGTTGTTCACCGCAACAGGGTTTGCCTGGTAGATGACCAGGTCATCGGTCTCCCACTTTTTCCGGAGCGCGTCATCTGGCTCATAGAGCAGCGCGAAGACGTTCTCTTTGTCCAGCACCTCATCCAGAACTTTTTTCGCGATGTCGATCTCATCGATCATCACGTTGTTGTCGTTGGGGTACTGTGTGGAAATGATAATGCCCAGCTTGTTGACGAGGGTGATCTGAGAAGATCGCATGGCCTCCACCGGATAGCTGTCCAGAGCGCCGGCCTCGTCCGCCAGGAAGATATTTGCCAGACGGCCGTCCATGCCGTCGTTGGAATATGCGAGGGGTGTGTATTCTATCTCATTGATCAGGCAGGTGATCAGGTCCCTGTTGATCTTGAAATACTTCGTCAGCGCCGGCGAGACCTTGATGATCTTGCGCACGGCCAGCCGCAGCTCCGAGGACAGCTTAAAGTCCGGCGCCACGGAGAAGAAACGGGAGAAGCGGGGCTCCGTCAGCATCCCCAGAATGAAGATGACTGCGGAGTTGAAGGTCTTGAAGTTCTTTCGGGCGATCTCAAGAATGGCGGTCTGATAGAAGCGCCGGTCGTCCTCCCGCCGCCGCGTACAGAATACGGCCACGATCAGGAACCAGGCATAATCTTCAAGGCCGTCATACATGGAGCAATGGAGATCCGGATGTACCATCAGCTTCAGAAGTTTGCATATCTTCCGATAGGCCTTTTCGCTGATGTAGGCCTCCTTGTGCTTTCCGTCCGCGATCTTCAGCCACTTTTTCGCCTGGAGCTTTACATACTTACCGACCTTCCGATTGCTGCGCTGCGTACACCACTTGGCGTACCGGTAAGCGCGGCTGTCTTTAATCATCATCGCTCAGGGCCGCCAGCAGGGGGTCCTTTTTCTCCTTCTGTTTCTGCGCGGCAAGACTGCCAATTTTGGCGCGGGCCTGTGGAGAGAGGCAAAGCTCGTTGCACCCCCGCCACAGATCGCTCTGGTATTTCGCCCGGGCATTCTGCAGACTGGTGTGCATGACAAGCCCTGGGTCGGCATCGATCAGGCCGTTGATATAGCGCAGCCGGTCAATGGCGATGGCTGTGCTCTCCAGCACAAATACGTCCAGCTGGCCGAGAATGTCACTGGCAACCAGACCGTTCACGATAAATTGAAAAATCTCGCGCTGGCCATCCGTCAGATCCGCAGGCGGCTCGGGTGGAACGTTCTCGCCGCGCAGCTTGTCCTCCACGTCCTGCCGGATCGCCGCGTCGTCGCCGGCGATCGCGCCGGTCTTCACCCGAACTGATTTGCTTGGTCGCCCCACCGTGCTGCCTCCTTTCCAGATTCGCTGTGCGCCCTGCCGCAGCGTCTCCGGCCGCAGAGCGATTCCCCGT
>ERZ1034876.457-NODE-457-length-23306-cov-28.183089_pt1 | contig 23306 bp, 20 predicted proteins | sample MGYA00520698_ERZ1034876 | MGnify/ENA primary metagenome ERZ1034876 (study PRJEB33766, sample SAMN09781723) | gut metagenome | biome: gut microbiome | host: Homo sapiens | place: Madagascar | study: EMG produced TPA metagenomics assembly of the PRJNA485056 data...
CCGCACCGAACGCAGCAGGTGGTGCCCCAGCCAGCCTGTGTGGCCCAGCATGCACCGGGCAAATGCCATCGGGTCATTCGACAGCAGCTGCATAGCAGCGTCGATGCGCGCCGAGATGCCGAACGGCAGACCGCTCTTTTTCGCGCTGCCCTCAGCATCGGTGTCTTCAGCGGTGACACTGTCAGCAGGCTTCGGCGCTTCGGGTTTCCCCTGCGCTGCGGGCTGCCGGGCAACGGTCTGTGCGGGCTTTGCGGCGGGCTTGTCCGACTTGACCTCCACGGTGACGGACGCCTGTTCGCCGTCCGCCGTTTTGCGCACGGTCTGCCCGGGCGGTGCGGCGGAGGCGGGCTTTTTCAGTGCTTCCGGCTGGCCTTTGCGCGGCCAGAGCGTGAAGTGCAGCGGTCCGTAGCAGGCCGTGGCCCGCACGCTGCCCGGGCGGTACGCAAACCGAACGCCCAGCGGTATCAGCAGGGCGACGAGCAGCAGCAAGAGCACCGCCAGCAGCACCCAGCCGATCAGTCGGAGAAGGAACAACAGAATGGCCATAAGCAATCACTTCCATTCCAGCTGACCGTCGTCGCCTTCCGTCTCCTCCGGCTCGGCGCTCTCAGCAGCCTCGCCGTGAAGCGGCGGCAGGTCGGCCAGACTGCCGAGGCCAAAGACGCGCAGAAATGTGTCTGTGACCTGGAAAGCTACCGGCTTGCCGGGCAGGTCCAGGCGGCCCGCCTCCTCGATCAGTCCCTTGTCCAACAGCTTGGTGACGGTGGACGACGAGTCAACACCGCGTACCTGCTCGATAAAGCTGCGGGAGACGGGCTGATTGTAGGCAATGACGGCCAGTACCTCCAGTGCGGCGGGCGAAAGCGGCGCGTTGCGGCGGGTGTCCAGAATGCGCTTGACCATCTCGCCGTAGTACGGGCGGGTCGTCATCTGCCAGCGGTCAGGCTCGAAGTACAGGATGACCATGCCGCTCTCCTGCTCATCGTAGCGCTTTTGCAGCTTTTGCAAAAGCGTGGTGACCTCGTCGGCGTCCAGCCGCAGGGCGTCGGCCAGGCGGGCGGTCTCCACAGGCTCGGCGTGGGCAAACAGCATGGCTTCAAGAGAGCCGAGCTCCTGTCGTTCTGTCATGGCGTTTTGTCCTTTCTTCTGCGGTGTGTGCGGTCCAGCTGCAAGGTGCCGCCGTCGTCGACCTTGACGCGTCCTGCGCGGATGAGCTCGAGCAGCGCCAGGAAGGTCGCTACGTTTGTGCTGCGGCTTTCCTCGTGGCTGAACAGCTGGCCCATTTTTTGCAGGCTGCCCTTGAGCAAGCCGCGCAGCATGTGGGAGACGCGGCTGGCGACGGAGACAAACGGCGCGGTGACGAGCGGCTCAAACTTTTCCTGCGTGGGCTTTTTCTTGCGGGTGCTGCGGCCCATCAGATTGAACCACGCCTGCACAAGCCAGTTCGGGTCATGGCGGCGGGTGTATTCGGCAGCGCCGACCAGCGGCATCGGCTCACGGGCTACGGTGTACAGGTCACGGGCACGGCTGCCCAGCTGGGCGGCTACCTCCTTGCAGGCGCTGTACTCGATCAAACGTCCGGTCAGCTCGGCCTTCATGCGCTCGGCCTCGGGGCTGCGCGGCAGCAACAGGGCACTTTTCATCTGCACCAGATGCGCCGCCATGTCGATGAACTCGCTGGAAATCTCCATCCGGTCCTGCTGCATCTCCCGGATGGCAGCGGTGTACTGCTCGATCAGCTCCATGATGTTGACATCATAGAGGTTCATTTTATTTTTGCCCACCAGGTACAGCAGCAAATCCAGCGGGCCCTCAAAATCTTCTATTTTAAATGTCAGAACTTCCGGCAAAAACTCAATACCCCCAAAGCAGCTCCACAAAGCCTGTCAGGTGCAGCATCAGCCGCCACATACCGTTGACAAGCCAGGACAGCGGCGCGTCCAGCAGACCCAAAAACACCAGTGCCAGCACGGCCAGCATAATATATCGCTCATATTTCATCGCCCTGAAATAGAGCCGCTGCGGCAAAAACAAGAGCGCAATGCGGCTGCCGTCAAACGGCGGCACCGGCAGCAGATTGAAAACCGCCAGGCTCAGATTCATGGCTACCATATAATATAGGAACATCGTCAGTACAGGCACGGCGTCCCCCAGCCCGCTGTACCGGCACAGCTTGTACAGGATCATCGACACCCACGCCAGCAGCAGATTGCTGGCAGGCCCCGCGGCGGCGGACAGCGCCATGCCGACCTTGGGGTTCTTATAGTTGTACGGGTTGATCGAGACGGGCTTGGCCCAGCCGACGCCTCCCACCAGCATACACAGGGCACCCAACGGGTCGAAGTGGCGCAGCGGATTCATCGAGAGACGCCCGGCGCGCACGGCAGTGTCATCACCTAGCAGGTGGCTGGCCAGCGCGTGGGCCGATTCGTGAAACGGGATGGTGATGAGCACGACAACAGCGCGCAGCAGATACTGCACGATCACCGCGGGAGACAATAATCCGTTCAAAAGGTAACACCACCCCATTAAAAGCTTAGTCTATTATATCGTAGAAACGGCGGCAAGACAAGCCCTGTAGGCACCGAAAACACAATATTTAGCGCCTGAATCAAACAAAAACGCAAAATTATGAAAAAAATCAAAATTTTTTCTGTCAAAACACTTGCATTTTCGCGCAGTATACGCTATACTATTAAAGCTATTGAAAAGGAGGTGCAAGCAATTATGGCCAAATGTTCTTGCTGTGGCAAGGGTGTCACGTTCGGTATCAAGGTTTCTCACTCTCATCGTCGGAGCAACCGTACCTGGAACCCCAATGTCAAGCGCGTGAAGGCGATCGTGGACGGTTCCCCGAAGTATATCTACGCCTGCACCCGCTGCCTGCGCTCTGGTAAAGTTACCCGCGCGGTCTGATTGGAAGGAAAAAATGCCGGTCACATCGTGTGACCGGCTTTTTCTCTTTTATGCTTGCTTTTTAGGAGGTGGGTCTATGCTCCCCCGTGACCCTGTAATGCTGTTGAGCTATGTAAACACCCAACTGCGGGACCGCGACGCCAGTTTGGACGCGCTGTGTGACCGTGAGGAGACTGACCGTGACGCGCTGTGTGCGGCCCTGCGCGAGATCGGCTATGAGTATGACGCTGCACAGAATCGCTTTGTGTGACGCCGGTTTGTGTGAAGTTTGAGAGAGGAAGTTGAAGCACCCGATGAATTTTATCTTTGTCAGCCCGCATTTTCCCAAGACCTACTGGAATTTCTGTGACCGTCTGCACCGCAACGGCGTCAATGTGCTGGGCATCGGTGATGCTCCGTTTGATGAGATTCCCTGGGAATTGAAGCAGTGCCTGACTGAGTATTACCGCGTGAATGATCTTGGCAATTACGACGAGATGCTCCGCGCTGTCGCGTACTTTACTTTCCACTATGGCAAGATCGACTGGATCGAGTCCAACAACGAGTATTGGCTGGAGATGGACGCCCAGCTGCGCACGGATTTCAACATCAATACCGGTGCGAAGAATGACTTCATCGAGCGCATCAAGTACAAGAGCAAAATGAAGGAAAGCTACATCGCTGCGGGTGTACCGGTGGCGCGCCACCATATTGTCAGCACACTGGCCGAGGCCCGCGCCTTCATCAAGGAGGTCGGCTACCCGGTCATCGTCAAGCCGGATAACGGCTGCGGTGCCGAGGCGACCTACAAGCTGCGCAATTTCACCGAGCTGAAAGAATTCTACGCCGAGCCGCATAACGTCCGGTACATTATGGAAGAGTACATCAACGGCACCATCGTCAGCTTTGACGGTGTGGCCGACAGCCATTGCGTGCCGCTGTTCTACACCTCCAACGTGTTCCCCACCCCGCTGCTGGACATCGTCAGTCAGAACGGCGACCTCTCCTACTGGACGCAGAAGTCCGTGCCCGCTGCGCTGAAGGATGTGGGCTTCCGCACCATCAAGGCGTTCGGCGCAAAGAGCCGCTTCTTCCACTGTGAGTTCTTCCAGTTGAATGAGGACAAGCCGGGTCTTGGCAAAAAGGGCGACTACGTCGCGCTGGAGGTCAACATGCGCCCCGCAGGCGGCTACACGCCCGACATGATCAACTATGCGAACTCGGTGGACTGCTACCAGATCTGGGCGGACATGGTCTGCTACGACGAGGTACGCAACGCCGAGCTGGACGGCCCGAAGTATTTCTGCGTCTACGCAGGCCGCCGCGACTGCCATGAGTACAAGCACACCCATGCGCAGATCATGGCCAAGTACGGCTCCCGTATGCGGATGTGTGAGCGCATTCCCCAGGCGCTGCGCCTGGACATGGGCGACTGGATGTACACGGCCGTTGTGCGCTCCACCGCGGAGCGCGATGCGTTTATTCGGTACGTGCAGGAGCAGGCGTAACGAAAAGGCTTCCCTCTCGGGGGAAGCCTTTTACTTATATAAAACAGGAGCCGGACCGGCTGTGGTCAGGCTCCTGTTGGTTTATTTCAGCTTCACGCTCTTGTGGTATACGACCATTGAAATGCCCGACGTGATGACCTCGGTCACCCAGAAGGCGTTCCAGATGCCGTCGGCACCCAGCAGGCGGCAGAACAGCCAGGCCAGCGGCATGATGACAACGATGTAACGGCACAGCGAGATGACCAGTGACTGCACGCCCATGCCGAGACCCTCCAGCGAGCCGGAGGCGACGACTGAAATCGTCGAGACGATGAAACCTACGCAGATGATGCGCAGGGCCGACGTACCGATGACGATGGTCTCGGCGTTCGAGCTGAAAAGCCCGATCAGCTGGCCGGACAGCGCCAGACAGAGCACCGTGCCCGCGGCCATGATGGCGGCGCACATGCCCATGGACGTGCGGTAGAGCTTTTTGACACGGTCATACTCCCCCGCGCCGTAGTTGTAGCCGATGATGGGGCGCAGACCCTGCACAATACCGTTGGCGGGCAGGTACAGGAAGGTCTGCAATTTATAGTAGATACCCAGCACGACGACATAGCTTTGAGAGTAGACGGCCAGCAGCGAGTTCAGGAAGGTGATGAGCACCGAGGGAAGCGCCAGATTCAGGATGGCCGGTACGCCGATGGAATAGAGCTGCAGGGCCATTTTGGCGTCCGGCTTCAGGCAGCCGGAGCGCAGCCTGACCGGGATAGGGCTGACGAAGTAGACGATCAGATAGAAGATGACGGGGACCATCTGGCCGATGCCGGTAGCCAGCGCCGCACCGGCAATGCCCATTTTGGGGAACGGGCCGATGCCGAAAATCAACAGCGGGTCCAGAATGATGTTGCAGACCGAGCTGCCCATCAGGCCAATCATCGTGATGTTCATCCGGCCCACCGCCTGAAAGATCTTCTCAAACGACATGGCGGCCATGATGACGACGGCGAACATAAAGGCAACGCGGGCGTAGGTCACGCCCATGGCAATGACGGTCTCGTCGCTGGTGAAGGAGCGCAGGAACCGCGGCATGATGGCGGTGCAGACGATGGAAATCACCACGCCGTGGATCAGCGAAAGCACCATGCCGTGGGTGGCGGCCATGTCAGCCTTTTCTTTGTTGCCTGCACCGAGATGCAGCGAGATCAGCGCGGCAATACCGATGCTGAAGCCGATGGCAATCGCGTTGATGAGGTTCTGCACCGGGTAGACGAGGGACAGCGCAGTCATGGCTTCCTCACTGATGCGGGCGACAAAGAGGCTGTCCACGATGTTGTACAGTGCATTGACCAGCATCGAGACGACCATGGGCAGGGCCATTGAGGTCAGCAACGGAAAAATCGGCTTTTCTTTCATGAAGGTATCGTTCATGGGCTCCTCCTTTTGACACAACAAAAACCACACAACGCTTTCCCGGAAAGAAAGCGCTGTGTGGCGAAAAGTAGTATCAGAACTGTAAAAATCCACACCTTATTTTAGGTGCCTCTATTATACAAACCAGCGCGGAATTTGTCAAGCCGCTTGCAACAGCTGTGCAAAAACGGTACAATAAAGACAAAAATCGTATTGCGAGGGAAAAGACATGAAAAAGCTATTGGTCTCCGGCGCGGGCGGCTTTGTGGGGGCGCGCATCATGACCCAGCTGGCGGGGCGGTACGAGCTGTGCGCCTTCCCCAAAGGAATGCCGGCCGCAGCGGATGAGCAGACCGTGGCCGACTGGGTGCGGCGCGAGCAGCCGGACGTGATCGTACACACGGCGGCGCTCTCCGACACGGGCTACAGCGAAAAGCACCCGGACGAGTCCTACCGCGCCAACGTTCTGCTGCCGTGCTGGATGGCGGCTGCAGCGCAAAAAAGCGGCGCAAAGCTGGTTGCGTTCAGCTCTGACCAGGTCTACACGGGCCTTACTGAGCACGGGCCGTTTGACGAGGATACACCGCTCTCCCCCGCCAACGTCTATGGCCGCCACAAGCAGGAGATGGAGCAGCGCGTGCTGGATATTTTGCCCGATGCCGTGCTGCTGCGGGCGGCCTGGATGTACGACCTGCCCGGGTACGGCCTGCCGATCCGCGGTAACTTCCTGCTGAACCTGCTGACCGCCGCTATGCGGCAGGAGACGCTGCGGTTTTCGATGCGGGACTACCGCGGCATCACCTATGTGCGGGAGGCCGTGGAGCGGCTGACCCAGGCCATGGAACTGCCGGGCGGTGTGTACAATTTTGGCAGTGAGAACGACTGCGACATGGTCACGACGGCCCGGCGTGCCTGTGCGCTGCTGGACATCCACCCCGTCATAGAGGCGGCAGACTGGCCGCGCAGCCTGCTGATGGACGGCGGCAGGTTCCGTGCGGCAGCGGGTGTCGGCTTTGACGATACCCTGACGGGTGTACAGCGCTGTTTGCGGGATTACGGTCTGCTGAAATAAAGCTGCAATAAAAAAACCTGTACCGGCAAAAGCGGTACAGGAATTTTTTTACATCTCGCCGCGTCCGGCCATGGCACGGTACAGCGTCGTCTCATCGGCGTATTCCAGACTCGAGCCGACGGGCAGGCCATAGGCCAGGCGGGTCGTTTTGATGCCCAGAGGTTTGATGAGTTTGGCAATATACATCGCCGTGGCCTCGCCCTCCACTGTCGGGCTGGTGGCCATGATGACCTCCTTGACGGTGTCATTCAGACGGGCCAGCAGCTCCTTGATGCAGAGCTGATCAGCACCGATGCCATCCATCGGCGAAATCAGGCCGTGCAGCACATGGTACAGGCCGTTGTACTCGTGGGTGCGCTCAATCGATTTGATGTCGCGCGGGCCCTCGACCACGCAGATGATGCTGCGGTCCCGCTTCTGGGAGGCGCAGATCTTGCAGACATCGCCGGTGGTGTAGTCCTGGCAGATGCGGCAGCGGTGCAGGTCGCTTTTGGCGTGCTCAATCGCCTTGGCCAGCTCCATGGCCTGCTTGGGCGGCATCGACATGACCTGATAGGCCATACGCACCGCACTTTTGCGGCCAATGCCGGGAAACTGGGCAAACTGGTCGATCAGATTTTCCAGCGGCTCAACATTGTTGTTGAACATAGGCAGCCTCTTAGCCCAGACCGGGGATGTTCAGACCGCCGGTCATCTTGGACATCTCCTCCTCGGAGTCCTTGTCAACGGCAGCGGCGGCGTTGTTGACGGCGGCGGCAATCAGATCCTCAAGCATTTCAATATCATCGGGGTCGACGGCCTCGGGCTTGATCTTGACGGCGGTGATCTCATGCTTGCCGTTCATCGTGACAGTGACCATCTCACCGCTGGCGGTGCCGGTGTACTCCTTGGCTTCGAGCTCCTCCTGCTTGGCGCGGATGTCGTCCTGCATCTTCTGGACCTGACGCATCATGGCGTTGGGATCGGGTCGGCCATAGCCCTTGGGCAGTCTTGCTTTCATGGTTGTATCCTCCAAAAATAATTATTTATCAACGATTTTTAAATCGACACCAAGCGCCTGCATCGTGTGCAGGGTCTCGTCCAGGCTGACGGCAGCGGTGGTGTCGTCGGTCTTTGGCTCCTCATAGGGGCCGATACTGTACTTGGTGCGCGATACACGGTAGATAGTTTCCTTAAGACGCTTGCTGACTTCCCGGTTATTGCGGATATAATCGCGGAAGGCGTCGCTGCACTCAAACAGCACGCGCTTGCCGTCGCAATAGGCCCGGGTGCCGCGCAAAAAGGAGATGAGCATCGCATCATTCTCCTCCAAATCGGCCAGCACGGCGGGCCAGAAGGCGAACGGCTCCAGCGGGCCTGCCTGCCGCGGCGGCTCGGCCTTACGCGGGGCCGGGGCAGCGGGTGCCGGCGGTACCGGCGCGGGAGTTTGCTGCGGGGCGGGCTTCAGCTCCGGCTGCAGGAACGGCGGGTCATCGTCAATGGGCGGCGGTACATCATCCGGTGCAGCGGCGGGAACGCTCTGCGGCTGTACCACGGGCGGCACTACAGAGGGCGCAGCCTGTACCGGCGGCGCTGCTGTGTAGGCGCGCGGCGCGCTGGCGAACGCCTGGGGCGCGGCGGGTGCTGCCGGGGCGGGCTGCCGGATGATAACAGGTGCGGCGGCAGTCTCGGGCTGGGTCAGCGAGAAAATCGCCAGCTCCAGCTCAATGCGCTGGTCAGTGCCGCGGCTCATTTTCTCAAGCGCCGAGCCGAACGCATTGACCGCACGGATGGCCTCCCGCTGCGGGAAGTCCCTGCGCTGGGTGTAGGCGTCCTCCTCCTCCGGCGAGATGCCGGTCAGAAGTGACGTGCCGCCCGGCAGCGCGCAGAGCATCAGATTGCGGTAATGTCCGGCCAGCTCCATGCAGAGGCGGCGCATATCGACGCTCTGCTGGCGCAGCTCGGCGATTTTTTCCAGTGCAGTGACGGAGTCCCCTGCCGCGATGGCGTCGCTGATCTCAAACAGGTAGCCCCTGTCCGTGACACCGGCCATACGGCGGACGAGCGCCTCGTCCACGTGGTTGTCGACACCGGCGCAGGTGTCCAGAATGGACAGCGCGTCACGCATGGCACCGTCTGCCAGACGGCCAATCAACTGTGCGGCGTTCTCGTCCAGCTCGATCTTCTCCTGCCCGGCCACGTAGAGCAGCCGCCCGGCAATGTCATCCGCTGTGATGCGGGTGAAGTCATACCGCTGGCAGCGGCTCAAAATCGTGACGGGAACCTTCTGCACCTCGGTGGTGGCTAAGATAAAGATGACGTGCTCGGGCGGTTCCTCCATCGTTTTGAGCAGCGCGTTGAACGCCGCGGTGGAGAGCATGTGCACCTCGTCGATAATGTAGACCTTGTACTTGCAGACCGACGGCAGATAGGCCACCTCGTCGCGCAGGTCGCGGATGTCGTCAACGCCGTTGTTCGACGCGGCATCCATCTCGATGATGTCCATGACGGAGCCGGAGTCAATGCCCTTACAAATTTCACACTCGCCGCAGGGGTCAGGGCTGGAGGTGTCCAGACAGTTGACCGCCTTGGCAAAGATCTTGGCGCAGGTCGTCTTGCCGGTGCCGCGGGTGCCGGTGAACAGATACGCATGGCCGATGCGCCCTGCAGCAATCTGGTTCTGCAGGGCCGTGACGATGGCCGTCTGGCCAACCACGTCCGCAAAGCGCTGGGGACGCCATTTTCGATACAGGGCACGGTACATCGGCTCACCTCCTGCAAAGCTACAAAAAACAGCGGGCAGAGCACGCGGCTGCGCTGCTTTGCGTACAGATGCAGGCTTGACCGCGGCACTGGGCAAGCGCCGCTTAATGCTGCTCGGTTCCCCGCCTGACATGGTTCACAGGCTGCCCACGCGCGGGACCTGCATCTGTACGCGAAACAGCGCAATTCAGCCCTGTCCGCTTTTAGTATTATACAATAAGTTTGGAATAAATGCAAGCGTTATCTTATATTTCGGGCATTTCGGGCATCTCGGACATCAATCTTCCTGCAGGCGCTGGACCATCTTGTAAAGGGCCTCGGCGCTGTTGAAGTTCTGCGGCATGATTTCGGATGCGGGGATCGAAATGTCGTATTCCTCATTCAGGGCCGAGATGATCTGCAGAATGTCGAAAGAGTCCAGGATGCCGTCATCAATCAGCTTTGTACAGGTGGAAAAGTCCACGTCCTCTTTGATTTCGCTTAAAATTTCCAGTAAACGTTCCATTGGTATTTCTCCTTTTCAAATTATCTTACACAGCGGGTGTATTGATGGGATAGGTCGGCGTTTCGCTGCGTACCGGGTACGGCGTGCCGTTCTGCCACAGAATGACCTGCGGCAGGTCGCGGCTCAAAAACAGACCAAGTCCTTCCGTAACAGAGTAGGCACCGGTGTTTTCAAAAACAAGCAGGTCGCCGGGGCATAGTCCGGCCAGCGGCATACTGCGCACAAGAACATCGTTCGTAGTGCAAAGGCTGCCGCAAAGTGTCCAGTCCTGTACGGAAGCTGCCCGGGCAGCAAAATGGCGCAGATGCGGGCGTTTCATACCCATGATCTGGCCAAGATAATTCAGGTGGTTCATTCCACCGTCCACAATGCAGTAGTGCTGCCCGCCGTGGTCCTTGCAGTCCATAGCGGTGGTCAGGTAATAACCGCATTCGGCGGTGTAAAAGCGGCCCATCTCAACGGTCAGATGGACCCAGCTGCTGACTTCGCGCAGTGCTGGCGCAAGGTCTTTGGCCGGGGACAGTGTGTCGGTAAAATCGTCGCCGTCAAAATACGGCACCGCCAGCCCTGGGCCGTATTCCAGTTCCGGCAGACGCAGGCCGAAGGTCTGCTCAATTTCAGCGTACAGTTCCCGCAGCATGGCCAGCTCTTTTTGCTGATTGACCAGCTTTTTGCGCTGGGTCCCGACAAAGTAGTGAATGCCGATAAACTCCAGATCAGGTGTTTCCCTGCGATGCGCCAATGCGGTGAAAAGATCCTCCTTTGACATGCCGAACTGACTGCCCGCGTTCAGCCGCAGCACCACGGGCAGCCGTTTGGCGGCCTTGCGTGCAGCATCCTGCAGATAGCGGACCTGCAGCAGAGATTCCGCTGTGCAGGTGCCGACGCCGTCGGCCACGGCGCGGGCAATATCCACGGGCGTCTTATTAACACCCGAATAGATAACACGTGCATCCGCAGCATGCAGGCTCTCGCAGAGCGAAAGCTCTCCGGGACTGCATACTTCCAGCCGCGCAGTGACCTGCATCATGGCAGGCAGCAGAAATGGGTTGGCTTTGATGGAATAGCAAAGGTCGATTTCCCTGCCCCAGATCGTCTGAATAGCACGCACGCGGGCCTGCAAAGCGTCAGTGTCAAAGACAAACGTCGGTGTGCCGTAGGTGGCAGCAATTTTTTGTAAAGAAGCGTCGGTCATTTATGGGCTCCTTTTTTCGTCAGGGCAGCCAGTGCCGTGCGGTCAATTTTGCCGTTTTTATTCAACGGCATCTCGTCCAGCTGCACAGCAGTATTCGGCTGCATAAAAGGCGGCAGACTTTCTTTCAGCGCAGCCAGCAGAGCGGCTTTCTCACAGCTGCCCGTGTAAAACAGGTGGAGCCGCTGGCGTTCGGCATCAAACGTGCAGCAGGCACGGGTCACAGCGTCGCAGCGCATAGCGGCAGCTTCAATTTCGCCAAGCTCTACGCGGTGTCCCATGTGCTTGATCTGGAAATCCCGGCGGCCAATATAATACAAGCTGCCGCTTTCGTCGTAGCGGGCCAGATCGCCGGTGCGGTAAATACGCTCATACCAGTTGGCGTTCAGCGGATTCTGGGTAAAGGCCTGTGCTGTGCGCACAGGGTCAGCATAATAGCCGAGGGCAAGCGCCGTACCGGAAACGCAGATCTCCCCTGCCTGCCCGGGCACGGTGACAAGGGCGTCGTTCTCGTCCAGCAGAAAGACCTTCTCGTTGGGAAACGCGCGTCCGATGGGCAGCGCCTCATCCGGGGCAAAATCGCGGTCCGGCAAAATGGCGTAGGTGCAGTTGCAGGTAATCTCTGTCGGGCCGTAGAGGTTCACGAACCGGGCGTGCGGCAGAGCGGACTTCCACTTCATCAGGTGCTTGATGGGCATGACTTCGCCGCTGAACAATACCTGCCGCACGTGGGAAGGTATACGGTAGCTGAAGCCGTTCATGATGGAGACAAAGCACATGGCACTGACGGCCCAGACAAGTATGGTGACCTCATGGTCTGCCAGATAGTCCATGAGTTTTGTGGGCTGACTGAAATAAGCGCGCGGGATGATCTGCACCTTAGCCCCCGTGTACAGTGCCGTGTACAGGTCTTTGACCGAAACGTCAAAGTCAAAGGGAGCCTGATTGCCCAGAATATCGTTTTGTGTGATGCCGAAAATTTCGGCAAACTGCGGGATAAAATCCAGCACCGAGCGGTGGCTGACGGTGACGCCTTTTGGCACACCGGTGCTTCCGCTTGTGAAGTTGATATACAGAGGGTCAACGTCCACAGCCTGACGGCGGCGGGCTGCCAGCAGGGCAGCGTCCGCGGGTGCTGCCAGCAGATCGTCAAGCCGGATGATTTGCCCGCTGTAGCCCAGCGCGGCGGCTGCGGCAGCGTGGGCCTCGTCCGTAACAAGAAATGCAGGGGTCAAAGTATCCAATACCTGCAAAGTGCGGGCAGTGGGCTGGCGGGTGTCAAGCACTGAGTAGCAGCAGCCCGCGTAGACTGTGCCAAGCATGGCAGCAAAGGCGGAAACGGATTTTTCCAGGTAAAATGCCACCGGGCGGCGCGGCATCGTGCGGGACGCCAGAAAGCTGCCGGCGCGGCGGGCCATGTCGGCCAGCTGTGCCCAGGTACAGTCTGCCTGGTCATCCCCCACAGCGGGGGCATCCGGGCAGCGGGCGGACGTGGCTTCAAGCCAGTCCAGAATGTTTGTTTGCATAGAAAGCTCTTTTCTTAAAAGTTGGCATAGAGGAAACCAACGGTTTCATTGACGCAGATAAAGCTGAGGAGTACCATGAAAATAACAAGATAGTATAAACCCCAGCGCAGTGCAAGCGGCAGCCGCTGTACCTCTGCGTAAGGGTCGCGGCCTTGTTCCTTCAGCACACTATGGGCAAAGACCAGAAGGGTACTGATGATGACAAGCCCCCAGGCCGGGCCGGAGACTGCCGCGAAAGCGCCGGGTGCATTCGCGGCCAATGCGGACAAATTGAAATCCGTAAAGGTGTTGCGCAGGTAGATGCACCCCTGCACAAACTCATTGCGGTCAAAGTACCAGCCGATGTTGACGATGATAAAGGTCCGCACGATGCGAAAAACGTGCCAGCCGCGGCTTTCGGTAGGAATGTGCAGCGCTGTGTTGAGCTTTTTGAAAGCGGGCTCCAGCAGGTCAGCCAGCGCAATGACAAGACCGTTATACAGACCCCAGGCAAGGTAGTGCGCCTGCGGGCCGTGCCAGATGCCGACCACAGCAAACACAAGCAGGTTGGCGACTGCAGCGGGCAGCACACGGCCAAAATGCTTGCCCCAATGCGATGTGGCCCACTTGCCGAAGCGCTGCATCGGCCTGGTCAGTGCAAAGGGATAGAACAGGTAATCACGCATCCACGCACCCAGCGAAATATGCCAGCGCCGCCAGAAATCCCCCAGCGAGGTAGAAAAATACGGCTGCCGGAAGTTGGGCATCATCTCAATGCCGTACAGCTGCGCAACACCCAATACCATATCAATGCCGCCGGAAAAATCTGCATACTGCTGCAGCGAGTACAGCAAAATGGCCAGCAGTGCCATAGAACCGGCCAGCTTGGGGTCATTGCCGTCGAGGATGGCGGCAATCGTCGGGGCGGTCAGGTTTGCGATGGCGTATTTCTTCATTGCGCCAAACAGAAACAGGAACAGTGCACGCTTGGTACGCTCCCAGTTCCAGATGTGACGGGCGGTGAGCTGCGGGGCCATCTCTCCGTAGCGGTTGATGGGGCCCTGGATCAGCTGCGGGAAAAAGCTGATGAAAAGCAGAAAGCGGACGTAGTTTTTCTCTGCCGGGTGCCGCCCACGGTAGCAGTCAATCAGATAACCGACGGCCTGAAACGTGTAAAAGCTGATGCCAAGCGGCATGACAAGCCCCAGTGAGGACGGCGCTGTGGCCGAAAATGCACCGGAGAGCAGCTCCGCAAAATAGGACCAGTATTTGAAGTAACCAAGCACAAGAAAGTTGGCAGTCAGCACAGCAGCAACAAGACATTTTTTGCGGCGCACCGCCTGTGCTTTGATGGCCTTTTTTTCGTCCTTGGTTATGCCCGGAGTCTTTCGCCGCGCGGCGGAATCGGCATCCAGCTTTGCCAGCTGCAAGCCGCCGAGCCAGATCGTCAACGCAGTGAAAAGCAGAAAAACAAGGCCCTTCCAGCCGCTGGCGGTAAAAAACAGCAGGCTCAACCCCAGCAGGCAGATCCATTGGCAGCGGCTGAAAACAGTATAATATAAAATGAGTCCAACGCTGACCAGCAGGAAGAAACTCAGGGAATAGATTTCCACACTACACCATCCACAAAATCAAAAATCGACAGAACATTCATAATATCGCTCAAAATCGGCGGAAGAACCAACAATACGGGCATTCACGCGGAACTGGTAGGTGCCGTGCTCCGCCGCTGGGTACTCGGTCCAGGAGCGGGTAGAATACGCGGAAACCCGGCTGTATTCGCTCTCCCCCGGCGCTTTGACCCAGAACTCGTATTCAGCCTGTACGGACGGACCGTGGTAGGAACCGGCCAGCAGCAAAATCTTGTCCGGGTGAACCTCCGGCGTCAGGTAGACGTTGGTGATATAGTTTACGGCGGCCAGATATTCTGACGGCGTCTCGAACAACGATTCCACATCCTGCCCGGCGTCCAGCATAGCAAGAAACTTTGCCATGCTCAGGCTGAACGCATGCCCGCCGGCAGCATTCATGTGGGTGAAATCCTTGTGATAGTCAGGCTCTTTGTTCTCAAACAGCTCCGGCTTTGCAAGGTTAAAGTCATAATAGGAAGCTCCATACTGTGCTGTCAGCTGCTTGAAGTAGGCGTAGTCGTCAAAATACGTCTCGTAGCTCACGACATCCAGCGTGGTCTTGGGCGCACTGATGAGCAAAAGGCGCGTGCCGTTCTCCTGACAGAGCTGCAGCATGGAGGTCAGTTCCTCAATGTGCTGCGCGCTAAAGTCGTGGGCGTTCTGGCTCCAGGTGTTCACCATGCCGACAGTGTCAAAGTTGATGACCGTGGTATCCTCCGGCTGGGCATGGGCCGCACAGCGCCGGTGCGGCAGACGATTCAGTACGGCATTCCATTTCTGTTGGATCGTAGCGGGCCAGTCGGTGGGCCAGCTGCCGCTCTGCCAGGGAAAAAGCGCATTCAGGGAATCTGCACCTGTAAAGTTATCACGGCTGGTCATGTAGCGCAGCAGGTCAGCGGGCTTATCCTTCCAGGAATCCGTCTGCAGCTCTGCATATAAAAAAGCCTTTTGGGCTTTGGCATAGGGTTTGCCTGTCATGTTGGTCAGATCCATGACAAGGATCACATATCGGGGAGAATGCTCCCGAAGCAGGGTCTCCAGCGCGATCTGCGACATATCCAAGCTTTGGGAGTTTGTTGCCATCAGTGCAACGGTCTCCCCTGTTGCGGCGGCGAGTTCTTCTTCGGGCAGGGCGCAGGAAGCCAGCGAAGAGCCAATGACGGCAATGTCAATGGACTGCTTTTGGTGGTAGCTGCGCCACATGCCAAGGCTGGAACCGTTATCGGGCGGCATAAAGCCGCAGAGAATCAGATTTATAATCAGAAAAATCGCGGTGAACGCTGCGATTTTGGCTATGTGCTTCAAAAGATACGCTCCTAAAACAGACAAATAAAGGAAAATGTCCAAAAACAGTAAACACAACTATTATACATCAATTGGAACTTCCCTGCAATGGTGATTTGCTGACAAAGGTAAGATTTTACAATTGAGCAAAAAGCCGCGTTTTTTCGTGAAACGCGGCTCTATGCAATCAGCCTAAAAGCTGCTTGGCCAAATCAGCGCTGGCCTTGGCATCCTTGCAGTAGTAGTCGGCACCGATGTCCCGGGCGTAGTCGGGCGTCAGCACCGCGCCGCCGACCATGACCTTACAGTCAAGGTGCGCGGCATGCAGGGCCTCGATCGTGGCCTGCATATTGGGGACGGTGGTCGTCATCAGGGCCGACAGGCCGACGAGCTTTGCACCGGTCTGGCGCACGGCCTCTACGACACGCTCGGGGTCAACGTCGCGCCCGAGGTCGAGCACGTCATAGCCGTAGTTTTCGAGGATGACACGGACAATGTTCTTGCCGATGTCATGCACGTCGCCCTTGACTGTGGCAATGACGATCTTGCCCTTGCTGCCCTGCGCCTGGCCGGAGGCGGCAATTTTGGCCTTGATGGCCTCGAACGCAGCCTGCGCGGCGGTGGCGGCCTGCAAAAGCTGCGGCAGGAATACCGTGCCTTTCTCAAAGCCGTCGCCCACGGCGTCCAGTGCGGGGATCAGCGAGACATTCACTACGTCCAGCGGTTCGCGCATTGTCAGCGCGGCGTCCGCGGCGGCGCGGGCCTCGGCCTTCATGCCGCGGCGCACAGCCTCAAACAGGGCGTCCCCGCCCGGTGCGGCGGCGCCGACCTCGGCCACGGTGGCGGCGGACTTGCTCGTCTGCGTCGTCTGGATCTGCACATCGGCATAGGCGGCAACGTAGTCGGTGCTCTGTAAATCCTGCGAGGTCAGCACGCGGTAGGCGCGCACGGCAGCCATCATTTCCGGCGTGTTGGGATTCATGATGGCAAGGTCGAGCCCGGCAGACATGGCCATCGTCAAAAACGTTGTGTTCAGGTAGCCGCGGCACGGCAGGCCGAAGCTGATGTTCGACACGCCCAGCACAGTGCGTACGCCCAGCTCACGCTTGCAGCGGGACAGAGCCTCCAGCGTCTGGACGGCACCCTCCTGCTGGGCGCTGGCGGTCAGCGTCAGGCAGTCAATGTAAATGTCCTCATTCGGGATACCGGCGGCGTTGGCAGCGGCGACAATGCGTTGAGCAATCGCAAAGCGGCCATCGGCTGTCGGCGGGATACCGCCCTTGTCCAGCGCCAGGCCGACGACGGCGGCGCCGTACTTTTTGCAGAGAGGCAGAATCTTTTCCAGCGTCTCCGGCTCACCGTTGACCGAGTTGACGATGGGCTTGCCGTTGTAGATGCGCAGCGCACGGGACAGGGCCTCTGGATTCGAGGAGTCGAGCTGCAGCGGCAGGTCGGTGACGGCCTGCAAATCCTTGACAAGCTGCTCCAGCGTGGCGGCCTCGTCGATGCCGGGCAGACCCGCGTTGACGTCGAGCACCTGCGCACCGGCCTCGGCCTGGGCCACAGCCTGAGTGCAGGGGTAGGCGCTGTCACCGTCCCGCAGGGCCTGCTGCAGCCGCTTTTTGCCGGTGGGATTGATGCGCTCCCCCACCACAGTGATGCCGTCGACCTCCACAAAGCGGACCGGCGTGCACAGACAGCTGCGGCGGATGGAAATTTTGTCAGCCGGCGTCAGCGGGCTGAAGGTCTCATGCAGCCTGGCGATAAACGCGGGCGTCGTGCCGCAACAGCCGCCGACCATCGAAACGCCGATGGCGGCGTACTCCTTCATCTCGGCGGCAAATTCATCCGGGTCGAGATTGTAGCTGCCGTCGGGGTTCGGCAGACCGGCGTTCGGCTTGACAAAGACCGGAACACCCGCGGGCACGCTGCGGCAGAGGCGCTGCGCGAAGGGCAGAATCTCCTTGGGGCCGAGCGAGCAGTTGATGCCCACGGCGTCCGCGCCGAGACCCGCTGCCGTGACGGCATAGCTTTCGACGGTGCAGCCCGTGAAGGTGCGCCCGCGGCTCTCAAAGCTCATTGAGGTGAAAACAGGCAGATCGCAGTTTTCCCTGGCGGCGAGGATGGCGGCCTTCAGCTCATACAGATCGGTCATCGTCTCCAAAAAGACGAGGTCAGCCCCTGCCGCAGCACCGGCGCGTATGACCTGTGCAAACTCATTGTAGGCATCCTCAAACGCCAGCGTGCCCGCGGGGACGAGCAGCTCGCCCAGAGGGCCGATGTCCAGCGCCACACACGCGCCGGTGGTCTCGGCGGCCTTGCGCGCACAGGCGATGGAAGCGGAAACGACCTCCTCCACCGTGTGGCCGCAGCCGGTCAGCTTCTTGGCGTTGGCACCAAAGGTATTTGCCAGCAGAATATCCGCGCCCGCGTTGGCGTAGTCAGTGTGGATGGCCGTTAAAACCTCCGGCATTTCCAGCGCGGCGAGCTCGGGCTTCTGCCCGGGCTGCAGACCGCGTGCCTGCAGCTGGGTGCCCATGCCGCCGTCCAGAAAAACAAACCGCTTGCGGTCAAAAACTTCACGAATCTGCATACGCTTCTCCCCTATCAGTCTTGTGTGAAACAGGTCGTGCCGCGCTTGCGGAACGAGCAGGTCTCCTTTAAATGGCAGGTCGCACAGCCTGCGCGGGTGCCGGTCACGGGATGGTCGGCAATGCCTAAAATGGCGGTGGTACTCTTGCGGGGGGTCAAAAGGTGCTGGGGCGTCACGGCCAGGCCGCAGCCGCGCACCGTGTCCGCCGCAAGGCAGAGCGCGTCGTTCAGCTCCAGCGGGCAGTCACCGTAGCCCGGCGCGTAACGCCCGGTCATAAAGACGCCCTGCGCCTCGATTTGAGTGCGTATTTCGTTCTCCAGCTCGTCACAGACCTGTTCCAAAAGCACCGAGGCCAGCGCGTCTGCCGCGGCGGCCAGGGCAATGTCAGTCAGTTCCATGCGGCGCAAAAGCTTGTCCACCTCGGCCCCGAGGGTCGCTGCCAGCAGAAGGACCTCGTCGCAGCCCTGCAGATGGCGCGTCAGATCGCTGCCGCAGTTTTCCAGCGGCAGGGCGGTACGCGGCAGACGGCGGTACACCGCACGCGGCGCAGCAGCGGTCAGCACGGTCTGCTCGGCCTTGTCCAGCAGGGCCGCGGTGGCGGCATCGGGCGTCCAGCCGGACGCACCCATGTAGCGCAGCGCCGTGGCGCGGTCAATGGCGGCGGGCTTGCGGCGTTCCATTACAGCAGATCCCTGATGCCGTCGTAGACCTTCGCGGCCACGGCGGCGTCATTCATTGCGTACAGGTGGATGCCGTCTGCGCCGCCCTCAATGAGGTCGCGCAGCTGCCTGACGGCGTAGTCGATACCGGCGTCGTACAGGCTGGCCGGGTCGTCCTGATAGCGGGAGATCATACGGGTGAACTCGGACGGCAGGCTGGCCGAAGAAAGCGAAACGGTGCGTTCGATCTGGCTGCGCTTGACGATGGGCATGACACCGGCAGAGACAGGCAGCGTGATGCCTGCGCGGCGTGCCAGATTCAGAAAGCGGTAAAAGTGCATGTTGTCAAAGAAAAGCTGGGTCAGCAGGTGCTCGGCACCGGCGGCCTGCTTGATGCGCAGGTTCTCAACGTCATGCAGCAGGCTGTCGGCCTCGGGGTGGCCCTCCGGGTAGCAGGCACCGTGAACGGAAAATTCCGGCTTCTTCCATTTAATAAAGGACGTCAGGTCGCTGGCGTGTTTGAAGTCGGGGCTCTCCGGGCGGGACGGGGTGCGGTCACCGCGCAGGGCCAGCACATCCCGAACGCCGACAGATTCCAGCTGATCCAAAATCTCCGCTGCACGGGTCTCGTCGTTGCCCATGCAGATCAGGTGCGCCAGCGTGGGGACATGCAGCTCGTTCTGAATGTAGTCGGCCACCTCCGCGGTGGAGACGCCGCCCGCAGAGCCGCCCGCACCGAAGGTGACGCTGATGAAGCCGGGGTCCATGGCCTGCATCTGGCGCAGGGTGTCCTTGAGCTTATCCATCTGGGTGGTCTGTTTCGGCGGGAAGCATTCGATAGAGAAAACGCAGCGTTTGGCTTTGAACTGTTCCGTAATCGTCATTTTCTACTCCTTATTTTTACGCCGCAAAATCGGCGGAGTCCGCGGAAGTTTCCACGTTGAGGGTGTTGTTCTGCCAGATGAAGGTGAGGCTGCCCTCCAGGTCAGTGCGCCATACCTCGGCCCCGACCTCTGCGTAATTTTGCAGGGCAGCGCGGTGCGGATGGCCGTAATCGTTGTGCAGCCCGCAGCTGACGGCCACGGCCTCGGGCCGGACTGCCTGCATAAGGGTCAGGCTGTTGGAGGTGTAGGACCCGTGATGCCCCGCCTTGAAAAGAGTGGCATGCAGGGTCGGGCCGTAGGTATCGACCAGGCGCTGCTCGGCGTCTGCCTCTGCGTCGCCGGTATCGAGAAAGCGGAAATTGCCCGCCGTGAACAGCGTGCAGAGCGAGGCATCGTTGACGCTGTCGGCATCCTCGCTGCCGCCCTGCAAAATTTGCAGTGTGCCGCTGCCAAGCGGAAATTCCTCCCCGGCCTCTGCTGTGAGAATTTCTGCTCCGCTGTCGGCGGCCAGCTCTGCGAGATGGCGCGGCCAGTCGGCGGTCTCATCTGCCGTGGGCTGCCACAGCGGCAGCAACAGGGTCTTGACCGGGAGGTTGCGCAGCATCGCGCGGGCGTTGCCGGTGTGGTCTGCGTGGGGATGGGTCAGCACAAGATACTCAAGCGACGGCACACCCAGCACGTCTAGGTCATACAGCAGCGCGTCCTCAGCCTCGACGGGGCCGGTGTCGATCAGGCAGTACGCGCCGTCCTGACAAAGCAGTACGGCATCGCCCTGCCCGACATCCAGCACATACACGACGGTACTGCCGTCCGCGGTCTGCGGAGCGCTTTCCTCGGTTTGGAGCGGTACGCCGAGCGCGGCGCGCAGCTGCTGCCAGCCGGGAACGCTGCCCTTGCCGCCCAAAAGCTGGACGACGAACGCGGCAAGCACCAGCAGGCAGACGGCAACCGCCGCGGCCAGGCGGGCAAAGCGCTTACCCGTCATACTGGCCGTTCAGCTTGCGCTCCTCCCACTCGGCCTTGGTCACAAGCACGGCGCGGGGTTTGGCACCCTCATAGGGGCCGATGATCTTTTCCTGCTCCATCTGGTCCATAATGCGGGCGGCGCGGGCGTAGCCCAGCTTGCAGCGGCGCTGCAAAAGGCTAGTGCTGGCCTGTCCGGCCTCAATAACACACTCAACGGCCTGCTCAAACATGGCGTCCAGTGCACCGCCGCCGTCTCCGTCATCGTCGCCGCCCTTCTTGTTGCCCTTTTCGGCAACGGCGCGGCGCTCCATTTCGGCAATCATTTCTTCATCGTACTGGGCGGTGGAGGTGGACTTGATAAAGCTCAGCACCGCGCCGATCTCCTCATCGGTCACGAAGGTACCCTGCACACGCACGGGCTTGGACGCGCCGACGGGCAGGAAGAGCATATCACCGTTGCCCAGCAGCTTTTCGGCACCGCCGCTGTCCAGAATGGTGCGGCTGTCGATCTGGCTGGAAACGGCAAAGGCGATACGGCTGGGGATGTTGGCCTTGATCAGGCCGGTGATGACGTCCACGCTGGGTCGCTGGGTCGCAACGATCAGGTGGATGCCGGCGGCGCGGGCCTTCTGCGCGATGCGGCAGATATAGTCCTCGACCTCCTTGCCCGCGACCATCATCAGGTCAGCCAACTCGTCAATGACGATGGCGATATAGGGCAGGTGCTCCATGCCGGTCTGGGCGGCCAGCTTGTTGTAGGCCTTGATCTCGCGGACGTTGTTCTCGGCAAAGAGCTTGTAGCGGCGCTCCATCTCGGCCACGCTGGCACCCAGCGCACCGGCAGCCTTGCGCGGCTCGGTGACGACGGGCATCAGCAGGTGCGGAATGCCGTTGTACTCGGCCAGCTCGACGACCTTCGGGTCGATCAGAATGAGCTTGACATCCTCAGGGCCGGAGCGGAACAGGAAGCTGATGATAATGGAGTTGACGCAGACGGATTTACCGCTGCCGGTGGAACCGGCAATCAGCAGGTGGGGCATCTTGCAGAGATCCGCGACCTGCGCCGTACCGGCAATGTCCTTGCCGAGTGCCATCGTCAGCGGGCTGCGCATGTTGATATAATTCTGGGATTCAAAGACTGCGCGGATGTTGACGGTGGAGCGGATCTTGTTCGGGACCTCGATGCCGACGGCGGGCTTGCCGGGGATGGGCGCTTCAATGCGCACACCCGCGGTGGCCAGGTTCAGGGCGATGTCGTCGGCCAGGCTTGTGATACGGCTGACCTTGATACCGGCCTGGGGCTGCAGCTCATACCGGGTGACGGACGGGCCGCGGCAGATGTCGAGCATCGTCGTCTTGACGCCGAAGCTGTCCAGCGTGTTGACCAGAATATCCGCGTTTTTCTTCATTTCTCGGGCGGCCCCGGCCTCGTCGTCGGGGCGCGTGGCGTTAAAGAGATTCAGCGACGGATAGCAGTAGGGCTCCGGCGGCTGCTCCTCCGAGGTGGGCAGACGCATGGCGTTGGGGTCAGCCTTGGCCGCACAGGGCGGCGTATGGATGGGCGCACCGGCAGAGTTGCCGACAGCGGTGCTGACCTGCACGCGGGCAGCCTCCCCCTGCCGGGGCACAGTGAAGCTGCTCTGGGTCGTTTCCGCCGCAGGGCGGGTCATGGCAGGGGCAGATTGGTACGGCTGCGGGGCGGCAGCCGGTGCGGCGGTGTAGGGATTGGCTGCCGGGGCCGGAGCCTCGACAACAGGCTGGGCAGGGGCGGCGGGTGTCTCGGCCAGCATATCATCCAGCATTTCGGAGACAGAGCGCCCGGACTGCCAGGCAGCGCTGACCGCACTGCCGGTATCGCTGAAGCTGCCGCCCAATGTCGGGATCGGTGCGGAAACAGCGGGGGCCTCCGGTGCGGCGGGCACAGCTGCGGGGGCGGGCGTCCCCAGCGGCGCAGCGTCTGCGGCCATCTGTGCAGCAAGATCAGCCGGAGAAAGGACCATCGTATCGCCCTGCACACGGCCTGTCATATCCAGCTGCGGCAGCTCTACAGGGATCGGCTCGGGCTCGTCCTCCACGGGAATGAGAGGCGTGTCAAATTTGGGCTCCTGCGGGACAGGCGTCAGCGGGGTCTCAAACTCGGTAGGCTGCGGCAGGTCCAGCGTTGTCTCGGCACTGACCTCCTGCGGCGTATAGTAAGGCGCGTGGCCGCTGACAGCGCGGTTGATGAGAGCATCCAGCTCGTCCTGCGGCGCGGGGGACGCCTGTGCGGCGGGCGCGGGCGTGACCGGGGTCAGCGGGGTGCTGTACACCGGCGCGGCAGGCTCTGAGGAAGGCTGCAATTGCAGCTCAAAATCCTCCTTCGGTGCGGGAGCAGGCTGGGGCTGGGTGTGGCGCAGTGTGCTGTTGGCCCGGTTGGACAGCGGATCCATGCCGAACGTGCCGCCCGGGCCGATGCTGACCGGCTCCAGCGGGTCA
>ERZ1034876.459-NODE-459-length-23297-cov-8.234145_pt1 | contig 23297 bp, 16 predicted proteins | sample MGYA00520698_ERZ1034876 | MGnify/ENA primary metagenome ERZ1034876 (study PRJEB33766, sample SAMN09781723) | gut metagenome | biome: gut microbiome | host: Homo sapiens | place: Madagascar | study: EMG produced TPA metagenomics assembly of the PRJNA485056 data set...
AAGTTGCCCGCGAGAAAATAGCCCCCGTGCTGAAACGCATCAAACCATGGAGCGGCAAAGCCGCATGCCTGTGATGGGTTCGCTCGCGAGCTTTTGGATGCGATTTCAAACGGAATTTCGTTACGAAAAACGTTACAAGCCTCTATTCTTCGGCATTCTGAGAGAATGCTTGCAGTCCATTAACCGTGCCAATCGTGTATGAAATGGGCAAGTTATACCGTGCCAATCGTGTATAAAATCGTTGTTCCAGACCGTACCAATCGTGTATGGTCCAGGTCAGAGGCTCGTTCGTTTTGCGCACGTGATTTCCCGTGTGAAACTATTCTTGTGAAGTTGCTTGTTGGTAACATAAGTCACTGACAAATTAGCCATGTTTAACTAGACTTGTTAGCCGTATAAAAAACGGCTTTGACGGGGCGTTTTGTTGAAGCGCGGCTCTGCTTGCGTGGTTGGACGGCGTTCGCGATGCAGCGCCTTAGCGTTTTCCCGTGAAGCCTTTCCCTCGAAAGGCGGATTTGATATGGCGTATCCGAACATGTCGCGCCGCGGCTTCGCGGCGCTTGCGGGTGTGGCGGCGCTGTCGGCGCTGGGACTTTCCGGATGCTCGGCGGGCGAGGGCGCGCAGGGCTCGGCGGCGGGCAGCGGCGCGGGTGCGGGCGCCGCCGGCGACGGCACCACGTTCTCCACGCGCGTCGAATCGCGCGAGCTTATGGGCAGCCCCGATGCGTGCGACGTGCGCGTGGGGCTGATCATGGGGCCGCCGTCTATGGGGCTGTCGCAGTTTATTTTGGCTGCTCAGGCGGGCAAAACGTTCAACAACTTCACGTTCGAGCCCAATGGCGTGGACTACGTGGGCCTCTCGGCGCTGTTCAACAAGGGCGACTACGACATCTGCACGCTGCCCAGCAACATCGGCCCCATCCTGTACAACAACGCCGAGCTGAAGAACCGCTACGAGGTCATCAGCGTGAACAACCTCGGCGTGCTGTACGTCATGACGAACGATGCCTCAGTCAGCACGCTCGACGACCTGCGAGGGCGCACCGTCTACAGCTACGGCGAGGGCGGTACGCCGGAGTACACCATCGAGGCGCTGCTGGCGAAAAACGGGCTGGACGGCACGTTCAACCTGGAGTTCAAGTCCAGCCCGCTTGAGGTGCTCAACATGATGCAGCAGCAGGACGGGTGCGTGGCAATCCTTCCGCAGCCGTTCGTTTCCCTGGCGAAAATCCTGGTCAACCCGCTGTACATCCCCATCGACCTGACGGTAGAGTGGGACCGCGCGTTCGCCGACACGGGCAGCCAGGCCGTCACCACCACTACCATCGTCAACCGCCAGTTTTTGGAGGAGCACGAGCAGGCTGTGGTGGAGTACCTGAACATGGCCGGCCAATCGGTGAGCTGGACGCTTGAGAACATGGGCGACGCCGCCGCGCTGCAGGAGGAGCTGGGCACGTTCCTCAACAACTCCGTGGCGCTTGACGCCATGCCCTACATCTCCATGGTGAACCTGACGGGCGAGCAGATGCGAACGGCGCTGTCGGGCTTTCTGCACGAGCTGTACCTGGCAAACCCCGACTCCATCGGCGGCAAGATGCCCGGCGAGGACTTCTACTACCTGCCGCCGGAAGGCCAGCTTGACGAGCGCTTCCTGCAGGCGGGCCTTGAGCAGGCTACGCAGCACGAAAGCAGCGCCGGCACCGGCAACGATGGCGTAACCGCTTCGGCGACAGATGCGCAGGCGGCCATCGAAGCCTTCGGCGGCACGGCCTCGGGTAAGTAGCGCCGCCATGTTCGAGAAGGTGAAATCCCTGGTGGGGCGCGGGGGCGGCGTGCCCCGCGGCGCGGTAGGCGACGACGAGCCGCGCATGCAGTTCGCCGCTATCGCCGCGAAGGTGGGCATGCCCGAGGAGAAGGTGGCCATGATGGCGCAGATGGTGCGCCAAAACGGTATGGCCGACTCGCAGATGGGCTTCATGATGCAGACGGCCTGTGCCAAAGGTGTCGATCGCGAGGAAATCATGGGCATGCTCACCAGCTTGGGCGTGCAGAAATCCCAGGTGGTGCGCGTGATGCAGGCGCAAGGGCTTATGGATGCCGAAGAGGCAACCCGCATCCTGGATGCCGAGCGCGCCGCCGCCGAGCGCCGTGCGGCCACCAGGGCGGGCGACGCGCGCAAGCGGTTCGCCCGCAAGGCGGCCATCATCGCGTTTTGGCTGGTGGTGTGGGAGCTACTCGACCGCGTGGTCGACAACCGCCTTGTGCTTGCCGGCCCCATCCGCACGCTGCAGGCGCTGGCCGACCAGGCGGTCATGCCGAACTTCTGGATGATCGTCGGCGCCAGCTTCGGGCGCATCGCGCTGGGGTTTCTGTTGTCGTTCGTCGTCGGGTTCCTGCTGGCGCTGGTGGCGTGCCGCGTGCGGCTGTTCCGCGACTTCATCGATCCCATCATCAGCCTGCTGCGCACCATCCCCGTGGCATCGTTCATCATTTTGCTGCTCATTTGGGTGGGCAACCAGGCGCTTACCGTGCTCCTGGCGTTCTTCATCGTGCTGCCGCTCATCTATACGAACATGGTCACCGGGTTCGAAAGCGTCGACAAGCAGATGCTTGAGATGGTGCGTGTGTACGGGCTGTCGCGCTGGCGCACGTTTTTGTACGTGTACCGTCCGGCGTTCATGCCGTTTCTGCTGTCCAGCACCAAGATTTCGCTGGGCATGACGTGGAAAAGCGGCATCATGGCCGAAGTCTTGGCCACGCCGAAGCCCTCCATCGGCAAGGAAATGGCTACGGCGCGCACGTTTTTGGACACGCCCGACCTGCTGGCGTGGACCGTGGTGGTGATGGTGGCGTCGGTGCTGTTCGAGAAGGCGTTCATGGCGCTGCTGAAGCGTGCGAACCGTCCGCTTGGCGGGCTGATCGGGAAGCGAGGCGAGTAGCGTGGCGCTGTTTAGGACGTTCGCGGACGTGGAGTTCGATGGGGTTTGCAAGGCGTACGGGGCCAACGAGGTGCTGCGGCGCGCGACGTTCACGCTGCCGGGCGGCGGCGTGCGCTGCCTCATGGCGCCGTCGGGCAGCGGCAAGACGACGTTGTTCCGGGTGCTGCTGGGCCTTGAACGCGCCGATGCGGGGCAGATTCGCGGCGTTTCCCCAGGTCGCATAAGCATGATGTTCCAGGAAGACCGCCTGTGCGAAACGTTGACGCCCGTGGAGAACGTGGCGCTGGTGCTGCCGCCGAGCGCGCGTCGCGCTGACGTGCGCGACCTGTTGGCCGAGATTCTGCCGGCCGATTGCCTGAACCAGCCGGCCATGGAGCTGTCCGGTGGCATGCGGCGGCGCGTGTCGCTTGCGCGGGCCGTGGCGTTTCCCAGCGACCTGGTGGTGCTTGACGAGCCGTTCACCGGCCTTGACCAGGCTACGAAGGAGAAGGTCATCGCGTTTACGCTGCGTCACCGCGCAGGACGCACGCTGCTGGTGGCCACGCATGGCGAAGACGACGCGCGCCTGCTGGGCGCCGAACGCATCAACCTGGCGGACGTGCAAGACGGCGGTGCGGGGACGGCGTGAGCGATGCGGCGCCAACGGTTGCGCACGGAGCCATGGGGCAGGACCGGATTGGGCCGGCGCTCTGCGAGGTTGCGTTGCGCGCTTTGGGAGCGCGGGAGGTTCGCGGCGTGCGTTTAATAGCTGCCGATCAGGCGTTTTGAGGTAATCGATTCCGAAAGGACAAGGATATGGATACGACGAAAACCATGCGCCAACTGTGCGCTGACGAGCCGAAGCTTGAGGTGTTTTTGCAGTCGAAAGGTTTCCCGTTCTCGCTGGACAACCCCATCGTCGACCTGGTGACGTTCGAGGACGTCTGCCAAGTGCGCAGCCTCGACCGCGACGAGTTCCTTGCCGAATTCGAAGCGTTCAAGGCCGAAGGGTAGTGAGTTCGCAGCCGGGCGGATGACGGTTGAAGCAAAGTGATGTGAAGGAGCAGCGCGTGTATTACGTGGGAATCGATATCGGGGCGTCGTCGGTGAAGGTTGCGGCGGTCGACGCGGCGGGCGCGGTGGTGCGCGTGCTGCGCCGCGCACACCAAGGCTCACCGCTGCCGTGCTTGCGGGCGCTGCTTGATGAGCTGGCGAACGGGGAAAACGAACCCGGCGCGCGCGTTGCGCCGGAGGCGGGCGGTCGCGCTGGAGGCGAAGGCGCTTGCGAAAACAAGCCTGCCGCAGCTTCCGCCACGTCGCGGCCTCTGCCGCTTGGCTCGTGCGGCGGCGTGGCGGTCACGGGCAGCGGTGCGGGCATGGTGCGCGCGCTGGCTCCGGGGCTTCGTGAGCTCGAAGAGGTTCCCGCCCTGGTCAAAGGCGTGCGCGCGCTGGCCCCGCAGGCGGCATGCGTCATGCAGATGGGCGCGCAATCCGGCGTGTTCGCCACCGGTTTCACGTCTGGTTCGGCGCCGGAGTTCGCCATGAACGAAAGTTGCGCGGCAGGCACCGGCAGCTTCTTCGAGGACCAGATGCAACGCCTGGGCCTGCCGCTTGACAGCTACTCTGACCTGGTGACGCGCGCGCAAAGCGTGCCGCGCCTGTCGGGGCGTTGCAGCGTGTTCGCGAAAACCGACATCATCCACCGTCAGCAGGAGGGCGTGCCCGTCGAGGACATCCTGCAGGGCCTGTGTCACGCTACCGTCAAGGCGTTCAAGGCCACCATCGTGCGCAGCCTTCCGGTTGAAAAGCCGCTGGCGCTTGCGGGCGGCACGCTGCTGAACGCCGGCGTTGTGCGCGCCGTGCGCGAGGTGTTCGACTTGGGCGAAGACGAGCTTTTGGCTGACCCGCAGCTGGTAAACGCCCAGGCAGTGGGCGCGGCGCTTGCAGCCGCGGAAGCAGGGGAGGCGGATGCCCAGCTTGCTGCCTTGCGGGCGGCGCTTGGTGGTGAAAGCGCTGGTCAGGCTGACGATCTTGCGCGCCTGCCGCGCTTACCGCACGTGGATTGCACGCCGAACCGCGGGTTCGCGTTGGCCCCCAGCCCGTGGAACCCTGCTGGTGCGCCCGCCTACGACGGCGGCGCGGTGCCGCGCTCGGCAGTCGTGGACGCGCTGGCCGCGGGTCAGCCTGTGTCGGTGGCGCTCGGCGTGGACGTGGGCTCGACCAGCACGAACCTGGTGCTCGTCAGCACTGACGGCGTGCTGCTTGACGCGCAGTACCTGCGTACGCGCGGCAACCCCAAGCAGGCGGTGCGCGATGGCCTGGCCTCGCTTGCCCAGCGCGTGGGTAGCCGGGCGCACGTGGTGGCCGCGGGCGTCACGGGCAGCGGGCGCACCATGATCGGCAACCTTATCGGGGCCGATGCCGTGCGCGACGAGATCACCGCGCAGGCCCGCGCCGCTGCGGCGGCCGATCCGCTGGTGGACACCGTGTTCGAGATCGGCGGCCAGGACTCGAAGTACATCGGGCTGGCGGCGGGGCAGGTGGCCGACTTCCAGATGAACAAGGTGTGCGCGGCGGGCACCGGCAGCTTCGTCGAAGAGCAGGCCGCGCGCCTGGGCATTGCGCTGCCCGATTACGGTGCGCTGGCGCTTTCGGCAGAACGACCCGTTGATCTGGGCGAACGCTGCACGGTATTCGTGGAAACGGCCATCAACGCCGCGCTGGCGAAAGGCGCTACGAAACCCGAGGTGGCCGCGGGCCTGTGCCTGTCGGTGGTGCGCAACTACCTGCACAAGGTGGTGAACAGCAAGCCGGTGGGCTGTCGCATCGTGCTGCAGGGCGGCGTGGCTTACAACCCCGCCATCGTGGCGGCGTTTCGCGCGTACGCGGGCGACAACTTGACGGTCAGCCCATACTTCGCCGTCTCGGGCGCCGTCGGCGCGGCCCTGCTGGCCGCTGAAGCGCAGGGCGTCCTATCGGTGCAAACCGGTGTAACCGCAGATAAAACCTTCCCGCCTTCGAACTTCAAGGGTTGGGACCTTTCGGGCGCTTCGCACGCAGCGCGCCGCGTCGATCCGGAAGAGATTGCCGCGAACCGCGCGTTCTTCCACAAAGTCGACGAGATGTACCTGGAGGGCTACGACCCGCAGCGCGACCCGGCGAAGAAGACCGTCGGCATCCCGCGTGCCCTCATGCTGCACAAGCTGTTTCCCATGGCCAACGCGTTCTTCAAGCAGCTCGGCTTCAACGTGGTGCTCACCGACGCGTCCGACGAGGAAACGGTGCGCTTGGCGCAGGCCAGCGCGCAGGGTGAGACGTGCTACCCGGTCAAGCTGGTGCACGGGCACATGGCGCAGCTGCTTGACGCGGGCGTCGACTACGTGTTCATGCCCAGCGTGCACACCATTCGCCATCTGAAATCAACGGTGCCGCACAACTACGCGTGCACGTACATGCAGTCGATTCCGGCCATCGTGGCGAAGGAGCTCGACTACGAAGGCCACGGCATCACGCTGCTGAATCCCCAGATGAACCTGGATTTTGGGCAGGGCGCCATGGCCGAGGTGATGCTGGAGGTGGGCGCGCAGCTGGGCCGCACGCCGCAGGAAACGGCGCGCGCCATGCTGGCCGGCGGGTTCGCGGTCACGGAATTCACGCGCAAAACCGAAGAGCTGGGCGACCAGCTGCTGGCCAGCCTGAAGCCCGGCGAGCGCGTCATCGTCATCATCACGCGCAATTACGGCATCGTGGACCCGGCGCTGAACATGGGCATTCCCGACCTGCTGCTCGACCGCGGGCAGAAAGTGATCACGGTCAGCCACCTGCACGCGCATGACCTGGGGATTTCCGCCGATTATCCGGGCGTGGTGTGGCCGTTCGGGCAGCACATCCTTTCGGGTGCGAAGTTGGTGCGCCGCGACCCGCGCCTGTTCGCCGTGTACCTGACGAACCACGGCTGCGGCCCCGACACCATGATCAGCCACCTGTTCGCCGAGGAAATGGCCGGCAAGCCGTACCTGCAGATCGAGATGGACGAGCATTACTCGAAGGTGGGCGTGGAAACGCGCGTCGAGGCGTTTTTGAACGCGATCGAGCGCTACGAGGCGGCCGATCTGCGCGGGGCGCCTACGTCGACGCGCGTGGTGAACTCGGCGTGCGAGCCGGTGCGCAAAGACGAGCTGGCGGGCCTGCTGTCGTTCGGGCCGTACGGGCCGCTGGCGGCGCAATGGCTGCGCGACCAGGGGATTTCGGTGCGCGAACTTGTGCCGAACGCGCAGACGCTCGAGCTGGGCCGCAAGGAGTGCACCAGCAAGGAATACTACTCGTTCGCCAGCCTGCTGGGAGTGAGCCTGGCAGCTGCGGAAGACACGGATGCGAAAGGCCCCGTGCGGCAGTTGCTGCTGCCGTCGTCGCAGGGCGGCGAGGCCGATGGGCAGTTCGACCGCGTGGTACGCAGCGTGCTTGATGCGAAGGGCTACGCTGATGTGCGCGTAATCGCGCCCGACGTGGAGCTGCTGCCGTGCAATCTGGACGACCCCGAGGGTTTCTTCGTGCACATGCTAGCGGGCGACGTCGTGTGGGCGGCGGAGCCTGGCTTGCGCGCCGGCTTACGCAAGCGGCTGACAAAGCCGGGGCTTTCGCTCGACGACGTGCTTGCCTGCGCGCAGGAGGTCGGTGCGCAGGCAAGCGCTGGCGAGACTGCGGCAGCAGGCGCTGCTTCCCGCAAGACGCTGGCGGTGGTGGGCGAGTGGCCGCTTGTCGTCGGCGACGAGTTGACGGGCGGACTGTTCGCGCAGCTCGAGGCGGAAGGCTATCGCGTCATGCGCGTCCCCTTCGCCGAATACCTGCTGTTCATTTGGGAAGACGGTTGCGACGAGGCCAAGCACGCCAAGGTGGTCGGCGGCCTCATGCCCATGCTCGGTGAAACCGGCGCCCCGAAGGTGGTCGGTCTGCCGGATGTTCCCGAGGCCAGTACGGCTGACGACGCGGCTGCGGCCGCGGGCTTCCCTGTCGGCGCCGCCCTCTCCGACCCCGACCAGGCGCTTGCTGTCGCCGACGTGCAGGCGCTTGGCGCCGGGTGCGAGGCTGCGTGCGCCGACGCGCTTGGCGGCTGCGACGGGTCGCATGACCACGGCGCGGCCGCGGCGGCGCTGGCAACCGGTCCGCTCGAGGTAGGTGCCGACGTGCGTGCGAACCCCCTGTTCGGAGCCGAGCAGCGCACGCTGCCGCAGGACGAGTGGCGGTCGTTGCTTTCCGATTTCGCCAGCATGATGGCCCAGGTATCGGAGACGCTTGGCGCGGCTTCGCCGTATGCGGTCGATTACACTCGCTTGCGCGAGGTGGCCACCGATGCGTTGGGCAGGTTCGCGGGCGCGAACGCACGGTATCGCTATGCAAAGGCGGTGGAAATCGGCGACCGGGTGCAGGGCGTGATCGAAGCGGCGTCGACGTATGAGAACGTCGACATCATGCTGCGTCTGAAGGGTGTTCCGTCCGCGGCCCCGCTTTTGCATCTGGCGTTCGACGGCGCCCTCGACCAAAGCGTCGAGGAACGCCTGCGCTCGTTCCTTTACTATGTGTGAGGTGCGACGCGCGGCTTACGTCGTGCCTGCGACGTGTGTGGCGACCGGGCTGGTTTAACTCCCCACGTGTTTTCGCTTTGGCAGCTTGGAGCGGGAATCGATGTCATAATGGGGCGATGATCGAAAGGAGACCAGCTATGCCGTTCAGAAACATACCGACCGACGCTGCGGCCCCGCTGGCGCAGCTGATCGACACCCATCCAGGCCAGGTGTCCAGCATGGCGCTCACGCGCAATGCAGGGTTCGACCTGACGCTGCTGGCGTTCGCGCCGGGGGAGTCCGTGAGCGAGGAAGAATACTTCGGAGATACGCTGTATTACGTGCTCGAAGGCGCGGCGTGCGTGGTGCTGCCCGATGCGCGGGTGACGCTTCGCGCGGGCGAGGTGCTGCGCGTGCCGGCGCACGTCGAGCACGCAGTGGAAGGCGCGGACGAGCGCGGCTTCAAGCTGCTGCAGCTGAGCGCGCAGCAATAGCGAGCGCCGCCTGCGGGCGGCGGAAAACGAAAGGAATCAGCATGGCGGAACTCATCAAGAACGTGGAACACAGCAAGATTTTCAGCCCGAAAGACCTGGTGGAGATTGAGCCGGGCCGCGTGAACAGCCGCACGCTGTCTCAAACGCCAGGCTGCAAGATGACAGTGTTCGCCATCGATGCCGACGAGGGCATGTCCTCGCACGCCGCATCGGGCGACGCGCTCATCACCGTGCTCGAAGGTACAGGCGAGATCACCGTCAACAATGTGCCGCACCAGCTTTCCGCAGGCGAGTCCATCGTCATGAGCGCCGGCGCGCCCCACAGCGTGCGCGGCGTCACTCCCTTCAAGATGCAACTCACCGTGGTGAAGCCGACGGAATAGGGAGCGGGTGCTATCGCGGTTTCTTAATATGAGCAGAACATTGTCAATAGAGATAATTGGGCCCGACCTCGACTCTTTCGAACCGGGGCCAGGCCCTTCCTCTATCTCAACCCTCCTGCGGCGACCTCGGCGTGTCTCTCCGACGCTCGTCTTCGCAGTTTAATATCCGCCCGTGGCGCATCTCTGCGCTGGGCAATCCGTTGCTACGGCTGGGGCTGCCTCGGTCGATTCGGCAGTCTGTGGACGCGGGTGGCGCCTTCGGCGCTCGCAAAAGAAAGTCTGGGGTTCGCCCCAACGGCCTCGGATCGGGCCGCTGGATAGGATGGATCGCGCTATGCCACGGCGGCCTTCCCGAAGGCTAGCCGTTCTCGACCATGCGGCCTACCGCCCAGCACCAGCATGCGAGCTCGCGGGCGGTTGCGACGTTGGCCTTGTTCTTGTGGACGCCGCACCCGAGCATCTCTTCGCGCCTCTTCACGAGCATTCGGACGCCCTTGGTTGCATGCCTTCTTGCCGGAGGGTCTGGAATCTGCCCTTTGGCGAGGTCCTTGGAGTGCGCTGACGCGTTCGGGTAGTGCCAGGCCGATTTGGCGAGCACGCGCCCCAGATGCTTGTTGCCGGCCTTGGTGATGCCGCCCTGCCGCACGCTCTCGCCGCTGGAGTGCTCGGAGGGGGTGAGCCCGAGCCATGCGCCGAACGACCTGGCGTTGGCGAACCTGGAGAACTCTCCGGCCTCGAACACCAGGTCGGCGGCCGTCATGGTATCGACGCCCTTCAGGCAGCGCAGCGTGTCGACTCTCTTCTTCCGGCGCGCTTTGGAAGCCTCGGCCTCGACCAGCTTCTCGAACCTTGCCTTGTCCTCGATGGCCGTTGATGTCAATATAGTTTGTGCCACTTTTGCCAATCGATCGCGCCAGTCGAACCAACATAAATGCGCCGCGCGCGCCAAAGTACATTCGCCGGTTTCGGCGTTGCGCCGAAGCGCTCACCGCTCCCTTCTCTTCTCGGTCGGCAGATCCTTGAGCCGTGGGATTTCCTCACGCGTAAAGACGAGGTCTTCAAGCGTCTCGAGAGCCTGGAGTTCTAGCCGCTTCGACTTGAGGGCTCGTGCTTGGTTTGAGCTCAGGCTTTGGTTCGAGCCTGAATCGAGGGTCGGGTCTAAGCTCCTCGTTTGAGTTTGGGATTCTGGCAGCTTGAGTCTCGGGTCGGGAATCGCCTTGCGGCGGTTTGCTTTGTTGCCTGCTTTTTCGAGGCCCTGAAATCCGCTTGGGTTTCAGGGCCTTTTCTTGCCTGTGATGCTCTCGATGGGGCACCCTTGTACAAAAACGACGATTTCTTATGAAGGAATTATGTACCGTACCCCATTATTAAAGAAGATGGGGAATAACTCGCTCTGAAAGTGTATCGACTGGGACGTTTTCAGGATAAGTGAAGCTCGAAATCACTTGCCTTCACTGTTCCTTCATAACTTATCGTCATTTTTGTACACTAAGGAACCTAACTCTATATCGAGTTATCTACTATACAGGCTAGTCATTCCGCAGCGCGGATTGCCCCGCGCACTCTCCCCGCGAGGTCGGCTGCAAGGCTGTGCATTCGTCTCTTCTCCCGGTTTCTGCGCATTCTTCCCCTGAGTGCTTGACCTGCCCCTTAGGTGCATCCTCCGTGCCCTAAGCTCCATCTCGCGAGGTTGGGGCACGGAGGATGCACCCGTCCCGCACTGCGCTCGTCCCCCGCGATTTACACTCTCCTCCTGCGGCCCGTGATCTTCATGTCTACGAGGCGGCGCTTTCATCTCTCATCGATGCCGAGAGCATTTCTTCTTGGGCGAGATCCGCTGCGGCATGGGCGATTCAGCAGGGCGTGGTCAGCGGGTACGAGCTGCCCGACGGCACGCATCAGCTCGTACCGGGCGAACGCATCGCACGCGAACGCGTTGCCGTGGTGCTCTCAAATGCGCTCGAGAAGGATATTCTGTAGGAACCTACTGTAAGAAGAGCGTGCGCGGCTGGAGGGCTGCTAAACCGGTTCCCAGACGCGTACGCAGCAGTACTGCTGCGATTCGCCCTGAAGCGTGGTGTTGTCGATGTTCGAGTACGTGACGACGCGCTTGACCGAGCCGGTCGACGCCAGGTAGTCGCCGAAGCTCGGCGCGCCCGACTTCACCTCCAGCAGGAAATACTGCTTGCTCTCGGGGCTGAACCCGCACACGTTGTACGAGTCCTTCGCGATGATCCACCCACCGCACCATGCGGGCGGGGCGGTGGGGGTCACGCCATGACGGAACCACGGGACCAGGCTGTACGAGGCGTTGCCCTGCGCGTCGGTGTCGGGCTGCACGGTGCTTGCGGGAATGTACGTTCCCAGGTTGGCGATGCCTTCGCCGAAATTGTAGATCGCTTCGAACGAGAACATGAACCCCGTGTCGCCGTAACCCGCCTCGAGCGGCTTCATCGAAGAGGGAAGCACGAGGGAGTCGACCACGCTTGCGGATTGCGCGTCGATGCGCGTGAGCTGGTAACGCGACGAGGATGCCGCGGCGCGCGGGGTGATGACGACGGAGTCGCCCGTCGCATAGGGCGGTGTGCACATGCGGCCTTTCGAGGTGTAGGCCTCCTCGGTATCGCTCGAGCCGAAACGTGCTTTCATCAGGCGTGACGCTTCTTTGCTCGCCGATCCATCCTTCTTGGGGAGAACCTGCCAGAAGGCGTATCCGCTCGATGCGGCGAGCGTCGGGGTCTCCCAATCGGCGCCGCCCTCTTCGGCCAGTGCCGCCGTCCCGAGTTCCCCGTTCGAAAGCGCGGCGCTGTAGATGCGCCAGGTGCCGTCGAGGATGTTCGCCTCGGTCCACACGACGCCGGTCGCGCACGCGCGCACATCGTAGATCTCGAAACCTTCTTCTTGGCCTTTCGCCTGGGAAATCGCCGTGGTCTGGTTGCCCGACGAAAGGGAGAGCAACACCACCTTCGTAAGCGGCTTCGAGCCGTCGGTAGGAACGAGGCACGCCGCAAGGGAATCGTCGCTTGCCCAGACGAGCGTCCCGTAGGGAAGCTCGTAGGTTCCTGAAAGCCCGAGCACGGTGCTCGAATCTTCGATTTCGGTGAAGTCGCCCGGCGTCGCGGCAGAACACGACGTGACGGCGTCCTTGGAGACGGCCAGCGTGTTGAAGGTGGGCTCGTTTGCCTTCGAGGCGGCGTTCACTCCCACGCCGATACCCCCGCCGACAACGGCAAGGGCTCCGATGCCGATTGCGCCGTAAAGGAAGTGTCGTCGGGTGAGAAGGACCTGCCCACCGCCTGGGGCGGGCACCTTGATGCCCTGCTCCGAGCGCCCTTCGGCGACGCGGACCGTCGGTGCGTGCGTTGCATGCGCCGCACGCGGGCGATAGCTCGCAGAAGTGCCCCGCCGCGTGCTTTGGCGAGGGCTTCTTTGCGCGTGCGCGCTGTTTTTTTCTGGAGTGGGTCTTTTCGTTGGCATGGTGGTAATTGTGTCATTTCGCCTACGCCTCGCGCGAGAATACGCCCAATTGCTACAATAAACCCAAAGACGAATCTGACGGTCCGCCGTAGGCTTTAAACCTTGCGCGCTCCGCCGGCCTCGCGCATGGTCCATGCGCGCAGGAAAATCCCATGTTAGGAGACGTCAATGAACAACGAAACCCGACGCATTCTTCTTGTAGAAGACGAAAAGGCGATCCGCGATGCGGTCGCTGCTTATCTCGAGCGCGAAAACTACTGGGTAACCGCCGTGGGCGACGGCCAGGAGGCGCTTGAGGAATTCCAGAAGCATCATTTCGACCTGGTCGTTCTCGACCTTATGCTCCCACGCGTTCCCGGCGAGCGCGTCTGCCGCGCCATCCGCGACAACTCCGATGTGCCCATCATCATGCTTACCGCGAAGGGCGAGGTGGAAGACCGCATCATCGGGCTTGAGCTGGGCGCCGACGATTACCTGGTGAAACCCTTCAGCCCCCGCGAGCTTGTCGCGCGCGTGCGCGCCCTGCTCCGCCGCGTGCATGCCGACTCCGAGCCGCAGCGCGAAGTGCTCGAGTTCGGCGACCTCACGATCGACGTTTCCGGCCACAAGGTTCTCGTGAAGGGCGAGGAAGTCGACCTCACGGCCTCCGAGTTCAAGCTGCTCACCACGCTTTCCCGTTATCCGGGCCGTGTGTACTCTCGTATGGAGCTGGTGGAAAAGGTGCTCGGCTACGACTTCGAGGGCTACGAGCGCACCATCGACTCGCACGTGAAGAACCTGCGCGCGAAGATCGGCGACAATCCGCGCAACCCGAAGTGGTTGCATACCGTCCACGGCGTGGGGTATCGCTTCGAGGACCCCACGAAATCCGGCAAATAGCCTGCGGGTGACCCGTGAGCGAAACGAACCGAGCACATAACGGCTCGGCGTCCGAAGGGACGTCGAGCCCCTCTGCGAATGCGGGCGGCGGGGCTGCCCGCATTCGCGTCATGCCCGACTCTTCCGAGGAACGGGCTTCAACGGGCGAGCCCCATCAGGGAAAGCTTGCGCGAAAGGAGCGCCGCCGCAAGTTCGGCTGGACGAGCCTTTCCTACACTGCGCGCGTCACCTTGGCGTTCGCGCTCATCGCCGCGATGACCGGCCTTGTCGCCATCGGCGTCATCTCGTTTGTGTGGGAACAGCATTTCCAAACCTACACCGCGTCCAACATGGAGACCCTTGCGGAGACGACCGCCAGCCGCATCGAGGAGCGCATGGAGGCCGACAGCACGCTCACCATCAAGAGCTCTGCGGCGCTTATGCCCGTCGAGGCCGCGCTCGAGGTCACGCCGGGCATCGCTATCAAGGTCGTCGACGAGAACGACGTCGCCGTTTTCGATTCCTCGAACCGCATCAACGGCATCCCGAACGCCACGAGCTCCTTCGAACCGAAGGACGCCTCGAAGGTCGCGCTCGCCAAGATCGTGGTCGACGACAAGGTTGTCGGCTCCGTACGCATTTGGGTCTACGGGTCGGATACGCTTATGCGCGGCCCTGACCAGGAGTTCCGCGAGAATTCCTACCAAGCTATGCTCTTCGCGTCGCTCGTGGCCATCGTGCTCGCGTCGTGCATCGGCTTTTTGTTCGCGCGCAATCTGGTGGCCCCCATCAACCGCATGACGAAAACGGCCCGCGCCATCAAGGAAGGCGACCTCTCGGCGCGCACCGATCTTCACGGCGAGGACGAGATCGCCCGCCTGGGCGAGACGTTCGACGAGATGGCGGAGTCGGTCGAGAAGGACCGCGAGCTGGAGCGCCGTCTCACAACCGACGTCGCCCACGAGCTGCGCACGCCGCTTATGGCCATCCAATCCACCGTCGAGGCGATGGTCGACGGCGTGTTCGAGGCCGATGCCGAGCGCCTCGAGACTGTGAATTCCGAGGTGCAGCGCTTAAGTCGCCTGGTTGACGCGCTCTTGAAACTCTCCCGCCTGGAAAACCGCGCCACCCCCATGAAAGAGGAAGTGGTCGACGTGGGCGAGCTTATCCAGAGCATCGTCTCCACGCACGAGGCGTTCGTTGCCGACTCGGGGCTCACGTTCGAGTACCGCGCCGAGAAAGGCGTGCTCGTCGTGGGCGATCCCGACATGATTCGCCAGGCCACAGCCAACCTCATCTCGAACGCGGTGCGCTACACCCCCGAAGGCGGGCATGTGTCGGTCACCGTGTCGAAGGGCGACATCATGGCCTCGATCGCCGTGCGCGACACCGGCATCGGGCTTTCCCCCGAGGAGGCGAAGATGGTCTTCTCGCGCTTCTGGAGGGCGGACGCCGGGCGCAACCGCGCGAGCGGCGGCTTAGGTATCGGGCTTGCGGTCGTGAAGGAAATCGTCGATCGCCATGGCGGATGGGTGCAGGTCGAGGGCGAGAAGGGCAAAGGCGCCTGCTTCACGCTCCATTTCCCCCTCTACGACGAGCAGCGCACGCGCACCAACGACAAGCGCGAGCAGCAAAGGCAACGCCAGCAGCAAAAGCAGCAGCACCGCCAACAGTTGCTCTCGGGCGCCCGCCAGCAACGCTCGGCCGAAGGAAAATCCGCTTCCAATCGCAAAAAGTAAGGCAGTGCGCGATAATGGGTCGCGACTCATTATCGCTTGTCGGCGCGCGGGGCACTTGCTCGCGCGCCGCATATTCGCAACGAGGTTTTGAAAGGACCTGAAATCATGAGCGTGATCGACATCGAACCCGATGCGCAAGGCAAAGTTCGCGACCTCTACGATCTGGGCGACCGTCTTCTGGTTGTCGCTTCCGATCGAATCTCCGCGTTCGACTACATTCTCGAGGACGAGATTCCCCATAAGGGCCAGGTGCTCACGCAGCTTTCGTGCTTCTGGTTCAAACTGCTCGACGGCGTGATCGAGAACCATCTCATTTCCGCCGACGTCGCCGACCTGCCGGAGCGCTTCAAGCCCTATGCTGATGCGCTGGAAGGGCGGTTCATGCTGGTCAAGAAGGCCGACATGTATCCCGTCGAGTGCATTGTGCGCGGGTATCTCGCGGGCAGCGGCCTTAAGGAGTATCAGGCGCAAGGCACGGTCTGCGGCATCGAGCTGCCCGGCGGCCTCGTGAACTCCTCCAAGCTCGAGACGCCCATCTTCACGCCTTCCACCAAGGCAGAAATCGGCGACCATGACGAGAACATCAGCTTCGAGCGCTGCGCCGAGATCATCGGCGACGAGGCGGCGGCCGAGCTGCGCGATGCGGCCATCAAGGTGTACACCGCCGCGCGCGACCACGCAGCTGACCACGGCATCATCATCGCCGACACCAAGTTCGAGTTCGGACGCGTCGACGGCCGCCTCATCTTGGCTGATGAAGTTCTCACCCCCGACTCTTCGCGCTTCTGGCCCGGCGATGAGTACGAGCCCGGCAAAAGCCAGTCGAGCTTCGACAAGCAGTACGTCCGCGATTGGCTCACCGCTCATTGGGACAAGGAGTCCGGCACCAAGCCGCCCCGCCTTCCCGAGGACGTCGTCAAGCGCACGAGCGAGAAGTACATCGAGGCCTACGAGAAGATTACGGGCGAGAAGTTCCCGTTCGCATAGGGAGCTTCGGTCCGTGCCGACAGGCGGGCATTCCCGGCCGAGCGCGCTGTCTTAAGGGGCCTTCCCGCTTTTGAAGTAAGTGTCCACGAGAAAGAACCATCGCATGTCACAACGTAACTACATGAACGACCGCTACCAGGACGAGGGCCCTAAGGGTACGACGCGCAAGAGCGCGGCCTCCGCGAAGCCGAAGTCGAAAGCTGCCGCCTCGGTGCATATCCAGTCCTCGACGAAGACCCCTCAGGAGAGAAAAGCGGAGCAGAAGGCTCGCCGCAAGGCCGAGCGCGCCAAGCAAAACGAGCTCGACCGCAAGTACTACAATCCGCCCACGGCGGAATACAAGCGCCTGCGCCGTCTTTGGTGGGTCGTCCTGATCGCCGCGGTGATCATGGTCGCGCTGTCGTGGTTCGCCCGCTCGTGGGAGCCCGCGTGGATCAGCTACGTTACGCTCGGCTCGTCCTACGTGCTCATCATCCTTGCGTTCTACCTCGACTTCTCGAAGATCCGCAAGTGCCGCCGCAAGTACCAGATGGAAATGGAATCCCAGAACACCAAGGAAAGCCGCCGCGCCGAGAAGGCGAAGCGCGCAGCCGAGCGCGAGGCGGAAAAGCAGAAGGAAGACGCTGCTGCGGAGGTTGCCGAGGAGCAGATCAAGCCTAAGCGCGGCCTGTTCGGCCGCAAGAAGGTCGACGCCGCCGATGCCGCAAAGCCGGCCGATGCCGCTTCTGCTGCAAAGCCTGCCGACAAGTAATCGCCTGCCACCCTGGAAAGGATCATCATGGTTTCGCGCGTATACGTGGAGAAGAAGCCCGGCTTCGATGTCGAAGCGCAACAGCTGCTCGCCGAGCTGCACACCGCCGTTCCCGAGGGACTTGCGAAGACGGCTCGCCTGCGCCTGATCAACTGCTACGACGTCGAGGGCATCGACGAGGAGCTTTTCGAGCGTTGCATCCCCACGGTGTTCTCCGAGCCGCAGGTCGACGATGCCTCGCGTGAGTTTCCCGTTGCGGGTGTCGAGTTCTCGGACAAGACTGCCAAGCAGCTCGCCGCGGAGGGGGCGGACATTTCCGGAATCGCCGCGGCTCCCGCTAACGTGCACGTGTTCGCCGTCGAAGCACTGCCCGGCCAGTTCGACCAGCGCGCCGACTCCGCGTCGCAGTGCATCCAGTTCATCAGCCAGGGCGAGCGCCCCGACGTCGCCTTCACGCAGGTCTACGTCATCGAGGGCGAGTGCACCGACGACGCGCTCGCTGCGGTGAAGCACTACGTTATCAACCCGGTCGAGACGCGCGAGGCGTGCCTCGTTGCGCGCGAAACGCTCCAGATCGCCCACCCGACGCCCAAGCCCGTCGAGGTCATCGAGGGTTTCCTCGATTTGGACGAGGCGGGTCTTTCCCGGTTCATCGAGGAGCGCGGTTTGGCGATGGACCTTGCTGACATCGCGTTTTGCCAGCAGTATTTCGCGGGCGAGAAGCGCTGCCCGACCATCACCGAGATCAAGATGATCGATACCTACTGGTCGGACCACTGCCGCCATACCACGTTCGGCACCGAGCTCACCAACGTCGTGATCGACGACGAGCAGGTGCGCGAGACCTACGAGCGCTACCTTGAGCTGCGCCATGAGCTCGGTCGCGATGAGAAGCCCATCTGCCTTATGGACATGGGCACCATCGGCGCGAAGTGGCTGAAATCCCAAGGCATCCTGACCGGTCTCGACGAGTCCGAGGAGATCAACGCCTGCACGGTGAAGTGCACGGTCGACGTCGACGGCAAGGACGAGGATTGGCTCTACCTCTTCAAGAACGAGACGCACAACCATCCCACCGAAATCGAGCCGTTCGGCGGCGCGGCCACGTGCCTAGGAGGCGCTATCCGCGACCCGCTTTCGGGACGCAGCTACGTGTACCAGGCCATGCGCGTCACCGGCGCGGGCGACCCCACGGTTCCCGTGTCGGAAACGCTTGAAGGTAAGCTTCCGCAGCGCAAGCTCGTGACGACGGCCGCCGCCGGTTACTCGTCCTACGGCAACCAGATCGGCCTGGCCACAGGCTCCGTCCACGAGCTGTATCATCCAGGCTATGTCGCCAAACGCATGGAGATCGGTGCCGTCGTTGCGGCGACCCCGGCCGATCACGTGCGTCGCGAGAAGCCCGAGCCGGGCGACGTCATCGTCCTTTTGGGCGGGCGCACCGGCCGCGATGGCATCGGCGGCGCGACCGGGTCGTCGAAGGCGCACAACCTCGAGAGCCTCGAGCATTGCGGTGCCGAGGTGCAGAAGGGCAACGCCCCTGTCGAGCGCAAGCTTCAAAGGCTGTTCCGCCGCGGCGAGGCCTGCCGTCTCATCAAGCGCTGTAACGACTTCGGCGCGGGCGGCGTGTCGGTTGCCTTGGGCGAGATCGCTGACGGCCTGCGTATCAACCTCAATAAGGTCCCGAAGAAATACGACGGCCTTGACGGCACTGAGCTCGCCATCTCGGAGAGCCAGGAGCGCATGGCCTGCGCTATCGCCGCTGCCGACGTGGAAGAATTCCTCGGGTACGCCAAGGAGGAGAACCTCGAAGCCACGGTAATCGCCGAGGTCGTCGCCGAGCCGCGCGTGCGCATCTTCTGGAACGACGAGGCCGTCGTCGACGTGAGCCGCGAGTTCTTGGCATCGAACGGTGCTCCGAAGCATCAGGACGTGCACATCGAGGCGGGCAGCGCCTACGAGCGTACCTGGGTGGGCAACACGTTTGCCGAGCGCATGGAATCGCTCGTGAGCGACTTGAACGTCTGCTCCAACAAGGGGCTCTCCGAGCGCTTCGATTCCACGATCGGCGCGGCTACCGTGCTCATGCCGTTCGGTGGAAAATACCAGCTCACCCCCGCGCTCGCCATGGTGGCGAAGCTGCCGGTCGACGGCGAGACCACGACGTGCTCCGGCATGGCGTGGGGCTTCAACCCCTATCTCACCGAGAAGAATCAGTTCGTCGGCTCCTACATCGCCGTCGTCGAGAGCGTTTCGCGCCTGGTGGCAACAGGCTTCAAGCGCGAGGACATGTACCTTACGTTCCAGGAATACTTCGAGCGCCTGCGCAACGAGCCTGCTCGCTGGGGCAAGCCCGCGGCTGCCGTTCTCGGTGCGCTTCGGGCGCAGCTCGATCTGGGGCTGGGCTCGATCGGAGGGAAGGACTCCATGTCGGGTTCCTTCGAGGACCTCGATGTTCCCCCGACGCTCGTGTCCTTCGCCACTGCGGTCGGCAAGGTCGATCGCGTGACGAGCCCTGAGTTCAAGGGCGCCGGCCACAGGGTCGCGCTCATCGCTCCGCGCTGCTACGACGCCGATGATGTGGCGCCCGCTGCCGAGGACGAGCTTGCGGCGATCGCCGCGGTTGAGGGCCTTATCGGCGAAGGTGTAGCCCTTGCCGTGTCGACGCCTGGTTACGGTTGCGCGGCGGAGTCGCTGTTCAAGATGTGCGTCGGCAACGGAATCGGTGTGACGCTTGAAGACGCCGACGCCGATGCGCTCTTCACCCCCGCATACGGCAGCTTCATCGTCGAACTCTCCGACGATGCGGTGCTTCTCGAGGCGACCGAGTGCCTCGACGTCGCCCTTCTCGGCACGACGACCGAGGATTACGTGCTCTCGGTTGCGGGCGAGGCGGTCGATTTGGCTCGCTTGCAGGATAGGTGGGAAGGCGCGATCGAGTCGGTGTTCCCGTATCGCAGCGCTGCTGCCCAATCGGAATCCAGCGCCACCGACGTTGCGCCCATCACCTGCGACGACAAGTTGCCGCTCGTGTACAGCGGCTCGATTGCGAAGCCGCGCGTCATCATCCCCGTGTTCCCGGGGACGAACTGCGAGTACGACACGGCGCACGCGTTCGAGCGCGCCGGCGCCCTGTCGACCACGCTCATCGTGAACAACTTGACGCCCGATGCGGTCGCCGAGAGCATCGCCGCCCTTGCCGCCGCCATTCGCGAAAGCCAGATTGTCATGATTCCCGGCGGCTTCTCCGGCGGCGACGAGCCCGACGGCTCGGCGAAGTTCATCACGGCGTTCTTCCGCGCTCCCGAGGTGACCGAGGCGGTGCGCGACCTGCTGCAGAACCGCGACGGCCTCATGCTCGGCATCTGCAACGGTTTTCAGGCGCTCGTCAAGCTCGGCCTTGTGCCTTACGGCGACATCGTTCCCATGACCGATGAATGCCCGACGCTTACCTTCAACACGATCGGCCGTCATCAAAGCCGCCTCGTCCGCACGCGCGTGGCGTCGTCGCTTTCCCCGTGGCTTTCCGAGTGCAAGGTGGGGGACACTCACACCGTTGCTATCAGCCATGGTGAGGGCCGCTTTGTGGCAAGCCCCGAGCTGATCGAGAAGCTCATCGCGAACGGCCAGGTAGCGACGCAGTACGTCGATGCGGAGGGCAAGCCGTCGATGGACCTTTCGGTCAATCCCAACGGCAGCGTGCTGTCCATCGAGGGCATCACGAGTCTCGATGGTCGTGTGCTCGGCAAGATGGGCCACACCGAGCGTTCGGGCGCTGGGCTCTATCGCAATATCCCGGACTTCACGTATCAGCCGCTCATCGAAGGCGGTGTGGAGTACTTCAAGTAAGTGGCGGGCGGCGACCGATTCCAGCATGGTCGCCACTCCCCGATGGAATATGTTGAAGCGCGGGCAATCGGAGCCCGCGCTTCATTTACGTTACAATGCAAATCGCAATCAAGCTAAACGAAGGAAAAGGTGGGCGCAATGGCAATGCAGGCTGCTGAAGGCACGAGGGACTTTCTACCTGACGAGGCGGCGTTTTGGCTGCATTTTAAGGAGACGGCGTTCTCCGTTTTCGGCCGTTACGGGTACGTGCCCATCGAAACCCCGATATTCGAGCAGACCGACCTGTTCGTCCGCGGCATCGGCGAAGCGACCGATGTCGTGTCCAAGGAGATGTTCACCGCCGTGTCGGGCGAGAACCTGAAACGCCTCATCGACGGCGGTACCATCAAGAGCAAAAGCCGCCTGTCGCTTCGTCCCGAGGGCACGGCCGGCGTCGTGCGCGCGGTGGCCCAACATGACCTCGTTCCCCAGGGCGGCGCGCCCGCGAAATTGATGTACGCGGGCCCCATGTTCCGCGCGGAGCGTCCGCAAAAGGGACGTCAGCGCCAGTTTAACCAGGTGGGCGTGGAGTGCCTGGGCGCCGAGGAGCCGACGATCGACGCCGAGGCCATCATCATGCTCATGCGCTTCTACGAGACAATCGGCATCCCGCGCGAATCGATGCGCCTGCTCATCAACTCGATGGGGTGCGAGAAGTGCCGTCCCGCCTATCGCGAGCTCGTCCGCTCCTATATGAACGAGCATGCCGATGAACTGTGCGAGACGTGCATGACGCGCGCTGAGATCAATCCGCTGCGCGCATTCGACTGCAAGAACGAGGGCTGCGCTCACGTAATGGAGAGCGCTCCGAAGATTTCCGACCATCTCTGCCCGGACTGCCGCGAGCATTACGAAGCGGTGAAGGCATATCTTGATGCTGCCGGCGTCGCCTACGAGGAGGACTATAAGCTGGTGCGCGGCTTGGACTATTACACGCGCACCGTGTTCGAGGTCCAGGTGGACAACGGCATGGGAAGTCAGAACGCGATCGGCGGCGGCGGCCGCTACGACAAGCTCGTCGAGGAAGTTGGTGGACGCCCGACGCCGGGTCTTGGGTTCGCGCTTGGATATGAGCGCTGCGCGCTTGCGCTGCAGGCAGCGGGTGTTGAATTTCCCCGTGCCCAACGATGCGATCTGTTTGTCGCCTGCGTCGACGATTCGGTGCACGCTGAGGCATTCTCGCTCGTACAGGCTTTTCGTGATGCGGGGCAGTCTGCCGACATGGATCATCAGAAGCGCAGCCTGAAAAGTCAGTTCAAGCTTGCCGACAAGCTGAACGCATCGATGGTCGCCATCCTTGGTCCCGATGAGCTCTCCGAGGGCAAGGTGAAGGTGCGCAATATGACGTCGCACGCGGAGCGTCTGGTCGACCTTGCTGCGGTGAAGGCAATCCTTGCGAAGTTCTCCAGCGAGGGCGCCGTCCTCACGCCGGAGCAGATGGGCGAAGCGCTCACTGAGGTTGAGTAGCGCTAAGAAGGAAGAGAACTGTGGGGCGAATGCCGTAGGCGATCGTCTCATCCATTCAAGAGGCCGGGTGCTCGAGAAGCGCGCGGCCTCTTTCTATAGCAAGGGTGCCACTATAGAGCGGGAAATATCTCTGCGTGGCAGAAAGCTACTATATATAGTGACGCGCCGACCCCTTCGGCGGATTTCGCTTCGAATGATTCTGCCCGACAGTTGTCCGAAACGCCCAGGGACCGGGCTCGCTTAGCTAGTCGGACTCGGGAGCATTTGGTCGGTTCCCGCCCTCGCACATCGAGATGCCCCATATCGCCTCCCAGCGCCCTTCCTGGGCTTATGGAGGGAATGTGTGCGGGGCTCGAAGGGCAATCGAAGCGCGTCGCCCCAGGTCGTACGGCGAAAACGTCCCCTGATGCGCCCCTTCCCGGGAAAAAGGCGGGAAAGCCCCTTGACCGCGGGAGGGGGTGCGCGTAATATATCTCCTTGCGCCGCGGACGGAAGGAAGCGGCGGGGCGGGGCGCTAGACGCCCCGGGAACCTTGAAAACCGGATACCGAGGAAAACGGATAGGAACGCGTGCGGGGCCCCCGCCGGCGATGAGGCCGGCGGAGATCTCCGACGAGAGACCAATTCCACGAGGGGCCCTACCCAGGGCCCCGGACCATCATTCCGATGGCTTTTTCTTTATTTTGAACTTTAGGCGCCCCTCCGGGGGCGCCCGAACGAAGAGTTTGATCCTGGCTCAGGATGAACGCTGGCGGCGTGCCTAACACATGCAAGT
>ERZ1034876.469-NODE-469-length-23023-cov-10.713079_pt1 | contig 23023 bp, 20 predicted proteins | sample MGYA00520698_ERZ1034876 | MGnify/ENA primary metagenome ERZ1034876 (study PRJEB33766, sample SAMN09781723) | gut metagenome | biome: gut microbiome | host: Homo sapiens | place: Madagascar | study: EMG produced TPA metagenomics assembly of the PRJNA485056 data...
GCCTTCAACATGTGCTTGCCATGTTTGTAGCAAATCTGGCACCCGTACTGATCGTTTGCAGTGCAGCTCTGGTTCGGGGCAGCGGAGAACACCTTACGGCGGCGGAAATTACACAGATTCTGCAGTGTGCGATGTTTGCTGCGGGAATCGGAACCTGCATGCAGTTATATCCGATCTGGAAAATTGGCTCGAAACTGCCGATCGTAATGGGCGTCAGTTTTACATTTCTCGGAAGTCTGCTGATCATATGTACCAACCCGGAGCTTGGGTATGAAGGAATGATCGGGGCGGTTATTCTCGGCGGATGTACCGTTATGATGTTTGGTTCAATCATGTATGAGGAAATCAAAATGTTAAAAAATTGCGAATTTAATGACCGTACAATGATTATTGTTTCCCTTCTGCTGAGCCTTCTTTTGCCGAAGAAGAAACAGGCAAATTAAATACACGTTGTTAAGGTAACGTTAAGGTGCAGCGATTTTTAAGATAAGGATTTGGTGTTATGATGATATCATCAAAAAGGAAATGGAGGAATTTGATATGTGGAGTCGCGCACAATTAAAGGGAAGGGCGAAAGCAACATTTAAACGAAATTATTGGAAATGTATTCTGATCAGCCTGTTGCTGACACTGATTGCAGGGGGAAGCGGAGCTGCTTCGGGCAACCTCAGCAGTGCAACCGGTTCCTTACATGGATCGGAGAATCAGGCAGGAAGTTCCTATGATTATGACAGCGGTTATGACAGTGATGATGGTTCACTGCGTGATTTTGAGGCTGGGCTTGAAGAAGGCTTTAAGGACGGACTGAAAGCAGGAAACAGGGGAGTGATGGGCGGTATGGTCGCAGCAGCGATCGCCATCGGCATATTCATAGTTGTTTTTCTGGTGATTTTTGTCCTTATACTTCTGGTTGATGTATTTATCATAAATCCGTTTGAGGTCGGATGCAGGAGATTCTTTATCCGCAACTTAAATGAGCCGGCACAGATTGGGAACATTGGATATGGATTTGACAATAATTACAGGAATGTTGCAAAGACAATGTTTTTCCGTGATCTGTTTACGGTTTTATGGTCATTGCTTTTTATCATTCCGGGTATTGTAAAGGCATATGAATATATGATGATTCCGTACCTTCTGGCAGATAACCCGCAGATGACCAAAGAGCAGGCATTCGCGGAAAGCAAGCGTATGATGCAGGGACAGAAGTGGAAAGCATTTGTTTTGGATCTGTCCTTTATCGGATGGTATATTTTATCCGGACTGACACTTGGAATTCTTGCAATCTTTTATGTTTCACCGTATGTGAATGCAACACATGCCGCACTGTATGAGGCACTGTGCTATGCAAACCCGGCTGGTTCAAACGGATTTACACAGCAGGCGGATCCGGTGAATTCACCTTTCCGGCAGGAGAATGTATGAATTATACGATTTTAATTGCAGATGATGAGCCGGAGATACGAACGCTTCTCCGGCTGTATCTGGAAAATGAAAATTATCAGATTATTGAGGCAGAAAACGGGAAGCAGGCACTGGAACTGCTAAAGAAAGAACATGTGGATCTGTGTCTGCTGGATATTATGATGCCGGAGATGGACGGATACCATGTGTTGCAGGAATTACGTAAAACAAGCAATATTCCCGTTATGATACTTTCGGCAAAGGATGCGGATTCCGAGAAGATTCTGGGGTTAAATCTCGGGGCAGATGATTATCTGGCAAAACCGTTCAATCCTTTGGAGGCAGTAGCACGTGTCAATTCAAATATCCGTCGGTTTTATGCGCTGGGGACAGCGGAACTGTCATCCGGTATACTGACCGTCCGGGATCTGGAACTGGATCCGGAAGGCTGCGTACTCAAAAAAAATGGAGAACCGATTGAACTGACTTCGGTAGAGTACCGGATCATGGAGTTATTTATGAAGCATCCGGGAAAAGTGTTTACCAAACAACAGATCTATGAACAGGGATGGGGTGACACTTATGTGGTTGCAGACAATAATATTATGGTCTGCATCAGCAAGCTGAGGGCAAAACTTGACGAAGACCCGGCAGCTTATATTCGAACCATCCGCGGATTGGGCTATCGGCTGGAGAAATAGCAATGCGTGATTTACAGGCATTTTTGATCAAACGGTTTATTTATATCCTTGTACTGGTGACAGTTGCACAGTCGCTGATCAGTTTTTTGATCAGCCAGGCGGTTATGCCTGTGGTGATGAAAGTTTTTTTCCCGGATTACCAGAGGCAGTCATCCGTTGGAAAGACGGATCTGTTTATTTTTATCATATGTGTTCTGTTATTGCTGATAGTAAATGCCGTCCGGATGCTTTTGCCATCACCGCTGCAGGGAATGATGCAGTGGACAGGGGAAAGGTTACAGGACTGGCTGGGCAATGCACTTCCGGCGACAAGGAGTTCCGTCGTCGTACAGGAGATGGAAGGATGGAAAGCCATCCTGCTGTTTGTGGTTCTTCTGCTGTTAATGGTGTGTATGCTGCTTCCTTATATTTTGGGTGCGATAACGTTCGCGCGGATTGTGATGGCGGAGTTTCATCAGATCCAGGAGGAGCGCGAACAGCAGCAGAGAGAGTTTGACCGCAAGCGGAATCTGATGCTTTCCGATATCGCACATGATCTTCGGACACCGGTCACGACCGTATCCGGTTACGCAAAAGCATTGGCGGATCATATGGTACAGGAACCGGAAAAACAGCAGGAATATCTGAACGCCATCCAGAATAAATCGGTTCGGATCGGAAATCTGATCAATTTGCTGTTTGAATATGTAAAACTGGATAGTGAAGGGTTTGCATTAAATGGAAAAACGCTTGATTTGTGTGAACTTCTCAGAGAAAATGCGGCAATGCTGTATGCAGAGATGGAAGAAAACGGAATGACACTGACAGCAGATATTCCGGAGAAAACGATACCGGTCTGGGCGGATGAACTTCAGTTATCCCGTGTAGTGACAAACCTTCTGACAAATGCCATGCAGCACAATCCAAAGGGAACAAGAATCGGGCTGTTTGCTTATAGGGAGCTGGAGCGGATTTATGTATTGGTGGCAGACAGCGGAATTCTAATTCCAGAGGAACAGGCGCAGCATTTGTTTGATCCTTTTACGCGTGGGGACAAAGCGCGGGTAAGCGATGGGAGAAACGGACTTGGACTTTCCATCGTGTCAAAAATCGTGCAGATGCACGGATGGGACTTAAAACTGGTGCAACAGCCACAGATTCAGCATTATGCAAAAGCAGCCGGATTTGCAAAAGCATTTGTGATCCGGATGGAAAATGCCGGTATGTATTCTGTGCATTCGCCAAAATAAAAAAGTGGCAGAAAAGAGGGAGAGTCTATGATAATTATAAGAGCGATGGATCCGTATGAATTGCTTTGGATGGTACTTTTGATTGTGTTTGTTCTGGGAGAACTTGCAACAATCGGACTAACGTGCATATGGTTTGCCGCAGGTGCACTTGCGGCACTGGTTATGGCAATGGCAGGGGTAAATCCGGTGGTGCAGTTTCTGGTATTTTTCGTGGTATCCATTCTTTTGCTTGCTGCGACAAGACCGTGGGCGCGTAAATATGTAAATGCTAAAATGCAAAGAACAAACGCGGATAGCCTGATTGGGGAAAATATACGGATTTCCGAGCGCGTCAGTAATATGGATCAGACCGGGATGGCAGTTGTTCATGGACAGGAGTGGACGGTGCGTACCCGTAATGATAATGAGATCATTGAACCGGGAGAAGAAGCAAAAATTCTGGCAATCAGTGGTGTCAAACTTATAGTAGAAAAGGTATAGGTAAAGGAGGAAAAAGTTATGCCTGTTGTAATTCTCATTGTAGTGATCATTGCATTGGCCGTTATTGTGAACTGTGTGAAAATTGTTCCACAGGCGCATGCGGTAGTTGTGGAGAGACTTGGAGGGTATCTTACCACATGGTCAGTAGGGCTGCATTTTAAGGTGCCGTTTATTGACCGTATTGCAAAAAGGGTTTTGTTGAAGGAACAGGTGGTTGATTTCCCACCACAGCCGGTAATCACAAAAGATAACGTAACAATGCAGATTGATACGGTTGTATATTTTCAGATCACGGATCCAAAGCTGTATGCATACGGTGTGGAAAATCCAATCATGGCAATTGAAAATCTGACTGCTACGACGCTTCGTAATATCATTGGTGATCTGGAACTGGATGAGACACTGACATCGCGTGAGACCATCAACACAAAGATGCGTGCAACGCTGGATGTGGCAACAGATCCGTGGGGTATCAAAGTAAATCGTGTGGAGTTAAAGAACATTATTCCACCAAAGGCAATTCAGGATGCCATGGAGAAACAGATGAAGGCAGAGCGCGAGCGGCGTGAAGCCATTCTGCGTGCAGAAGGTGAGAAAAAATCTACAATTCTGGTTGCAGAAGGAAATAAGGAGTCGGCAATTCTCGATGCAGAGGCTGAAAAACAGGCTGCAATCCTGCGTGCCGAGGCACAGAAGGAAGCAACCATCAAGGAAGCCGAAGGTCAGGCAGAGGCTACATTAAAGATCCAGCAGGCCAATGCAGATGGTCTGCGTATGCTCAAAGAAGCTGCTCCGGATAATGCGGTACTTCAGATTAAGAGTCTGGAGGCATTTGCCAAGGCAGCAGACGGTCAGGCAACCAAGATTATTATCCCATCGGATATTCAGGGGATTGCAGGACTGAGCAAATCCATTGTGGAAATTGCAAAAGAAAACGGATAATACAGATACATCTGTGATGCATTGGACGAAACTGCTCCATGAAAATGGGGCAGTTTTTGTTATCTCAGTAAGGTCTTTATTTTGCACAGGGAAAATGTTATACTATAAATTATTGATGTGGGGGTATATTCCACAGTTGGGCGATGATGTGGAAAGAACAGGAGCGTAAATGAAATCAAAGGTTCGGTTTAAGGGAAAACTGAGATCATATCTCTGCTGGCCATTGTGGCTGACGATCCCGATGACACTCGCAGATGTGGGGCTATATTTTTACGATGTGACGGCAGGAGTTTTGCTGACGGTATTTATTGCTGTCTATTTTGTACTGGAACTGGGACTGTATTATAATACCAGACCGCGGCTTGCAAATGAGATTATCAATTTTGCCACACAGTATGCAACGGTACAGAAAAAACTTTTGAATGAGTTTGAAATTCCATATGCGCTGTTGGACTATACAGGAAAAATTCTTTGGGTGAATGAACGCTTTTCCGAGCTGACGGGAGTGGGGAGAAACTATCATAAATCAATTACAACCCTTTTTTCCAATATTACCCGTGAGTTTCTTCAGAAACACGAAGATGCACAGAATATTACGATTGAAAAAAAGGAGCGCATTTTCCGGATTTCCCTGAATCGTATTTATTTTGACGATATCATGGAGGAGAGCAAGGAAATTGACGTGAAGGATTCCGATGAATTCCTGACGGCACTGTATCTGTTTGATGAGACCGAACTGCAGCATTGCAAGCAGGAAAATCTGGATCAGAAGCAGGTATCGGCACTTGTTTATATTGATAACTATGACGAAGCACTTGACAGTATCGAGGATGTGAAGCGTTCGCTTCTGATTGCGCTTGTCGATCGAAAAGTGAACCAGTATTTCTCAAAGATGGACGCGCTTGTCCGCAAAATCGAAAAAGACAAGTATTTTGTAGTATTTAAGTATAAATATTTACAGAAGCTTATGGATGACCGGTTCAGTGTACTTGAAGATGTCAAGACGGTCAAAGTTGGCAATGAGATGGCGGTTACGCTGAGTATCGGTGTCGGTATCAAGGGGACTTCTTATAACGAGAACTATGAGCAGGCACGTGCGGCAATTGATCTGGCACTCGGACGAGGTGGGGATCAGGTCGTTGTCAAAAATGGTGAGGACATTGCATATTTTGGAGGCAAGGCAAAACAGGTGGAGCGCAACACCCGTGTAAAAGCGAGGGTTAAGGCACATGCGCTGCATGAAATTATTGAGAGCCGTGAGAACGTGATTATCATGGGGCACAGCCTGACAGATGTCGATTCCCTTGGTGCAGGGATTGGAATTTTCTGTGCAGCCCGTGTGCTTGGAAAAAAGGCACAGATCGTGATCAATGAGCCAACAACTTCCATCCGGCCGCTTATGGAATGTTTTACTCCGGAAAAAGGCTATCCGGAAGACATGTTTATCAATAGTGAGATTGCGATTGAAGAGGTAAGTCGCAATTCCCTTGTTATGGTGGTGGACACGAACCGTCCAAGTTATACGGAATGCCCGGAACTGCTTACGCGTACCGATACAATTGTTGTATTTGACCATCACCGTCAGGGCAGCGAAGTGATTGAAAATCCGCTTCTGTCCTATATTGAGCCGTATGCGTCTTCTGCCTGTGAGATGGTAGCAGAAGTTTTACAGTATTTTCAGGAGGGATTTAAGCTTTCTCCGGCAGAGGCAGACTGCATTTATGCAGGTATTTTGATTGATACCAATAACTTTATGACCAAAACAGGTGTCCGTACATTTGAGGCGGCAGCATATCTCAGACGTTCCGGGGCAGAAGTGACCCGTGTGCGTAAAATGCTGCGAAATGATATGGCATGCTATAAAGCCCGTGCGGAGGCAGTGCGTCATGCGGAAGTATACCGCGGTGCATTTGCAATTTCTGTCTGTCCGAGTGAGGACGTGGAAAGTCCGACGATTGTCGGCGCGCAGGCAGCAAATGAGTTGCTCAATATTATAGGAATCAAGGCATCTTTTGTGCTGACAGAGTACGCAGGAAAAATATACATCAGCTCACGTTCTATTGATGAAATTAATGTACAGTTAATCATGGAACGAATGGGTGGCGGCGGTCATTTGAATGTGGCTGGTGCACAGTTGACGGGATGTACGATTTCCGAGGCAAAACATGCCATTATGCGGACCATTGATGAAATGCTTGAAGAAGGAGATATACAGGAATGAAAGTAATTTTATTACAGGATGTGAAAGCTCTTGGGAAAAAGGGCGAAATCGTAAATGTGAGTGACGGTTATGCACGCAATGCAATTCTGCCGAAGAAACTTGGAGTAGAGGCAACGACAAAGAATCTGAATGACCTCAAATTGCAGAATCAGCATGCAGACAAAGTGGCAGCTGAAAATTTAGAGCACGCAAAGGAACTGGCGGAGGAGATCGGAACAAAGAAAGTTGTTGTAAAGATCAAATCCGGTGAGGGCGGACGTATTTTCGGGTCTGTTTCCACCAAGGAAATTGCACAGGCTGCAAAAGAGCAGGCAGGGCTGGATCTGGATAAAAAGAAGATGCAGCTGGGCGAATCCATCAAGGCTCTTGGAACTTATGAGATTCCGGTGAAGCTTCATCCAAAGGTAACCGCAACACTGCGTGTTCAGGTTGTTGAGGAATAGGAGGAAGTTCGCTTGGAAGAAACGCTGATCAAGCGGGTGATGCCGAACAGTCTGGAAGCCGAGCAGTCGGTCATTGGTTCCATGATCATGGATCAGGATGCCATTGTAACAGCCATGGAGATCCTTCTGCAGGAAGATTTTTATCACAAGCAGTATGGAATTCTCTTTGATGCGATGATCGAATTGTACAGCAGCGGACAGCCGGTGGATCTGGTTACACTGCAGAATAAACTCAAGGAAAAGGATGTACCACAGGAAGTCTCCAGTCTGGAATTCGTTGGAGAATTGGTGCGTGCGGTTCCGACATCCGCGAATGTCAAATATTATTGTAATATTGTAAAAGAAAATTCCATGAAGCGGAAACTCATCCGGGTCACGGAAGAGATAGAGAATGAGTGCTATGCGGGCAAAGAATCGCTCGAAAGTGTTCTGGATAAGACCGAACATGATATTTTTGCATTGTTGTCAAGCCGTACCGGTGGAGACTATGTGCCGATTCGTCAGGTTGTCATGAACGCACTGGAAAAGATTGAAAAAGCGTCACAGCAAGACGGAAATGTTACGGGAATACCGACAGGGTTTATTGATTTGGATTACCGGACAGCAGGATTACAGCCATCGGATCTGGTATTGATTGCAGCCCGTCCGTCTATGGGAAAGACAGCGTTTGTTTTAAACATTGCACAGTATGTGGCATTTCATGAAAACATGTGCACGGCGATATTTTCATTGGAAATGTCGAAGGAGCAGCTGGTAAACCGACTGTTCTCCCTGGAATCCCGTGTAGATGCACAGGCACTTCGTACCGGTAATCTGTCGGATGCTGACTGGGCGAAACTCGTCGAAGGAGCCGGAATCATAGGGGATTCCGAACTGATCATTGATGATACGCCGGGAATCAGTATTTCCGAGATGCGCAGTAAATGCCGTAAATATAAGCTGGAGCATGATCTGAAACTTATCATCATTGACTATCTGCAGTTGATGTCTGGGTCCGGCAGGAGTACAGACAGCCGGCAGCAGGAGATTTCGGACATCTCCCGTTCCCTGAAAGCACTTGCCCGTGAACTGAATGTACCGGTGCTTGCTTTGTCCCAGCTTTCCCGTGCAGTCGAGCAGAGACCAGATCATCGTCCGATGCTCTCCGATCTGCGAGAATCCGGAGCGATCGAGCAGGATGCCGATGTCGTGATGTTTATTTATCGTGATGATTATTATAACAAGGATACTGAACTGAAAGGAATTTCAGAAATCATTATCGCCAAACAGCGTAATGGTCCGATCGGTACGGTGAACCTCGCATGGCTGCCGGAATACACGAAGTTTGCAAATCTGGAACGATAAAATTTTTCTTATGATCATGCATCAAATTAAATACATTTGCCGAAATGCTTGCGCTTTGGACGGGTTTGTACTAGAATACCATTAAGCCAATAAGGCAATAATGATCATTATTCATAAGGAGGATTTTATTATGGCATACGTTATTTCTGATTCATGCGTTAGCTGTGGTACATGTGCAGGCGAGTGTCCTGTAGGAGCAATCTCTGCAGGTGCTTCTCAGTACGAGATCGATGCAAATAGTTGTGTTGATTGTGGTACATGTGCTGGTGTTTGCCCAACTGGAGCAATCTCTCAGGGCTAATCACATAATAAAACGAAACGAAGAGCTGTCTCTTAAACCACGGAGGCAGCTCTTTTTCGATTATAGAAAGAGAGGAATAACATGGCTACATTAGGAAATCCTAAGAACACGATTGCAGTATTGCAGAAATACCAGTTTAATTTTCAGAAAAAATTTGGACAGAATTTTTTGATTGATACAGGAATTTTAGAGGAAATTATAGAAGCTGCGCAGATCACAAAGGATGATTTTGTGCTGGAAATCGGTCCGGGAATCGGAACCATGACACAATATCTCTGTGAGGCGGCACGCGCGGTAGTGGCAGTGGAAATAGATACCAATCTGATTCCGATTCTAAAAGATACGCTTGCGGAATATAATAATGTTGATGTATTGAATGAAGATATTTTAAAAGTAAATATTTCAAAACTTGCGGAAGAAAAAAATAACGGGAAGCCGATCAAGGTCGTTGCAAATCTTCCGTATTACATTACGACTCCGATCATCATGGGATTGTTTGAAAGCCATGTGCCGATCGACAGTATCACGATCATGGTACAGAAAGAAGTAGCGGATCGTATGCAGGAAGGACCGGGAAGCAAGGAATATGGCGCACTTTCCCTGGCGGTGCAATATTACGCAAAACCGGAAATCGTAGTCAATGTTCCGCCAAGCTGTTTTATGCCGCAGCCGAAAGTCGGCAGTGCCGTGATCCGTCTGACACGACACAGTGAACCGCCGGTTACCGTAAAAAGTGAAAAACTGTTGTTTCAGGTGATCCGGGCATCGTTCAATCAGCGCAGGAAAACACTGGCAAACGGGCTTGCCAATTATGGAGCGTTTGGACTTCCAAAGGAAGAACTGCAGGCATGTATTGAGGAACTTGGCGTATCGGTTAATATTCGGGGAGAGGCATTATCATTGGAGCAGTTTGCACAGCTTTCCAATATTATTTACGAACACAGGAGCGCTGTATAAAAACAGCGCGGGCAGTCCATACTATCATCAAAGACCATAAAACGAAATGATGATGGAGGTAAGCCAAATGAGAAAACAACAGTATATAGCCACTGTCGCGTGTCTGGTAGCGGGAGTGATTGGATTTGTCAGTGTATATGCCACGGATAAAGGAAAAGAACGCAGGGAAGCAGAACAGGAAATTGCGGCACAGACCCAGCAGGAGGCACCGGCTTCCTATGAAGTGAAACCGGAAATAAGTGTGGAAGATGCAACGAAAAAAGCGGAAGAACAGGCGTTAAAGCTGGCAGAGCAGGAAAAAATAAAACAGGAAGAAACACAGCAGGAGGAAGAGAAGAAACAGGACGAAGAAAAAACAGCAGAGACAGCAGCCACCGTGACACAGCATTTTGACAAGAGTTCTGCGGTCTGGCCAATTGAGGGAGATGTTCTGCTGGATTACAGCATGGATTCCACCATTTATTTTCCAACGTTAGAGCAGTATCGCTGCAATCCGGCCATGGTGATCAGTGGCAATGTCAATGATAAAGTGTTTGCAATGGCAACGGGAAAAATCACAGATATTCAGGAAAATGAAGAAACCGGATGTACGGTGATACAGGATCTGGGTGACGGATATGCTGCGGTTTACGGACAGTTGAAGGAACTGAATTTTGCAAAAGGGGATACGCCGGAAGCTGGTCAGGTGCTGGGATATGTCAGTGAGCCGACAAAATATTATACAACAGAAGGCAGCAATGTATATTTTCAGTTAAAGAAAGACGGAAAAGCTGTGGACCCGAAAGAGTATCTTCCGCAGATGGCAATGGATACACTGGATTGACATTCATAGTTTTTTCTAATACAATAAAATGTAAACGGTTTTGGAGCTTTATGCGAAAAAACCGTACATAATCAAGAGGTATCTCAGCTTAAGAGGGATAAAATATGGAATTTAACCAGTATAATACAACGGTTCACAAGTGGATACAGACCGTTTTGGAGAATCGGGAAACCAGTGCAGACACTGTACTGGAATGCTGCAGGGATATTATTGCATATGGACGAAAAACAGATGATTCAAAGCTGATGGGATTCGGTTTCTTTTATGGTGGGGAAATCTATTATGGATTAAATGACGGAGAGCATTTTTTCCATATGATGACAGAGGCACTGACGTATCTGGACCGTGCAGAGGAATGGGAACTTGTGGTGCGTTGTTACAATTATCTGGGAATCGCATCCATGAGCAGAGGAAATCCATCGCTTGCGCTTGATTATTATATGAATGGTCTTAAGGACAGTGATACATATGATCTTCCGATGCAAAAGATTATGATTCTGATCAATATGGGGTTATTGTATCTGGAGTGTGGGCATTATGCAGATTCCGAGAATTCTTTTTTAGAAGCTTATCAGATTTTGCAGACAAAACAGAAGGATGAAAAGTATAATTTTTATATGTATGCTTTTTATGGAAATATGGCAGAATGTCTGATCCTGCAGGATCGTCTGGAGGAAGCAAAAACATATCTGGAGTATCTGCATAAAGATGGCTGGGAACAGGCTGCCCTTACAGACCGGCTGTTTATTGCCATCGTAGATGTAATTTATTATCACAAGATGGGAGATGTACAGAAGCGGAATGAGAGTATTCAGATGATCCATCAGAATCTTCCGGATAATCTGACGGTGCTGGACTTTTTTTCGGATTATTACCGTTGTTGTCTGGTGTTGCTGGAAACGGACCAGGATGAATCGTTCTGGCGTATCATTGAAGTAATCGAACCACAGGTGGTGAATTTTAAGATCATTAATCTGCAGCTGAAAGTTCTGTCCCTGAAGATGAAATTTTACCGGAAGCATAACCAGAATGCGGAATATCTGCAGGCTGCCGGGCTTTACTATGAATTGTCTGAACGGAATGAAGTAGTGACGCGCAACATGCTTTCGAGTATGATTACGTTGCGCAAAAATCTGGAAAATATGCGCAAAGCCAGAATGAAGGCGGAACGAAAGAATCTTGTATTACAGGAGCGTTCCGAGCAGGATCCGTTGACGCGTATGGCAAACCGGTTCCGTCTGAATGATTATGCAGAAGAGGTGTTTGCCTATTCGCAGGAGAATGATATTCCGGTTGCGATGGAAATACTCGATATTGATTATTTTAAGGAATATAATGATAATTACGGACATCAGGAAGGAGACCGGTGTCTGGTAAGTATCGCAAATACAATCCGTAATCTGGTGGAGGAAGCGGAAGGATTCTGTGCACGGTATGGAGGGGATGAGTTTGTCATTATCTATGCGAATGTGACATGGGAACAGGCCGTTTCCTATGCAGAGGAGCTGCGCAGACGTGTACTTGCACTGGAAATGGAGCACCGGTTTTCCAAGGCACTTCCGGTAGTGACGATTTCGCAGGGAGTCTGTTGGGGAATCCCGCGCAAGGGAAACCGCAGCTGGGATTTTTTGCATGCAGCAGATAATATGCTTTACCGGGTGAAGAAATTCAGCCGGAACAATTATTGTGTAGGGGGGCTTGATGAAACTGAAGACGTGACCATGGGAACCACATTGTAACGGCATGGCAGTCGAAACCTGGCAAAAAGAAAAGGATGAAAATGGAAACAGTTAAATTTGAAGAATTAGGGTTATATCCGCAGCTTCTGCGGGCAATCAAAGAGATGGGATTTGAAGAGGCAACACCTATCCAGTCACAGGCGATTCCGGTTGTGATGAGTGGGGTAGATGTGATTGGTCAGGCACAGACCGGGACCGGAAAGACGGCTTCTTTCGGAATCCCTCTTTTGATGAAAGTGGACCCTAATAATAAAAAAACGCAGGCAATCGTACTTTCTCCGACAAGAGAACTGGCCATCCAGAGTGCGGAAGAAATCCGGAAACTTGCAAAATATATGCATGGGATCAAAGTGCTTCCCATTTATGGAGGGCAGGATATTTCCCGTCAGATCAAGGCATTAAAAGGTGGGGCAACCATCATCATCGGAACACCGGGGCGTGTGATGGATCATCTGCGCCGCAAAACCATTCGCTGTGATTATATTAACACGATTGTGCTGGATGAAGCGGATGAGATGCTTAATATGGGATTCCGCGAGGATATAGAAACAATTTTATCCTATATCCCGGATGAAGACCGGCAGACCGTACTTTTTTCGGCAACTATGCCAAAGCCGATTCTGGAAATCACAAGAAAATTCCAGCATGATGCGACTACGATCAAGGTGACGAAGAAAGAACTGACGGTTCCAAATATTGACCAGTATTATTATGATGTGCGCAGAAATGATAAGATGGAAGTGCTGACACGCCTGCTGGATTATTATAATCCAAAGCTTTCGCTGGTATTTTGTAATACCAAGCGCATGGTGGATGAACTGGCATCGGAATTACAGGGGCGCGGCTATGCAGCAGAGGGAATTCATGGCGATATGAAACAGGTGCAGCGTGACCGAGTGATGAAAAAATTCCGAAATGGGAAAACAGATATCCTGATTGCAACCGATGTCGCAGCGCGTGGAATTGATGTGGATGATGTTGAAGCGGTATTTAACTATGACCTGCCACAGGACAATGAATATTATGTGCACCGGATCGGAAGAACCGGACGCGCCGGCCGTACCGGAAAAGCGTTTAATTTCGTTAAGGGCAAGGAAGTATACAAACTCAAAGAGATTCAGCGCTATTGCAAGACAAAGATCAAGGCGCAGCCAATCCCATCTTCGGATGATGTGGCAGCGATCAAGGCGGATAAGATTCTTGACGGCATCGGACAGATTATCGAGGACGGAGATCTGCGCGATATGATTGAACTGATAGAGCAGCAGGTGAACAACTCTGATTATACCGCGATGGATATTGCAGCTGCATTTTTAAAACAGGCAATCGGCGGAGTGGAATTATCAAAGGAGGATCACGAATTTGATGATGCATTAGCAGGAGATACCGGAGCCGAGGAAGGGATGGTACGTCTGTTCATTAACATCGGAAAGAGCCAACGGATCCGCCCGGGAGATATTCTCGGGGCTGTAGCCGGAGAGGCAAAGATTCCGGGCAAACTTGTGGGGGCAATTGACATGTATGATAATTACACATTTGTCGAGGTGCCGCAGGAGTATGGAAAAGATGTATTAAAAGCCATGAAAAATGTAAAGATCAAAGGAAAGTCGGTCAACGTGGAGCCGGCAAATGCACGATAGAGGATAAGACCGTTTTGGGGGGATGTTTACTATGGGGGAGGAAAGTATCCGTGTTCTGATTGTCGATGACGAATTTATCATGCGGCAGGGACTGCGCTATATGATACATTGGGAAGAAGAGGGATTTACCATCGTCGGGGAAGCTGCAAATGGTAAAGATGCCATGGATCAGATCGAAAAGCTTCAGCCACAGATTGTTCTCAGCGACATTGTAATGCCGCTGATGGACGGTGTCGATTTTACGGTGGCGGTACATCACCGCTATCCGCACGTCCAGATGATCATTCTCAGTGGATACGATAATTTTGAATATGTAAAGCAGACGCTCATGCAGGGGGTGGTGGATTATATCTTAAAGCCAACCCTCACACCGCATGAGCTTCTTGGCGTGCTTCAAAAAGCGGCAGCGCGGATTCCCGGCTGGCATCCGGATCATGCAATGACCGGGGAAACCGCGGAGGAACTGCTCAAAGAGTTGTTGCTCGGGGAAACAAAAACAGGAGAAGAACTGCAAAAGGTATTTGCCGCATCCTATTACTGCATGTATGCGGTTACGATTGCGCATGGGAGTGAACGGGCGGCAGAAACAGCAGAACTTCTATGCGAAAAAATACAGCGTGCCAAAAATGAATTTTCCGGAGTACTCATCTGTTCCCTCCCGACCGGCATTCTTTTCCTGGTTCTGCAGAAAAGTTTCGCAAACGGAATTGTGGGAGCTGTCAAAGGATAATATGGCATACCCGATACCGTGGGTTTTCAGGATTTCAATGAAATCGGAAACCCACGGTTTTTATTATTCCTTCCAGACATCAGCAGGAAAATTCTTGCATGAATATAGTAATAAAAACTATGTGTAAAAGAAATGAATACAAATACATATTGACAAAGAAACTATATTGCCATATACTGAAAATTGTTTGATAGTCAAACAATTTTCAGTATATGGAGGAAACGTGCATGATAAGCACATATACATCAAAGTTGAAACAACTGCAGATCGGGGATCTGATTGCAAAAATTCCGATCATCCAGGGTGGCATGGGGGTAGGAATCAGCAGAAGCCATCTGGCGGGAGCGGTGGCAAAGGAGGGTGGTGTCGGTATCATTTCTACTGCGCAGATCGGCTACGATGAAGAAGGCTTCGAGAATGATCAGGCAGGCTGTAACTTAAAAGCCATCAAAAAACATATCCGGAAAGCAAAGGAGCTTGCCTGTGGAAACGGACTTGTGGGTGTCAATATTATGGTTGCATTAAAGCATTACAAAGAGCATGTCCAGACAGCAGTTGCGGCAGGGGCAGATGTGATTATCAGTGGAGCCGGGCTTCCCATGAATCTGCCGGAGCTTGTCAGCAAAACCTGCCGGACAAAGATTGCTCCGATTGTATCCTCGAAGCGTGCAACACAGCTGATATTGAAGATGTGGGCGCACCGCTATGACCGCACGGCGGACTTTATTGTAGTGGAGGGACCGAAGGCCGGCGGGCATTTGGGATTTTCCAATGAACAGCTGGCGCATATGGATGCTATTAATTTTGACGGAGAGATCCGGCAGATTATCGACTGCAAAAAGGAATACGAACAGCGGTATCAGAAAAATATTCCGGTCATTGTGGCCGGCGGGATATTTGATCAGAAAGATATTTCGCATGCGCTGGATCTCGGCGCGGATGGTGTGCAGATTGCCAGCCGCTTTGTCGCAACCGAAGAATGTGATGCATCGGAGGCATACAAGGAGGCGTATATTCACGCCAGTGAGGAAAATATCGAGATTATCCAAAGCCCGGTCGGTATGCCGGGACGTGCATTGCGCAATAAGTTTATCGATCGTGTAAAGCGCGCAAAGCTGCCAGTCAGTAAATGTTACAACTGTCTGGAAAAATGCAGTCCGCAGAAAGTTCCTTACTGTATTACGAAAGCGTTGATCGATGCCGTGCGTGGGGATGTGGAAAATGGCCTGGTATTCTGTGGGGCGAATACGGGACGGATTCACGAGATTACTACGGTACATCATCTGATGCAGGAGCTGGCTGGAGATCTACAATAAAAATGGTTTGTGTGATTTTTCCTTGGAATCAAAGAATTCCTGTAGTAAAATAAGAAGTAAAGCAGTAATGCAGATACGGGAAAACAGGAAAGAAGGAGAACACGCAGCATGACGGTGGCCGCACACGGTGGGGATATTTATCAAAATCAGATCACATATGATTTTTCTGTAAATACCAATCCGCTGCCGTTGCCAGAGATATTGCAGAAACGGATGGCGGAAGCGGCTGTTCACAGCAATCATTATCCACAGTATGATAACGTGCTGTTGCGGGAACGGATTGCAGCACTTTATGGTTTTTCAGCAGAAGAAATAGTGTGTGGCAACGGGGCATCCGAATTGTTTGTTGCGATTGTGCATGCACTGCGCCCGAAGCGGGTGGGCATTTTGGCTCCTTCTTTTTCTGGATATGCATGGGCGGCTCAGACAGTGGGAGCCGAGGTATGCAGTATCCCGTTGCGGGAAGAAAATAATTTTGCCATAGATATGGCACAGATGGAGTCATTGTGCAGGCAGCTGGATGGAATCGGTTTATTATTTTTGGCGAACCCTGCGAATCCGGTGGGGAACAAGATGGAAGCGTCTCTTTTGGAGACGCTTCTTGACGTGTGTGAAAAGAGACACATCACTGTGGTGCTGGACGAATGTTTCATTGCATTTACGGGGACGGAAGGATATGCTTCCTGGATTCGGAAATATCCGTATCTGATTGTGGTGCGTGCATATACAAAAATCTATGCGATTCCGGGAATCCGGCTGGGGTATCTGCTGGCGCAGAAAGAAATCTGTGAAAAAATCGTGCATCAGCTGCCGGAGTGGAATGTATCTGTGATTGCCCAGCAGATCGGAATGGATATTCTGGATGATTCGATTCCTGGTTGGAATCGCAGAAAGTATCTGATGGATACGATTGATCTGATTCAGGAAGAAAAGCACTTTTTAAAACACGAATTAATAAAAATATTTGATCGCCACATAATTATTTTCCCTTCGGAAGCTGATTTTTTGTTGTTGAAAACACAAATTCCACTGTACAGATTATTGCTGGAAAGAGGAATTCTGATCCGAAACTGCGCAAACTATACAGGACTGGGACAGGACTTTTACAGAATTGCCGTAAAAGGTCATCCGGAAAATGTACAACTGATTGAGGCATTGCTGGATATAAAGAAGAAAGGGGAAGAAAAACGTTATGGAAAACATTGAATATGTTCTTCCGGGAGAGATTGAAAAACGAAGTTTTGCCATCATAGGGGAAGAACTAAAGGAGCGTGGTATCGTGCTTCCGCCGGAACAGGAGCCGGTGACAAAGCGCGTGATCCATACAAGTGCGGATTTTGATTATGCAAAGACGATGACGTATTCTCCCCATGCCGTGCAGATTGCCAAAGAACTGATTGCAGGTGGCGCTGACATTGTCACGGATACCAATATGGCGCTTGCAGGCATCAACAAAAAACGGTTAGCGGAATTCGGAGGAACGGTGCATTGTTTTATGGCAGATGAGGATGTGGCGCGGGAGGCAAAGACGCGGCAGGTGACACGCGCGACGGTCAGCATGGAACATGCAGCAAATATTGACAAACCTGTAATTTTTGCCGTGGGAAATGCGCCGACGGCATTGATTTCACTCTATGAACTGATGCAGAAAAGTGATTGGCGTCCTGCATTTATTATTGGAGTTCCGGTGGGATTTGTAAATGTAGAGGCAGCAAAAGAACTGATTTTAAAAACAGATGTGCCGCATATTGTCAACCGCGGTAGAAAAGGCGGCAGCAATGTAGCGGCAGCAATCGTAAACGCACTGTTATATCAGATCCGGCCGGTATAAAGGAAAGAAGGAGGCGTATCTGGTGTGAGGTACGGATTTACAACCGGCAGCTGTGCTGCCGCAGCTGCAAAGGCTGCGGCATATATGCTTCTGACGGGAAAAATAAAAAACTGTATAACGATTGAGACCCCAAAAGGAATTCCATACACCGCGGAAGTGACGGATATCGTGCGCGGGGAATCTCAGGTTTCCTGCGCTGTGGTCAAGGATGGCGGCGATGATCCGGATGTGACCAGCGGAAGTAAAATCTGTGCCACGGTCACCGCGGACAACCGTGGGGATGGAGAAAAAGAACTTCTGCAGATTGACGGAGGAAAGGGTGTGGGCCGTGTGACGAGACCCGGACTGGATCAGCCCGTAGGCAATGCCGCAATCAATCATGTGCCGCGGGAAATGATCACCCGGGAAGTGCAGGAAGTGTGCCGGATTTGTGATTTTCACGGAACACTGCATATTCTGATTTCTGTGCCGGATGGGGAAGCACTTGCAGAGCGTACGTTTAATCCAAGACTGGGGATTGTCGGGGGAATCTCAATACTGGGAACGACAGGAATTGTGGAACCGATGAGCAGTCAGGCACTTAAGGAGACCATCTGTGTGGAACTCCGCCAGCAGCGTGCAGAAGGGCAGACCATTGCGGCAGTTTCACCGGGAAATTATGGACTGGATTTCATGCAGCAGACCTATGGATATGATCTTGACCGCAGTGTGAAATGCAGTAATTTTATCGGTGAGACGATCGATATGGCGGCGGAACTGGGATTTTGTGCAATGCTTCTGACCGGACATATTGGAAAACTGATTAAGGTGGCGGGAGGCATTATGAACACCCATTCCCATGAGGGAGATTGTCGGATGGAACTTTTAGCGGCAGCCGGCATCCGTGAAAATGTATCTTTAGAATGTTTAAAGAAGATTTTAGATTGCGTCACAACCGAGGAAGCACTTGCGTTTATTGATGCCGAAGGTAAAAAAGAAGATGTTATGGAAGATATCATGGAAAAAATTGATTTCTATCTGAAAAAACGTGCGGCCGGTCGGTTGCAGATCGAGTGTATTGTCTATTCCAATGCCTATGGGCTGCTTGGGATGACTGCTAAAGCAGAAGAATTACTCAGGAGGTTGCTATGATTTATTTTGTCGGAGCAGGAAGCGGAGCACCGGATCTGATTACTGTGCGGGGAATGCGTCTGCTGCAGAAAGCAGATGTCATCATCTATGCCGGTTCGCTGGTCAATCCACAGCTTCTCGATTATGCAAAAGAGGGCTGTGAGATTCATAACAGCGCCAAAATGACACTTGAAGAGGTTATTTCGGTGATGGAACAGGCAGAAAAAAATAATTTAATCACGATTCGACTTCATACGGGAGAACCCAGTATATACGGAGCGGTGCGGGAACAGATGGATATTCTCGATCAGAAGGGGATTGCGTATGAGAGTTGTCCGGGTGTGAGTGCCTGTTTTGGAGCAGCGGCATCGCTGAATCTGGAATATACCCTTCCGGATGTGTCACAGTCACTGATCATCACCCGGATGGCCGGAAGGACAGCGGTACCGGAAAAGGAGAGTATTGAGAGTTTTGCCGCACACCATGCTTCCATGGCAATTTATCTGAGTACCGGAATGCTGGAGGAATTATCACGGCGCCTTGTAAATGGCGGATATGAGCCGGATACACCTGCGGCACTGGTGTACAAGGCAACCTGGCCGGACGAGGAAGCATATATCTGTACTGTGCAGGAGCTGGCGGCGGTGGCAAAGAAACATAATATTACAAAAACCGCTCTGGTGCTGGTCGGAGATGTAATATCAAATCAGCATTATACGCGCTCCAGACTCTACGCGCCGGATTTTACAACCGAATTCCGCAAGGCGAAACCCCAAAACACTGTAGAAAATGAGGGAGTAATGTGTAACATCCACGCGGGAAAGGAGTTACCGGAATGATCCTGTATATGACCTGGTTTTCGGAACGTGGAAGAGAGCTTGCGGCACGAATCACAGAACTTTCACTTTCTGTTTCGTATGGATTTTGGCAGAGCCGTTACGGTGGTCACCCTGCGCTTTCAAAGATACAGATAAGAGAAAGAGGAAACCGGTCACTTCCGGATTTTCTGGAGGAGGCTTTTGCACAACAGTTTCCCGTGATTTTCATTGGAGCTCTCGGGATTGCCGTACGGGCCATCGCACCTTTGATCCGCCACAAAACCGTGGACAGTCCGGTACTGGTGCTGGATGAGGCCGGACAGTTTGTGATTCCGGTGCTGTCCGGACATCTGGGTGGTGCCAATGAACTGGCGCAGCAGATCGCAGAATCATTGCATTCCGCTGCGGTTGTGACGACGGCAACAGACGTGAATGGGCTTTTTGCCGTTGATGTGTTTGCAAGAAAAAATGGCCTGCGGGTGTGTAACCCCGAAGCGATCCGGCATGTGTCCGGAAAACTGTTACAGGGCGAAATCATTGTGATGGCGGTAGATCCGGCATGTATGTCCCCGGAGGAGGTGGCAGAATTACAGCCGCCAAAGGAAGTAAAGCTGATTTCGTGGAACGAAGCACAGGCGGAACATGCTGTGGATGTGTGGATTACAAAAAAAGAGCCACGGGAAGACCGTAAAACGCTTGTTTTAGCTCCGAAAACAGCCGTACTTGGCATGGGATGCAAAAAAAATAAAAGTTATAACGAGATAAAACAAATGATAAAAACATTGGTGGATAGCAGAAAAATAGACCTGAATGATATCTATGCCTTGGCATCGGTTGATGTGAAGGAAAAAGAATCCGGTCTGTGGGAGCTGGCACAGCATTTGCGGGTACCGTTTGTCGTTTTTTCTGCCGGAGAACTGAAAAAAGTGCCGGGTGATTTCACTGCATCCGCGTTTGTGGCTCAGACAGTGGGAGTGGATAATGTGTGTGAGCGTGCTGCGGTCGCTGCAGCAGACGGAGGTAGTTTGCTGATACATAAGCAGGCTATGGATGGCGTGACAATTGCCGTGGCAAAACGGGAGAAAATCGTATTGCAGTTTGTGTGAGACGAAAGGAAGGAGAAAGAAATGAAACACCGGATTTATGTGGTCGGTATGGGACCGGGACAGGAAAATATGATGACGCAGGAAGCCATGCAGGTGTTAGAAGCCAGTGATGTGATCATCGGTTATACCGTATATCTGAAATTGCTTGGGGAACGGTTCGGGTGCAAAGAATTATTGTCTACACCGATGCGGCAGGAGCGGGAACGCTGCCAGATGTGTTTCGAGAAGGCAAGAGAAGGCAAAAAAGTGGCATTGATCTGCAGCGGGGATGCCGGAATTTACGGGATGGCATCCCTGATGCTGGAAATCGGAAAATTATATGATGATTGTATCATTGAAGTAATTCCCGGAATAACAGCAGCAAGCAGCGGTGCGGCAGTGCTTGGGGCTCCTCTCAACCATGATTTTTGCGTGATCAGCCTGAGTGATCTTCTCACCCCGTGGGAGAGGATTAAAAAACGGCTGATTGCAGCGGCAGAGGGAGATTTTGCAATGGCAATTTATAATCCGTCGAGCCATAAACGGGCAGACTATCTGGAGCGTGCCTGCAGAATTCTGATGGAACACGGGGTGGAACCGGAGCGTGCCTGTGGGTATGTGGAAAATATCGGACGCGATGATACGAAAGCCGTAACACTTCCCATGGAGGAACTGGTGCATACACCGGTGAACATGTTTACCACGGTATTTATCGGGAATTCCCAGACAAAAATTATTGATGGAAAGCTTGTGACACCGAGAGGATACCATATATAGCAGCAGAAAACGGGGAAGAGGAATAAGATGGCAGAGAAAGTGTTAATTTATGCGGGAACAACGGAAGGTCGTCTTCTCGCACAGGAACTTTCACGGGCACATATTGCCTGTGATGTGCATGTAGCAACCGAATACGGTCAGATGGTCATGCCGGAACTTGCCGGGGTGAAGGTCTGTGTAGGAAGACTGGACGTAGAGGAAATGCGCGCCCTGCTGAAAAAAAACGGACAGAACAACTATGCGGCAGTCGTGGATGCCACGCATCCGTTTGCCACAGAAGTGTCTGCCAACATCCGGGAGAGTACAAAAGGAAGTGGAATTCCATATCTGCGGCTCCAGCGGCGAATGGACGATGGAATCTGTAGCATACCGGAAAACGAAAGCATGAAAGAGCGCGCTGGAACCGTGCATGTGTTTGCCGATTATGAAAGCTGTGTCCAGGCACTTACGGACACATCCGGAAACATTCTTCTGACAACCGGAAGCAAAGAGCTGGCGGTATTTGCACCCCTGAAGGAGCGTTTGTTTGTGCGTGTGCTTCCCGGATTGGAGAGTATCGGTCTCTGTGAAAAGGCGGGTATCCGCGGAAAGCAGATTCTTGCGATGCAGGGTCCGTTTTCGGAGGAAATGAATCTGGCAATGATCCATCAGTTTTCGATTCGCTATCTGGTTACAAAAGCCAGTGGTGCGCACAGCGGATTTCAGGAAAAACTTGCGGCAGCACAGAAGGCAGGGATTACGGCATGCGTGATCGGGAAACAGGAACAGGAGCAGGGAATGTCTTATGCACAGGTAACCGAAACACTTTCCCGTCTGCTTGGACATACGATTTTTGGTCGTCCGGAGGTGGAAATTTCCCTGATTGGCATCGGTATGAGTGCAGCAACACTGACACAGGAAGCAAAAAGAGCGCTGGAAGAGTCTGATGTGGTTTTTGGGGCAGAACGGATGCTCGAAGTGGTGGAAAACAGTAAGGAAACCTATCCTTTTTATCTCGCAAAAGATATTTTACCGGTTTTAAGACAAAAGGAATCCCAAATGGATGGCCAGAAACTGAAAGTCTCCATATTATTTTCCGGAGATACTGGATTTTACAGTGGAACAGAAAAAATAAAAACAGAATTAAATAAAA
>ERZ1034876.473-NODE-473-length-22933-cov-5.096687_pt1 | contig 22933 bp, 19 predicted proteins | sample MGYA00520698_ERZ1034876 | MGnify/ENA primary metagenome ERZ1034876 (study PRJEB33766, sample SAMN09781723) | gut metagenome | biome: gut microbiome | host: Homo sapiens | place: Madagascar | study: EMG produced TPA metagenomics assembly of the PRJNA485056 data set...
GTCGAGAACGAGTCCTGGTGGCGCCCGGCCAAGGAGGCCACCGAGGCCAGGTATAAGGCCCAGGGGCAGTAGGCCGAACCCCGGCATCCCGCACCGCGGGGCGCCCGCAACCACCGTATCGTCGATAGGAGCTTTTCCCACATGGCAGACATCGCATTCGAGAAGGACCTCTCCGTGGCGGAGACCGGCATCGAGGGCCTCAAGGTCGTCGACCTCGCCGTACACGGCGACTCTCGCGGCTGGTTCAAGGAGAACTGGCAGCGCGCCAAGATGACCGGGCTCGGCATCCCCGACCTCCGCATCGTCCAGAACAACATCTCCTACAACGACAAGAAGGGCGTCACCCGCGGCATCCACGCCGAGCCCTGGGACAAGTTCATCTCCTTGGCCCGCGGCAGTGTCTTCGGCGCCTGGGTGGACTTGCGCGAGGGAAGCGCCACCTTCGGCAGGGTCTACACGACCGTGCTGGACCCGTCCAAGGCCATCTACGTCCCTCGCGGCGTGGGCAACTCCTTCCAGGCCCTGGAGGACGGCACCGCCTACACCTACCTGGTGGACGCCCACTGGTCGCTGGAGCTCAAGAAGACGTACACCTTCGTGAACCTCGCCGACCCCGAGCTCGCCATCGAGTGGCCGATCCCGCTGGACCAGGCCACCGTGTCCGAAGCCGACCTCAACCACCCGATGCTGAAGGACGTCGTCCCCATGGCGCCCAAGAGGACGCTCGTCACCGGCTGCAACGGGCAGCTGGGCCACGCGGTCCGCGCACTCGCCGAGGAGCGCGGCGTGGCCAAGGACTTCGACTTCTGCGACATCGACACCTTCGACATGTCCGACCCGGAGGCATACTCCAAATTCGACTGGTCGCTCTACGGAACCGTTATCAACTGCGGCGCCTACACCGCCGTGGACAAAGCGGAGACCCCCGAGGGCCGCGTGGTCGCCTGGAAGGCCAACGCGACCGGCCCTGCGCTGCTCGCCCGCACCTGCGCCGAGCACGGCATCGCGCTCGTGCACGTGTCCAGCGACTACGTGTTCGACGGCACCGCCGAGGTCCATACCGAGGAGGAGCCCTTCTCCCCGCTGTCGGTCTACGGCCAGACCAAGGCCGCCGGCGACATCGCCGTGGCCGGGTGTCCCCGCCACTACATCATGCGCAGCTCCTGGGTCATCGGCGAGGGGCACAACTTCGTCAAGACCATGAAGGCGCTCTCCGACCGCGTAGCCGACCCCGCGGACAGGCTCGCGCAGGTCACGGTCGTGGACGACCAGCTGGGCCGCCTGACCTTCACGCGCGACATGGCCGCGGCCATCTTCCACGTGCTGGGCTCGCATGCCCCCTACGGCACCTATAACTGCACCGGCTCCGGCGCGGTGAAGAGCTGGGCGGACATCGCCCGCGCCGTCTTCGAGGCCGCCAACGGCAACGGCGAGAAGGTCGTGCCGGTATCGACCGCCGACTACTACGCGAACGCCGCGGGCCCCGTCGCCCCGCGCCCGGTCCACTCCGCGCTCGACCTGTCCAGGCTCGAGTCGGTCGGCTTCCACATGCCCGACTGGGAGGAAGAGCTGGGGGAGTACCTCAAGACGCTCGTGTAATGAATCGGTCCCTCGAGGAGTCTCGAGGGACCGATTTTTTTGGCATTCTAAACGTTGGCGGCGATTATAGATATCGCGCCGACTTCTTAAGTGAATCCGACAATTTTTCTCGAGGGTAGCCGCAGGCTGCCCGGGACCCGAGGACCACCTAGAACGCCGTCATTCCAGCCCATTTCACGCCGCCTTCCTGCCGGGAACGGGGTTGTCGGCCACGACGAGCGTGATGATCCTGACCGCGTGCTCTGCGGCGGTGTCCTCGTCATCGCGACCAGGGGTCATGAGGTCGAACTTGGTGATGGTGGAATTGCGTGACTATCCCAAGATGCGGTGTTTGATGCTTGAGAGAACCCCTCTAGTGTAGATTCGCTTGGTCTCGGCGTCCTCGTTTCGCTCGATGTTGAGACGCGGATAGCCGCTCGTATACTCAACATTGGGATTCGCGAGTACGTCGGCACGCATGGAGGGCCAGCGGCGCCACAGGCGGTGTAGGGCGTGGGTGCTTCCGTAGGCGGCGCTGAGGTCGCGGGCTTCCATGTAGGAGCTGCCATGGGTGGTGGCGCGTGCATGCGCGGTGCTCACCACGACCCGGTTCATCTCGCGTAGGAGGAACGAGAGCTCCATAGCCTCGGTGAGCAGGTCGCCGTGTTCGCGCATCCTGTCTACCACGGCTTGCAGGTCTGCGCGGCGCACCATGAAGGCGTCCGGGGTGGAGATGCTCGTATCGTATGTCACCTCGGCGAGGCCCGCATAGCCTCCGCCCATGTTGTCCACGAAATTGCGGTTGGGCGCTACCGGGCACCCGTCGTTCAGAAGCACTGTGCCGGCTTGGGCCACCAGGCCGTCGGGGTAGAAGAGCTTGGGGTAGGCCGCGCCCACCTCCTTGCGGCAGAAGTAGGTTGCGAGGGTCTTTGCGCAGGCGGGGTCGGTGAACTCCACGGCATCCGTGGCGAAGAGGATGAGCTCGCTATCGAGCGCGTCGAGCGCGTGCTCGGCTACTGCCTTGAGGCTTTTGGGATGCGCGACCGCGACCGTGCCCGCAATCCCGTCTAGGTGCTCGATGGATGCTAGGGCGCGTTCGGTGCGCATGGTGTCTAGGCTCATGACCACGGCGTCAACGCTCTTGCCGTTGGGCGCGTAGTCCACACGGTAGACGCAGGGGATGTCCGTGGCGTGGGCGGTCGCGGCGATTCCGCGGCGGTGGAAGTGCGCGTTGAGCGCCCGCTCGCCGGCGGCGATGGCATAGGGCTTTGACTCCATAACGCCGCCGTTGGTGGAGCCGGCGTGCACGCGCCAGTGGTAGAGGACCTCGGGAATGTGGCAGATGCAGCGGGCGTGCTCCACGGCCTTGAGGGAGAGGTCGTAGTCTTGAGCTCCGGAGACTTCGTCGGGCGAGAGCTCGACACGATCCAAGATGTAGCGGCTCACCATGAGCATGTGCACCACGTAGTTGTACGAGTACAGCAGGTCGCGGTTGAAGTCCGGCTTGAAGCGCGGCGCGTAGCCGGCGGCATCGTCCTTCTCGAAGTTGTCCTCATCGCAATAGAATAGGTCGGCATCGGGGTGCTGGGCCGCGAAAGCCATGTAGCGCTCGAGCACGTAGGGCGAGAGCGTGTCGTCGTGGTCGGCAAAGGCCACGTAGTCGCCCGTGGCGGCGCGAATGCCTATGTTGGTATTGCCGGCAATGCCTAGGTTCTCGGGGAAGTCGATGGTCTTAATGCGCGGGTCCGCGTAGGTGGCCAGTGCTTCCTGCATGCCCTCGTTGTCCGGGCTCGCGTTTACCATCACGAGCTCCCAGGTGGTATAGGTCTGCGCGAGCACCGAGTTGATCATGTCGCGCAGGTAGGGCAGCGGCGTGTTGTACAGGGGGCAGATGATGCTCACGAGTGGGTGGAAGTCTTGGGGGATGGAGCCCTCCGGCAGGGGCTGGGGCTTGGGGTAGCTCGCGTACGCGCCGTCGATGCTGGGATTCACCATGTCGAGGTCGCGGCGGATACGCATGCGCTCGCGGCGGCGACCCGTCATGGTATCGAGCGACATGCCCTGGTAGGTGAGGGTGAAGTTGGTGGTGGAGCCGGTGGTGAGAATAGACAGGATGGGCGCGCGTCCGGGCGCTTGGGGCTCCAGGATGTAGAAGCGGGTGTGTGCATTCGCGGCGAGCGGGGAGCCGTTCTTGCCAGCGAGGGCAAAGTCCGCGGGGCTGGGAAGCTGCACGTCCGTGCCGGTGCCACAGCCGTGAAGCTCGGCACGGTAGACCACGTGGCCGTGCTCGGCTTCGAAAACCTGGGAGATGTTAGCGGTTAAGGGCGATGCGGCCATGTGGGTATCCGATCTGCGAGTATGCGAAAGGCGTTGTTGCGGGGTGCTTGCTCAAGGTCGTGAGGTCCCCGCTTCTTGGCGCCGAGGTTTGATAATTCGTGTCAAATGATAGCAAAGGTGAGAGTATGCGGGACTTCCTTGGTATTCTTGTTCAGATAAGAATGCGGCTAGGTGCTCGATGCGCTTTGCCGCAGTGTTCCTGAAAGGTCGTCTTGCATGAAATCCGACGCTTCCGCGCTCGTTTCCGTCATTATTCCCGTGTGCAACGTGGAGAAGTTCCTCGCTCAGTGCCTGGAGAGCATTTGCTCTCAGACTCACCGCGATCTGGAGATTATTTGCCTTAACGATGGCTCGAAGGATGGCTCCCTCGCCATTCTTCGTGAGTTTGAGGCGCGCGATTCGCGCGTTGTGGTGGTGGACAAGCCCAACGAGGGCTATGGTGCCACGTGCAACCGAGGCATCGAAATGGCGCGCGGCACGTGGATTTCCATCATCGAGCCGGATGATTGGATCGATCCCGCCATGTACGAACACATGCTTGCGCGCGCAGCCATGGTGGATGGGCCGGTGGACATCGTCAAGTGCCCGTGGATTGATGTGCACGACTGGGATGACCCTTCAACGCAGTACGAGCAGCAGTGCGTGTTGGCGCACCGCCTGCCCAACACCACGCGTCCCGTGACCCTGACTGACCTGCCCATCATGGTGGAGCAGCACCCCAGCATCTGGAGCGCCATCTACCGTCGCGACTTCTTAAACGAGTGCGATATCCGCTTCGTGCCGTACCCGGGTGCCGGCTGGGCGGACAATCCGTTCCTCATCGAGTCGTTTTGCCAGGCCAAGGCAATCATGACGTTTGACGAGCCGTTCTACCACTACCGCTGCGATCTGCCCGGCGCCACGTACAACCATAAGAAGGACAGCGCGGTCGCCCTGCCGTTCGACCGTTGGTGCGACATGACGGATATCCTCGAACGCCTGAACGTGACGGATCGCGGAATTCTCGAGGCGCACTACATGCGCGGTTTCAATTACATTCATGGCGGCATCGTGGACGACGGTTGGGAGAACCCCATCGTGCAGGACGGTACGCGCCGTGTGTTCGCGCGCATGGACACCGAGATTGTGCTGGGGCATCCCAAGCTTTCGCCTAAGCGTAAGCGCTTCTACCTGGAGCAGATGGGCATTACCGGGCGCCGCGTGCTGGTGTGGCCGCGCATGAAGTACTTTGCGAGCGAGGCGCGCTTCTTCGTGAAGAGCAATGGCGTTCACGGCCTGCTGCGCAAGGTCGGTGGTTTCGCGAACGGCAAGGCCGTCGCCGCCCGTCGAGCCAAGGAGAACGCAAAGGGGTAGCGGCCCTGCTTGTGTTCTCATGAGCGCGTACCCGACTCTCCTGATTGTATGCAGGTCGTCGAGGCGAGAAATCGTGCAAGCGCCCCTGTGTTATCATTCATTGTTCGGCAAGGGCGGTGTCGGCCGCCAACGTGCAATCAATAGGGAGGCGTCATCGGTGTCTTCGAAGACTCTCGCAACCGAAAAGGCCCCACGTCCGTATAAGAAGGACTTGCTCATCCTCGAGCAACTCGTCACCAAGGACTTCAAGCTCAAATACCGCCGCAGCTTCCTCGGCGTGCTGTGGAGCGTTCTCAACCCGCTGCTCATGATGATCGTCATGTCCATCGTGTTCTCCTACATGTTCGGCAGCAACGTTCCCAACTTCCCGCTCTACCTCATCGTGGGCAACGTCACGTTCTCCCTCATGAGCGACTCCACCAACGCGGCGCTCACGAGCATCATCAACGCGGCGCCGCTGCTCAAGAAGGTCAAGGTAAACCGCTATATCTTCCCGGTGCAGAAGGTCCTGTTCGCGCTCGTGAACTTCGCGTTCTCGCTCATCGCGGTTGCCATCGTCATGCTGTTCTTCCAGGTTATGCCCACGTGGCACTTCATCTGGCTACCCCTGTGCCTCGTGCTGCTCATGCTCTTCTGCATCGGCGTGGGCATGGCCATTGGCGCGCTCTCCGTCTTCTTCCGCGACATCATCCACCTGTGGAGCGTCGTCATCATTGCGTGGACCTACCTCACGCCCATCTTCTGGGACCTCTCCCTACTCATCGACAAGGGGGCCCCGCACTGGATCATTATGCTGGTGAAGATCAACCCCATGTACAACTACCTGGAGTTCATGCGCGACATCTTCCTGTGGCAGCAGAACCCCACGCCCACGGTGCTCCTCATGTGCATCGCGTGGGCCATCATCGCGCTCATTATCGGTATCTTCGTGTTCAAGAAGACCGAGCACAAGTTCATCCTCTACGTCTAAGGCGGCACCATGGCAAACGCTATCAACACCGAGTACGCCATCGAGGTCGACGACGTCACGATGGTCTTCAACATGGCCAGCGAGCAGCTTAACTCCCTCAAGGAGTACTTCATCAAGCTCGTGCGCCACGAGCTGTTCTTCAAGGAGTTCCATGCGCTGGAGCATGTGAGCTTCAAAGTGAAGAAGGGCGAGGTGATCGGTCTCGTTGGAACCAACGGCTCCGGCAAGTCCACCATGCTCAAGATTATCGCCGGCGTGCTCGAGCCCACGCATGGTTCCGTGACCGTACGCGGTAACATCGCGCCGCTCATCGAGCTGGGCGCCGGCTTCGACCTCGAGCTCACCGCGCGCGAGAACATTTTTCTCAACGGCGCCCTCCTGGGTTACTCCAAGCAGTTCATGGAGGAGCACCTCGACCAGATCGTGGGCTTCGCCGAGCTGCGCGACTTCCTCGACATGCCCATGAAGAACTACTCCTCGGGTATGGTGGCGCGTATCGCGTTCGCCATCGCCACCGTGGTGGAGCCCGACATCCTCATCGTCGATGAGACGCTCTCCGTGGGCGACGTGTTTTTCCAGCAGAAGTGCGAGCGCCGCATCCAGAGCTTCATAGATTCCGGTAACGTGACTGTGCTGTTCGTGAGCCATTCCATCGAGCAGGTGGAGCGCATCTGCACCTCCGCGGTGTGGATCGAGAAGGGCCACGAGCGCATGATCGGCCCGGTGGACGAGGTCTGCGCGGCTTACAGGGCGCAGTTCGACTAATATGTCCGGCGCGTGCGACGAGGCGGCCGCGAGCGAGCGCCGCCCCTTCTTTTCCATTATCATGCCCTGCTATGGCGTGGCGGCTTACCTGCCCGATGCCATAGCGTGCGTCCGTGCTCAAACGTGTGCGGACTGGGAGCTCATCTGCGTTGATGACGCCTCTCCCGATAACGTGGCTAGGATCGTGGAGGCGGCCGCTGCACAAGACGCGCGTATTCGTCTTGTGCGCCACAAGGAGAACCAAGGCCTGTCCGGCGCGCGCAATACCGGCATCGCGGCGGCACGCGGCTCTTACGTATGGATGCCCGACCCAGACGACACGTACGACCCCGAGCTTCTCGAGGAGTGTCGCGCGGCCATAGCCATGGGTGCTGGTGTTCCTATGGGAGGCGTCGTCGATCCTGCGAGCTTTCCTCTTCGCCCGAATACCCCGTGCGATGTCGTCGTGTTTGGTTGTCGCGAGGAATACCGCGCTGACAACGGGGCCGTTACGGGTACGCGAGAGCTTGTGCCGGCGCTGGACGGCGCAGTCTTCAGCACGGATGACCTCGATGCCCCCACGTGTCACGTCGTTGCAGCGGATTCTCCTGCGGCTATCGAGCTTGCCGCGGGGCGAAGCGCGTTTCTGCTGGATCGCGACGAATACCGCTCGAGCATTCTCGACCTCGAGGAGCTCACACTCTTCGGGTACGCTTGGAACAAGGTCTACCGCCGAGAGGTGCTCGATGGCCTCTTGTTCGAGGATGTACCGCTCATCGAGGACGTCTGCTTCAATATCGAGGTTGCGCGTCGTGTGGGTTCGGCCGCCGTGATATGTCGTCCGCTTTATCGCTATCAGAAACGCGAGAATGTAAACCTTACGAACAAATTCGTGCCGCGCTATTACGAGGTGCACCGCAGGCGCGTGGCGGAGTTGTTCGAGCTGCTGCGCGGTTGGGGCCTGGACAGCACCGACGCTCGTTCGCGCTTGGGCTTTAGGTTTGCGCGGTACGTGCTGAGCGCCATCGAGCGCACGTTCGACGAGCGGGCGGGCATGGACGCGGCGGCCCGCCGTGCGTTTTGCGCCGAGCTCACGGCAGACCCTCTGTATCGTGAACTCATCGTCGAGGCTCCGGCGAGGTCGGGACGCGTCTCGCGCGCGCTCCATGCCCTGCTCGCCAGGGGCAATCCGCACCTCATGCTCGCCGCGGGTCGCTGCGTGCATGTGGTGCGGGGAAGGTCTTCGCGCGCATACGCGAGCGCGAAGACGGTTGGATAGGATGCCGCGCGGTCTGTCAGCCGCGAGAGGGGTGTATGCATGAGTGCTGTTGAGAGTCGGGGCGGAAGCGCGCTGCAGCTTACCGTCGCTGTCCCTGCTTACAACGTCGAGAGCTACCTCGCGCGAGGTCTTGAGTCCTACCTCGACCCGCGCTTCGTGGGCAATCTCGAGGTTATCGTTGTGGACGATGGCTCCACCGACGGCACCCGTGCGCTTGCGGAGGAGTTCGCTGCGCGCAGCCATGGCGTGATCCGCGTCATCTCCAAGAAGAACGGAGGCCACGGTTCGGCCGTGAACGCCGGCCTGGCCGAGGCGCGCGGGCGCTATTTCCGCGTGGTGGACGGCGACGACTGGGTGAACGCGGATGGTATGGCCGAGCTGCTCGAGCGTCTTGCCGACCTCGATTGCGACCTTGTGGTAGACAAGAAGCGCGAGATCGACATGGCTTCTGGCGAGGGGCGTCTGTTCCCGCTCGCCAAGGGCGTCGTCACGGGTCGTGCGCTCGACTTCTCCAGCGTTCTCACCAACGGCGACACCGTGTTCCAGATCATGATCCACACGCTTACCGCTCGTACGGACTACCTGCGTGGTAGCGGCATCCATCTGCTCGAGCACACCTTCTACGAGGACTACGAGTACGTGGTCAAGGCAAGTGTGCCCGCCTCCACCATCTGCTACCTCGATATTGAGGTGTATCAGTACCTGGTGGGCAACGAGAACCAGTCCGTGAGCCAGGCGAACTACGTGCGCCGCTGGGACGACCACGACCGCGTGGTCATGGAGCTCCTGGACTACCTTGAGCGCTGCGAGTACGGCGAGGTGTGCGCCGCGAGCGGGGAGAAGCTTTCGAATGAGTCTGTCTGCTACCTGCGCGAGAAGGTCCACCTCATCGTGGACACGCACTACAACATCGCGTTGCTGTTCGATGAGGACCGCAGCCGTGGGCGTGCGCGCGCCAGGGCGTTCCGACGCGAACTGAGGCGTGCGGACATAGACCAGTGGGCGCGCGGCGAGCAGCGTTACCGTATGGCCACGCTCCTCAACCGCTTGAGCTTCTCGTACAACTCCATCAAGCGCTTGGTCTCCAAGCGCCGTCACTAGCACGCTACCAAGGGATGATTCATGAGCCGCAAACCGCGCATAGCCATATTCAGCGCCGACGCCAAGCTTGGCCATGAGGTCAAGGGTGCCACGCGCTACACGTTCCTCGCGACGCTTCTCGTGGAGCGTGGCTTCAATGTCGACTTTATCACGAGCGGCTTCCAGCACTGGGAGAAGCGCCAGCGTGATTTGGCGACGTTCGACACGAGCATGCACGCGTTCAACGTGAAGTTCGTTGCCGAGCCGAGCTATCCCGCCAACATGTGCCCCCAGCGCATCTGGGCGCACCATGTGATGGCCAAGCGCGTGACGGCGTACTTCGATGCGGACCACGACTACGACCTCATCTACTGCCAGATTCCGCCCAACGATGTGACGCTCGCCGTGGGACGGTCCGCGAAACGCTACGGCATCCCCTTCGTGGTCGACGTGAACGACCTGTGGCCAGAGGCCTTCCGTATCGCGCTCGACGTTCCGGTGCTGTCCGACATAGCCTTCGCTCCGTTCGAGCGCCAAGCTCGTCGCGCGTACGCGTTGGCGGACGCCGTGGTGGGTACGTCCGACGAGTACGCCGCGCGTCCTTTTCGCGACCGCGCCGAGGATATCCCCAAGCTCGTGGTGTACGTGGGTAACGACCTCGAGGAGTTCGACGCGGGCGCCGCTGAGAACGTCGGCTCCGTGGAAAAGCCCGAGGGCGAGGTCTGGGTTGCTTACGCGGGTAATATCTCGGCACTATACGACTTGGAGACGCTCGTCGAGGCTGTGGCGATAGCTGCCAAGGCGCATCCCGAGCTCAGACTCAAGATTCTTGGCGATGGCCCCGAACGCGCATCCGTCGAGGCGGCGGTTGAGCGAACCGGGGCGCCTGCTGAGCTTTTGGGCTACATGCCGTACCGTGTCATGGCGGCTTGGCTCAAGGCGTCCGACATGGTGGTCAACTCGCTGGTGGCGAACGCGCCCCAGAGCGTGCCCACTAAGATAGGCGATTACCTGGCCTCGGGACGCCCCATGATTAACACGTCCATGAACGTTGAGTTTCGCGAGAAGGTCGTGCGTGACGGCTTTGGCGTGAATGTTGTGCCGGGTGACGCCGAGGGGCTCGCCAGTGTGATCTGCGAGCTTGTCGAGGACGAGGCGGGACGCGCGCGCATGGGTCGCGTGGCGCGCGAGCTCGCGGCGGCACAGTTCGACCGCCCGCATTCCTATGAGGCTACCGTCGACCTCATTCGAGGCCTGATCTCCGAGCGCACGAAGTAGATTGCCCCCGTGAGGCGTGCTCGTCCTATACTCGGACTGATAGGAGAGTGCATGGTGTGTCGGGGTTGGGTGAGGCCGTGCTTGAGGGGGCGACCGACCGCAAGCTGTTCGATGAGCCGGCAATCGTGGAGATGGCCCGCTCTATTTCCGGGTTGCCCGACGATACCAAGATGACGCTCGTTCCAACTGGTCCCTTGACGAACATCACGCTGTTCCCACGTACGTACTCGGGGCGTGCCGATCGTATCGACCGCATCGTCCTCATGGGCGGCACCACGGTTGGCGGAAACGCGACCGTGTACGCCGAGTTCAACAAATGGGACGACCCCGAGGCTGCGCAGATTGTGGTCTCGAGCTGGCTACACATCGTTATGTGCCGCCTCGATGTGACCCAGAATGGCGGTTGCGGCTTTGCCTTTCCGCCATTCTGGGTCACATCCGGAGTACTGGTTATGAGACGCGCTCGGCGAACTCCAGGTATTGCGTGCGGCGCCACTTGTCCATCGTGGCGGCGTAGAGGCTTTCGGTTTTGTCGAGCTCGTACCAAGCGCCGTCTGCGCCTGCTCGTTGTAGCACGGCACGACGATGGGAATGCGCGGTATGGCGGTTTACCTTACGTTCGGGTTGTCGTTGCGATAGTCACCGAAGGCGTATTTGCTATACACATTGACTTCCCACTGCTTTTTTTCGACCTTTGCCACGGAGTCGAGGATAAAACCAGTCGCGAGACTTAAGCCACACAGGAACATAAACGATGCGGCGAGCAGGGCGGTTGGGAAGCGCGGAACAAGACCGGTCTGGAAATACTCGACAATGATGGGAATGCCCAGGGCAAGACCGATTATTGCAAACAGGAGCGCAACGAGGCTGAAAAATTTGAGCGGGCGGTAGTCCTTGAACAGCGTGCCAATCATGGCGACGACCTTAATGCCGTCGCTGACGGTATTAAGCTTAGATTCGGATCCTTCGGGGCGATCGCGGTACTCAATAGGCACATCCTTGATGCGCCAGCGGTGGTCGACGGCGTGAATGGAAAGCTCTGTTTCAATCTGAAAGCCCTCGGAAAGCACGGGGAACGTTTTGACAAAGGGACGGTTCATGGCGCGATAGCCTGTCATAACGTCGTCGAAACTGTAGCCATAGATCCACTTGATCATGGCACGAACTAGGTTGTTGCCAAAGTCGTGGAACGCACGCTTGTTTTCTTCGGCATAGGTGCCGTTGGACAGGCGATCGCCCACAGTCATGTCCGCCATGCCGTTGAGGATGGGCTCGCAGAGGGCTTTGGCTTCCTCGGCGGGATAGGTGTCGTCGCCATCGACCATCAGGTAACAAGCAGCATCGATATCGCGGAACATCTGACGGCAGACATTGCCCTTTCCCTGTCGGGGCTCAAAGCGCACTGTGGCGCCGTGTTCCGTTGCGATGCGCGAGGTATCGTCTGACGAGTTGTTATCGTATACATAGATCGTCGCCTGCGGAAGCTCGCGGTGGAAGTCGTCAATGACTTTGCCGATCGTGAGGGCTTCGTTGTAGCAGGGGATAATGACGGCAATAGATTCAGAATTCACTCAATGCTCCTTTGATATTCAATCATAGAAAGTATAGCCGTTTGGCCCTGGCATCCTGAGATGTAGCCGTCTTCCACAAGTCCGAGCGCAAATTCATCTTCTACATCTAAAGGAATGCTGTGATGACTGAATCTGTTGTTGATTACAACGAGCAGCCTCTGGCTGTCGAGGTCGACGCCACCACCATGATCTTTAACATGGCGTCTGACTCGCTGACCGCCTCAAAGAATGTTTTATTAAGCTCGCTAAGAGCCCGATATCCTGATCGTCGATGAGATGCTTTCCATCGGCGACGTGTTCTTCCAGCAAAAGTGCGAGGCCCGTATTCAGCACTTTATCCAGAGCGGCGACGTGACGGTTTTGTTCGTGTCGCATTCTATGGAGCAGGTTGAGCGCATCTGCCAGCGTGCGTTTGGATTGAGAAGGGCGACCTTCGTATGGACGGCCCGGTCGATGAGGTATACAAGGCATACCGCGAACAGTTCAAGTAGGTTATAATCATTTGCGCTTGGCGGGCTCGCGCTTGCTTGGCGTGCGGTTATTTGCTCCATTAGCTCAGTTGGATAGAGCAGGGGACTTCTAATCCCAAGGTCGACGGTTCGAATCCGCCATGGAGCACCTGTTGTTTAATAAGCTCAGCTTTTGCTGGGCTTTTTTGTTCACAAATGCGAAGTTGAGCTACTCTGTTTCTGCGGGCTCCACGATTTATGAGTTATGTAGCAATTCCAGATTCTAAGACAGGGGTCGTTTGCGTTTGGCGGTTAGCCATCGACATCCTTACACTAACGCTGACTCGAAAGGCCTTATCTCCTGCCCATTTTTCTCTGCACAATTGAAGTCTGAAGTGGTTGGCCATACGGCGTTGTTATGATCGATGAGATCGACCTTCATTTGCATCCCCGCTGGCAGGCGCGGATTCTCGAGGACCTGGTTCGCATATTTCCAAACGTACAGTTTATAGTTACAACGCATTCACCTGTTGTGGTGGCGTCGGTACCTCGCGGTAACATCCGCATTCTTGGAGAGGACGCTGCAACGGTGCCTGCTATGGAAACGCGTGGACGCGATGCCGGGGATATTCTCAACACCGTCCTGGGCGCATCCTCTCGACCTGAAGAGGCGGGTCGATTGTTCGATTTATTTAATTGCGCCGTTGATGAGGAGCGCTTTGACGACGCCAGGCTTGCGCTCCAAAAGCTTGAGGAGTTTGTGGGCATGGATGATCCCGATGTTGTTGCCGCTAAGACGACCCTTGAGCTTGAGGAGCTGTTGTCGTGATTCCGATCGTTAAGGGAAAAGAGCCTGCGGCGCTTACCAAGGCCAAGAGGGCCATACGTAACACCCCCGATACGACGTTTAATTACACAGCGTTGCGTGGAGAGAGCAAGCGAGAAGTTCTGGAGGCCTTGCTTGCGGAGCAGGGCCATCTCTGCGCTTATTGCACGTGCAGGATCGGCGTTGGTGATCATCCGGCTACGATTGAGCATTTATTTCCACATTTTTGTTTCGTTGGGTTAGTTTTGCCTGAATGTATCCCCTAATTCGATGAATTCTCTTTACATTAGCGATTGTATAGCCGCTTATAAAGCTATATATACATATATACTAATTTATAAATTTATATAAGCGAAATCTGCATAAGGTTGCTGGTTATGGATAAAGCCAAGTTCTACAATCCGTTTCGTCCGACCGCCGGTGCGGAGCCTCCTCGAATCATCGGTCGTGATGATATCTCTCTCGAGTTCGTGGAGGGTCTCGTGTCCGGCGTTGGCGCCCCCGCACGTCTTATGCGAATCACAGGCCCGCGCGGGTCGGGGAAAACGGTTCTTCTTTGCGATCTGCGCGACCGAGCGATTGAGCTGGGTTGGAAGGCCGTTGTTGTTTCGGCTGGTCCGCGTTTGTCGCACGATCTTATGGAGCAGATTCAAGACCAACTGACTTTTTCCTCCGCTTCGCTTGGCGCTAACGTTGGTATTGCTTCTGCCAAGTTGGACATTTCTTCAAGCGAAATGAGCCTTCGGGCAAAACTAAAGCAGATTGCACAGGGCTCAAAGGGCTTGTTCATCGCTGTTGATGAAGTCCAAGATGCCCCAGTTGAGGAAATGCGTATTATTGCCTCAACAGTTCAATTACTCATTGGGGAGAAAACCAACATCGCTCTTGCCTTTGCCGGATTGCCATCGGGCGTTATGGATCTCATTAACGGCAAGGCACTTACTTTTCTTCGCCGCGCGGTTCCCGAAGACCTTGCTCCTATCAATCAAATCGAGATTGCACTTTCTTTGAGTGATAGCTTTAGCGCAACCGGCCTTTCTCTCGACGGGGATTTGCTTTCAAAAGCGGCGAGAGCAACAAAAGGCTATGCGTATTTAGTTCAGCTTGTTGGGTATTCAATTTGGCAGCGCGCCAACCTTCATCGGGAGAAATCAACTCTCGTTACTGGGCGCGATGTTGATGAAGGTATCCTGCTCGCCGAAGCGCGTTTCCACGACGTGGTTCACGAGCCTACAATTTCTGGTCTTTCCCGTAATGAAATCAACTACCTGTATGCCATGTGCGAGGATAGTAGGCAATCCAAGACCTCGGATTTAGCCAAACGCCTTGGTAAAAAGACGAGTGAGCTGAGTTCTGTTAGGGCCAAGCTGCTTTCACGAGAAGTTATCCAGGCGCCTCAGAGGGGCTATGTTCAATTTGCTGTGCCGGATTTGGACGAGTATCTCAAAGATAATAGAGATGAGATTCTATCGAGGTATTAAAATTCCAGATTAAATCTCCGAGATTAAATGTACAACGATTGAGGGCGACTCACGGTAGGGTGTCGTGAGCCGCCCTGCTCGATTTGCTTCTGTTTGCGATGGCCCGCTATATCGGTGTCTTGGTATTATGTTTCAAAATTGTCGGTCGGTCGTTATTCTTTAGGAGCTTGCAATGATTGATTATCGCAATCCATATACGCCCGGTGCCGGCGCGATGCCCAAATATCTTGCCGGACGCGATGATATCCTCGAATCGGTCTCTCTTCAGCTCAAGGCCCTTGCTGCAAACTACCAGAGCCGTTCGCTTGTTTTGTACGGCCTTAGGGGTGTTGGCAAAACGGTGCTGCTTAACTCGATCGAATCAATAGCCGAGGGCGAAGGTATTCTTGTTCGCCATATAGAGGTCGAAGAGAAGAAGGGTTTGATTGCTCCTTTAGCTTCGGCTTGCTGCACGCTAGCGGCTTCGCTCAATAGAATTGAACTCGTTAAGAGTAAATTGGAGCAGATTAAGAACCTGTTTGCATCCTTAACGCTATCTGTTGACGCGGGCGATGGCTCATTGTCTTTGGGCTTTAATGAAGAGGTTCTTGGGGCGTCCCTCGCCTCGTCTCATAATCTATCTGGCGATTTCACCGATGTGCTCGTCGTCCTGGGAAAATATGCTCAAGCTGCAGGATCGTCGATATTTATTGGAATTGACGAGCTGCAGTATGCCAGCAAAGAAGAACTTGAAGCATTGTCGTGCGCGCTTCATCGCGCGACCCAGCTTGGCCTTCCTGTTATGTTTGGCTGCGCCGGTCTGCCCAAGCTTCTAAAGATGTTGGGCGAAGCCAAGACCTATTCCGAGAGGCAGTTTAGCTTTGTGAAGGTCGATTCGCTTCCCCATGACAAGGCGGTTGAGGCTATTGTCAGGCCCGCGCAAAAGCTTGACGTGCATTATTCCGACGAGGCGGTCAATACCATTATTGACTATACAGAGGGATGCCCGTATTTCGTCCAGGAGCTTTGTTCGACCATTTGGACTTCATCTGATAGTAAGTTCATTTCTCTAGAAACCGTGCTCAACTGCACTTCTATAACGGATGCACGTCTTGACGAAGGTTTCTTCAGTGTTCGATATGATCGATGCACGCCAAGGCAAAAGGAGTTTTTGATTGCCATGGTGCGCTGCGGCGAGCTTCCTTGCACGCTTGCGAATGTGGCTCATTATATGGGGAGAGACGTTTCGTCTATTGGACCCCTTCGAGCTCAATTAATTAGCAAGGGTATGATTTACTCCGCCGCAAGGGGAGAGGTTGATTTTACCGTTCCTCAATTTGATCGATATTTAAGACGTACGGAACGAATTGACTAGTTGGTTAAGAAGAAGGCCCGGCGCAGTAGCGAATGAACTGCGCCGGGCCTCCTGTTTGCTCGTGGCGGTTGGCTGAGTGCACTCGCTCAGGCAATGTCGAGAGACCGAAGCATCGAGTATCGCAAGAACTTGGACGGGCTGTTTGGGGCGGATTGCGCCGGGCTATTGCGAGTCTGGTGCGTGGGAGAAGTGCGGGGAAAAATCGGAACTAGCCGAGCACATCTCGAATTTTGCTAACAAAACCGCAGGTCGCTGATGCCCAAAACCGGGGTCTGCTCGACAGATCTCGGTTTTTCACCGCACTTCTGGAATCACCCGCCGGAAGTATGCGGCAAATTCTGGATCCCCCGAGCACAACGGCTTTTCCGCATAAAGGAACCGCAGGTAGAAGCGTTGCCTATATTCGGTGTGGTCGGCATGCCAGGAATTTTCCGCATACTTCCGAATTAAGTGCCCTTTCAGGCCCTTGGCACCCCCTCATCCTCTGAAGATGTTCTTAAAACAGCTTTGAAAGTTGCGCTTGGCTTGCGTTGACAGCGTACAATACGCATGTTTGACTATGGCAAAAGTGGAATTTTAGGGAGGGGCGCGCCATGGAGGTGCTGGTTGTTGGCAACACCGCATATGTTGATGATGACTTCTGCGCCAAGGCGTTTCCCGGTGACCATGTTCAGGTTTTAGCTGCCGACGATGCGCAGCGCGATTCATCGTCTCACGGCTCGTGGAAAGAGTTGCTGCGCCACCTGGACCAGGCTTATGAGTTCGACCGTGTGGTCTACCTCTCTACTTATCTCACTCCGCATACCGAGACCTTTGGCGACATTGAGTTGCTGCGCTCGGTCTTTCGTGCGTGCATGGGCCGCCGTGTGCAGCTGCTGTTTGGGGCGGGGCCTGCGGGCGCGGAGGGTGCTGGCAGCGCGGCGAACAATGCCGATTCGCTTGATGCCACAGATGCTGCCGCCCAAACGGGTAAGGGCATTATCGCCCGCGCGGCCAATGACCTGTGCCGCTACTATGCCTCGCATGACGACATCCAGGCCAAGATCCTGTGCGCGCCCTATCTGTATACTGCCTCCGCGGCGCTCAACGATCCGTTTTTGGTGCCGCTGTTCGAGGCATGCTCGACCGGGTCGGTAGCACTCCAAGGTGCCGCGGAAGCGCCGTTACCCCTGCTGTGCGCGGAGGAGCTAGCGGTGCTGGTGCATCGCGTCTTTGATAGTTGGGATGCGACCTTTGAGACGCTCGACGTTGCAGATGCTTTCCATCGCACAACGGGCGACTTGGGCGGTGCGCTCCAGGGCCTGTTTCCCGGGCTGTCCGTTGCGTATGGTGAGTCGACCGGCTATGTGTTGCCCGCAGGCGATGTCATTCGCAAGCGCTATGGCTGGTTCCAGCGCTACGACCTGCTGTGCGATCTTTCGACCATCCACGCCCGCTGGGCTAACACCCGTACCAAAAAGGCCAATCCCCTTCGTGCGGCCATCGACCGCATTCAGCTGCGCGCGCTGCCCATTAAATGCCTGGAGACGGGCTTCGCTTGGGTGCTGTTCGAGGTGCTGGAGCATCTGTTCTCCCAATCTGCCCAGCTCAACGTGCTCGACTATCGTCTGCTCTATGTGGTCCTGATTGGCACGCTCTACGGGCTCGACTTTGGCCTGGTCGCCGCGCTGCTGGCGTCGATTGGTCTGGCGGTGAGTTATTTTGCCCTGTACGGATACACTTTCCAGGGCCTGTTCTATGAGCCGTCCAACTGGCTGCCGTTTATCGCGTACTTTGTGGTGGGCGCCGTGTGCGGCTATGTGCAGCTGCGCAACAGCGAGGCCATTAAGGCGGAGCGTGACGAGAACGAGCTTGTGCGAAACCGCAACACGTTCCTAACGCGGCTCTATCACGACGCGATTGAGGACAAGCGTGCCTATAAGCGACAGATTGTGGGGCGCCACGACAGCTTTGGCAAAATCTTTGCCGTGACGCAGGAGCTCGACGTACTCAACCCGCGCGATATATACCGCAAGTGCTGTGAGCTGCTGGGCGAGATTCTCGAGAACGATTCGGTGACGATCTACCATGTTTCGGGCGGGGCATTTGCGCGCCTGGTAGCGGCGAGCCCGGCGATTTCCAACGATGTGCCGCGCTCGCTCTCGCTCGATGACCTTGCGCCCGTGCTCCAAGGTGCGATCTCGGGTTTGTGGGTGAACCGCGCACTGACGTCGGGGCTTCCGATGTTTGGCTATGCGATCGAGCGCGATGGAGCCCCCGCCGTGTTGATCTTTGTGCGTCACGTGGCCGAAAGCCAAATGACCCTGTATTACCAAAACCTATTCCGCATTCTGTGCGGCTTGGTGGAAAGCGCGCTGGGACGCGCCTTCGATTACGAGGCCGTAGCGCAGGACAAGCGCTGCGTTGCCGGCACACGCGTGCTCAACCACGACGCCTTTGGCCAGGAGCTCGCCGCCGAGCAAGCGCTTGCGGACAACAAGATGGGGAGCTTCTTGCTCCTGCGCGTGGTGCCAGGCATGGAGCCCGTTGGCGAGCTGGTCGGCGCCATTGGGTCGGCGATTCGCGAGAGCGATGCCGCGGGCTTGGTCGACGGCGACACGCTTTACCTGCTCATGCGCCAGGCGACCGAGGCCGACCTGCCTGCAATTTGCAAGCGCATGGCCGCCAAGCACATTACGGTGGAGCCCGTCGACAGCGAGGGCGTTGTGGCCTTGCTGCAGCGCATCGCGCCCGCCGGCAACGGTGAGGGGGAGACCGTTTGATCTCGCTTGTCGTTGCTACCGTACTGCTATTAATTCATGCGCTGGTGTGTCTGGTGCTGTGGACGCTTATGAAACTGGGCTTGCTGCCGGTTCGAGGGCACATGCTTGCTGTGATGGTGCTCGTACCGCTGTGGGGCCCATTGCTGGTGGTGCTACTCTCGGTGCGTAGCGCGGTGTTCGGCGACGGCCTTAAGGATGCCACGCTGGAGACGCTGCGCATTAACGATGACATGCACCGCAGCATGTTGGTGCAGGGGCGCGAGGGCGATGATGGCGTGGTGCCGCTCGAGGAAGCGCTGATCGTCAACGACCCGGGCGACCGCCGCCGTCTGATGCTCTCCATGCTTACCGAGGATCCGGATGCATACCTCGCGCAGTTGCAGGCAGCAAAACTCAACGACGATGTCGAGGTCGCGCACTATGCCGCGACGGCGGTGGCGCAGATTTCCAAGGAGTCCGACCTTAAGCTGCAGCAGTTGGAGCGAGCGTTTAAGACCGATCCCAGCTCGCATAACCTGGATGCGTATTGCGACTTTTTGGGCGCCTATCTGGACTCAGGTTTGGCAGAGGGCCGCGTGGCACAGATTCAGCGTCAGCAGTATGCACGCTTGCTCGCGCGTCGTTGCGAACGCGAGGACGGGCCGGCGCTGCGCATCCGCTATGCCACGGCGCTGGCCGATGCCGGCGAGATCGATAAGGCAGAGGACGTCGCGAGCCAGTTGGTGATCGATGCGCCAGACGAGCAGGACGTGTGGATGCTCTGCCTGCGCTTGGCTGTGATTCGTCGTGATGGGCAGGCGGTACAGCGCGTAATCGATGCGATCGACAAGCAGCATGTGTATTTGAATGCCGAAAATCGTGAGAGGCTGGCATTTTGGCGCGGAGGAGAGGAGGCCCGATGAGCGTGGTGCAACATATCCGCGAGCGTACGGGCCATTTTCGCTGGATGGGGCTGCTCGTGGTATGGGCGGTCTTTATTGCCATGGCCGCCGTGCTGTTGATCGAGCGTGCAGGCGTGCAGTACAGCGCCGGGCAGCATAAGCTGGGCATGCTCGCTGCCAACGACGCGGTGCCGGCCTCCTCGGCGATGTTTGGCCAAAAGCCCACGTGCTTGGTTATTACCGACTCGGACCAAGATGGCGTCGAGGACGTCAAAGAGCAGTTCGACCAGATCTTGCTTGACATGAAGATCGCCCACCGCGATGTGGATATTGCCACCGATGGTGTTGATGCGATTCCTTCCCTCACATCCTTCGACCGCGTAATTTTACTGATGCCGTCGCTCGACGGGCTCGGTACGCACCTCTCCGACATCATGAGCTGGGTGAGTGCCGGCGGTTCGCTGATGCTCGCCATGACGCCGGATAACTCCAGCTACCTGCAGGCAATCGGTCCCAAGCTGGGTATCGATTCTGCCGGCTATGAATATGCGACGGCAGAGAGCATCGTGCCGAGCGAGGACTTTATGCTGGGCGGGGGAGAGCGCTATGAGCTCTCGGACCCCTTTGATTCGTCGCTTTCGGTTTCGCTGCGTGAAACGGCCCGCGTGTGGGCTAAAACCGGTGACACGGGTACTCCGCTTATTTGGTCGAGCGATTGCGGCAGCGGTCGTACCGTGGTGTGCAATATCGGTATCTACGCCAAGGTCATGCGCGGTTTCTATGCCGCGGCCGTGAGCCTATTGGGCGATGCCACGGCCTATCCGGTCATCAACAGCGCCGTTTTCTATCTTGACGATTTCCCGAGCCCCGTGCCCTCGGGCGACGGTACCTACATCAAGCGCGACTACGGGCTTTCCGTTGCCGACTTTTATGCCAAGGTCTGGTGGCCCGATCTGCAAAAGCTCGCGCAAAAATACGGCATTCGCTATACCGGCGTGATGATCGAAAACTACGAGGATGCGGTCAACCAGACCGAGCCCGCGCGCCAGGCCGATACCACGCAGTTCCGCTACTTTGGCGGCATGCTGCTGCAGATGGGCGGAGAGCTGGGCTTTCACGGCTACAACCATCAGCCGCTGGCACTCTGGGACACCGACTATGGCACGCTGTACGACTACAAGACGTGGAAGAATAAGGAGACGATCGTTGCATCGCTCAACGAGCTTATCGCCTTTCAGGACGAGGTGCTGCCCAACGCGCACGGCTCGGTCTACGTGCCGCCGTCGAATATCCTTTCGGCCCGCGCGCGCAAGCTTATCGGCACCGACGTGCCGCGCATTAAGACCATTGCCAGTACGTATTTTGAGGACGGAACCGATCTGCCCTACGTGCAGGAGTTTGGCGTGGCGAGCGACGGCATCGTGGAGCAGCCGCGCATTGTATCGGGCGGCATGGTCGATGATTCCTACATGCGCCTGGCTGCCGTGTCCGAGCTCAATATGCATTATGTAAGCACGCACTTTATGCATCCTGACGATCTGCTCGATCCCGACCGCGGCGCCAAGGAAGGCTGGGAGGTCTACAAGGGCGGCCTGACCGATTACCTGGACTGGCTGACCAAGTCCGCTCCCGATCTGCGCCACCAGACGGGTTCGGAATGCTCGGGCGCCATCCAGCGTTTTTCGTCCGTGACGGTGAGCGTGGATACGAGTGACGATGCTTGGACGCTCAACCTGGGCAACTTCCACGACGAGGCGTGGCTTATGTTCCGCGCCAATAACGGCGAGCCGGGTACGGTGTCCGGTGGCGAGATTACGCATCTGACGGGCGACCTGTACCTGGTCAAAGCCACGGACAAGACGGTGACGATTGCGCGCAAGGAGGGTGGCGACAAATGAGAATCTGCTTGGTACTCGAGGGTTGCTACCCCTATGTGCACGGCGGGGTGTCCACCTGGATGCACGGCTATATACAGGCCATGCCCGAGCACGAGTTTGTGCTGTGGGTGATTGGCGCGCATGCTGCCGACCGCGGTAAGTTTGTCTATGAGCTGCCCGGCAACGTCGTCGAGGTGCACGAGGTGTTCCTGGACGATGCCCTGCGACTCTCGGGCGAGCAGGAGGAAGTCGACTTTGACGAGCGCGAGCGCGAGGCGCTGCGCCGGCTTGTGTCTCTGTCCAACCCCGACTGGGATGTGCTGTTCGATATCTTCCAGCGCCGCCGCGTCCACCCGCTCTCGTTTTTGCAGAGCCGCACCTTCATGGATATCTTCCGCGACGTGTGCCTTGCCGAGTATCCGTATACGCCGTTCGCCGACGCCTTCCACACCATGCGTTCGATGCTACTGCCCGTGCTTTATCTGCTGGGCAGCGAGGTGCCGGTGGCCGACGTGTATCACGCCATTTCGACCGGCTACGGCGGATTGCTTGCGAGTCTTGGCTCGAGCGTTCACAACGCGCCGGTGCTGCTGACCGAACATGGCATCTATACCCGCGAGCGCGAGGAAGAGATCATTCGTGCCGACTGGGTGGTGCCGTCTTTTAAGGACCGCTGGATTCGTTTTTTCTACCTGCTTTCGGAGGAGATCTACCGTCGCGCCTTCCGCGTGACCAGTTTGTTTCATAACGCCCGCAAGACGCAGGTCGATATGGGCTGCGACGCGGACAAATGCCTGGTCATCCCCAACGGCATTCAGTTCGACCGCTTTAAGGACATTCCTTTAAAGCCCGATGACGGCTGGGTGGATATTGGCGCGGTGGTGCGCCTGGCGCCCATCAAGGACGTCAAGACCATGATCTATGCCTTCTTTGAGCTGCACGAGCGCCTGCCTAAGGTACGCCTGCACATTATGGGCGGCGTGGACGACGAGGAGTATGGTGCCGAGTGCCATGCGCTGGTGGAGACATTGGGCGTGCGCGACCTGCTCTTTACCGGTCGCGTCAACGTGGTCGAGTACATGGAAAAGCTCGACTTTACCATTTTGACGAGCA
>ERZ1034876.477-NODE-477-length-22753-cov-30.374791_pt1 | contig 22753 bp, 20 predicted proteins | sample MGYA00520698_ERZ1034876 | MGnify/ENA primary metagenome ERZ1034876 (study PRJEB33766, sample SAMN09781723) | gut metagenome | biome: gut microbiome | host: Homo sapiens | place: Madagascar | study: EMG produced TPA metagenomics assembly of the PRJNA485056 data...
TGCCCGGCCACACCTATATTTCCTGCAATTTTGGTGACGACGACGCTTACGGTAACTCCGGGCATCGCGGTACGGACATTCCCGCGCCGGAGGGTACACCCATCTTGGCTGCCCACAGCGGTACGGTGCTGGTCAGCGGGTGGAACGACAGCTACGGCAATCAGGTTCTGCTGGATAACGGCGCGGGCTTGTCCACGCGGTACGCCCACATGACGCAAACTGCCGTTACCGCAGGGGAAGCGGTAACGGCAGGGCAGGTGATTGGGTATGTGGGCAGCACCGGCGACAGCACCGGCAACCACCTGCACTTTGAGGTGATGCAAAATGGCGTGAGAATGAATCCCTTAGCGTTAGTGTTCCCACAGTAATCTGCAACATGATTTTAGGCTTAAGCTGACGCCGAAAGAGTGCGAGGTTATAATTTTGCTGTATGTTGAACAGCTTTCTGTGTCTGACACGGCTGCCAAACTGGGTGTCGAAAAAAACACCGTGAGTACACACCGACGCAACGCTTACGAGAAAATCCGTAAAGAAATGGAGAAAACCTGAGATGGGAGCATTTAGAGATGCACTTTTGGGGGCTAAGACCGGCGACAGCAAGGCTGTGGAGCTGCTGTATGAACAGTTTTCGCCGCTTTTGCTGAAATGCAGCATAGTGAATGGTCAACGCGATGAGGACTTGTATCAGACCTTGCTAATTGAGTTTTGGCAGGTCATCCGGAAATTCAGGGTCTAAAAAAGAGAAAGTGGAGCCTTGGCTCCACTTTCTCTTTTGATTCAGATATTCGTTAATTACAGTTCCGGCAGAACCCTCATAAAGCTATCGTCGACTTTGGGGTGATAATCTCCCCATTTCACATTATTTTCAGTTTGCTGCATTAATTCACGCAGGAGGCATTTTATCTCTGCATAATTTTCAGTTCGTAGAAGCGTCCTTTCTTTTCCATCAGTTCCTCATAGCTTCCCTGTTCGGTGATTTGCCCGTTTTCCATCACAACGATGGTATCGGCTGTCCTGATGGTGGAAAGACGGTGCGCCACAAGGAAGGTCGTGCATTTTCCAACCAGTTTTTCACAAGCTTCCGACACGATTCGTTCAGATTCCGAATCCAACGCGCTGGTGGCCTCATCGAAAATCAATAGTTTGGGGCGACGGATCAGAGCACGGGCAATCGCGATACGCTGCCGCTGGCCGCCGGAGAAATTATTGCCATGCTCAGTCACCATGGTATCCAGCCCCTCCGGCAGTTGGGCGACCATATTCCCCAGACCAATCTGCTGTACCACTTCCATGATTTCCTTGTCTGTCGCATCAGGCGCGGCGTAGGCAATATTGTCCCGCAGCGTTCCCGTAAACAGAATCGTACTTTGAGGAACGACAGCGATTTGACTGCGAAAGCTTTTCAAATCCATGGTCCTCAAATCGTTTCCATCAATTTTGACCGTACCTCTGTCCGGCTGGCAAAACCCAAGCAGCAAAGACAGCAGTGTTGATTTGCCCGCACCGCTGGAGCCGACAAAAGCCACGCTGCTGCCCGCCGGAACATGGAGCGTGAAGTCTTGTAATGTCGGATGGTCTGCCTCCGGGTAATGATACTGAACATGTTCAAAGTCAACGGCTCCCTCAATGGGACAGGGTGCCGGTACGGTGCCGGAGCGTTCCTCATCCGTAGAATCCATAATATCGTTGATGCTGTTCAGCGATTCCATGCCCTTGGCAATTACGGGGAACAGATTGACCACCCCCGAAACCGCCGCCACGATCTGCGCAAAGTAATTCTGGTACAGCACCACTTCTCCCACAGAAATCCGATGCTGCCACGCCAAAATTCCTGTAATGCCCAGAAACGCCAGCTGAAAAAGCTGGAACGCCACCCAGCTTGTGGCACCAAATACTGCATTGACAGTGTCCAGCCGGTAGCCGGAGTTTCTGACCTCACTCAGCAGTCCGTCCATGCGTTCCGTTTCCTGATCCGCAAGCCCATAGGCCCGCGTCACTGCCACCATCTCAATCATCTCGCTGACAGCAGCCTGTGTCCGTTCCATTTCGCAGCGGAATTTCCGGTTGGATTTCCGGATCGGTCTACGGAACGCCCCCACTGTGATGCCGGCCACAGGAACCGCAACCAGATACAGCCACAAAATCCTTGGATTATTGCACGCGGTGACTGCCACCGTTACGGTAATGCTGGTAAACAGCGGCACAATAGAACCAAAGCTGGATTGCAGCATCTGTTCCACATTTTCCACATCCCGCATTACTTTGGAAAGCAATCTGCCGGACTGACTTTGGGTATAGAACTGAATAGACAGCTTTTGCAGCTTATAAACCATGGCTGTGCGCAATTTTTGCTCAATGCCGCGGGTAAAGCTGGAATAGGCTCTGGTATGCAGCCATGCGGTAAGCACATTCTGTACAATAAACACACCGCCGACCGTCAGATTCAACCACAGTTCCCCCAGAGAATGATTCTGGAAATCAGTGACAATATTGATAAGGTTCGCCGTAATGATTGGCAGGACATAAACCGGTGAATGCTTAACCGCAAACCAGAATACCGCCCAGAAAAGCGTCCCCCACTGCCCTTGACACAGATCGGCAAGCTGTTTCAGTCCGGATCGGGCTTTTTCTCCCGATGCGTTGTTTCGTTCCATGGATTGCATCCTCCCCTCAATACTCACAAAGCGGCACGACTGCATCACTGCGCACTTTTTATTTGCGCCTGCAATGCTGTCGTGCCGCTTTATCGGTCAATCATTTTTGATAGAACGTCCGCACCACTTCACAGGCGGGCATATCCTCCAGCCCATACAATGTTCTCTGCGTCATTTGAATGGGCCACGACCACAGGCCGAATCCGCCGACCCAACTGCGTTTCTCACATTCCGTGAAAAGTTCCTGCAGCCATCGCTTTTGCTCCTGCGGGTCATATCTTCCCAGCAGCGACCAGTCGTTTGGCAGGCGGGCCGCGCCGCGCACAGCCATGCAGCCGGCCTCCGCAAAGAAGAACGGTTTTTGTTCCCGCCTGATGACCTGCTCTATACGGTCCAGATTCTGCCCGATTTCCCCGGCAGGGTAGTATCCGCTGGATGCAATCACATCGACCGCATCCCACCATGTCACATGGTCCTCCCCGTATTTGTCGCAGTTGTAGCAGACGGCACCATCATATACGCCGCGCACCGATGCGATGAGACTGCGCCATTCCGCTTCCCGGCGCTCCGCGTTGGTCATTTCACAGCCGAGAACCAGCATTTCCAGCCCGGTTTGCTGTGCCAGCGCCGCAAAATGGCACTGGAACGCCTCATAGGAGGCAAACCAGTTGCGCCACTTCGGCTCACAGGGGATGTCGTAGTCAAAGAAATTGATGTGTGCCCGCCATGTACCATCGGCACAGTTGACCGTTGGTTTCCAGATTACCCGCAGCCCTAGCCCGCGGGCGTACTCCGTGATGCCCAGCAGTTCCTCGTCCCCTGTTGTGGCCGGGCCTTGGAAGTCAATCACCTCGGAATGCGCGTTGCTCTGCAAGCCCATCGGGCAGAGCAGCACCGTATCTGCTCCTGTCTGCTCCACCATTCTGCGAAGGGCATCCTTTGCAGAACGCGCAGCCAGTGCGCCCCTTGGTGCAAAGGACGCGAAATTGATTCCATGAATCGTTTTCATAGGTTATCTCCCGAATTGCAGAATATACTGTGCCGCCGCCAGAATCAGCGGAAACGAAAGGATGGAAAACACCGTGGACAGGGCAACCGTTTGACAGGCATACGGATAATCCAAATCCAACTGCTGCGCATAAACCGCCACATTGGCTCCCACAGGAGCCGCCGCTGCAATCAAAACCGCATAACGCAGCGATTGTTCTGCGGGAACGAGCAGCAGCAGACCCAGCGTCAGCGCCGGAATCAGCAACAGTCGTACAAAACACAGCAGGTACAGTCTTGGTGTACTCAGCAGCAGCCGGTTGTCTGCCTGCGCAAGGTACACGCCAAGCACCATCATGGCCATGGGCGCATTCAAGGATGCAACGCCTTTGATGGCGGTCATGGCCACATCCGGTAGATGCGTACCCAGACCGGTGCAGAACAGCACGACTCCAATGACGGTCCCCAGAAAAATGGGATTACCCACCGCCTTTTTTGGCTTGATTGCACTGACATCACCGCTGAGTACCCAAACACCGTAAGTCCATTGAAGAATATTCAGCAGCGCCGTAAAGCCGGCCATATAGAACACAGCCTCCGTACCCAGAGCCGCCTGAACGATTGGAATCCCCATAAAGCCTGCGTTGGAAAACGCTGCTGCGAACTGGTCAATCGGACATTTGGGAAAAATCAGCTTGGCCACCAGCATAGCCAGCACCAGCGCGGCAGCGCCAAGAGCACCGCTGACCAGAAGGGCACGAAGCTTTTCTAACGAAAACTCCACGCAAAAGCTGTTGATGATCACAGCAGGAATCACCAGCCAGAGCAGAAGTGTTCCCAGTTCCCGGCTGCCTGCCGCTGTAATTTTTCTGGTTCGGAACAGCAAAAATCCAATCATCATGTACAGAAACATGACGAGGGTCTGATGTATGACAATTCCAATCATCGCATTACTCCAATGTTTCAAGGATCGGCAGCAGTTCTTTCAGAACCTGACGATAGCCGTCCGCATACATATGAAGCCCCTCAATGGTATACTCTTCTTTCTGGCGACCCTGACTGTCCTTCAGCCCCGCATTCAAATCCAGATACCGGCCGCCGACCTTTGCCGCCAAGGCCTTGACGCCCTCGTTGGCCTCGTCAATGCGGGCGTTGGTGCGCTCCTCAAAGGTGCTGCGCATAACCGGGTTCCGCATCCCCACCTCTCCATTGACGGGATAGTAGGCCAGCAGGAACAGCTGAGCCTCTGGGAGCTTTTCCTGGATCGCACGCAGAATCTTCTCGTACCGGGCCATCAGATCCTCCACGCAATAGCCCGGGCGGTTCAAATCATTGGTGCCGATATTGATGAAGATGTATTTCGGCTCCAGCGGGAATACGCAGGTGTCCAGCGCTTCCAGCATCTCGTTGGTCGTCCATCCGCCGATACCGCGGTTGTAGATGGTGTACGGCAAATCAAAATCCATCAAAAGCTCATTGATGGGGAACATCTCCATCAGGCTGGAGCCAACAAACAGGATTTGCCCCTTCTTGACAAATTTGTTCAGGCGGCGGAACGCCTCCAGTTTTTGCGCCTTATCGGCCTGCATTCTCTGGTAAGACATCTCGGCCATCATCTTATTCAGTTTCTCTGCCTGCTCCGGGGTAAGGGCAAGCGCATCCATCATAGTCTGATCCATCGTCTGTAATCCTCCTTATACACGAACCGTTAATACTTCACATGCGCCGGATACCGATACCGTCTCGGAACCGGCCGGCAGGAACACACAGTCACCAGCGCGTAGTGCCATTTTCTCCTCTCCGTCGTGGAGGGTGCCTTCTCCGTTGGTGACAAGCAGAGCCACAAAGGAAGTTTCATCCGCCGTTTCCTTAAAGGGAGCCTCGCGCTGATCTGTAGTGAAATACGCGCACTTTCCCAGATGCGAACCAAAGTCCAGCGCCGGGGCAGAATGCAGGTCGGTGACGGCCACCGCCTGCGGAATGTGCAGCGCGCGGGGCTTTCCGTCCGCGCCCACCCGGCCATAGTCATACACCCGGTAGGTCACGTTGGAATTCTGCTGGACCTCTGCAATAACGATGCCCCGGCAAATGGCGTGCAGCGTACCGGAGGGGATGAAAAACACATCGCCCTTATGCACCGGCACCGCGTGCAGCACCTCGGTGAGGGTGTTCTCCCGGATGCGCCGTTCAAATTCCTCTTTCGTGACCTCGTGGGCAAACCCATAATACAGGAAAGCGCCCGGCTCGGCGGCCAGCACCACCCACATTTCGGTTTTGCCGTACTGGTGCTCATGCTCCAGCGCGTAGTCATCGGAGGGATGCACCTGAATGGACAGGTCATTTTTGGCGTCGATGAGCTTAACCAGCACCGGGAAATTCTCAAACGGTTCGCAGTGGGTGCCCGCGGCTTCCGGGTGGGCTGTCAGATAATCCGCCAGCGTGGTACCGTCCTCCAAATAAGAGGGGCCGTCAGGATGGCAGGACAGGACCCATGCCTCCGCCAGAGGGTTCATGTCGCTTTGCACATGAAAATCGGTTTTCAGACGCTGCCCGCCCCAAAGATAGTCCTTGCAGCTGGGCGTCAATTTCAAGGCTTTCATAAATTGAATTCACCTTTTCTTTTCTAATTTCCGGAAAAAAGGACGAATCGCGAAGCTGAATGCAGTGATACAGGTTCCGCCGCCCAAAAACAGCCATGGCAGCCGCAGATAGAAAAACACCGCCGGAATAAAGCAGTAGCTCACAGGCGGCCATAGCACCAGCCCCAGCCAGAGGAGCATGGTGGCAGGATTGGCAAGGCATAGCCGCACCGCATCTGCCAGTACCGCACGCACACCGGGATAGCTGAACCGCCCCAGCAGCGAAAAGGACGCGCCTACCACGGAAATCAGGCAGACGCCCAGCGCCGCCGATACGGCAATGAGCGCTCCGCCCAGCGAACCGGGGTTAGCCAAGCCGATCTGGTAATCCGTAACGATCAACACAGCTACGACTGCAAGGATTCCCCACAGCACCGTTGCCTGTTTCCAGTCTCTTTTAAGGGCTGCAAGAAAATCCCTTATAATAAGGTAGTCATCTTTGGCAGCCATCTTCCCTGCAACGAAAAATGCCGCGGTGGTGGACGCGCCAATCGTCACAAGAGGGATGCAGCACACCAGCCACAGGACGCTGAGCGCCGCCACATCTCCGACAAATCCCATCCAGACAAAAAACGGATGGTCTGCAATGTTTTTCTTCTCTTTGCTCATGGTTACATTTCCTTATAGAATGGTTCCGCCGGCAGACCCGTCCCGCCAACCAGCGCGGCGGGGCCAAAGCTGTGCCAGGCATAGCGGACTTTTTGGGGATGCCGAATGTCCGGGCAGGACAGCCGGACGGTGTTGGACTCCAGAATTTCGACCTTTGCCGGATAGAACACTCCGTCTGAACCGGCCAGTTCAAATCCGCTGTCCTGAGAGGCAAGTGAGAGCACACCGGCTGTGTCCGAGAATCGCAGAAACACCTGATCCCCGCTGCAGTCCGCACAGGTCATACGGGGCGCAATGCCCTGCACAGGTTGTCCGTACACCTTTTGCAGAGTCAGCAATCCAAGCCGGGTGCCGGGGGTTTTCTTATCGGTGGGGTGGATGTTGTCCTGTTCGCCGCAGTCCGCCAGCACCACCAGCCCGCAGTTCGGCTCGGTGCGGGCCACCGCGCTTTGGGCGGCCCGCAGCGCGGGCCAGTCGAAGTCCGAGCCGAACATGGGCAGCTGCACGATGAGAAAAGGCAGCGTTTTCCCCCAGTCGGCCCGCCAGCGGCGCACCAGATGGGTGAGCAGCACACGGTACTCCCCCGCGTGTTCCTCGTCCTGCTCCCCCTGATAGTACCAGAAGCCTTTAATGGCATAGGGACACACCGAGGACAGCATGGCATCGTACAGATTGCCGGGGCGCTGGTAGCCGGTACGCCCTGCCGGGGGCGGCCACGGGAAGGGACCGCAGACCTCGTTGAGGGTGGACCATGGCACTTCCGGGTCCTTTTCCCGGCAGGCGGCGATATGGGCATTCCAGTCATCTACCTGCTGCTGATACTGCGCACATTCCTGCGCAAACTGCGCATCGGATTTTTCGCCCATGCGGGCGTTGTATTCCTCGATGCGTTTCAGTCCTTCGGGGAAGGTCTCCAACTCGGCGCGGGGCAGCCAGCAATGGGCAAAGGTGCCGCCCCAGTAACAGCATACCACACCGATATGCACATCTTTCAGGCTTTGCGCCATCCTCTTTGCCGCGTAGTACGCCACAGCGGACATGGTGGCCGCCGTATCGGGGCCGACCACTTTCCAACGGGGCTGCTGCTCCGCCATCGCCTCCGGCGTGGTCACCTTTGGCACCGCGAAGAAATGCAGGCGCGGGTCGGCACATTGGGTCAGCACGGCCTTGCCGTCCTCGCTGTTTTGCAGCTCCAGCTCCATGTTGCTCTGCCCGCCTGCCAGCCAGACCTCGCCCAGCCAGACACGCTCACGGCACAGAGTCTCTCCCTTGCTCTGCACCGTGAGGGTCTCCGGCCCGCCTGCCGGGAGCGCCGGCAGCGTCAGCTGCCAGCGTCCCGCAGCATCGGCGGCGGTGTGGACGGTATGACCCCGCAGGGAGCAGCATACCGCCGCACCGGGTTCCGCAGTTCCCCACACCGGCAAAGGGGTGTTTTGCTGGAGCACCATATCATCGGAAAAAATAGGAGCCAGCGTCAGCATGGGTTCACACACCAGCCCTTTCCAGAAGCTCCCGGTTGCGGTCGATGAGTACGCACCGCTGGGCCACGCAGTCGCGGCTGCGCAGCGGGTCCGCCGGGGTGTGGAAGGCGAAGTCCAGCAGCTTGTCCACCGTGGTGGTGGCAACGTGCAGGCGGGTATCGCTGGCGGCATAGTAAATGTAGACACTGCCGTCGTCATCGGCAATCGCGCCGTTGGTGAACACCACATTGCTCACATCGCCCACGCGCTCCCAGTCGCGGGGGGCAATGAGGAAGCCCGCAGGCTCCGCAATGACCTTCCACGGCTCCTTCAGATCGGTGACAAACAGGTATACCACATACCGCAGACCGGCGGCGGTGTTGCGCACGCCGTGAGCAATGTGCAGCCACCCCTTCTCGGTCTTGATGGGGGTGGCGCCCTCGCCGTTTTTGGCCTCGGTGATGGTGTGATAACGGCGGGCGGAGGTGATGATTTCCTCATCCACCACCGGATGGGTGATGTCCTCGCACAGACCAAAGCCGATGCCGCCGCCGGAACCGGTGTCAATGAAATCGTCCATAGGCCGGGTGAAGAAGGCGTATTTGCCGTTCACAAACTCCGGCAGCAGGTCCACATTGCGCTGTTGGGGGCTGCGCTTGGTGACGAGATTGGGCAGGCGCTCCCAGGTTTTCAGGTCCTTGGTGCGCACGATGCCCGCAGCCGCCACGGCGGCGGACAGGTCGGGATTGGCGGTATCCTTGCTCTCAGAGCAGAAGATGCCGTAGATCCAGCCGTCCTCGTGCTGCGTCAGGCGCATATCGTAAACGTTCGTCTCCTCCGGGCAGGTGTCGGGCAGTTCCACGGGCTTGTCCCAGAAGCGGAACCCCTGCACGGGGCTGTCGCTTTCCGCCACCGCGAAGAAGCTCTTGCGGTCGTTACCCTCCACGCGGGCCACCAGATAATACTTGCCGTTCAGCTTGATGGCACCGGCGTTGAACACCGCGTTGACGCCCAGCCGTTCCATGAAATGGGTGTTGGTTTCGGCGTTCAGGTCAAAGCGCCATTCCAGCGGGATATGCTCACGGGTCAGCACAGGATTTTCCCAGCGGTCATAAATGCCGTTGTAGAAGTCGGTTTTTTGGTTCTCCTGTGCCAAAAATTTCTCCTGCAAAGCCTTGCGGCGCAGGTATTCGGGATGCAGTTCACACTTGGACATTGGGATTCCTCCTCATCAGTTCCAGACACATACGTCCATTATGGTAGGGGCATTTCCACGGCTCCACGATGGGCTTGTGGAAGGGGCGGCCATCGTTGTCCACACTCCAGAACCATTCGCTGCCCTCTCGTTTGTCCACCATCTTATCACAGATGTAATGCCATACATCGGCGGCGGCGGCGGCGTATTTGGGGTCGCCGGATTTTTCGTACTCGTTCACAAAGCCCAGCACGCTCTCGGCCTGCACCCACCATACGCGGGTCAGGTCGTTGATGCCACGCTCGCACTCGTTGATAACGCTGTGGTCGCGGTAGGCGTTTTGATAAATGGCCTCCGCCAGCGTGCTGTTGATTTTCCCAACGCGCTCGCTCAAAGAAGCATCACCCAGCACCTTGCAGCCCCAGTCGATGAGCCAGCTGGATTCAATATCGTGACCATAGCTGTACAAATCAATAATGGAATGGTACTCCTTGTCAAAAAACACCCTCTGGCGATGCAAATCGGGGTCATAAATGTCATCCGTGTAGATGTCAAGGATGCGGTGCATCGCTTTTTCCAGCGCGGGGAACCGCACCGCCTGCAAAAGACCGGAGTAACCCTCAAACACGTGCAGCAGGGTGTTCATAGTTTTGTCCGCCATGACGCCGTTTTCGCTGAGTTTTTCATTGCTTTCGGGCCGCCAGTCCACCGTAAAGGCCTCAAGATAGCCCACATCGTCGGTGCAGTTATCTTCAATGATGTAAAACAGTTTGGTCGCCATGGACAGCGCCTGCAAATTGCCCGTCAGCCGGCAATAGGAGGACAGTGCATAGATGGCAAAGGCCTGATTGTAGGTGTGCTTGGTGGTGTCCAGCGGTTTGCCGTCATAGGTGACGCTCCAGTACACGCCGCCGTTCAGCTCATCCACACAATGGTTCATCAGAAATTCAAACGCATGGTCGGCCGCTTTTCGGCAGGCCGGGTCATTGGTTTCCAGCGCTGCCTCAGAGAAAAACCACAAAATGCGGCTGTTGAGGATGCAGCCCTTCTCGGCTTTTTTGTTCAGATTCAAATCGTAATCCATATATCCGTAAAAGCCGCCGTACTGCTCATCCATCAGCCCAAGCCAGAACGGAGCGATTTTTCTTTGCAGCATATCCTGCGCAGCCATAGAAATATTGATCATGTTCCAGGCTCCTTTGAAATCACTAGTTTCATCAAGTAGGATAATAAACAGAAATCGGGCGAACAATCCAGTGTTGATGCTGTATTCTCGCCCGATTCCATGATGTATTAGGAATTATCTGCGTCCGAGCTCCCGGTCGGATGCGTCTGTCTCATCATGGGCGAGGATATAATCCACCACCTCGTCGGCGGTGGTGAAGGCCAGACCCACGTAGCTGTCCGCCGCGCCGTAGTAGACGGCGATGCGGCCGGTGGCCGCGTCCTGCAGGGTGGCGCAGGGGAAGCAGACGTTGGGCACAAAGCCCCGCTCCTCGTACCATTCCTCCGGCGTGAGCAGGAAGGTGTTGCAGCGGTGCAGCACCTTGCTGGGTTCGTCCTTGTCGAGGATCGCGCCGCCGATGGAGTACACCAGCCCGTTGCAGGTGCCTGTGACGCCGTGGTAGAACAGCAGCCAGCCCAGATCGGTTTCAATGGGGGCTGCGCCGCCGCCGATCTTGACGTTCTCCCACCAGTTGCCGCTCTTGCCCATCACATGGCGGTGATGACCCCAGAACTCCATATCGGGGCTTTCCGACACATAGATGTCACCGAAGGGGGTGTGGCCGGAGTCCGACGGGCGGGACAGCAGCTTGTACATCCCATTGATTTTGCGGGGGAACAGCACCGCGTTGCGGTTGAAGGGCAGGAAGGGATTCTCAATACGGGTGAAGGTCTTGAAGTCGGTGGTTTTCGCCATGCCGATGGCCGCACCGTAGGCATCCTGACACCAGATGATGTAATAGGTGTCCTCGACTTTCACAAGGCGGGGGTCGTAGGCGTAGGGCGGCATGAAAGGTTCACCGTTTTCGTCCACGAAGGGGATTTTTTCCTTGTCAAACTCCCAGTGGATGGCGTCCTTGCTGCGCCCCAGATAGATGAAGGGAATGCCGTTGGTCTGCTCGCCCCGGAACACGCCGATGAAGGCGCCCTCATAGGGCATGACGGCGGAGTTGAAGATGCGCGCCACGCCGGGCAGCGGATTGCGCTGAATAATGGGGTTTTCGGAATATCTCCACAGGGGAAGGGTTTGTCCGGCAGGCTTGTCCTGCCAGGGGATGTTGGGCAAATTGCCGCAAAGTAACTGAACATTGCTCATAACAAGGTTCCTCCTGATCATACAAAATAAGATGGGGCACCCGCCCATCTTACGGCAGACGGGCACCTTTGGGAAGAAAAGCGTGAAGGAGAAGATAAGTTGATTAGCCCTTCACCGCGCCGGCGGCCAAGCCGCTATAAATCTGGTCCTGGCAGAGCAGGAACACAATGAGCGCGGGAATGATGGTGATGATGACACCGGCGCAGATGTAGTTGTACTGGCTGCCCATAGGTCCGGTGAACACATACAGAGAGGTTGCCACAACCTGATACTTGGTCTTGTCCTGCAGGTACAGGTTGGCCATGTAGTATTCGTTGTAGGTTCCCACGCCCTTGAGGATGGCGCTGGTAACGATGGCCGGCTTGAGCAGTGGCAGCAGGATGCGGAAGAACACGCCGAAGTAGGAGCAGCCATCCAGAATGGCGCTTTCGTCCAGACTCACCGACAGGTTCTCAAAGAACTGCAGGAAAATGTAAATCGTAATAACATTGGTGCCCATCATCAGGATGATGTAGCCGGGCATGGAGTTGACCAAGTGTAACGCGGTCATGATCTGGTACACCGTGACCTGGGTGGCAATGCCGGGGATCAGCGTGGCGATCATAAACAGGTTGCGGATCAATTCATTGCCGGGGAACTTGAACCGGTTGAGCACATAGGCCAGCATGGCAGAAATCATAATGCTGCCTGCCAGAGAAAAGATCAGAATAATCACACTGTTGATGAACGCATGACCCATGTCGGCCTGTTTCCATGCCGTGATAAAGTTATCAAAATACAGCCAGTTCTTCGGCATCGTCATGACGTTGGTTGTGGCGTATTCCTCGTTGGTCTTGAATGCGGTGATGACGCAGGACACAATAGGAACCAGCGCGACAAAGGACGCAAAGCACAGGAAACTGTATTTGATTACATTGATGAGGAATTGTTTCGTCTTAATTGCTGCAATTTCATTCATAATGCTTTCCTCACTTTCCTGCGGGACGCGCGCTCAGGGCATTTGCCGCAGTGTTCTGCTCGGTAGTCACTGTCAGTTTCACAGGACGGTTTTCCAAGTCCTCCATCTTCTTCTGGGCGAACTTCTGCAGCGCCGTTACCAGCATAATCAGCATCAACAGCACAACAGCCATGGCGGAGGCCAAGCCCACCTTCTGGTCAGTATGAGCCAGCTTGTTCATGACGACAAAGTATGTTGCAGTACCAAAACCGCCGCCCGTGACAACGTAGGGCATCTCGAAGGCGGACAGCGCGCCGGACACCGAGATGATGAGGTTGAGCACCACAATGGTACGGATGGAAGGCAGGATGATATCCTTGAACTTGTGCCACGCGTTGGCACCGTCGATTTCAGCGGCCTCATACAGATTGGAATCCACCGAAGCAATGGCACCGATGAACATAACGATGTTCTGGCCCATATATTTCCACAAAGAGCAAGCCACCAGAACGATATTGTTGATGCGTTCATCTTTCAGCCAGTAGGGCAGGCTTTCCAGCGGGATGCCCAGCCAGCCCATCATGGTATCCAGAACAAAGCCGTGGGTGAAGAAGAACTTGAAAATAAAGCCAACGGAAATGCCGCAAATCAGGCAGGGGAAGTAGAGCGCGCCGCGGAAGAACTTGCTGCCTTTTACATTAAAGCTCAGAATGGTGGCAAACAGCAGCGCCAGCGCCATCTGTACCACAGAACCAACCATGTAGTAAAGGCTCAGCCTCAGCGCCTCAAAGCAGTCGTCGCGGGTAAAGACAGCGATGTAGTTTTTCAGACCGACAAACTCACGCTTGCCGATGTATTTCATTTTAAAGAAACTGAACTGCACCATCTTGAAGAAGGGCAGATAGGTGAACACGAAAAGAAGTGCCAATGGGACGAGCAGGAAAACGATCGTGCAAATGATCTGCTGACCGCGCATGCTTTTGCACCAATCCACAAAACTTTTGCGTGTCCGGGGGGCAGTGCAAGCCTCAGATTTCATAGAGAATGCCTCCTCTTTTATCAAAAAAGGGGCGGACCTTGCGGCCCGCCCCCAACCGCATCATTTTTACTTGGGTGCGTATTCGTCCACGGCGGCGTTCCAGGCGGCGTTCCAGTCGGCAATAATGTCATCCAGAGTCTCGTCTCCGTTGATGGCAGCCTCCACGACACGCTTGTTGTGGGTCTGGTCAGAGTTCAGAGAGATCTCAGACTCCTGATTGACGTTGGTCATCAGATCGGCGATCTCAGCGGGAGCAGCGGCGTCCTGCAGCAGAGTGATGCCATCGAACGCGGCCAGAGTATCGGGGTACGGCTGGCTCTTCAGAACGGGGATACCGCCCTGATCATAAGCAAAGTTGCTGGACTCGGTCAGCCACTTGATGTACAGCATGGAAGCAATCTTGTTGTCATCGCTGGTGTTCTTGTTCACACCGTAGCAGAAGTCAGAGCCGGAACCGGCATACTGCGTGCCATTCACAGAGATGGGGAACGGCATATAGCCGATGTCGTCCGCGTTGGGGCCGGCATCCTGCATCTGAACGATGGCCCAGCTGCCCAGCACCATGCAGCCAATCTCGCCGTTGTTCATCATGGTCTTGCTGCCTTCCCAGTCGGTGGTGGTGGGGTCATCCTCGGTCAGACCACGCTTAACAGACTCGTACAGAGTGTAGTAAACGCCATAGGGGCCGGAGCCATCCTCACGGGGAGAGAACGGGTCCTTGGTCTGGGGCAAAACGATGTTACGCCATTCGGGGTCGCCGGTGCATCCGGCGCCGGTGTAGGCGTCCCACGCGGTCATGGTCCAGCCTGCTGCATAGTTGGTGTACAGAGGAATCGCATCGGTGTTATCCTTGATCAGCTGGAGATCTTCCAGGAACTCATCGGGGGTCTTGGGCAGTTCCTTGATGCCAGCAGCCTCAAAAACAGCCTTGTTGTAAACAACGCCCTGTACGTTGCCAACGGAAGAAATGCCGTACACGACATCATCATAGGCTTTATTGGTCGCGAAGTTGTAATCGTTCTCGATTTCCTGCAGGGGGCACAGCGGATGGAAGTAGTCGCTCAGCTCCGTCAGGTTGATTGCGGCGGGAATCATGCAGATGTCGCCCCAGTCATTGCTGGTCAGACGGGTCACCATGTCGTTGGCGTAGTCGGTGATGCCCTCATACTTAATGGTAATGCCCGGATACAGCTTCTGGAACTCGGCCACGTAGTTGTCGAAGGTGCCATCGCTGATCAGGTCGGTACGGTGGGAGACAAACTTCAGGTCGGCCTTGATGTCGGTGTAGTCCTCACCGACCTTCAGGGATGCGTAGCTGGGCACGCCGGTTTCCTCGGCGGCAGTGCTCTGGGTGTTTTCAGTGGACGAAGCAGCGCCGGACGAAGCAGCGCCGGAAGAGGCAGCGCCACCGCAGCCGGCCAGCAGGGTGGCTGCCATGGCAGATGCCATGCCAAGAGCAAGCAGTTTCTTCATTGTGGTTTCCTCCTTGAATTCATGTGTTTTTGGGAACCCGGTTGGCTTACCGGCGTTCCATTTAGTTTGCGAGTTAAGTATACCATTTCGGCACGTTTTAAGTCAATACTGCCAAAAAAGTTCAGAATGTTGCACAACCATTCAGGAGATGCATGGTTATTTTCACGATAAAAACAGGCCAAACGATGCTTTTGCTTTGACTAAATTGCAGTTTAGCCGTTTTTAGTTTATCAATTTAGTCACTAAATCACGGTTTTCATCGGAATTGCTGTCAAGATAAAAAGAAGGTCTTCTCCTCATCAAAAGGAAAAGACCTCCTTTGTTTAAGTTGATTCTCTCCGTACAAAAGCTCCCGGCACCATTACAGTGGGGGCCGGAACCGGTTTATGCAGAAGTTTCCTCCGCAGCTGGTCAAGCGCCGCTTTGGCCATGGCCTCCGAGTCCACGCGATAAGTGGTCAGCGGAGGATTGTTGATGGTTGCCCACCGATAATCGTCATAGCCGGTCACCGCAACATCCTGTGGAATGCGGTAGCCTTCGCGCCGCAATTTTTCTGTCAAATTGAAAGCGACCTCATCGCAGTTGCAAACGAAGGCCTCCGGCATATCCTCCGGCAGCTCCAAAGAGCACAAAGCCCCGTTGTCCGTCCGATCCTCCAAGCGCCATACCGGGTTTGGCTCGATTCCGTGTTTCAGCAACGCTTTACAGTAGCCCAGATACCGATCCATGATGGAACTGGTTGCGGCAATGCTGCCCACATACCCGATTTTGGTGCGCCCTGTTTTCAGCAGATGTTCTGTGAGCATAAAACCGCCCGCAACGTTATCGCTGCACACGCTGTCCGCACTGATCAATTCATCATAGAAATCCAGCAGGATAAACGGCAGACCATACTCGATCGCTGCTCCCATGTACCTTCGTTCGATCTCTCCCATAAAGATTAGCGCATCCACCTTACGCCTTGTCAGCATCAAAGGCATCGTGCAGCTGTACTCTGCCACCGGAGAAACGATTTCCAGAATGCAGGTGTAGCCACATTCTGTACAGGATTTCAGGAGATAGCGGTACAGGTTTGCGTAAAACGAGTTTTCATTAAAGAATTTGTCGCATACCAGAATTCCGATCGTTTTGTTGAGATCCTCCTGCTTTCCCCTGGGCGCAGGAGGAACATATCCCAGTTCTTTCGCGGTCTCAATGATTTTTGCACGCATTTCCTCGCTGACACCATCTTTACCGGAAAGACCCTTACTCACCGAAACGATGCTGATTCCAAGGCGCTGCGCTATATCGGCCATTCTGACGCCTTTTTCCATACTGCACCCACTCCTGTTCTAATTACCGCAAATTGTTCCCTATGCTCTCGCAAGAGATTTTCTTATTCCCTAGCAATCCGCCATGAAACCTGTTTGTTTATATCATAGCAATATAAAGCGAATTCGTCAACACTATTTAGCTTATCTGTCAGAAATTATATCCTTAAATGACCGTCTTTTTGACCACATTTCACATTTTTTTCCTTACCCCCTTGTAATCCAAACACATTTATGCTAATTTGTATTTAATATAACTTCAATATCAAAATATTTTAGGTAATTGCAGGGGGTCATTATGTTTACTTCATCCCTTTGGTCCATCCCCAACGTGCGCATTCTGGGGCGGCACAGCTCCACGCAGCCTGTCAAGCTCCGCCACACCGCCTCTGGGCTGGAATGTGTGTTCTCCGGCAGTGAGCTGTGGTTCACCATCATCGCAGAATTTGACCGGTTCGAGCCATGGATCAGCATCGAGCTGAACGGTGCGTGGATCACCCGAATGCCGCTGGCACGCGGGGAAAACCACGTCTGCGTGTTTCGGGGCATGACCCCCGGCGTACCAAAGCGAATCCGTCTGCTGAAGGACGTGCAGGCCATGAGCGACGACCCGGCCCACGCCATCACACTGGTCAGCGCGCAGTATTCTGACGGTGCGTTTCTTCCCCTCCCCCAGCCCCTGTATCGGCTGGAATTTGTCGGGGATTCCATCACCAGCGGCGAGGGCACCATCGGCGCGGTACAGGAGGAGGACTGGATTCCGGCCTTCTTCAGCGCCATGAACCACTATGCCCGCTATACCGCCGATGCGCTGAACGCAGAGTACCGTATTTTCAGCCAGAGTGGCTGGGGCATTCTGTCCGGCTGGGACAATAACCCGACCCACGCTCTCCCGCCTTACTATGAAACTGTCTGCGGTTTTGGCGGGGACAACACCCCCAACGATTTTACCGGCTGGAAAGCGGACGCTGTCATCATCAATCTTGGCGCCAACGACGAAAGCGCCATGCACAACCCGCCCTTTTCCCTGCCGGACGGCACAACTTTTTCTCACCCCGGTCTGGCTGCGCTGGAGGACGCCGTTGTTTCCTTCCTGAAAACCGTCCGCAAAAAGAACCCCGACGCCATTCTTGTCTGGGCGTGTGGGATGCTGGGTGGAAAAGGCACCATGAACACCATCGAACGGGGCGTTGACCGGTATCGGCGGGAAACCGGCGATTCCAAAGCGTTCTTCCGGGAACTGCCGGAAACCACACCCGAAACCATCGGCGCGCGCCAGCACCCCGGACAGCGAAATCATGCGCAGGCCGCCGAATCTCTGGCTCCTTATCTGAAACAGCTGCTCATCAGCCACAAATAACGCAGGGAGACATTATTATGAAATTCTGTTCGGACTTTGTGTGGGGTGCCGCCACGGCGGCTTACCAGATCGAGGGCGGCGCAGCGGAGGGTGGTCGCACCCCCAGCATCTGGGACACCTTCTCCCACACCCCCGGCAAGACCGCCAACGGGGAGACCGGCGATGTAGCCAGTGACAGCTACCATCGTTTTAAGGAGGACGTGGTCATCATGCGCTCCATGCATCTGAAAGCCTATCGGTTTTCGGTGTCCTGGTCCCGCGTTGCTGTGGACGGTGCCGACCGCTGGAACCCGGAGGGCTTTGCTTACTACGATGCACTGGTGGACGAGCTGCTCGCCAACGGCATTACACCGTACCTGACGCTGTACCACTGGGACCTGCCGCAGGCTTTGCAGAACAAAGGCGGTTGGCTCAACGAGGACACCACCCGCGCCTTTGCCGTGTACGCCGCCAAACTGGGCGAGCATTTCAAGGGTCGCGTCAAATACTGGTTCACACTGAACGAGCCTGCCTGTGTAGTTGGGCTTGGCTACGGCAACGGTCTGCACGCCCCCGGTCTGAAACTGAATTTACAGGAGCAGTTCCTCTGCTGGCAGAATCTGGTGTACGCCCACTGTCTGGCAGAGGAGGCTCTGCACAAAGCAGACCCCGCCAACGTAGTGGGGCTGGCCTCCACCGGGCGGTTGTGCTATCCCGTGGAGGAGACCCCACAGGACCTCGACGCCGCCAGAGCGCTGACCTTCAGCTGCCCCGATGATGACTGGACCTTCACCCACCAGATGATGCTGGACCCCCTTGTGCTGGGCCGCTGGCCCAACGACTGCGGTCCTCAGCTGGCAGCCTGCATCGCCCGCGTACCGGAACATATCACCGCCGCGCTGCCGCTGGGCAAGCCCGATGTGATCGGTCTGAACATTTACAACGCCGCCCCGGTGCGCATGGGAACAGCCGGTCCAGAATACTGCTGCCGTCCCACCGGCTGGCCCCGCACCGCGCTGGGCTGGCCCGTGGAGCCGGAAAGCCTGAATTGGGGCGTGCGGCTGGTGTACGAACGCTACCGGACGCCGCTGTACATCACCGAAAACGGGCTGTCCTGCTGCGACCAGGTCTTTCTGGACGGCAAGGTTCATGACCCCCAGCGCATCGACTTTATGACCCGCTATCTGTCCTGCCTTCACCAAGCCATCTCACAGGGTGCCGATGTACGCGGCTATTTCCACTGGTCCCTGCTGGATAACTATGAGTGGCACAGCGGCTACAACGAGCGTTTCGGTCTTGTGTTCGTGGATTATCCCACCGGCACCCGCATCCCCAAGGACAGCGCCGATTGGTACGGAACACTGGCTCGCACCGGCGAGTTGAATGGATAAATTGAGGAGGTTTCCCATGAACTATCAGAGCAGATACGATTGTTGGCTGAAACGCGCTACCGAGGATTCTGACCTGACCGCGGAGCTTGTTTCCCTCGCAAAAGATGACGACGCTGTCACCGACCGTTTTTACCGGGATCTGGAATTCGGCACCGGCGGTCTGCGGGGCGTGATCGGCGCAGGCACCAACCGCATGAACATCTACACCATCCGTCGTGCCACGCAGGGGTTGGCCGACTACCTGAACGCCAGCCCCCTGCCCAAAAAGGTGGCACTGGCCCATGACAGCCGCAACAAGGGCGAGCTGTTCTGCCGGGAGGCCGCGCGGGTGCTTGCCGCCAACGGCATCACTGCGTACCTGTATCCCCGGCTGGAACCCACCCCGGCGCTGAGCTGGGCTACCCGGTATCTGGGCTGCGGTGCGGGCATCTGTGTCACCGCCAGCCACAACCCCGCGAAGTACAACGGCTACAAGGTCTACGGTGCGGACGGCTGCCAGATCACGCTGGATGTGGCGGATCAGGTGCTCGCCGCCATCGCCAAACACGATTACTTCGACAGCCCGAAGCTTGCGGATTACGATGAGGCTGTGGCGGATGGTCGCATCCAAACGATTGATGACCAGTGCCTTTCGGACTTTGTGGACGCCGTTCTGGCACTGCGTCCCGGCAATGATGTGAGCAAGCTGAAACTGGTGTACACCCCGCTGAACGGCAGCGGTCTGGAGCCTGTCAAACTGCTTCTGGAGCGCATGGGCGTGCAGAATGTGACCGTTGTGCCGGAGCAGGAACAGCCGGACGGAAATTTCCCCACCTGTCCCTACCCCAACCCGGAGATCCGCGAGGCCATGGAGACCGGTCTGAAACTGTGCGACACCGTCCACCCCGACCTGATGATTGGCACCGACCCCGACTGCGACCGCATGGGCGCGGCGGTGCCGGACGGCAAGGGCGGCTACCGGCTCATCACTGGCAACGAAATGGGTGTGCTGCTGTTTGACTACATCTGTCGCGTGCGGCAGGCCAATGGCACCATGCCGAAGAACCCGGTGGCCGTGACCACCATCGTTTCCACCGACATGGCCACTCCCATCGCCAAAAAGTACGGCGTGGAGCTGCGCCGCACGCTGACCGGCTTCAAATTCATCGGTGAGCAAATCGGTCTGCTGGAAGCGGACGGCGAAAAAAATCGGTACATCTTCGGTTTTGAGGAGAGCTACGGCTACCTCTCCGGTGCGCACGTCCGGGACAAGGACGCGGTGAACGCCGTCATGCTGGCCTGCGAGGCCGCTGCATGGTATGCCAATCAGGGCATGACGCTGCTGGACGCCGTGAACGCGCTGTATGCGGAATTCGGCTGGTACCGCAACGATTTGAAGAGCTTTACCTTTGAGGGCGAGAGCGGCATGAGGACCATGCAGAGCATCATGGAATCTCTGCGCCGGGACAAGCCCGCCTCCGTGGGCGGCTACAAAACCGCAGAAATTGTGGATTATGAATCCGAAGGCACCGGTCTGCCCAAAGCCAATGTACTGGAGTTCCGCTTTATGAACGGTGCCAAGCTGATGGTGCGTCCCTCCGGCACCGAGCCGAAAATCAAGATTTACCTGTCCGCCGTGGCGCACAGCGCGGACGCTGCCGATGCCATCAATGCGGAACTGGCCGCAGCCGCTGCCCAGTGGATGAAGGTCTGAATTCTTTCCGGAATTGGCGGATGATACAAGCAGCCCCTTTTCCACCGGTTTTCGTAAGACAGTAAGTATGCAAGCGGCGTGACCTTCGTGGTCACGCCGCAGGCTGTCGATAAACCTAACGGGACGATTGCGAACTTTCGGCGGGTTTGTAGGGAACGGTCTTGACCGTTCCGTGCAGTCTAGCCAATAGTACGATATATCGGGAAATAGCGCGCCGTTCGGCGCGATTTTATGCGCTGCACGCGGCCAGCGGTGCGGATGGGTCAAGACCCATCCCTACATTTCTACCCCCAAAAGGGCTTTTTCTACAAACTGCGGCGTGACCTTCGTGGTCACGCCGTTTATTTCTCAGAGTATACATACGAAATTGCCCCGTATGTACCTCCTACAACAAAATAAAGGAAGTCCTCACGGTGGTTTTGGCTTGCCGGGCTTCTTCTTATTGTTAGGCTTATTTAGTGGAAAGGCGTATTGCATGGTAGATGTGCTTGACGCTCCGGTAGGCGGAGCCATGCCGTATTAAGGCAGGAACCCCGTCAAGCGCTACTGTGTCCTTTCAAAAGTCCCTTCGCCGCGTAGTTTTTCGTATATTATTCGTATGCCAGATGGTTTTTATAACCATCTGGCGTATTTTTTTGTTTCCTTTTTGCTTTGGCGGCAGAGGACTGCCGTTTTCTGCCCGCGCCCCTCCGAGTTTTGAGGTCTATTCAATGAAACTCAAAATTCAGGAGGTTTACGATGGCAAAGAAAAATATTGCCGATAAGTATTGGATTTACGGCGAGGATGCAGAATTAGCCGCGCGCCTTACAAGCTATTTGACAAGAGTGGTATACAATCAGCGAGCAAATTATATCCGCGCACTAATGAAGATTAAGGAACATGAGTGCTCGATTGAAGATTGTGATTCGGATATTGAATCTCAATCCATGCGCTCAGGTAATTCATTGGAGGAAAGTATTGAATCCAAGCTAATGTGGGAAGCTATTCGAAAATATTTGCCCAAACTGGAACTGAAAGAGTGCGAGGTTATGATAGCCTTGTACATTGACCGTCTTTCCGTTACGGCTACGGCTGCTAAGTTGAGAGTTGATGCCAGTACGGTCAGGCGCCGCCGTGACAGCGCCTGTGACAAAATTCGCAAAGCAATGGAGGAAAAATAAAATGGGAATGTTCAAAAACACCCTTTTGCTGGCCCAGCAGGGTAATGAAAAGGCAATGGAGAAATTGCTTAATCGCTACGATCCTCTGCTGAAAAAGTGCAGCATTATACAAGGACACTTCGATGAAGATTTATATCAGTCCTTGATTCTTGAATTTGTGTGGGCTGTATCCGCATTCAAAATTTAACTAAAAAAGTGGCTGTCGCAATTCAGTGCGGCGGCCCCTTCCTCTTTTAGGCTGATTCCATATCGTTATTATCTGTCTACAGTTCACACTGGGTCATAACTGTTTGCACGGCATCGTCCATCCCTTCCGGCGGGTAGCGGTGCCTTTTGAGCAAACACTTTATCATCATACTATATTTAGTTTTATTATAGCAAAATTTGATAGCTTTTGGGGGCTTATAGTAAAAATTATAAAATTTTTTTTGATTTTTTTGCACGATTTGGCTTTTAATTGCGATGATATATATAGAGGGACAAAAAAGACCCTCTCCCCTTGAGGACCTTGAAAGCAAAATATCCGAATCACCGGCTACATACAAC
>ERZ1034876.489-NODE-489-length-22206-cov-9.019051_pt1 | contig 22206 bp, 19 predicted proteins | sample MGYA00520698_ERZ1034876 | MGnify/ENA primary metagenome ERZ1034876 (study PRJEB33766, sample SAMN09781723) | gut metagenome | biome: gut microbiome | host: Homo sapiens | place: Madagascar | study: EMG produced TPA metagenomics assembly of the PRJNA485056 data set...
CACGGAAACTCACGCTTGGGGAGATCGTGTAAGACGCCAAGTCCTAGGATGCGGCACAGTGGTCGTCGAACCAAGAATCCCCCGGATTTATCCGTGGGGAGTGTCAAGATACGTGTATATTTCGGCGCTGATGCTTGTTCCTCCGGCCATGGAGAAAACAGAAAATGACTTCTCGTCGTCCTGAAAAATCTGTTCCGAGATAGTACAGCCGGGCACCGGCTGATTTTCTTCCGCGATTCGGATGACTCTTCCTGCCTCTGTTCTCATGGCTTTCTCCAATCACGCTTTGCGCTGTTAGCTGGATTCTTCTTATGTGCGGGAGCTGTCACCACGCTGACCTGTACTGCCCCACACCCCAAGGATAAGCACTTCTGCCGGGAGTACAGCCGGATTCATCTGTCTTTTCCCCGGGAGCGTGATCCACGTCACGTCCGCCCCATATCTTCCTGCGGCTTGTGGTCCGGAAATCATCGCTTTCCGATCCGGCAGGAAAGGGCAGGGGCGCAGCGCGGATCCCGGTGGACTCATCCCCGCCTCCGGCTGACCGGAGCTCAGGATGAGCGATGCCGGCATCACAGGTGAAGAACGGAAGAAGCACTTCCAGCCGTGAGGCAGAGTTCCCGATGGTAGCGTTACCCGGCTCTCCTGACGGGTTCCGGTGAAGAGCGGGCTTTTTACCGCGAAAAATCCTGCCGTCAGGAGGGAATGCACTGCATGGCCGGGGCCGAAAAGCCTGATGCCGGGCTTCCCTTTGATTTTACGGATCCGGAGTAAATGTCCGGAGTATGAACGCCATGTTTCCCGCTATTTGAAGAGATGGAACTCTTCTCTGGTCAGCCCGCAGTCCAGAGCCCGGTACAGGTACCGCGCGGCTATGGAAGAGTAAGGTTTCCACTTCCTGCATTTCGCGCGGATGGCTTTCGGGCCCGTATCCCCGGTTTTGTAGAGCCATTTGTAGCTCTGCAGAAAAGCGACGTCCTCAAACGGCAGGATGTCCTGACGGTCGAGGACGAAGATGAGATACATCTTGGCTGTCCAATCGCCGATACCATGAAGGGACGAGAGTTTTGTCATAACGGCGTCATCAGGGAGGGCAGAAAGAGCCGCGGGGTCGAGCGTTCCATCCCTGACGGTTTCGGTCAGGCAGCGTATGGTCTGAACCTTCCTCCCGGATGATCCGATGCTTCTGATCTGGCTGTCGGAAAGCGCGCTGATCCTTTCCACTGTCACGGAACCGCCGCAGAGAGCTTCCAGTCTGGCATAGATTTTCGCGGCCGCCCTGGTCGAAATCATCTGTTCGATGACCTCATGCACAAGGAAAGCGTACCCGCCTTCATATGTTGTGTACGAGATGGGGCCGATCATCGAGAACAGTTTGGCGAAGCGCTTATCCTTCCGGCAGAGGTGCTGTATCGAAGCTGATCCGCTATCAAGAAAGACTGTTTTGCTCATGGCGCTGTCCTTTTACGGGGAAGGGGTTTCTGTCGGGCATATCTTCCACAATTCTGCCACAAAACAAAAGTCCTGTCCCCGCCGCGGCCCGCTAAGAAGGCGGTATCCTTTTATTCTGCGCGGCAGAGTATGAAGGCTTCCGGTTGAGGCGCTGTTCCGTATGGATGGAATGTTCCGGCCGCGAAACCGTCAGCGCGGCGCGTACATGATAATGGCCACGCCGGTGAGCGCGACGATGCCGCCAATGATGTCGAAGCGGTCAGGCTGCACATTGTCGATGAGCCAGCCCCAGAGAATGGAGAGCGCAATGAAAATTCCTCCGTACGCGGCGTAAACGCGCCCAAAGTTTCCTTCCGGCTGCAGAGTGGGGACGATGCCGTAAACGATGAGGATGGCGGCGCCGGAGAGACCGAAGAGCAGGCTGCGCCCTTCGCGGAGCCAGAGCCACATGAGATAGCCGCCCCCGATTTCGCAGAGGCCGGCAAGCAGAAAATAGAGCAGCGATTTGACGATGAGCATGGACGGATTCCTGTACTGATGATCATTTTGGGCAAAGTGTAGATGAAATAATAAAAATAACAATATGGCATTCTGGAGAGCTGTTTTCCGCCGCTCTGCCAGATTTACCTGCGGGTTTTCCGGGGCAGCAGGAGGCAGCAGTTTTTCCCGGGATGTCGTTCACTGTGGAAAACGTACCCGATTCTCTCAGAAAATCCCCAAAAATGGCCGGCTGGCAGCACGAACTTCACGTACTTGACTCCCGTGCCGCCCCTTTTCTAAAAACCGGGCGCCTGGCGAATCCTGTGCGTCTCTTCGGTCACCCGTAAAGGCTGACAGTGGAACGCTCCCCTCGGCAGGACTGCCGTTCCTGATGCCGCGTGGCATTCCGGCAGCGGTAAGGTAAAACAGATTCAGGGAGACAAAAATGAAAAAGATGCTGATAGTGTACTACTCGTGGTCCCATGGCAACACAAAGCGGATTGCGGAGTGTCTGGCGCAGGGAACAGGCGCGAAGTGCGTGTCCATTGATACAGTGGAGCCCTACAAGGGCACCTACGATGAGGTCGTGGAGCAGGGGCGGCTTGAAGTGCAAAAGGGATTCATGCCTGACATCAGGGAGATCGGTGTGAACATCAGTGACTTCGACCTCATCGCCGTTGGTACCCCGACATGGTGGTTCACCATGGCTCCGGCTGTGCGCACCTTCCTGCACAGCCAGGACTGGCAGGGAAAGACGATCATCCCATTCATGACCAATGGCGGCTGGCCGGGGCATGTCATCAAAGACATGGAAAAGGCCTGCGCCGGAGCGCGCTGCATTCTGCCCATGCAGGTGCAGTTTGACTCCACTGGCGGCAGCCGCATGGAGACGCCGCAGAAGGACGTCGACAGATGGGTGGATAAGGTCAGAAAAATTTTGGACGGCGCTGACTGCTGATGGCTGGTTCCGGTGTCTGGGGACATCAGGGGTAATCTGCCTGGCTCATGCGCCGCACGTCGTTACGGCTGTCAGCGCGCTCTCCTGTATGCCCATACCGCTTTGCTCCGGGCTACTTTGGGGACTCTCCGTCAGGTATGGCTTTGAGCCCCTTTCGGAGCAGCAGACGGAATTCTTCCTTTTAGCTCCTGTCGTAAATGCTCGTAGAATTTCATAGGGTTCCACGTTTAGGATGAACTGAGCCATGGTGTTCTCCTTTCGGTTTTGGCGGTTTTGAGCAATCCAGACACCGAAGGCGTTCCCCTGACTCAATTTTTTCCCGTGGGAATTGACACCACTATATAGACTCTACCAGAGATACTGTATTTGGAATGAAAATTCACCTCTCTCCTTCTTCATTCCGTGTATTTCTATAATTCATTCATAAGAAGAAAATCCCGAAGTTTGTAATGATAGACGGTGCTGGTTGAATAGTCGATATCATCGTTTGTGATAATGATCTTTTTCACTGTGTTATCAATGCCTGCAAATGCGGAGAACTCTCTGTCGTAGGCTTTGTCTTCTGCTACACTATATGCAACCTGTACCAGGTACTGCTTACCGTCTCTGACAGCTCTGAAATCGATCTCCCGGCCTTTATTGCTGTATACACTCACTTCATACCCCAGATAGAGCAATTCATTCAAAACGATATTTTCCAGATTGTGTGTAAGGTCGTACCGGCTTCCTGATATTCGGATGCTGTTCAGAGAAACATCTTCATCATAAAGCTTATAGTAGTAATTGAGTTTTGCCTTGGCCTTAGGAGAGTAAAGGGGGATTCCTTCGATGACATATGCCTCTTTCAGATATCCGAGATACTTGATTACCGTCGGGACGGAAATAGAAATATTCTGCCCCTTCATATAATCTGAAATGGATTTTGCACTGAAAATCCTGGCATTGTAGACAAGAGTGTAATCGGCGATTCGCTCAAATACATCTTTTTTTCGAATATTGTATCGGTTTTCCAGATCGTTGTAGATGATGGTGTTGTTCAAGTCGTTCAGGTAGCGTCTCATGGATTCTTCATCCTGCAGCTCCAACGCAGCCGGGAATCCGCCCCAGACCAGGTAATCAATGAGCTCAAAACGGCGGCCCAGCTGGTCAGCATATTCTTTGGCCTCCCGGTATACGAAAGGCCTTATGCGGAAGGAAACGTAGCGTCCTGACAGTTCTTTCGTAAATTCACGGGAAAGCAGTTTGGAATTGCTCCCCGTTATGAATAAAGACGCGTTATAGAGCCTGAGCGTCCTTGCGGCTTCGTTCCAACCTTCGACGTTTTGGACTTCGTCCAGAAAAACGTAGAGTTTTTCTTTGGACAGATAAGCATTCACATAGGAAATGAGGGCGTCCGCATCCGGAATATTTGCCCGGACAGGCCTCTGGTCAAAGTCCAAGAAAAGGCACTTTTTTCCGGCGGCTTCAAGCTCATTCAATACCTGCTTTAAAATGACGGATTTCCCGCACCGGCGTATACCGGTAATGATTTTGATCAGGTCGCTTTCGTAAAAAGGTCTGATCTGTTTCAGGTAGTGCTCTCTGATAATCACAGAATCGTCTCCTGACTGTTGAAATAATTGAGGATATCATCAGCCTGTCCACAGATGTTTATATATGATGGCATCATCATACTTTAAGATTTTGCGAAAATAAACAATATCTTAAAATATAAATTAAACATATGAAAATGTGTCGGTGACATGTGAGTTTTCATTTCAGGTGCAGGGGGTTGGTGTAAACACTCCGACATGGCTCAGCAATTTGATGAGCCGTATCAGTGCGGTGTTCCCTGAAAATTTCAGGGGTCGCCTAGGGAAGGAATTTTTCTTTCTGTGCGGGAAAAGTTCGGTTTCTACAGGGGGAAATAAAATGTCACCATATATGTATTTTCTTATTGTACTTTAAGGTTTTGCTGAAACCGATAATATCTTAAAATACAAATTAAATATGTGAGTAGAGGTCGTTGATACCTTAGGAGCTTATAAAGACACCTGCGGCGAAGCCGCGGAGCAGGGGCGTCTTTAGAGGCAGGAAGGTCTCATGCGACATCAGGGAGAGCGGTGTGAACGTCAAATGCTCCGGCCCCGTCGCCGCTGGCGCCCTGGCCTGGATATTCACAATGGCTCCTGCGGTGTGCACCTTCCTGCACAGCCGTGACTGACAGGAAAAGGCGGTCATTCCCTTCATGACTAATGGCGGCTGGCCGGGGCATGTCATCAAAGACATGGAAAAGGCGTGCGCCAGAGCGCGCTGCGTTCTGCCTATGCAGGTACAGTTTGACTCCACTGGCGGTAGCCGCATGGAGACGCCGCAGAAGGACGTCGACAGATGGGTGGATAAGGTCAGAAAAATTTTGGACGGCGCTGACTGCTAATGGTTGGTTCCGAGGTCTGGGGATACTAGGGGGAATCTGCCTGGCTCATGCGTCGCACGTTATAACGGCTGTCAGTGCGCTCCCCCTGTACGCCCATACCGCCTTGCTCCGGGCTGCTTTGCGGACTCCCCGTCGGGTATGGCTTTGAGCCCCTTTCGGAGCAGAAGACGGAATCCCTCATTTTTAGCCCCTGTCGTAAATGCCCGTAGAATTTCATCGGGTTCTACGCTAAGTATGACCTGAGCCATGGTGTTCTCCTTTCGGTTTTGGTGGTTCTGCAATTCCAAACATACCGAAGGCGTTCCCGTGGCTCAATTTTTTAGCCATGGGAATTTACACCGCTATATGGACTCTGCCCCATTAATACTGTGAAACCATACAAGGGGACCTGCGGCGAAGCCGCGGAGTAGGGGCTCCTTTAGATGCAGGAAGGCCTCATGCATGGACATCAGGGAGATCGGTGTGAACGTCAGAGGCTTCGGCTCCGCCGCCGCTGGCGCCCCGGCCTGGATGTTCCAAAGTCTCCGGCGGTGTGCACCTTTCTGCACAGACGGGACTGGCAGGGAAAAACGGCCATCCCTTTCATGACTAATGGCGGCTGGCCGGGGCGTGGGAGATACTGCAGAGGGACGCCGACATCTGTAGGAATGAAGTCAGAAAAGTGTTAGGCGGCGCTGGCTGCTGATGGCTGGGAACGGCATGTGACCGACAGTTTCTCCCCGCTTGCTTTTACCCGTCCGAATGGAATACCGTCATTCCAAAGGACCGGATCTTCCAACAGCCGGAGCCGCAAACGAGAAGGAGGTCTCCCGTGACCCAGGACGAAAGGCGCGTATATCTTCTGAAAAGTCTGCTCAGTGAGAAAGAGGAATACGAAAAGCTCACGATCCCCGAAAGCGTTCTCGGACAGAAACGGCTTCTGCGCGCTCTCTTTAACGTTCGCGCCCCTGCGCCGGTATCTCAGGAATTCCTGGATGTGCAGGACGCCTATCTGAAAGAGGCGACGGCAGAAAAGGGTGTCACCGACTACCATACGCTCACTCCTGTACGGAAGGGCATCTGGATCTGGCAGGGTGACATCACGACACTGGCCTGCGGCGCCATCGTCAATGCCGCCAACTCGCAGATGCTCGGCTGCTTTAACCCGGGCCATGGCTGCATCGATAACATAATCCACACGTACGCGGGTGTTGAGCTGCGTCTCAGGATGAATGACATCATGCGGGAGCAGGGCCATGAGGAACCGGTGGGCAGAGCTAAAATTACGCCAGCCTACAATCTGCCCTGCAGGTATGTCCTGCACACGGTGGGGCCCTGTCTGGAGAGTCTGCCCACGAAACAGGATGAGGAACTTCTTGCGGACTGCTACCGCTCCTGTCTCAGCCTGGCTGCAGAGAACGGGGTGGACAGCGTGGCCTTCTGCTGTATTTCCACAGGTGTTTTCCATTTCCCCAACAGACGGGCTGCGGAGATCGCCATACGCGAGGTGTTGAACTACAGAAAAGGCGCAAAGAAACCCATGGATATTATTTTTAACGTCTTCAAAGATATGGACTATGCCATTTACCAGGAACTGCTCGGCTGATGCCGCCCGCCTGGCGGAGCGTGTCAGCGAAGCGGAATGCCGTTGCTTCCAGAAGGCAGGCTTTGCGAAGGCGCGCCTCTTCTGCACGCAGGGAGGGGCGGACTTTCCAGTGCCGTCTGCTCTGCAGGGAGGAGACTTGCGACAATGAGGACGCGGTGAGGGAAATCCATCTGAATTCGTGCCTCACTGCCTCCACTGCGGCCGCCCCATGACCATGTTTACAGCATTATATGGACTCTGCCCGCAAACATAGAGTAGGCCGGATTTTATGGAGGAGGGATAAATTTTGAAACAGTTTATAGTCGATGCTTTTACAGATACGCTTTTCAAAGGAAATCAGGCTGCAGTATGCGTGATGGATAAATGGATCCCTGATGAACTGATGCAGAATATTGCAGCAGAAAACCGTTTTTCTGAAACTGCGTTTACTGTGAAGGAGGGAAGGATCTATCATCTTCGCTGGTTCACTCCAGGTGGAGAAATTGATTTCTGCGGGCATGCAACACTGGGTACATCTTATGTGCTGCTTACTTTTTATGAGAAAGAGGCGGAAGAAATCGATTTTAAGACGCAGGTCGGGATACTCAAAGTTCAAAGAGATGGAGACACATTTGTCATGAACTTTCCTGCCTATCATTGTCAGCCTGTAGCTGTTACGGACGATATGAAGGAGGCAATCGGAGCAGACATTACAGAGGCGTATCTGGATCGCGATTTGCTGCTGGTGCTGCAGGACGCCAATACGGTTATCAATCTGAAACCGGATCAAAGCAAGGTAAAGAACCTTGACGGACTGCTTGTTGCCGTAACGGCAAAGGGTAATGATTGTGACTGCGTTTCCCGCGTTTTTGCGCCCAGGGTGGGAGTGGAGGAAGATCCTGTAACAGGAAGCACTCATTGCATGATTACGCCATACTGGTGCAAGAAGCTGGGAAAAAATCATCTGAGCTGTTTCCAGGCATCAGCAAGAACCGGAAAACTCTACACGGGTATTGACGGAGATCGCGTGACAATTGCCGGAAAGGCCGTACTTTATTCTGTTGGTGAAATTCTTCCGGAAGGGATAAATTCCAGTTTGCCGAACGCAAATGGATAACTATTGTTGACAGGGGAGCGCGGCCGACGTTTTGGAGAGTCTGCCCACAAAAAAGGATGAGGAACTGTCTGTGGGCTGCTACCGCTCCTGTCTCAGTCTGGCTGCTGGGAATAGTGTGACAGCGTGGCCTTCTGCTGTATTTCCACAGGCGTTTTCCATTGCCTCAACAGACAGGCTGCGGAGAGCGCCATACGCGAGGTTATGAATTACAGAAAAGGCGAGAAGAAACCCATGGATATTATTTTTAACGTCTTCAAGGATATGGACTATGCCATTTACCAGGAACTGCTCGGCTGATGCCGCCCGCCTGGCGGAGCGCGTCAGCGAAGCGGAATGTGTTGTCGTGGGGGCCGGAGCCGGCCTCTCCACAGCGGCGGGATTTACGTACGATGGCGGGCGCTTCAGGCAGTACTTCTCTGATTTCGAGAAGAAGTACGGCTTTCACGATATGTACTCGGGAAGTTTTTATCCGTTCCCCACAGCCGAGGAACGGTGGGCATATATGAGCCGGATGATCTGGGTGAACCGCTATCAGTCCCCGCCGAAACCTGTTTATGAAGAGCTCTATAATCTGGTGAAGGATAAGGACTACTTTGTTCTGACCACCAATGTCGACCACTGCTTCCAGAAGGCAGGCTTCGCGAAGGAGCGCCTCTTCTACACGCAGGGGGATTTCGGGCTTTTCCAGTGCAGTCTGCCATGCAGGCAGGAAACTTTCGACAATGAAGACGCGGTCAGGGAAATGCTGAGGACGCAGAAGGATATGCGTATTCCTTCTGAACTCGTGCCTCACTGCCCCCACTGCGGCCGCCCCATGACCATGAATCTGAGAGCCGACGGCACGTTTGCCGAGGACGAAGGCTGGCACAGGGCGCAAGAGCGCTACCATAGTTTTCTGCAGACGAGAGAGGGAAAACGTGTGCTCTTCCTTGAGCTCGGAGTGGGGTATAACACGCCGGTGATCATCAAGTTTCCGTTCTGGCAGGCAGTGAAGGAGAATCCCCGCGCCTTCTATGCCTGTGTCAACATGGGAGAGGCATACTGTCCGCAGGAGATTGCACAAAGGTCAGTGTGTATTGATGGTGATATCGGAGAAGTGCTGCAGAATCTATTTTAGAAAAAGGGGCCAGTGGTCCCAAAAGCTAAAAGAGAGAAAGCGATGCTTATGGCGGAATCCTTGCCCTTGGGAAACTGATAGCCAGGAGCATTATGTCCTGACAGGCTTCAGCTGGGCTGAGTCCTCCGCTCTGGGACAGACAGGGGGGCCTCCGCCGGCAGGAGGGGTGGCCGCCTGTCAGAACTGTGCATTCGGGCAGCGCCCGCCACAGCTTCAGGCAGCAGCTCCTGTGAAAGATGCGGAGAAGAGGGGGGCCGCTGGGAGAAAGCGGCTGATGGTTACGGGCAGACCGGTGCGGTCCCCGGACCGCACCAGGAAAGCTCTTTCCATGCGTCTGCCGTTCTCAGAGGATGTTGTCTGGTATTTTTGGATAATAGTAAAAAAACGCCTGTTAAGTCGGCTCAAAACATCTTTTTTTGTTTTCAAAAAACAGCGGGAAACGTCGTTTTTTCTGAAAACGGCACAGATGAGCGCCTGGGGCTTCACCAGCCTCAGAAGTATGCCCGTAGCAGCTTTCTTTGTAACAGAGTCTCCGGCTGTATTCCGTTTTTCGGAATACAGTAGACAACACTATGCCGGGGGAGTGTGTATTTTTCCCGGAGGTGACGTTTCTTATAAAAACAGGCGTGCGGACTAACCGCAATGAACAATGGTATGGATACGCTTCTGAATCTGTTCTTCCGTGGTGAGCCCCTCGAAAAGATCCCTGGTGGGGTAAAGCTGGCGGAGGCCGCTTATGCATTCGGGACGGACCGTAGCCAGAGATGCGAGGGAAGAGCTCGGCATACCGATGCCGAGGGCTGGGCCCGGAAGTTCCCAGTAGACGATTTTGACGTTCCTGTATCCGGGATACGCGAAGAAGGCGGTGAAGAAAGCGCCGGGATCAGAACGGATGGTTTCTGAAAGAGAAACCTTCCTGTCGGCTTCTCTGCCGACGAGGGACAGAAGCTCGGCCTGAGCGCCCACCTGCAGGCGCTTGATGTTGACCACCTGCTGCTGGAGGGGATCGTCGCTGTCCATGAGCTGGGTCAGCGTACTGCCTGCCGGCAGAGTGATGGTGACATCGGCCTCGCTGACGCTGAATCCCGGCCTGCGTGTCCTGGCGCTGTGGAGTTTTGCCGCGCCAATGACCTGCGTGATGCTGCGGTGGCCATGCACGCCGGTGAAGAAGCCCGGGGTGAAGAAACGGCCGTCCGCATCCCGGATGCTCATGACGGACGGCTGTTCTGCCGGTAAGAGCGTATTCCATGTGCTGAGAGTGATGAGAACGTCTTCATACCCCTCCGCGTTCTCAATCCGCTCCCTGGTTTTACGGATAGTAGCCATAGGCATCAATCCTTTCTCTCAGATCTTCTTGGTCTTCTCCTGAACCTGGCTGCCGCTACGCGGGCTCTGGCGCGGGGCTGTGCGGGATGTGCCGCCGGTTCCCCGTCAGCGCTGTCAGAATTCAGGGGGACATTGTTTTCCGCGACCCCTTCTGCCGTTTCGGCCGGCTGTTTCTGTTCCTGCCGGACGGCTTTATGGGAGGCAGAGGACTTCTTTTTCGCTTTTGTGGATTGCTCCGCAGCGGGCTTCTCCCCGTCCGAGGGAGAGCCGGCCTGTGCTGTTTCAGCATCTTCGGAGAACGCCCCGCTGACCGACTTCGCGGCCTGAAGCGCCTCGCGGTCCTTGCGGCTGCGCGGCAGTCCGAAATTTTCGCGGCGGTAGCTGTCATCGCGCCAGGACTTGCGCCTGACGACCTCGAGCAGGGAGCTGAAGCCCCTGGCTACCGCTTCGTCGTTGACCATATCGATGTACTGAAGGAAGCCCGTACGCCCGTAGCGGCGGATAATGGCCTCAATGAGGTAGGCCAGCTTGCGCGCGGAATCGCCGGGCAGAGCTTTGCCGAGGCGGTACTGGGTGCCTGCCTGCGGCGTGGTGCCGAGGAGCATGAGCAGCTTGTTCTTGCCGCGCACCAGGGTCAGGAAAAGCTCCTGACGCCAGTCTCCCTTGGGCAGGGGCTTCTTTTCGAAAAATTCATGAAGAATCCACACGTAGAGGCGGTCGATAAACGGCAGAAGATCCGGCATATCCGGAGTCATGGGCTGCACGTTCCAGGCGCTCACGCAGCGGGCCGCGAGGGGCAGGGTCGGCGCCTTGCACTGGAAGCTGGTGTGGGATTTGCCGTTCAGGAGCCAGGTCCAGTCAGCTCCGCTCCATGTGGTGGTGCCGCGCATGCCCTTCACATCCGCCACGGTCTGATAGGTAACCGTATGGGTGACGCTGCCGTTTTCTCCTTCCTCGTCATGGGCCATCTGCGCGGGTTCGTAAATGCTCTGGAATGTGGAATGAACCATCTCGCCGACACCGAAGAAGAGCCAGTCAAGATTGTAGTCAAACGTGGACGTGAGCCATTCCAGGGAACGGCGCGAAAGGTTTTTTGCGGCGCTTTCCTTCACCAGACGGGCCAGACAGGAGCCGAAGGACTCGCGATCCATGCGCGTCTCGGGGCGGCTGCTTCTTTTTCCCCGCAGGGGGGATATGCCGAGATCGCTGAGATCGCCATTGAGCCAGCGTTCCTCCTGTTCGTAAACGGGGCCTTTTTCCTCGGCCTCAAATTCGTAGATGCCCCTCCTGCCGTAATCTGCGAGATCCTGAATAAGACGAAGGAAGCGATCCGCGAATATGGAATCAATAACTGAATCCAGGTCTTTCAGTTTCAGGGGCAAATCAGGAAGGGGCACTTCTTCCCCTGTGCGGAAAAGAGAATCGGCGGAAAGATGTTTGTTTTTTCTGAGGCACCGCGCGACAAAATCACGCAGGGTCGTATAATTACGATTATCTGTGCTTTCGTTTTCCATCTCAATCTCCCAACCGCTCGTTCTCTGTATGTGAGAGCTGGCATGCCGTAAAATCAAATATTAGTAAAATACTTTCCTTCCGCGTTACATGGCATGTTTAAAAAAATTTCGCAAGAGCCAAAAGGGGCTTATTTTCAAAAAAATTCAATTTCCCGGGTTGCGTAGCTTTTCTATTATGCCCATTCCGGTAAAAAACAAGCCCTTTTGGGCCCGCAGGATGCACGAATGCATCTCGGGGGATCCGAACAGGCAAAAAATAACAACAATACGGATTTTACTGTCAGGATCCCGGCTGCCGGAGCCGTCGTGCGGAGCGGCACCGGCACGCTGCGCCTTCAGGGACGCGTACCGCCTGTCACGCATCAGAAAAAAAAGCAATGTGTGGCATTTTCTGGCCGCAGCGTTCTCCGGATTTGGGAATGATTTTTTTGAGGAGTTTACGGATGGAAAATCTAAGATGCCCGGATAACAGAGTGGATTTGCGTAAATTGAAAAAGAATTTCAAAGATATTCGAAAATGTATCTGTTAACAAAGATAGAGTAAATAATGAATTGATGCTCCTTTTCCTCTGAGTCTGATTTGAAAAGGCATGAAGTGTTTTTCTGATATGTTTGTTAAAAAGGCTGAGTGGATCCGTCTGCTGCCAGTGCGTCCGCAGTTTTGTCCCGGGAAGGACCGGAGAAAAGCAGTCCGGAAAACGGAATAGTCTTCAGTCCCCACGGCTGGTTCCCGGCGGGAGGTGTTCCTCCCGCCGGAATTTATTATCAGGCGAAAGCCCTGTCTGCCCATTCCGGGTCTTTCAGGAGTGCCCTGCCCACGCCGATGAGGTCGGCTTTGCCTTCCCCAATGAGGCGGTCCGCGTCAGCGATGTCCTTTACGCCGCCCGTGAGCAGAACAGGGACGGAGACTTTCTTTCTGACGGCTTCGGAGAGGTCGCCGAAATAGCCGGGAAAGTTCATGCCCCTGCGCATATACCGGCACATGCCGCCTGTGAGGCTCAGGTAGTCGAGTCCGTCCTTTTCAAGGACCCGGCATGCGTTCACGGCGTCTTCAATTGTGGCTCCTCCTTCCATGTAATCGCAGCCTCCGAGGCGGAGTCCGACCATATAGGAAGGTCCGGTTTTTTCCCTGACCGCGCGGATAACCTCGCGGATAATCCGGATCCTGTTCATGAGCTCCCCTCCGTATTCGTCCGTTCTTTTGTTGGTGAGCGGCGAATAGAACTGATCCAGCAGGTAGCCGTGCGCCGCGTGGATCTCCACGCCGTCATAGCCTGCTTTTTCTGCGCGTCCCGCAGCAGCCGCGAAAAGACCCGGCAGGGCGTGAATTTCGTCGGCCGTCATCGCGCGGACCCCCTCCGCGTCCTCCTGCGAACCCGCCGGCCTGATGGCGCTCGGGCCAGCGGGATCCATGCCCGTCACTTCCCTCAGCGCCGCTGTTCCGGCGTGATTCAGCTGGGCCACGGCGAGAGAGCCGCTCTGATGCAGGCAGGCAGTGAGCTTTTTCAGACCGTCAGTCATGGTGTCAGAGGCGATGGAAATCTGCCTTTCCCTGGCTTTGCCCTGCTGGGTAATGAAAAAATGTTCCGTTGTGATGATGCCGATGTGTCCGCCTCTGGCTCTGGCAGCATAGTAGTCCAGGTTTTCCTGGCTGACTTCCCCGTTCTCCCCGGCCATGTAGGTCGCCATGGGAGGCATGACTATCCGGTTTTTCGCCGTCACTCCGGCTATCCGAATGGGCTGGCTGACGTATTTCATGATTACCTCCAGTTGACAGTCTTTTTTTCGCCGGGACGGCCTGCACGCCCCGGAGCGGCATCTCCCTGCCGCTCCGCCATAAACGAAAAGGCGGACGCCCAAAGGACGTCCGTCTCGCAATACAGAACCGTTACGCGGCTCTGTTTCGTTCAGGAGTTTTAAAATTCACTCAGCGTCTTTTTGACCGGCGGTGACTGCGGGAAGCTTTGGATGAGCGGGTACGGCTGGCGCTGTGTTTGACCGACCTTCCGTGACCGCGCCGCACGCTCTGACGGCTGGGGCGGTCCATGTCCTCAAGCTCGGCGACTTCGGTCATGGCCCGGTTGCTGCCTGTCATAATGATGCGTCTCGCGCCGATGAAATTATTGCGGAAAAATGCGGAATCGCAGGACTCAACGCGGACGCGGGAATTGGTGCGGGGTGCATGGATAAAGCGGCCGTCACCGATATAGATGCCCGTGTGATATCCTCCGCCGCTGCGCCGGAAGGCGACGATGTCGCCTGCGCGCATTTTGCTGACATCCATGATGCGGTATCCCATGAGGGACTGTTCCCGCGCCGTACGGGGAAGGTTGATTCCCACAGATTTGTACGTCCATCGTACGAGGCCGGAACAGTCAAATCCGGCAAGGGATTCGCCGCCGAAAACGTAGGGAGTGCCCACAGCCCTGTGGGCGCGCCGCACCAGGCTGTGCTGATTCTTTTCAGCGTGATTCTGTGCGGAGATATGATGCTTGGAGGAATACTCGTCGTTCTTCGCCTTGTGCGTGAAGCCGCACGAGAGAAAACAGACGAGCAGAAGCGTGAGCATTTTAAAGGGTATTCGCATATACTTCCCTTTGTTTTTGCCCGGCCCCGGGGGAATGAGGAGAGAAAAAATGAAGAGACCGGCTGGTTGACGGGAAGAGTTCCGCGCGGACAGAACCCATGCATCAGTGCGATGCAGCCGGAGTGCGGCCGGACGCTTGGCGCCCTGGCTCGGTTCCGGAACCCGTAAGGGAGCTGCGGAATGAACAAACACAACAGTGCCTGCCACACCGTAGGTGACTGAGTATAGGCGGACTATTTAAAAACGGTCAAGACTTTCTCTGAACGGTTGAAAAATCTTTACCCTTTTTACAAAAACGGAACAAATTTTTTAGAACGGTTAAAATTTTTGTTCGCACAAAACCGCTCTTCCTGACGCAAAAGCATCATTTTCCTTCCTGAATTCCTGAACCTGGAACCGAAAGACGGCGTTTTCTCTGTCTGTTTCTGCCTGCGGCGGATATGTTTTTCCCGGTTCCGGTATAGTCCCGCCAGGTCCTGTGGGCAGCTTTCCCCGGCAACGCGCAGCATCCTGAGCAGATCGTTTTCATAGGAAAGGGATAACTTCGCTGCCGGCACTTTGGAAACAAAAAAGGGAAGCCCGGTGAGAAACGGGCTCCCCTGTGAAAGTACGCTGAATCTCTGGAGATAAATACCTTAGATATGGTAACGCCAGATGTACCATCCTGCGGCGGCGGCGAGGCCGAGCAGGGTCAGAATGAGGATGACGGATGAGGCGCGCATGCAGCGTATGGAGAGACCGAGTTCGGAAAGGAAATTGCCGAAGGTGCGGTTTTTGCCGAAGCGCAGCACCGGGGCGTATTCCGGATTCACGGGAATGGGATCCCTGAGTGCTGTGTGCAGGATTTTCGTAGCCAGGGGCACTGTCGTGTCAAACTGGCCAAAACTGATATGGCCCGCGTCATCGGAAAGGGATATGTCAGTGGTACGCACGCCGAGGGCTCCGGAAAGGCCGTCGAACTTCAGCCAGGCCCGGATGCCGTCCGGGTCGATTTTCATTTTCGTTATCCGGCAGCCGTACTCCTCAAGCCGCAGGTTGCAGGCTGGAATGAGGGACTTCCGTGCGGTGATTTCCCTGAGGGTGGCAAACATCACTTCCTCCCTTTCTGTGTATTGATGAGGCCGAGCCAGCGGGCGCTGCGCAGCACTGCGGCCGTTTTCCCATCGGCGACGGAGACAGGTCCGTTCTCCACGGCAAGGAGTTCGAGCCCTCTGGCGACGGCGGGAACTGTGCTGGCAAAGTCGCTGAAGGAGAGCGTTCTCCCATCAGGGCTCATTATGACGGTGCCGACAGAAACGGGCACGATCTCACGGATACCCGAGATCTTCATCCCGAGCGCCAGCGTGCCATCCCTGAATTCGATACTCCTCACCTTGCCGTAATGCCGGAAGGTCTGATTCAGCAGCTCCTCAAGGGCGGGAAGGGCGGCTTTGTTGGTGAGGCCGTTGGCGGCCATGGAACCGAGCGCGTGGCTCATGTCCGCGAGATCAGCGGCGCCATGGCTGATGCCCCTGGCCAGCCGTCCTATGGCCTGGACGCCCCTGTTGCCGGACTGATAGGGATCAGCCGGTTTCCTGCGGAGTTTCTCCTGAAGAGACCCCATCCGGCCGAGCACGCCTCTCACATTCTCCCGTACGGTCTCGCCGGAAGGAATGCGTTCAGCGGCCTCCCTGATGTCCTCTTCAGCCCTGTCCGCGGCGTTCCTGATCCTGTTCCCCGCCGCTGCGGCAGATTTTCTGATCTCTTCCGCCGGATGGATTTTTTCTCTGAGAGAACGGAACCTGCCTCTGAGGAAACCGGCTCCTTCTCTGGCTTTTTCGGCGAAATTGATGTCCGCCGCGTCTCCGGCCTTTTTCTTCAGCCCCTCCGCGGCGGAAGAGAGTTTTTCTCTCGCGTCCCGGACGGCTCCCTTCATGGCACCGGCGACGGCCTCCCTGTCGGGAAGCCTGTCAGCCACGGCTCCCAGTTCTTCCTTCACGATGCTGCCGGCTTTCCCGGCTGTATATCCCACAACCTCGCGTACAGGTTTCAGATGCTTCGCCCTGCCGCTGACGCGGTTCTTCAGACGGCCGAAAAAGCCTGGCGCGGCTTCCTTTCCTGAGTCGGAGGATTCAGGCTTCTCCTCCGGCGCGGTTTCTGCTGCCTGGTTACCGCCTGCGGTTTCTTCTTCCGGCTGAGCGGATTCGGAACGCGCTGTTTCAGCCACGGTTTCTGCCGCGTCCTGCGTTGAAACGGTTTTTTCCTCCGGCTGAGCGGATTCGGCCGGTGCTGCTTCAGCCACGGTTTCTGCCGCGTCCTGCGTCGGGGCGGCTTCTTCTTCCGGCTGAGCGGATTCGGCCGGTGCTGCTTCAGCCACGGTTTCTGCCGCGTCCTGCGTCGGGGCGGCTTCTTCTTCCGGCTGAGCGGATTCGGAAGATACTGCCTCAGCCACGGTTTCTGCCGCGTCCTGTGTTGAAACGGCTTCTTCCTCCGGCTGAGCGGATTCGGAACGCGCTGTTTCAGCCACGGTTTCAGCCGCGTTCTGTGTTGAAACGGCTTCTTCCTCCGGCTGAGCGGATTCGGAAGGCACTGCCTCGGCCACGGTTTCGGCCGAGTTCTGCGTTGAGGCGGCTTTTTCCTCCGGCTGAGCGGATTCGGAAAGCACAGTCTCAGCAGCGGTTTCCGCCGTGCCCTGCGTTGAAACGGCTTCTTCCTCAGGCTGTACGGATTCGGCCGGTGTCACCTCAGACACAGGCTCTGCTATGGGCTCCGGCGCGGTTTGATCCTGCGCCTTGCCGGAGGAAACGTTGTTCGAGGGCTGCTCTGTTATGAGAAGCGAATCCGCCTCGATGACATCGCTTCCCGGAGTCTGCCCGGGGGCAGCTGTCCCGTCCTTTGCCGGGGACGACGTAACCTCAGATTTCCCGAGAAGCCAGATGTCCTCGGCGCTGGGACCGGAACTCTGTTCGTCCTGCTTTTTATTTTGAAATTTTTTCAGCAGCGGAATGCGGCCTTCCACATTGCGCAGGCCCTCTCTGGCCTTGTCAGCGACGGTTCTGCAGGCTGCCGCCACCTTCCTGTTTTCGCGGATTCTTTCAGCTGCCGCGGAGACAGATGAGGCGCCCTCCTTAAGGAGCTGGCCTGCCTTCTGTGCCGCCGCGCTGACGTCTTCACCGTGGGGAATCTTCTTCGTGACGGCCTGCCAGCCGTACTTCAGCGGATTGGCCACCCATTTCAGACGGCCGAGCTCGGCTTCCTGCTGTTCAGCCGTGGGCTGTCCCCCTTCAGGGGCGGCTCCTTTCTCCACGTTCCTCCCCGTCTCCGCGGACTGCGTGGTCCTGTCAGCAGAAGTGCCGGGCGTTCCGGGAACGTCCTTTTCCTCAGGCCGGCTTTTCTTCCTTTTTATATAGAGGATATCCCTGAGTTCATCGACGCGCTCTCTGAGAGAAGGACCGCTCTGCTCCTCCCCGTTCTTCGCGCCAGCAGAGCGGATTTTGCCGGATACAGCCCTGAATCCCTCCCTGGCTTTCTCGCCTGCCCGGCTGAAAGCTTCAGAAAAGTCTTCCCTGCGGGGCAGGTTGGCCGCGAGGATTCCAGCCTGTTTCTTCAGAAACGACCCGGCCCGGTCCATTTTTTCTTCAACTTTTTCTTTGGGCGGCATTTTGTCGGAGAGGGCGTCCCAGCCGCTCTTCAGCGGATTGGCTACCCATTTCATACGGCCTGTGATTTCCCCGTCCTTCTGCTCAGTGCCGGCTTCGGGCTGAGTGGCCGTTTTTTCTTCCGGTGCTGCGCCGGGAGCAGCGCTCTGGGCTGATGCAGGGCTCTCAGGCTCTCCGGGTTTTCTGCCTGTGAAGGGGAAATGCGGCATATGGAAACGCCCGGACGTGCTTTTCGTTCCCGCCGTTCCCTGTTCCGCGTCTGCGTCAGCCGCTCCCGCGTTTTCCTTATGTATTCCTTTCACGTGCAGGGAAGTAAGCTTCTCCCTGAGGGGTGCGGCTTTCCCGCGCACGTCTCCGGCAGCCTCACGCAGCTTTTTCGATGCCGAAGAGAGTTTTTCGCGAAATGAAATTCCCAAGACTGTACTCCTTGGTATTGGCACTCGCGGCGGACGCCGGAAACAGATTCCCGGCGTCCGCCGCGTAACAGAAATGTATGTTTTTTTCCCGGCATTGCCACGTCTTTTGGTGGGAAAAGGAAAAATTTTCCGAAAAATTTTCCTCCTTCTCCGAACATCGCGATGCACGTTGTGCTGACGGTATTGCGACTGTGCATCCTAATGGCTTTATGGCCGGAAGCGGTGCCGCAGTTCATGAGCGGGTGAGGCGGGGCACAGAATCAGGAACTTTAGATGGCAGGCGTCCGTCCGTTCTGTTATCTCTACTGATGCATGTATCTTCTTCCGTGGCTGCGCCTTCATCCAGAAGCCTCAGGTTCATGATGTCCTTTTCCTTTCCGTTCTCTGGAAAGGGCAGCAGAGCGTGGCTGCCCCGGAGAAGAATGCCATCGTTTCCTCTGCCCGTGATTGTAAAGACGCTCATGAAATCCGGACTGTGGCCAGCGGGAGGCACGGGCGAAAGAGACTCACGCCCGGAAAGCGCCTTCTGGGAAGTCCCAGTGTGCGTGTGGGGAAGAAACGCTGAACCATTCGTACCCGCGCGGCCCGGCCTTTGCGTCCAAGAGGCATCCGGGCGGGGATGCGGAACCATTCGTACCCGCGCGGCCCGGCCGGGAGGAGCCGCGTGCTTCATTTCAGCAGAATGTGTCTCTCCCAGGGGGAGGGCTCCGGAATCAAAATATTATCATCCTGGCATTTTCCGCTTTTTTCATCCGTCAAAATGAAATACAAGGGGCAAATCCCGCCGGAGGAACATGTGGGAAAAAATGACGCCTGCTTGACATTGATCACATGCCCGCGCCAGCCATGCAGGTATAACTTCTCTCACAGAAAAAGCATTTCAGGGGTGGGATCCCTTAATCTCTTTCCTAAGGAGTATGATTATGTTCTGCAATCAGTGTGAACAGACCGCCAAAGGAACCGGCTGCACCATCAGAGGTGTCTGCGGCAAGCTCGATATTGTGGCCGGCGCCCAGGACGCCCTTGTTCAGAGCCTGCGCCTTCTTGCGGCCGAGATTCTCAAATCCGGGAAGGCTGACCAGAAGGCGGACGATCTGCTCCTGGCCGGACTTTTCTCAACGCTGACCAACGTCAACTTCGATGCCGTTTCCCTGAAGAAGCTCATCGGTCAGGTCCTGGATGAGAGGAATGCGCTGAAGGGTGTGAACTCCGATACGGCCGCCGAGACAGAGAAGCTGCTCGCCACCGCCCCGTCTCCCGACAAGTTTGCTGAAGACGCCGACGTGCGCTCCGCCATGCAGATTATCCTCTTCGGCCTCAAGGGCGTTTCCGCGTACGCCTATCATGCCGCCCGTCTCGGGAAGCGTGACCATGACATGGTGCTCGATATGTGCCGTCTGCTCACCGCTGCCGCGGATGATGGCACGAGCCGCGGCCTCAACGACTGGCTGGGGCTCGCTCTCGACTGCGGCAAGGCCAACGTGCGCGCTATGCAGCTTCTTGACGCCGGCAACACGGAGACCTTCGGCGATCCTGAACCGACCACCGTTTCCACCGGCCACCGCAAGGGCCACTGCATTCTCGTTTCCGGCCATGACCTCCCGGATCTCTATGAGATTCTGAAGCAGACCGAAGGGAAGGGCATCAACGTGTACACTCACGGCGAGATGCTCCCCGCCCACGCTTATCCGAAGCTGAAGGCTTTCCCTCATTTCGCGGGCAACTTTGGCACGGCCTGGCAGAATCAGCAGAAGGAACTGCCTGACTTCCCCGGCGCCGTGGTTTTCACCACGAACTGCATCCAGGATCCGAAGACGTATTCCGATAAGATTTTCACCACTGACATCGTGGAATGGCCTGGCTGCCGCCACATCGAGAACAATGATTTCTCCCCGCTCATCGAAAAGGCCCTTGAGCTTCCCGGCTTCGCCGAAGACGAGGAAGGAAAGGAAATCACCGTCGGTTTCGGCCGTAAGACCCTCCTCGACGCTGTGCCCGCCATTCTTGATGCCGTGAAGTCCGGCGCTGTCCGTCATGTGTTCCTCGTGGGCGGCTGCGATGGCATCCGCCCCGCCCGTAAGTACTACACTGAATTCGTACAGCAGACCCCGAAGGACACTCTGGTTCTTACCCTGGCCTGCGGCAAATACCGCTTCAACACCCTCGATCTCGGCAAGATCGGACCGTTCCCGAGGCTTCTCGACTGCGGACAGTGCAACGACGCCTATTCCGCCGTCGCCCTGGCTCTCAAGCTTTCCGAGACGCTCAAGTGCACGGTCAATGACCTCCCCCTGAGCCTTGTCCTTTCCTGGTACGAGCAGAAAGCCGTGGCCATCCTCCTGGCCCTGCTGTACCTCGGTGTGAAGAATATCCGCCTTGGCCCGACGCTGCCGGCTTTTGTCAGCCCCAACATCCTCAAGGCACTCGTGGATACCTTCGGCATCAGCCCCGTCACGACTCCTGAGGCGGACATCAAAGCCTGCCTCGAGCCCCATGCCTAAGAGGTAACTCTGTAATAACGCCCCCGGTTCGTTTCGCGGACCGGGGGACTTCGTCTATACAGGAACCGGAACCAATCATCTGACAAAGAGAGGAGGAAATATGCGGATTCTCAGCTGTCCTGAAGAAACTCTGCGGCTCCAGTGCAAACGCTGTCCTATTTTCAAGAAGCTCAGCGATGAGGAATTCGCCACGTTCCTTCCCGGCGTGACCCTTGTGGAATACGCGAAGCAGGATCTCATTATGGATGAGGACGCGGACGCGGACTGCTGTTTCATGGTTATCAGCGGGCATGCCAGGCTTTTTCACAACATGCCTGACGGCCACGAGCGCCTTGTGCATATCGTGGGCGCGCCTGATACTTTCGGCATCGCCACCATGTTCCGTCAGAGGACATATTCCTGTTCGGCGAGCGCCCAGGGGACCTGCCGCATTCTCCGCATTCCCCGCGAGAACCTCGTCGCTCTCACACAGAAGAGCCACGCCTTCGCTCTGGAGGTCATCGTGATCCTTGGCATGCGTATCCGCATGCTGGAAAAGAAGCTGGGTACCCAGGGCGTCCGCATTGAGACCAGGCTCGCCTCGTTCATCTGGCACAGGGCTACATTTCATGGCATCAAGGACACCATCGAGCTCGATATGTCCCGCGAGGATCTGGCGGGCATGTTCGGGACGGCACGGGAGACCCTCTCGCGGAATCTCTCGCACCTTGTTTCCATGGGGTATATAGCCGTGGACAACCGTAAGATAACCATACTGGACCGTAAGGGCCTCGAGACGCTTATTGGGGTGGATGGGGCCAAGTAGGGCGGCTGCGGCTTTTTCCGGCCAGAGAATTGTGACAGATTTTCGAATTTCTGTTGACAGCAGCGCGATGAAAGGCTAGAAGCCTTGAACACGCCTGAAAGCAGCCCTTCTCTGAAGGTTCCGGAAAGAAGATTTCCGGGAAAAAGAGAAAAAAGTTGTTGACAGGCATGAGGGATGAGCGTAAAAACTCCCCTCGCCGCTGTAAAACAGCGGGGCTCCAAAAAGCCTTCACAAAAAGTTTTTTGAAGATTCCCGAAAAAATTGTTGACAGAGCGGTGACAAAAGAGCATGTTTACGAACGCCGCAAAAAACGGC
>ERZ1034876.490-NODE-490-length-22200-cov-7.553940_pt1 | contig 22200 bp, 17 predicted proteins | sample MGYA00520698_ERZ1034876 | MGnify/ENA primary metagenome ERZ1034876 (study PRJEB33766, sample SAMN09781723) | gut metagenome | biome: gut microbiome | host: Homo sapiens | place: Madagascar | study: EMG produced TPA metagenomics assembly of the PRJNA485056 data set...
GCTTCACGAAGGCGAAAGCCGCCATCTCCGCCAAACCCGGTTTCCGTAAGGTCCTTCCCCGGGTTTTGCGGGGATGTCGTGTGGGCGGCGCAGCCGGGGTCTCCGCGCGCGACAGCCCCGCGGCGCCTGAGCGCTGCGAGCCCGTCCGGCTCGGAGGACGTGCGCGGGATTCCCAAGGGGGCGTGCCCCTTGGGCGGGGGCATGGGGCGCGCAGCCCCGTGCGCGATGCGGCATCCGGGGTTTTCGGCGGGTTTTCCCGGCGGAGGGCCGTGCGGCATCCCGAAGCCGGCGCAAGCGCGCCGGAAACCCGTGGCGGGAGGGGTGCAGGGGTCCGGGCTGCTCGGGAGCGCGAGGGCGAGCCCCTCGCAGCCGAGGCGCCGCCGCGGCTGGGAACGCGGAGGGGGAGGAGCCGCCGGCCGCGGCTCCTCCGGGGGTCGGCCGCTATGCGATGGACTCCGCGAGCGAGCCCAGCTTGTTGATGTGGTGCCTGAGCAGGGCCCTGCCGGCGTTGACGACGATCATATCGATGCCGTCGAAGCGGACCGGGACGTCGCCCTCGGTGGTGTAGCCCTCCAGCCAGGTGGCGGCCAGCAGCTCGAACTGCTCGCGGGTGAGGCTCCCCTCGCTGAAGCCGCCCTCTTCGCGGTTGGCTGCGGTGACGTCGATGAAGACGATGGCGTCCTCGTCCATGGCCACCAGGTCCAGGCGGCCCGCCACGCCCTCGCAGCTCCAGTTCCGGTCCAAGACCTCGTAGCCCTTGCGCTCCACGAATCGGATGGCTGCCTCGACCGCGCGCTCGTGCAAGTTCTTCATAAGTGACCTCCTGAGTCGTTCCCGGCCCGCCCCTTTGGCGTGCCTCGCGGCACGTGGGCCGCATGGACCTGCGGCCGTGCAAGGGGGAAAAGAAGAAGCCGACGCCAGGAGGCGCCGTTGTCCGAAGCCCGCAGGGCGGTTTGTTTTCCCCGGCGCCCCAGGGGCGCTGTGGAAAAGAAATCGGAGAACGTCGACGGCCCTTGCGCGGTATGAGCGGGGACGTGCGAGCATGCGTGTTCGAGAGCACGGTGGCGGGCCGACGGCAACGGCGCGGGGTCGCCGGGCTTGCGTGCGCGGTTTCGGGGCGTGTTCGCGGTGCGCGGGGGCGTGGGGCTTAGAATGTACGCGAGCGGAAGGAGCGCGAATGAGGGTCGGTTACTGCAGGCCGCCAGCTGGCCATGGTCCGAATAAGCAACGGGAGGCGCTGGAGGCGGCTGGCTGCGAGCTCGTGGTGGACAGCGGCATCGCATCGCTGTTGGGGTCGGTCGATGCCGGCGACGTTGTCGTGGTCGCGTCGCTCGGGGCTCTGGGCTCCACCTCCGCGTCCGCGGTGAGGGCAGCGCTTGAGATCGGGGCGAAGGCCGCCGAGCTGGTCGTCCTCGACCAGGGCATCGACACGTCAAAGGAGGAGCACGGGGCGTTCTTCCGGCATGCCGCCGCCATCATGGGCGTCGACGAGGACCGGAAAGGATCTCGGGCGAAGCCCGGGCACACAGGCGGCAAGTCGAAGGTCGACCCCAGCGCCCTGGCCAACGCCATCGACATGTATCAGAGCGGCGAGCACAAGCTGTCCGAGATCACCGCTGCCACCGGCATCAGCCGCAGCACGCTGTACCGCAACCTGCCGAAGGGCGGCGACGGCGATGGTTAGCTGCTCGGGGGCGTGAAGGCGAAGGCTCCCGCAAGCCTCCAACCGAATAACTGCAAGATCGTGAGCGCCCAGGGATGCCGGCGCTTCTGCGCCCTGCCAAACTACGAGCACTTCGCAAAGCGCATGGGCGACCAGCGCGGATGGCGGCTGCAGTACGCATATTCCGAGTACGTGGCCGCGTGCCGCGAAGCCGGCGAGAGGCCGTACGCGTACTCGAGCTTCTGCGCGGGCCTGCGCGGATGGCGGCGTGAGATGGGGGCCGCCGGGATTCCCGAGTGGTACCCGGGCGAGTACATGAGAACCTACTGGTCAAGGGGGTCGGCGCAGATCGCCGGCGAGCAGGCGGCGTTCCCGGTGTTCGTCGCAGCGATGGCCTACAGCGACGCCACGTTCCTATACAGGGCTGACGACATGGGGACCAAGAGCTGGATGGCCTGTTGCCAGCGGGCATTCAGGTCGCTCGGCGGCGTGCCGTACGTGACCGACTGCGCGCAGTGCAAGGTCTCGGTCACGGCACGCAGCACGATCGAGGCGTTCGCCCGGCATTATCGGACGGTGCTCTACGGCGCCAGGCCGAAGACTGCGAAGGGAGCGGAGGGCGCCGGGAAGCCGCTGGACGCGAGGACCGTCTCGTACGTCGCAAGGAAGGTGATCGAGGATGTCGCGGGCATGGATTTCGCGAGCTTCGAGGACCTCGATGCCTACGTCGAGGGGAAGCTGGTGGCGTACAACGCCATAGGGTCGGAGGGCGGGCCGGCCCGCTGGACGCTGTTCAAGGAGCGGGAGCTGCCGCAGATGCTGGAGCTTCCGTCGGAGGATGCCGATTTCGCCACGTGGTCGACGCGCGTCGTTCGGGACGACTACCACTTCGTGGTCGACGGCGTGCGCTATTCGGTGCCATGGCGCTGCTCGAACGAGGAAGTGCGCGTCAGCTGGACCGACGGCGAGGTGTGCTCGTACCTCAACGGGGAGCTGGTCGCTCGGCACGAGCGCATGACCGAGATGCGGGGGCGGTGCACGGTGACCGACCCCGCGCACAGGCCGCCCGGGCACCGTTGGTTCGCAAAAAGGATGGACGACAGGTTCCTGGCGCTCGCTAGGGAGGAGGGCCCCAATGTGGTGCGCGTCATGAAGCGCGTGCTCTCCGCCTGCAAGAAGGAAGGCAAGGGGTTCCGCGCCTGCAAGGAGTTGATCGACTTGAGGAAGACGCCGTCGGTTGCCGGGGCCACTTTGGACGAGGCATGCCGCGCGGTCTTGGACGGCGGCGGGGAAATTGGCGTTGCCGAGGTCATGGAGAAGCTGGCCGGTGATGCCGAATGAGCGCGCTGCCCTACAGGGAGATCATCGAGCTGCGCTCGGTGGGGCTCAGCTTCGAGAAGGTCGCCTTCCTCTGCGGCTGCAGCGCCACGAAGGCGTCCGCCATTTCGAGACGAGCCGCCGAGCTGGGCCTGGGCTGGCCCGTGCCGGTGGAGCTCAGCGACGACGAGCTGGCCAGGCTGGTTGACCCCCACGACGCGGCGCGCTGCAACCCCGTCGACCTGGAGGGTATCCAAGGCCGTGCTGGGCGCAGACTGGACGTGGACGACGTCGAGGAGGCATATGCGACGTACGTCGCCCTTTCCGTGGACAGGCCGCCCTATGTCTTTGCGACGTTTCGCGAGAGGTTCGTGCAGCTGGTCAAAGTCCGGGCGAGGGGCGCGAAGATGCTCGTCAATTGGCATCCCGGCGAGGAGGTGCAGGTGGATTGGGCCGGCAGGAAGCTCAGCCTGTACGGCGCCGGCGAGGAGGTGACGCCGGTGTCGCTGTTCGTGGCCACGCTGCCTTACAGCGACAAGACCTTCGTGCGCGCGAGCCTGGAGATGGGCATGCAGTCGTGGCTTGAGCACCACAAGGCGATGTTCGCGTACTTCGGCGGCGCGCCGCTCTTCGTCGCGCCGGACAACCTCGCAACGGGAGTGGTGTTCGACGAGAATCGCGAGCGCTCGATCCACCCGCGCTACCAGGAGCTGGCGGATTACTACGGCGCCATGGTCCTGCCCGCACGGGTCCGCACGCCCACCGACAAGGCGGCCGTGGAGAGCCATGTGCGCATCATGGCCAACAGCATCGCCGGCGTGCTGGAGCAGATGCGGTTCACGAGCCTCGGCCAGCTCAATCTGGCCATCGCCGAGCTGCTGAAGGTCTACAACGACCGGCCCGTCGTGGCATTCAAGGGGCGCAGCAGGAACGAGATTTTCGAGTCGGAGGAGCGCGAATGCCTGCAGCCGCTGCCGGAGACCGAGTTCGCGCCCGTCACCTGGAGAAAGGTCGGCGTCTCCTTCGACGGCGTGGTGAGGGTGCGCGGCAACTTCTACGGCGTGCCGCCGCGCTATGCCGAGCGCAAGGTCGCCGTGCGCATCGCCGAGGACGCTATCGAGATCTACACCGCCGACAGGCGGCAGTGCATCGCAAGGCATCCGCGCAGGGAGGACGGCGCCGAGACGTTCGAGGGGCTGCCGGGCGTGCACCCCGACCGGTTCAAGCCGCTCGACGTCTGGTGCGAGGAGCATCGCCGCACGCGGATCCTGGAGCAATGGGACTACGATGCCAACGGCGGCAAGGGCCCGCACGACTGCGTTTGCCGTTCTGGCAGGCCAGTCCATTGGAGATGCCCCGACTGCGGGTTCGAGTGGGTGGAGGCGCCCGCCAGGAGAACGGGTCGCTCCTTCGATGACTGCCTGGCCTGCGCGGACGTCGCGTTGGTTCCGGGCAAGAACGATCTTGCCACGGTGAGGCCGGACATCGCCGAGGAGTGGCATCCGACGAGGAACCCGCTGCCCGCGAGCGCGGTCTTCCCCGACTTCAAGCAGCAGGTGTGGTGGCTCGGCAGGTGCGGTCACGAGTGGCGGGCGCCGATTGCCAAGAGGGTCAACAGCCGCGACGGTGCCCTCTGCCCGTACTGCTCCGGCAGGAAGGCCCTCAAGGGATTCAACGACGTCGCGACGCTGTGCCCCGAGCTTGCCGCGCTCTGGCATCCCGTGAAGAACCGGAACCTGACGCCCGACGCGGTGAGCATCGCTAGCCACCGCGAGGTTTACCTGTGGGACGGCGTGATGACGCGCATCTGGAGGCAGAATCCCCGAAAGTGGCTGGAAGAGCACGGCCGGGCCGAACTGCTGGTCCCCTTTGATTCGCTGGTGGAGGAGGCCCGGGTGCTGGATGCCGCCGATGGGCGCGCGGGCTACGCCCTCGGGCACGGCAAGTCCAGCGTCAAGTGGACGCGCTTTCTGAGGGAGGCGGAGCTCAACGTCAGCTTCGAGGAATGGTGCTTGCGGTTTGGGCATGCGGATTTGCTGGCGCAATGGGACGAGGAGCGGAATGGGCCCCTCAAGCCGTCCGACGTCTCGCGCTGCGATTCCGCCCGAGTGTGGTGGCGCGGCGAGTGCGGCCACAGTTGGCAGCTGTCCGTGAGGACGAGGGCGTTCAACGACGCCGGATGCCCGTACTGCGGCAGGAGGCTGACGCTGGAGGGCTTCAATAGCGCCGAGTGCCTGGACGCGGGCATCTTGCACCTCTGGCATCCCACCAAGAACGGCGACCTGAGGCCTTCGCAGGTCTCCGACCGCACGGCCAAGAGGATCTGGCTGCAATGCCCGACGTGCGGGTACGAATGGCGCGAGAGCCTGCGGGGGACTCGCAAAGAGAGCCGTAAGTGCCCGTCGTGCCATGGGGGAAGGGGACACTATCTCGCCAAGGGCAGCAACGACCTCGGGTCAAAGAGGCCGGACGTTGCCAGGCAGCTCGACCCCGAGCTGAACGGCGGCCTGCGCGCCGAGGACCTCCACGCCCACGCAGGCGCCATGGTGTGGTGGCGCGGATCGTGCGGCCACGTCTGGCGCGAGAAGGTGAGCATGCGCTCCATGCGCGTCGACGACAGCTGCCCGTACTGCAAGAACCGCAAGCTGCTGCGCGGCTTCAACGACCTGGCTACTACGCATCCCGAGCTCGTGGCTGAATGGGATTTCGGGCGCAACGGCGACCTGGGGCCCGACGGCGTGAGGTTCAACGCGACTAAGCAGGTCTGGTGGAGGGGAGGCTGCGGTCATGAATGGCAGATGTCACCGCGCCAGCGGGCCGCCGAGGGGCTGGGCTGCCCGTACTGCTCGGGCCATCGCGTACTCGCCGGTTTCAACGACCTCGCGAGCCAGCATCCCGAGCTTCTGGCTGAGTGGGATTGGGAGCGCAACGGCGACCTGAGGCCCGACGGCATCGTCTCCGGCAGTGCGAGGAGGGTCTGGTGGAGATGCGGGCATGGGCATGCATGGCGGATATCCGCCTACAACAGGACCGGCGGTACTGACCGCGGTTGCCCCTACTGCGGCGACCGCAAGGTGCTGAAAGGCTACAACGACCTGCGGACGACGCATCCCAAGATCGCGAGGGAGTGGAACAAGGAGCGCAACGGCGGCCTGAAGCCGACCGACGTGATCGCCAACTCCAACAAGCGCGTCTGGTGGAAGTGCAAGGAGGGCCACGAGTGGTCCGGCCTCATAGCGAACCGAGCGCGCAAGGGCAAGGCGGACCCGGGCTGCCCGTACTGCTCGGGGCGCAAGGTGCTCGCCGGCTACAACGACCTGGCCACCACGCATCCCGGCATAGCGGCGATGTGGCACCCGCGCATGAACAGGCGCTTGAAGCCCGCCGGCGTGCAGGCCATAAGCCGCAAGTCCGTATGGTGGCGCGGCGAGTGCGGCCACGTCTACCAGATGGCCGTTGGCGACAGGGTGAGGGCCAGGCCGGGCTACTGCCCGTACTGCTCGGGGAGGAAGAGGCCCGAGAGGCCGATAAGGCTCGACTAGCCCTCGACCCCTCGGCGAGGAAGGAATGGGGGAGGCGGGTCGGTGCCTCCTGCCTATAGGCGTGATTTTGCGAATATTGGACCGGGCGGCCATGCGTGGCAGCTATGGGGGCTGCATCGTTTTCGATGGTTGCTTGGGTTGCGGGCGCATGGAGACGTTCGATTTAGGCGCAGGAGGGGCGATGTCGAGCACGCCGGTGCCTCTGCTGAATGCGGCGACAAGGAATACGCTGGCCGAGCAGTGGCGCTTCCGCTGCGCTTGCTGTCATCCGTGACGTGAAATCGCGGATGACAGCGCGGCATGGTACTTAAAGATCGGCGCATTCGTTTATGTAGTCGGCAAACCATTTGCGGGCCTCATTCTTGAGTACTCGGATATTCATTTCTTTCGAAACGTCGATCCCCTCCAATGCCGCGTTTACTACATCGTCGGGATGGGGGAGCGTATTGCGAGTGCGTTGGTACTTCGTCGCGACATTTCCAATATAGCGTCGCACGAATGCCTGTTTGTCCTCTGCGCTCAGAGGGGAAAACCTTGCCTTGAGGCCGAAGCGGGAGAGGAGCTCGGGTGGGAACTTCTCCCGCACCTCTTCTTTTGGAGCGTTGGACGTGAATACGATGGTATAGCCGTCGAGGTCGTGCATCGCGCCCTGCGAGTCGGTGAAATGCCCGCTCTCAAGCAGGTCGAGGAAGAAGTTCCAAACCGCGGGGTTGGCCTTCTCGAACTCGTCTATGAGGATGACTCCGGATTCGCTGGCCTCGATTTTCAGGGTGAGCTCGCCCTCTTCGCTGCCGATGTAGCCGCGCGGACTTCCGATGAGCGAGTTGAGGGAGTCGTTGCTGCTGTAGTTGCCGAAGTTAATCTTCGGGAGGGGCTGGCCAGGTGCGAGCAGGTCGCTGAGGATGCGGGCCGTCTCGGTCTTGCCGACGCCGGACGGGCCGAGCAGGAGCATGGACAGTATCGGCTGCTCGCCGATGGAGTTGAACAGCCTGAAGACTCCTACCTGCTTGCGAAGCTCCTTTTTGAACGGACCCTGGCCGATGAGGTTGCTGTCGAAGTCGTCAAGGAGCTTGTCGGTCTTCTCGCTGCTCAGGTCTACTAGGAGCTTTGCTCTGCGCTTGACCGGCATTGTTTTCTCGGCGGGCTCTCCTTCGATTTCGGATTTCTCGATTTCGCCGAACAACGTGCGCATGTCGTACTCACGACCCGCTGTCGCGTTCTCATCGGCCACGAACAGCGTGTCATCGGGAAGCTGGTGCATTAGCACCTCAGTGACGGATGCGGTGTCGTTGAGGCGGCTGCTGGGATCGAGGAGCGGCAGCAGCGGCGAGACGTCGAGCGCGAAGGGGCCTTCGCTGCACAGTGAGGCGAGCTTCTGCGTGCTGCACAGCTCCATTGCTGACGCGTAGGTGTAGCCGTCTGCTTCAAGCTTCGCCTTGAGATTGGGGAATTGGTCGCGTCTGTAAGTCGTTAGTTTGAGCATGGGCTACGCTTCCGGTTTTGCTTTTACGGCCTGGATAATCGAGAGCACGTCGATGTAGGTGGGCTTTCCATCGTCTTCACCTCGCGGGCCTTCGGATTCTCGGCCTGTGCCTTCAGCGCACTCGATGAAGCCGTCGTCTTCGCTCGGCTGCTGCTTGTCTTTGGTCTGGAAGTAATCGAATGAGCTGCGCAGGTCGTCCGTTTTTACCTTGCCCTTGCAGATTCCCACGACGCCAACCTTGCCTATGAGCAGGTCGTCGATTGAGTATCCGCTTTCGAAGAGGTTGCCGCTGTCGATGGGTATTTTCAGGAGAATGGGGTCGCTGCAGCCATGTCCGGCTTTGCCTCTCAGCTTGAACGATGCCCCCGCTTTAACTATCGATTGGAACATGTGCCCAATATCGAGCCCGCCTGACTCGGGAACTGTGAAGCCGTCGAACGTCCCCGTCATGATTGCGACGAGCGCGCGTACCTCGTCTTCGTTGAGGAGCTCCAGATTGACGTCGTCGATGTAAACGAGGTCGCCTTCGTTGGCCGAGTTCCCTTCAAAGATGTTGCAACGGGCGATGATGTCGGAGAGCATACGGCTTTTTGTGTGGATGTATTCCAGCGTATCGACCATTTTGGTCTGCTTCTCGTGGCCGATCTTTCCTTCGATGTTGCCCTGTAGCTCTGAAAGGAACGGGACTTTTGCGCCGGCTTTGGCGTTGATGTTGGCTTCGCTCGATGTCGATCCCGTTTGCTCTCCCGTGTGCCCTGTTTGAAGCCGGTTGTCAAGGAGCATGCGCATCTCGAAAACCTTGTCCTGATTCATGTAGTAGACGGTGAACAGTTCCGGCGTTTGTGCCTGCGGTTGCTTCTTCTTTGCCATATGCCTCCAATGCGCTGTGCCATTCCATTATCCATTCGAATTATAGCGGCGGTCGAGGCATGCGTCCTTAGCTGCGAGCTAAGCCGGTGTTGCTCGTTGATGCTTCAAGGCCTCGCGATTTGTTAAGATTTGCCGTTTCGCCAAATCGCTGGGTTTGTGTATGCGTCGACGTTGATGCGAAGAATCGTCCCATTGGGAATCTGTCCCAATGGGACGATTTTCTATCCGATTTAGAGGCAGCTTTTCGGAGCTGGTTCATCGCCAATGATGGTCGGAATGAGCTGCAAAAGTCTGGAGGTTCAAACTCCAGGAAACAGGTAGCTCATCTATCTAGTCGAAGCATTTCTGCAGGTAATCTTGTTTTTTCGTCTTGACAAAAGGGATGAGCGTCGTGGGCCCGCGCCCCGCGCTGCCGAACGAGGTGGCAACCTACAACGACTACCAGCGCCAAAGGTTGCTGGTGAAGCCGGGTATGACCTGCTACTGGCAAACCCGTCGCAACCGCGATTCCATAACCTTTGACGAGTGGGTCGATTTGGACCTGTAGAGCAGTATCGAATTATAAGAATGATGAATTACAGAAGATGAAGGCCAACAATCTCTTATTTTATAATCAGTATGGCAGCTTATCGTGCTTTGCAGCTAATTATGAAGAAGCAATTATTTCCCTTGAAACAGAATTAGGTCTGGATGCAATTTGATGGGCAATAACTCTGTGAAGTTCAATTTTCTTTTGAATGCAGCATATCAGCTGTTGAAGATCGCCCTCCCTCTTATTACTGTGCCATATCTTTCTCGCGTTATAGGGTCATCGGGAATTGGCGATTATGCGTTTACGTATACTGTTGCAGACTATTTTGTAATATTTGGTCTCCTTGGCCTGAATCAATATGGGAACAGGGAAATAGCGAAGGTACGTGACGATCGTCGACTCAGATCAAAGACTTTCTGCTCAATTTATACTATGCAGCTAATGTTTTCCACTTTGGTGGTGGTTATTTATGTCATTTGGGCGTTTGCGCAGAATGGGGAGCTCCGTTTGTATAGCCTAATTTGGCTTTGGTGGGTTGCTTCTGATTTGATAGATGTGAATTGGTTTTTCTTCGGAATGGAAGAATTCAAGATAACGGTTGTCCGAAATACGATTTTAAAGTTTCTTTCACTGGCGTGCATTTTGTTGTTTGTCAAAAATGAGCACCATGTTTGGATTTATTGCCTGATTACATCGTTAAATTTGTTTTTGTCTTGTGCGGTGCTCTGGCCTTTTTTGGTAAGGCGGGTTGACTTCGCTCGGCCGTCGATATCAGAAATCGCAGTGCATATTAAACCAAATATCATGTTGTTCGTTCCTGTTATGGCAATTTCTGTATATACCCAAATGGATAAAATATTGCTAGGAATTCTTGCCAATTCAAATCAGGTTGGGCTGTACGATTACTCAGAGAAATTGTCAAAGATACCTCTTGCCTTAATCTCGGCTTTAAGTACTGTGATGCTTCCGAGAATGTCAAACGTACTCGCTAAAGGGGAAACCAGCAAGGCCGAAAGGTATCTTAACTTATCTTTTTGTGTAGCCATTGTGATCGGGTGTTGTTTTGCCTTTGGGATTTCCGGTGTAGCAAACGAGTTTGTCCCGGTTTTTTTCGGCGATGGTTGGGAACAGTGTTCTACGCTGATGCCTGCTCTATCCGTGATCATTCCCTTGATTGCAGTTTCTAACGTATTGGGTGTTCAGTGTCTTATCCCTCGCGGGAGAGATAAGACTTATGCGATCTCGGTCGTTGTTGGAGCAGTTGTTAATGTTCTGTTGAATATTGTTCTCATTCCTTCGTACCAGGCCTTTGGGGCAGTTGTAGCTACTGTAGCTGCCGAACTTGCTGTACTTCTTATCCAACTGGCTTGTTTAAGTCGTGAATTACCATTGAAGCAATGGCTTGCTCCGGTTGTATGCTCTGTGGCTTCCGGTTTGGCAATGTTCACCTGTCTGAGAATCATTGGGTATCTGATGGGTGTCTCCCTTTTGACTGTGGCGGTCGAGGTATTCTCTGGCGCTGTTGTTTATACGTTGTCGATTGCCGCGCTGCTCAAGATTACGAAGCATCCGCTGCTCGATTCGGTTAAGAGCATATTGAAGAGATAGGGGATAGTGAGATTGATTCGGACTAAAGACGATTTGAAAAGAGTCCTTCAAGAAGATAATCTTGCGAATCGGGGAAGATGCTCAAGAATTGATGCTTTAATGGCGTCGGAGTCTTATCAAATTAGAAAATATCAAAAATTGATGCGACTTGACGAGTATTATTCTTCTCAAATAGGGCTAATTCAAAGGGTTTTGTGTTTGATCACGAGAAGAAGAAAGAACAAACTTGGCACTCGCCTCGGGCTCTTTATGAAATCGAGTTCTTTCGATGGTGGTCTTGTTATTTGGCATTGCGGCGGGATAGTAGTGAATGGAAATGCAGTAATTGGTAAGAACTGTTCTTTTCATGGTGACAATTGCATAGGGAATAATGGCACAAGCAGTTACTGTCCGGTGATAGGTGACAATGTCGAGTTTGGGGTTGGAGCTAAGGCGATTGGCGATATCACAATTGCCGATAACGTGACAATTGGTGCAGGAGCCATTGTCGTTAAGTCTTGTCTTAATCCGGGGGCTGTGTTGGTTGGAGTTCCAGCCAGGGAGCTTTGATTGCTTCGCGGATAGGTTGGTTCTGACGCCAAATTCAACATTGACCTCACTTTTAGTAAGGTTTATTTATGTCGTAGGTTCGAAGGCCTTCTTATTATGGGCAGGACATTGTCAATACGACCCGGTTGCGGCATCTGAGAAGGTGGTGCATCGCATTATGCGCAAGAAGGGTCTTTCGGTCGCGTACGCTATGAGGAGGCCAGGTACAGCTCGTACAAAGGCGAGATATCCGATGCGCCCGAGAACCTGGTCAACCGCGACTTCCGGGCCGCGGCGCCCAACGAGCTGTGGCTCACCGACATCACGGAGTTCGGGCTTCCGGACGGCAAGGTGTACCTGTCCCCGATCCTCGACTGCTTCGACGGCGGCCTGCCTGCCTGGTCGATCGGCACGAGCCCGAACGCCGAACTCGCCAACAGCGGCCTCGAGGCCGCATGCGGCACTCTTCGCGAGGGCCAGCGCCCCGTGACCCATTCCGATCGCGGCTGCCATTACCGTTGGCCGGGCTGGATAGCGATCTGCGAAGAGAACCACCTGACCAGGTCGATGTCGAAGAAGGGATGCAGCCCGGACAACTCGGCGATGGATGGATTCTTCGGTAGGCTCAAGAACGAGTTCTTCCACCATCGGGATTGGTCGGGCGTGACGATGCCCGAGTTCTGCCGCATGCTCGACGCCTATCTGAGATACTGCAACGAGGAACGGCCGAAGGAGAAGCTGGGCTGGATGAGCCCGATGCAGTACCGCAGAAGCCTAGGGCTGGCCGCATAGCCGGTCCAAAGAAACGTCCGTACCCCTTACCGCCGGTATTCGAGGAGAAGGTAAAAATGGATTTAGATTTACTCTCGTCTTTGGAATCTATCGATTTGGTATCCATTGTCGATGACGGTGACCTCGGTCTTATCCTGGCATTTCTCTCCTTTGGTCTCGGCGCAGCTCAATGGTTTGCTGGCGAGAAGGATTGCGGCGACAAATTGTTTTCCGATATATATGCTTGGTTGTGCGCGCCTTCTTTTGCGTTGGGGATGCTTCTTTCTTTTTGCATAGTGAAATTTCTGGGCTTGAGTTTTGATGTGTGGGTATCTTCCCTGTTTTGGGACAACTTCGCTCAATATGCTGTGGCCTTGTTCTTGCTGTCGTTGATCGGCGCATATTGCTACACTGCTCGTGGATATAGGCTGCTCGTTGCTATGTACTGCTTTGCGATGGTGGCAATTGGACTTGTGTCGGGCTACATGGTCATGATCTTGGCAATCGATAGGTTCGATTCCGGGGCGGACGATGCTATGAAATGGGTGACTCTGTCATTAGCGGTGCCGTGCTTTCTCGTGGTCTGCTGGGTTGCGTCTAAGCTGTTCACTGCGCGTGTTAGGAAAGTCGTTGTGCACGTTGCGTTTTTCCATGGCCCTTTAAGGAGCTCATATTATTGGGGTTTCGTTTTTGCGCTGACCGTATGCTTGCTTGGGACGGGGGCACTTGGGGCAAATCAACTCGCAATCATGAATTCGCCGGCACTTCCACTGGCGAAGAAAAGCGCAACGTCGTCTGACGGCACGTGTGTCGCTCGATATTACAACTGTGCATTGTTGGCGGTTTGCGAGAAATACGAATACGTTGGCGGTAAGAAAGTAACATATAACAATCAATTCGGAAAAGATAGGGTGAGAGTGGGCTTTGCGGGAATGGATGAGAGCGGGAATCTCTCCTCGGAAGCTTCTAGCCAATACGAGAACGTGAAGCAGAGGCGCGCCCGCGCGGAGGAGCTTGGTGAGAACTGTGCTGTTTACTGCCTTGACAGCGGCGTTGTGAAATCGGCGACTTACTACCGCATGCGTGATGGCGAGAAGCAATGGGTCGAGCATTCCTATCTGGATAAAACTGGCAATGAGATTTGCCAGTATATGCATTATTTCGATGCTGACGAGAGGCTCATCAAGTTTGATGAGATGTATACTGTTTCCGGTGCTGACGGGGCGAACGTTATGACGAAGGCGTACCGGCAGAATGGTGAGTTGATATCGATTTGTCTCGTAGGTTTCGAGAACGGCTGGAGTCCGAAAACTATTGTTTTCTTTCATGCTGACGGCTCGTTTTGGGAGATGCAGGAAAAGCAAGGTAATTCATGGACGCACGTCGATGTCGAAAGCGCCGATGGCTTCAAGTTTAATTATCCGAGCGGGATGTCGAGCGATGCTTCGGATTTCATCAAAGATAAGACAGGATTGCCTTCCAGCTTGATTGACTCGTTTCGTTAGTTAGCTTCGTTAGATTCTGCTGGTGGTACCTGCTGTTGGCTGATCTACGATGGTGGATTAAACGCTCTGTTTCCTCGCTTCGTAGATTGTAGTTTTCTCTTGCCCTGCAACTCGAACATGAGCGTAAAAACAATCGCATAGAACGATAAACCTCTCGGAGTCGGAGTTTTCCCCGTTTCGATCGAGAAAGCTCTGAGAGATTTCTATTATTCCTTGTCGTCGCCAAAGGCCGAGGGGTCTATGTCGACGATCGGCTCGTCGGCCATTCTGGCGGCCCCCTTGGCCGCTTCCGGCGTCAGCCTTATGTTTGTGGGCACAGATTTCGACCACGGCATCAGCGAGTCGAGGTAGGCCGGGTCGTGAGCGCCAAAAATAGCGTGTCTTAACGCGTTCTCCTGTTTGGCCCATGATTGCTGCGAACGTTTTCCGACCCTGGAAGTTTGCGATGTCTGGCAACGGCGACGCCGCCAGGCGCGACATGGGTACCGTCAACAGTTTTGAGCGCTTTTAGGTAGCCGCCGGCACGGCTACTCCTTGAGAAGCGACGCATCCAGGTGTCGGCAGGATTCCCATTCGCTGTCAGCGACGTATTTCAGGCGGGCGGCAACCAGCATGAGGGCCGACTTTCCATCGGGAAAGGTGCCGACCACGCGGGTACGCCGCCTGATTTCCCTGTTGAGCCGCTCGATGGCGTTGTTCGTGCGGATGCGCCGCCAATGCCCGCGGGGCATCTCGCAGTACGTCAGCGTCTCGGAGAAGCCTTCGCGCACGACCTTGGCGGCCTCCTTCAGCCTCATCGACTCGAGCTCGGCTGCCACCGACTCGGCCTTGGCCGATGCCGCCTCGCGCGACTCCATAGCGTGGATGGCCTTGAGCATGGCCGCGACCTGCAAACGCTTCGATTTGGGGACCTTGGCCAGCGCGTTGCGGTAGAAGTGCACGGTGCAGCGCTGGTATCTGGCCCCGGGGAACACCTCGGCGATCGAGCCCACCATGCCGGCGGCCTTGTCGCCGGTGAACATGCGCACGCCGCGCAGTCCTCGCGACTTCAGCCACGACAGGAAGTCCTGCCAGCACTCCTTGGACTCCGTGAAGCCCTCGGCGCAGCCGACGACCTCGCGGTAGCCGTCCCCGTTCACGCCGATCGCCACCATCACCGCCACGTTCTCGTAGGAGCCTCCCCAGCTGCGCTCGAGGTAGATGCCGTCGATGTAGATATACGGGTATTCGCAGGTCAGAGGCCGGCATCTCCATTCGTCGACCGCCTTGAACGCCTTCTCGTTCAGGTTCGAGACCGTGCCGGCCGACACGCCGGCTCCCCAGAGGATCTCGCTGACGTCCTCGATGCGCCGCGTCGACGCGCCGGCCAGGTACATCTCGATGATGGCCTCCTCGACCGACGTCTCGCGCCTTTTGTAGCGCTCGATGACCGCCGTGGCGAAGCGCATGCCCTTGAGCTTCGACATCTTGAGCGTGACCTGGCCCGACGTCGTGGTGAAGCCGCGTTCGTAGTGGCCCGCGCGGTAAGCGGCGCGCTCGTCGGTGCGCTCGTAGGGCCCGGCGCCGACGAGCCGGTCGGCCTCCTCGTCGAGCGTGGCGATCGGCTTGGACATGGCCTGCCTCCTAGCATGATTGAATTCGACGCTCAAATCATACCGACGGCACGCGCCGTGTCTTTTTCTTTTCTGGACGCGTTCAGCTTTTAGGGTGCGCAAAGTGTTTTATGTTACCGTAGAGGAGCGATTCTCTTTCAAGCCGGTCGGTGCGTTTCTGGAGGTGCAGGGCAGATGTGCAAACAAAATCACGGACCCAAGACGTACAAAGACATGCTTAAGGAGCTTCATCCTGAGCGTTATTCTGACTCTGCTCTCAGACGAGATGCCAAGCTTTTGCCAGAGTTTCTTGATTTCTTCCTCGACGCGCTAACCTCCAAAAATAAAGAGCATGAGTTTGAGGGCTTTTGCCGGCAGATGGTTCGGCTTAGGATTTGCCCTAACCTCATCGTTCAAACTGGTCCAACGGGCGGCGGCGACAGCAAGGTCGACACCGAGACTTTTCCGGTTGATTCGGGTTTGGCCGAAGCTTGCCTTCCGGCTGAAAGCGTAACTGCTGCCGGGGAAAGATGGGCTTTCGCTATCAGTGCAAAGCGTGAATGGCGGCAGAAAGTGCGTAGCGATGTCTTGAAGATTAAAGAGGTTGAAGATTCCCTACATCGTGGGTACACAAGGGTCTTCTTTGTCTCCAATCAGCTTATATCGGACAAGAAACGGGCCGAAACCGAGGACAAGCTTCGTTCTGAAAGCGGTTTTGACGTAAGGATTCTAGATAGAAATTGGCTTGTCGAAACCGCTCTGGCTTCTCCTGAATCACGGTTGGCGACGGTTCGCGAGCTGGGTATGTCGGAGTCCCTTTTAGATGACCGCAAAACAGGGGCTTGCGATTCAGCAAGAGAGACGGAACTTGCTGAAGTCGAGTCGCGTATCCAGATGATATCGTCCGATAAGTGGCGAGAGAGAATACGGCTTGCCGATAGAGCGGCTGAATTGATTTGCGAACTTGAGCGGCCGGATTATGAGATAGCCAATGCGCTGAACAGGCATTTGAACTTAGCGCAAAGCCACGGCGACCCAGTTCAAAAATCAGAGGCTTTGTATCTTTTTGTGTACCGAACAGTTGCGAATTGCGAAGAGCCCGATGACGCCTCTGTCTGCCGTGGGTATGCAGAATTTGAAGAGTCGGTGCTTTCGGATCGGTCGAAGATAAACATAAGCCGGCTCATCACTCTCTGGATGGTTTTGGCGACGAGTCGTCGTGTTGGTTTATCCAAGTTCGACGAATCGACGCATGCCGGTGTAATTGATCGAATAATCGAGGAACTATCGCAGGATGACAATCGACGTTCGACTTATTTTGAGGTCGCATTGCGCTATCAGCCTATGCGCTTAGTCCGAGGCGCGGCTCCTTCTGACGTGCTGGCGGAATCTAAATCCTTGCTGGAGGGCGCAGCAGGCATCGCCGGTGTCGATTTCAGCGCGTTGACGGCCCTTTTCGATATCCTGGACGATTTTATTGAAGAACCGCTTTTCGATGAGGTCGCTGAACTGCTTTACCGGCGCATTAAGGAGGAGGAAGGGGCGAGGACGCTCGCGCCTTCGCTTCTCAAAAGAGGTCGGAAGCTGAGCGAATCGGGAAGGCATTACGACGCGATAACCCAGATGACCCGCGCTTTGACTTGCCTGCGTGGCGCTCAAGACAGGCTAGATTTCATAGCTACATGCCTTGAGCTTGCGCAAGAGTACTACGCCGTCGAGTTTATGTGGGCGTCGCGCTGTCTCTGTCGTACGGCTTTATCTCTTAGCTTCGACGCATATTATGGGGATGGGGTTTTGACGCCTGCGATGTTTGTCGCTTGCCGCATGCTGAAAAACTTCGAGCTCATGAGCGGCAATCTTCAAGGGGCTATTCAGCTGCTTGCTCTCGAGCGCTTTGTGCGCGAGTTCTTTCCAGAAGTTCCGTTTGATTCTGACGAAGATCTCAATTTCGATTACATGGTTGGGGTTGGGATTGTGGGATTGTCGGAGGAAGAGCTTCGCGCAGCAATAGGCCTGCCTGAATTTTTGGAGGATGTCGGGCTCTCCAACGCTTCGCTTATGGCGAAGCTTGCTTTTGGACATTACGACGAGGAAGCTGTCAAGGAGTTCGAAAGCCCGGAAGAGATAGATTGCTTCTGCCTTGAGAATTGCGAACGGTTGGCTGGGCTGTCGGGGTTCCCTAAGGTCTTTTCCCTGGGGCTCGTTGATGATCTCGTGCTCAGCACGCGCATTGTCGGTTGTCTCATCGAAGTGGAGACGCCCGCTTCTTGGCAATGCTACGAGGTCGGCTGCACTCTCCTCAGTTGCCTTGAGGGCTTTTTGGCAACGGCTCTAAAACACGAATTGCTTTCATTTAAGGAAAAGCTTTCCGTACGGATTGAAAAGGCAACGGAGAAGCAGGAACCGTTTGTTGTCGAATGCGATGGGGAACGAATATCTGTCACTGTTGGCGAAATCGATAATCTTGTGCATTCGGATCTCGTTAAGGAAGTCGGGGAAATGGCCTCCCGCATTCTCGCGCATGCTCTCTGCCTGATGTTTCCAGCGCCCGGAATGCTCGAGAAGATTCAGAGCATTACGGAATCCGATTATGCGCTTGAGAGGGCCTTCGTTCTGGGCGACAGCTTGTCTTTGAGCGGAGATTTCATAGACGGGCTCCCTTGGGGGTTTGGCCCTTCTACCGAAAGGGAGGGAGTTCTTCAGTATGTACGGAATGGCTCGCTTAAGGCTTGCGCAGATGACGAAATCGCGCAAACTCGCTCTGGGTTGAGGAGTGGTGTTAAACCGAAGGAGGTTGTGTTCGGCTGGCCGGAAGGCGAAGACGGCATGTCCTTTGTCCGTCAGGGTTCCATCAGGCACGAATCCGTTATAGACAATAGATTGTGGAATCAGGCGAGATGGCGTGGCTTCGGCTATATTGCGTGTCCCGGAAAGCCAGCGTGTCTCGCCGTGATTTTTTCAAACGACGTAGGTCTGCGGATTTTTGACGCCTGGATTCGCAACGGCCAAGCTGACATATCCAGGCTGCGAATCTCTATAATCAAGAATGTATCGCGCAATCAACCGCTAGCCTATCGCGGAGTTATAGGCTCGTCGATTTCAGGATTGCCTAGCGATGCGAAGGAAGGATCTGTTATCTCCACAGCGGTCCGATTTATGGACATTACGCCCTCGAGTCACGCGAATCTCGATGCCTTCGAAAAGTGCCACGCGGGGGCAAACGAGTGTCACGTGCTCCCTGCGATTGGGGAGGAAGGACAGCAGCCTCGTTTCTACTTCGATAAGGTTGTTACGGTCCCCGCCAACGCCATTCGGGTACTGCGTGCGGGGGAGATATCTCGAGAGGACCTGTTCGAGGTTAACGTTTTCCATCCGGGGGATTCGCCGTTGGTAGAAGAAGGAGAACCGGGCGAAATACTTTCGATTATCGAGGAGAAGACGCGAGCTGGCCGTATTCGTCAACCATGAAATCGGCATTGGGGATGCTGACGAAACACACCCCGGCCAGGTACATCTGATGATGACCTCCTCCATGCTGTTCCCGCGCCTCTTGCAGCGCTTGATGACCGCGGTGGCGAAGCGCATGCCCTTCAGCTTGGGCGTCCTGAGCGTGACCTGGCACGACGTAGTGGTGAAGCCACGTTCGTAGTGGCCGGCGCGCTCATCGGTGCGTTCATAGGGTCCGGCGCCGATGAGCCGGTCAGCCTCCTCGTCCGGCATTGCGTTCGTGGTCTCCTCGATGGTTCTCCTGATCAGCTCGTGCATTTTGCCTTTCACGGTCTGCTCGTCGAATGATACGATTGGGTTGGACACGGCCTGCCTTCTAGTATGATTGAATTCGACACTCAAATCATACCGACGGCACGCGCCATGCCTTTCTCTTTTTCTGGGCGTGTTCAGCTTTCAAAGTGCGCAAGGAATTGTGGGTTACCGGGCGCTGTATGTGGCTTGCTGTGGCGGTAAGTGGGGCGGTCGCGAGGGGTGTTACCCTCTGTAATTCCCCCAATCCAAGTTTGACATAAGTGGAAGGTAGTGGTCTTGGATAACTTAAACCTATCTTTCGGCACTGATACGCCGATCAAGGCGAGGGAGCAGGATCTTATCGGAAGGGCCCCTTTTGCCGAGAGGTTGGCTGAAATTCTGAAATCTGCAGCCGGTCCTGAGCCGCTTGTCATTGGTCTGTACGGGCCTTGGGGCTCAGGCAAGACCTCGGTTATAAACCTTGTTGAAAACACGCTTTCCCGAAAAGACGGCAACGACAAGGCGGGCGTCTCGGTCGTCCGCTTCGAGCCATGGAATTACCTCACGGCCGAGCAGCTGCTCGCTCAGTTCCTCAAGGAAGTCGGGGATGCGCTTGATAAAGATGCGCATGGGCGACGCAAGCTATGCGGCAAGCTGCGCGGCAAGCGCCCCGAGGTGCTCAATGCCTTCGCGGCATATTCTGAAGCTTTGTTGATGACCGCCGGCGCCGCTGCCAGTTTGGCGGGCGTGCCGCTTGCAGGTGTTGCTGTGCCCGCCTTCGGCAATCATTTGACGAGCAGGTTGAAGAAATCTGCAGACAAGGCGGAAAGCGTCTCCGCGAAGAAACAGAGACTTGAGGAGGAGCTCCTCAAGTTCGATGGGCGGGTCGTAGTGATCATCGACGACATTGATCGGCTGCCGAACGATCAGGTGCGCATGGTGTTTCAGCTCGTCGCCTCTCTGGCGAAGCTTCCCAAGATAAACTACCTTCTTTCGTTCGATGAGGAGGTGGTTACGCGGGCTTTGAGCGAAGTTCAGAAGTGCGATGGCGCCGAATACCTGGAGAAGGTTGTCCAGGTCCCTGTGCGCCTGCCGTCCGTTTCTTCGGGCGATCTGGAGCGGATGCTTCTAAAGGACATCAACGCGATTTTCGAGGCGTTCGCCTACAGGCGGGAGGACCTCGACGGCAAGAGGTGGAACGGCGTCTGCCTGACGTTTCTGAACAATCGGTTCTCCACCATAAGGGAGGTTCGGCGGTTTACAAACGCGTTGAAGGCGAAGTTGAGCATCCTGCCGCGATTCTGCTGCTTCGAGGACGTCGTTGCCTTGACGGTGCTGGAGCTCAAGGCGCCAAAACTCGTCGATTGGGTTCGCACGCACAAGGACTTCCTTTGCGGCACGATTGGATCGTCGTTGTACATGAATAGCAGGGATCCGAAAGACAACCTCGCCAATTTGGAGGAGCAGTTTTCTGGGATAGTCTCGAGCTGTGAGGTCGAGTGGGCGGTCGAGGCCGTCTGCGGGCTCTTCCCGCAGCTGGCAAATGAAACTGGCATGAGCCATTGCGTCTCTTACTCGAGGGAGAGATTGAACGCTATCTGGCGGGCCGATTCCTTCGATCGGTATTTCCACTCGAACATGCCGGACGGAATAGATGTCCACGAGGTGCAGGATGCGTTGGCCGTGTACGATTTGGACGCCCTGCTTGAAGCCTTGCATGGGCATGCCGAAGCGGGAAGTATGATTGATTTCGTTTCGGCGCTGAGGATATGCGTATCGACATTGAAGGAAGGGCGTGCCGAAGTCGTTGCCAAGGCGTGCCTTTTAGCCTTGGGACTGAGCAAGGAGAAGAGTTACGTCCCTTTGGCTTCGACGAGCGCCGACCTGGAGCTCATCAGGCTTGTCGAGTCGCTGTTCGAACGGTTGGGGCCTGCTAGGTCGGACGAGATTCTGCGAGTGTCGGTGGACGAGAGCAAGGGGAGGATTATCTACCCGCTTGCGCATTTCTTGATATGGCAGCTGAACAGCCTGAATGACGCGGAGGGCAGCGGCTGCAAGACGGTTTTGCCCGAAGACGGCATTTTCGAGCTTTCCGATGTCGTTTGCGCCAAGGTAGGCGAGGACGCCGCCGCGAGGAACCTGTTCCTAGACGATGAGTGTCATCATGCGTTGATCTTGCTCAAGAAACGTAAACCCAATGAATTCATGGCTTACGCAAAGAGAGTTGCCAATGCTGACGGGGCGGGGTGTGCATCTTTCCTCTCGTTCGGGCCGAGGCGCTGCACCTCGCTGGACAGCGGCGAAGTCACGGACTTCTCATTCGATAAGGCTGGTGTCGCAAAGGTGGTCGAACCCGCAAAGGTCGCCGGTCTTCTTGCTGAGGCACGCGAAAACGGCAGCTTCTTCGAGTTGCCGGAAGACTGCCAGTTGGCCGCGGCCGCTTTCTGCGTCGCAAGTGAAGACGATGACGTGGCCATGGTTTCTGCCGAAGATTCCGGCAAACTCCTCAAGCGTTGGAAGCGGGATAGCGGAAGGGCATGATGGCAGGCGGCAGAGTCGGGAAGCCCTTGTTGGCGCTTTCGGGCTGCCCCCTAGCTTTCCGCGCCCGGGTCGTAGCTGGGTGAAGCGGGCGATATGAGGAAACGGCCCGACATCTCTTACTTTATGACGGTGCGCTATAGCGAGCGCGGGGCTGCTAGGCAGGCCCAAGCATCGCTAAGAGGAGTTCTTGCTGGGCATGGGGGTCTTTTGCCGGGAGCCTGTACATGATGAGCGTTCTTCACAATTTGGTCGTGGTTGCCAAGAGCATGGCGAGTCGCTGGAGAGGATGAGCAAGTGAAAGAGCGAGGCGAGCAACTAAGCGTGGTTTTCTAGTTCCCAGACAACTCTATTGTGGCGGATTGCCCAACCCACGTGGCCCAAAAGGCCAGCAGCATGCGGAATCTTTCTTTATGTCGGGTAGCCGTGCCAGTCAGCGGCTTGGGTCATACTGTTGTATATGTCAACTCAATAGTGGGCCACGTTTCGCTTTAAAAGCGGGCCACTCCC
>ERZ1034876.508-NODE-508-length-21667-cov-15.994262_pt1 | contig 21667 bp, 17 predicted proteins | sample MGYA00520698_ERZ1034876 | MGnify/ENA primary metagenome ERZ1034876 (study PRJEB33766, sample SAMN09781723) | gut metagenome | biome: gut microbiome | host: Homo sapiens | place: Madagascar | study: EMG produced TPA metagenomics assembly of the PRJNA485056 data...
GCTGCTTGAACAATTTTTACTTCAAAATATTGTCTAACTTTTGGGGGTCACTTCATTTTCAGATGCTGGCTTTTATCAAATCATTTCCACAGCCAGAACAGCACGGCCAGCAGCACCGCCAGACCCACCAGGTAGGCACCGGCGATGAGCAGGGTGGCCTTCAGCGCGCCCATAACGGCCCAGAATTTCTCCTTGGCGGTCCATTCGTTGGGCTGCTCCCAGGGGCGGTCGTTGACCGGCTCCGGGGCAGCGGCAGGCTTGCGGCTATGGGGTAGCAGCGTCGGCGTGGGGCCGATGCCGCTCATATCGGCGATGGTACGGCCATCGTCCTCAAACGAATCGTGCTTTCTCATTTCTCGTACAGGTGGCAGACCACATAATGGCCGGGCTCGACCTCATGCTGTTTGGGAGCTTCGGTCTTGCAGCGCTCGGTGGCGTAGGGGCAGCGGGTGTGGAACTTACAACCCGCCGGCGGGTTGGCCGGGGACGGAATGGAACCCTGCAACACGATGCGCTCCCGCTTGACCGTCGGGTCCGGGATGGGAATGGCCGAGAACAGCGCCTTGGTGTAGGGGTGCAGCGGGTTGGCAAAGATGTCGTCGGTCTCGCCGTACTCCACCAGGTTGCCCAGGTACATAACGCCCACCATGTCAGAGATATGCTCGACAACGGACAGGTCGTGGGAGATGAACAGGTAGGTCAGGTTGCGCTTTTCCTGCAACGTTTTCAGTAGGTTGATGATCTGTGCCTGGATGGACACGTCCAGTGCGGAGACCGGTTCGTCGCAGACAACGAACTCCGGGTTCAGGGCCAGGGCGCGGGCGATGCAGATACGCTGGCGCTGGCCGCCGGAGAACTCATGCGGATAGCGGGTCTTGTGGTAGGGCTGCAGGCCGCAGTCGTCCATGACCTGGTCGATATAATCATTAAACTCATTCTTCGGTACCAGGTTATGCTCGCGCACAGCCTCGCCGATGATCTCGCCGACGGGCAGACGGGGGGACAGGCTGGAGAACGGGTCCTGGAAGATGATCTGCATCTTGGTGCGCAGTTCCCGTAACTCGGCGCTGTTCATATCGTAGACTTCTTTGCCGTTGAACAGCACCTGGCCGCCGGTCTTATCGCCGCTCAGGCGCAGGATGGTGCGGCCGGTGGTGGACTTGCCGCAGCCGGACTCGCCCACCAGGCCCATGGTGCAGCCGCGGCGCAGGTTAAAGGTAACGCCGTCCACTGCCTTGACATGGCCCACCGTCTGGGACAGCAGGCCGCCCTTGATGGGGAAATATTTTTTGAGGTGGTTGACCATCAGGATGTACTGAGGGTCATAGGTGACGGGGGTGTAATCCATTGCTTCGGGCATTTTCTTTGTCATACGTCACTCACCCGCCTTTCTGTTTTCTTCGTAGTAGCGGTAGCAGCTGACCTTATGGGTGGGGGACAGGCTGATCTCGCAGGGGTACTCGCCGCTGCAGCAGGGCAGCTGCATCTCGCAGCGGTCCTTGAAGTAGCAGTAGTCCGGCATATCGACCGGGTTGGGCACCTTGCCGGGGATGGAGTACAGACGGTCGACCTTTTTGCCGACGACCGGCTTGGAGGCCATCAGGCCGATGGTGTAAGGGTGGCTGGGATGGGCGAAGATCTCCTCGACGGTGCCCTTCTCGACCACGCGGCCCGCGTACATGACGACGACATAGTCCGCCATCTCGGCAATAACGCCCAGGTCATGGGTGATGAGCATGATGGAGGAGTTAATGCGGTCCTTCAGGTTGCGCAGCAGGTCCAAAATCTGGGCCTGGATGGTCACGTCCAGCGCGGTAGTCGGCTCGTCGGCAATGATGATCTTGGGGTTGCAGGCCAGGGCCATGGCGATCATGACGCGCTGGCGCATACCGCCGGACAACTCGTGAGGGTACATCTCGTAGACGCCATTGCTGTTGGCGATGCCAACGGTCTCCAGCATCTCGATGGTGCGCTTCTTGATGTCCTCCTTGGTCTTGCCTTCACCCTCGTGCAGGGCGATGACCTCGTCGATCTGGGCGCCGATGCGGAATACCGGGTTCAGGCTGGTCATAGGCTCCTGGAAGATCATCGAGATATAGTTGCCGCGCAGGCCCTGCATCTTATCGGCGGGGGTCTTGGCGATGTCGTAAGCCTTGCCGCCGCCCAGGTTCAGGCGGATCTCGCCATCCACGATCTGGCCCTGGGGGCGCTGCAGCAGCTGCATCAGGGACAGGCTGGTAACGGACTTACCGCAGCCGGACTCACCCACGACGCCGACCGTCTTGCCGACGGGCACCTCGAAGGAGACGCCGTCAACGCTTTTGACCACGCCGGTATCGGTGAAGAAGTAGGTGTGCAGGTTATCGAACTCGACCGCGTTTTTCTCATCGTGCATCTGGACCGTGTACTCGCTCTCCGGCACGTTGCGGCGCTTGCGTTTTTTCTCGTATTGATCGGTAATGCGGCGGTTTTCTTTGGAGATACGCCGCGACTCTTTGGCGGAAAGGTATCCGTCCTGTTTTTTAGCCATCGTGTGTTTCTCCTTCCAATCAGCGTTTCATCTTGGGGTCAAAGGCGTCGCGCAGACCGTCACCCACAAAGTTGAAGCCCAGAACGGTGAGCAGCAGGCAGACACCTGCGGGGATCCAGATAAACAGGTAGTTGGTCATAACGTAGGCATTGTTGACATCGTTGATGATGTTGCCCCAGGAGGCAAACGGGTATTTGACGCCCAGGCCCAGGAAGGACAGGGTGGCTTCGGTCAGGATGGTGGAGCCGAGACCCATGGTGCAGGTGACGATCAGCTGCGGGATGACGTTGGGGATCAGGTGGCGGAAGATACGGTGCCAGACATTGATGCCGCAGGCCTCGGTAGCCAGCATGAACTCCTGCTCACGCAGGGAAAGGATCTGGCCGCGGACCAGGCGGGCAATGCTGGGCCAGCCCAGGAAGCCCAAAATCAGCATCAGATACATCATACGGGTCCAGGAGTCCACGCGCATGGCGTCCATGGCGGCGCCGATGATGATAATGACGGGCATCGAGGGGATGCAGTAGAACACGTCGACCACACGCATGATGATGTTATCGACCCAGCCGCCGAAGTAGCCGGAGATGCCGCCCATCAGGATACCCAGGGAGGCTTCGATGACAACGACGATGAAGCCGATGATCAGCGAGACGCGGCCGCCGTACATCAGGCGGGTCAGCATGTCCATGCCGTTGGTGTCGGTGCCCAGCCAGTGCTCCTTGCTGGGGCTGGAGTAACGGTCGTAGACGTAGGTCTCGGTCATCTGCTTGACGCTCCACACCTTGGTGGAAGGATCATAGACGATGTCGTACTCGGCCTCGTTGCCGTCAGCATCGGTGTAGTTGAACTTCTCGGCATCATCATCGATGGCTTCCTGCAGGCGCTCCTTGAAGTCGCGGGTGATGACGATGCTGGAATCGGCGGCGGAGACGACGAAGCGGCTGACATAGCCCAGTGTCTCGCCGCCGGCGGTGATGTTGCCGTCCTCGTCCAGGGCGTAGTCCACGCCGTTGGCGGCGAACTCTTCCTCGCCATTGGCCATAGCGGTCAGGGCGGCAAGCTTGGTCTCGAAGTTAAACTTATCCGCGCCGTCAGCCTCGTTGACCAGGTCACGGCTGGCGTACCCCATAACAGTATTGCCCTTGTAAACAACGTAGAAATCGTCGTTCACCAGGTCGAGGGTGTAGTCCACATCTTTATAGGTGAACTCGGTCTCGCCTTTTTTGGAGGCTTCCAGCGCTTTGCTCTGGGCGATAGAGCCGAAGTCCTGGCCGTCAGCCACGACAAAGCGCATGGTGTCGTTGCGGGTCACGCCCACATACTCTTTGGACATCTGGGTGTAGGTGAAGAACTGCTCGTCCTGGCCGTAGGGGCTGACAAGGCCGCCAATGAAAGAGAAGACGAACATAGCAACCAAAATGGACAGGCCCACAACGGCCAGCCGGTTGCGGAAGAACCGCTTGGCAACCAGTGCGCCGGGGGAAAGTACCTTAACGCGGCGGTCATCGTTCAGGGAGTACTGCTCCTGCTGGGGGTTCTGGTTCTGGGTGTTTTCACTCATGGGTGTGCAGTCTCCTTTCTTAAGAAATGCGTACGCGCGGATCGACCACGCCGTACAGGATGTCTGTCAGCAGGTTGCTGGCCAGGGTCAGCACTGCCATAAAGGACAGGTAGAACATCGTAAAGGGAATATCGCCTGCGACCATCGACTGGTAAGAAATGTAGCCGATGCCGGGGATGGAGAACAGCGTCTCGGTGATCAGTGCACCGCTGAACAGGCCGGGCAGGCTGCCGCCAATGATGGTGACCAGCGGGATCAGCGTGTTGCGGAAGGCGTGCTTATAGATAACGGTATGCTCCGACAGGCCCTTGGCGCGGGCGGTGCGGATGTAGTCAGCGTTCAGCACTTCCAGCATATTGGTGCGGGTGTAGCGCATGTAGCCGCCGATGGAAACGATGACCAGCGTGGCGATAGGCAGCACCAGGTGGTTGGCCTTATCCAGGAACTGGCCCATCGAGTCCAGCTGGGCATAGTCACGCCCGACCAGGCCGTACAGATCGAACCAGCCCAGTTTGACGGAGAACAGCAGCTTGAGCAGCGTAGCAAAGAAGAAAGTGGGCAGAGAGATGCCGACCAGTGCGGCCGCGGTAATAACGTAGTCGGTACGGCTGTACTGCTTGGTGGCAGCCAGAATACCCAGGGGCACCGCAATGATGATGGACAGCACAAAGGAGATGCCGCCCATAATAACGGACAGGCCGACCACTTCCTGGAATTTCTGGGTAGCGGGGACATTCCACTTCCAGCTGTCGCCAAAGTTGCCGACGATGGCCTTGGACAGCCAGGTGAAGAAGCCGGGCACAATGTCCAGATCCAGGCCGTAGGAGGCATTCAGCTGGGCGAGCCATTCCTCATAGGGTTTGGCACCGGGTGCCTGGGCCAGCTGCATTGCCATTGTCTCGGCAAAAGAGCTGGGCAGGCAGCGGATCAGCGCGTAGATAATGAACATGACACAGAACAGGATCAATACCGATTGCGCGATACGCTTGATGATGTAATTTCGCACGGGTGTTTCGTTCCTTCCTTGCACGGCGGGGCCGCGTTTTATAGTTTGTAGGGAGATGCACAATGTGGGCATCCCCATCCCCCGCAGGGACAGTATGCCCTGCGGGGGAGTGGGATAACCATATTAAAATGGTACAGCAAGCAACCGCCCCCGGCGTCATATGGGCGCCGAAAGGCGGTCGCAGGCAGGGGCAGTCAGCCCCAAAACAACATCAGGTGAAAGCTGTGATCAGTTCAGCTCGGTGTTGTTCAGCTCAGACTTGTAGGTCCAGTACGGGGTCATGTCCTTAGCGATGGTGTCGATGTTGACACGCTCGGTGGAGAAGATGGTAGCCTCGCTCCGCTGGTAGACGGGCAGCTCGACACCCCAATCCAGGATGATCTCCATGGCCTCTTTGTACATGGCCTTACGGGCCTCCTGGTCGGTGGTCTGGCGGGCAGCCATGATCAGTTCATCCAGGTCGGCATCGTCGATGGCGTAGTAGTTGGTGGAACCGCTGCTGTGGTACAGCTGGTACATGTCGGGGTCGTTGGTGGACTGCCAGGCAGCGACCCAACCCTCGGCAGCGCCAGACTGGTAGGAAGCGAACAGGTCAGAAGCGTTGGCCATATCGTTGACAGTCAGGGTGAAGCCGATGGTCTTGAGAGCGGCGGCAGCGTTGGTCAGGGTCTGGAAGGAGGGGTGATCACCGTTGCCGGAAGCACCGATGTTGATCTGATACTCCATCTTGGCACCGGCGGGAGCGGCAGTGATCTGGCCGTTCTCGACGGTGTAACCGGCAGCCTCGAAGTAGCCCAGGGCAGCCTGCAGGGCGGCGGCGTACTTGTCCTCGCTCTTCATGTCAGAGGTGTAGATCTCGTTGCCGTCCACATCGGTGGAGTAGGCGATCTGGTAGCCGTCGTCGGTGACGGACGGAGCGGCCCAGGAGGTGTTGGAGATGGGGTAGTTGATAACGCTGGCGGTATCACCGTAGTAAGAGTCGATGCCCTCATCACGGTAAGCGGAGACAACGGTCATGATGGCCTTGCGCAGATCCTTGGAAGCCTCGGAAGCGGGGTCGCCGCCGACGTTGACTTTAGCAGCGCTCAGTGCGATGTAGCCGTAGCCGCGGTAATCCTTCAGGCGGGTGGTGATAACGGGGCCGTCCTCGCCCTCGGCGCCGTTGATGTCAGCGATCTGGTCAGCAACTTCCAGAGAGTAGGAAGGATCGGAAATGTCGATGGTGCCAGCCTGAACGCCGGTGATCTTATCGGCCTCCTGGGTCTCCTTCATGTTGACGTGAGCGATCTTGGGTGCGCCGTTAAAGTAGCCGGGGTTGGCATCCAGGTAAACAACGCCGTCGCTGTACTTATTAAAGGTGAACATACCGCCGCCCAGAGGAGCGCCGGTCTTGGAGCGCACACTGCTCAAGTCGCCCTTGGGGAAGCCGAAGGAGTTGTTGTCATAATCGTACAGAGCGGTATCGCCGTAGTAGTGCAGGGGGGCGATGGGCATCTGCAGCTGATAGATCATGGTGGTGGACAGCTCGGTGGTGGTCAGGGTCATGCTGTAGTCGCTGGTCTTAACGATACCGGCAACATTGGGCACGTCGTTGCCAACGGTGACACCAGTGGTGGAGTAGTTGTAAACTTCCTCGGGGATCAGGTCAGACAGGGCAGAGCCAGCAGTCTCGGCTTCCATAGCGGAGAAGTTCCAGTCGTACTGGGCGCCGATAGCCAGGAAGAAATCCTTAGCGGTAGCGCCATCGGCCAGGTCGAAGCCCCAGCCGGCAGCAGCGGAGGCAACATCGGTAGCGCCGCCGTTCTCGGTCATGTAGTCAACGATCTCCTGGGCAAACTTCACGCCGCCGTCGTTGACAGCGTCCCAGAAAGCCTTCTGCTGGTCAGCAGTGAAGTAAGTATTGTCGGTGTTATCCTCGCCAGCCTCAGCGATCAGCTTAGACAGGGTGGACATGGAGTTGCGGTACTCCTCCAGGCCAACGATGGGGGTGGAGTACATGGTAACAGAGCCATCGTAAGTAGGATCGAGGAAAACATACATAGAGAAGATGACATCATCGATGGTGACAGGCTCGCCGTCAGAGAACTTCAGGTCGTCACGCAGTTTCAGGTCATAGGTAACGGTGCCGTCATCATTCTCGGTGACAACGCAGTCAGTGGTGCCATAGTAGGTGTAATCGGTGCCGTTGTACTCGCGGGTCTCGCCCTCGATGCCGTTCAGGATCATTTCGCCCTTACGGTCGGCGCCCAGCAGGCCGAGCTGGGTCAGGTCGATGACATCCTGGTCAGAGGCAGAAGCGGCGAAGAAGGGGCTGAACTTACCCTCAAAGCCGGTCTCTGCCAGGACGAGGGTGCCGTCGCTGGTGGAAGTGGTAGCCTCGGCGGTGGCAGTGCTTGCGGCTTCGCTGGATGCAGCGGAGGAAGCGGAGCTGCCGCAGCCGGCCAGCATGCTCAGGCTCAGGGCCGCAGCAGATGCCAGCGCAATGGCTTGCTTTGCGTTTTTCATGTGTACAAAACCTCCTAAATTTTGTCCTCACCCACAAGTCATTATGGCCGCTCCCCAGCGGCCATAACGGGAAAGGGAATTTCCTTTCCGATGACTGTGTATTCATACAGTGTACACTTGTCGATAATGACTTATCTTATATAGTACCTGAGATTGCGTAAAATGTCAACTTAAAAGTGCTATTTTTGTGGCATTTACCGAAATTTGTGATAATTTTTTGGCAAAGAAAGGACTTGATTTTATTGTGCCTCGTACCAAAAAGCGGGTAGCTGCACAGCTGCCCGCTTTTTTCACATTGCTACATATTATATTTATCAATAATTCTGTATAATTATTCCTGCTTTTCGTACTTTAGCGCTTTAAATTGATGGTTTTCCATTGCAAAGGCACCGGCTGCTGCTGCCTGCAGCAGGATAAACAGGATACGCGCAGGCAGGTTTTGCCTGCTGACCGCCAGCTGTACCAGCTGGGCGGCAGCTGTAATTCCGGCAAGTACAGCCGCCAGCGTGCAGCTGCCCGGCAGTTTCAGAACGGTCTGCTCATGAATATACGCCCGCAGCGGTTCTCCCGCGGCGGTCAGCCGCACCAGCAGGTAGACGGCATACACCGCCGCCAGCAGACCCGCCATGTAAGGCAGCAGCAGCCAGACCGGCGCATGAGCCGTAGCCCCGGGCACAAAGCCCGCCGCCAGCACCAACACCGTCCCGCTGCCGCAAAGCCCCCACAGCTGTGCCAGCGCCCTGCCGCGGGATTTTGTACCTTTATAATGGTAGTGCGCGCCGCGGTACTGGTAGTTGCCGTTCAGGTCTTTTTCAAAGTCGTCCAGATAGGCGCGCTTCTTTTTGCGGTCCGCCATTATTCCAGCCCCGTCAGGTCGTAGTGGTCCAGCCAATCCTTGGCGGTCTCGCAGACGCCGCGCAGGCAGCTTTCCTCAAAGGGGCTGACCAGGTCGGCGTTTTTCAGCAGCTCGGTAAACACACGGCTGCCGCCCTGGCGGGTGTAGGCCATGTAGTGGTCCCATGCGTTGGCGCGGTCCTTCTGCATCAGTGCCCAGATCTGCAGGCTGACGGTCTGCGCCAGGCAGTAGTCAATGTAGTAGAACGGGCTCTGGTAGATGTGCATCTGGCGCTGCCAGTACTCGCCCGCACCATAGAAGGGGATCTCGCCGTCCAGGCGCATCCAGGGCTGGTAGATGGCGGCCAGCTCCTTCCAGGTCTCGTGACGCTGGGTCGGGGTCATATCCGGCTTTTCGTAGACGATATGCTGGAAGTGGTCCACCATCGTGCCGTAGGGGATGAAGGTCAGCGCCCCGGCCAGATGGCTGTAGCGGAACTTGCGGGCATCCTTGCCAAAGAAGCCCTCGGCCCAGGGCCAGGCCAGGAACTCCATCGACATCGAATGGACCTCACAGCCCTCCATGCTGGGCCATACGGTGGAGTAGGGGATGCGCTTGCGGTTCATGTAGGCGGCAAAAGCGTGGCCGGCCTCGTGGGTGACGACCTCGACATCGTGCTGGGTGCCGTTGAAGTTGGCAAAAATAAACGGCACTTCGTAATCATCCAGGCTGGTGCAGTAGCCGCCGCCCGCCTTGCCGGGGGTGGAGAGCAGGTCCATCAGCTGGTCGTCCAGCATCTTGTGGAAGAACTCGGCGGTTTCGGGAGACAGCTCCTCGTAGAACTTTTTGCCCTGAGCCACGATGGCATCGGCATCACCGCAGGGTTTGGGGTTGCCGCTGCGGAACATCAGGGCGTTGTCGGCGGCGTTCATCGGGTACTGCTTACCCAGGCGCCTGGCCTGCTCACGGTAGATGCTGTCGGCCACGGGGACGAGGTATTTCACCACAGCAGCGCGGAATTTTTCCACATCAGCCTTGGTGTAGCAGTTGCGGCCCATGCGGTAGTAGCCCAGGGTAGTGTAGCCTTCGTACCCCAGTTTTTTGCCCATGGTATCCCGCAGGTGGACCATCTTGTCGTAAATGGAGTCGAACTCCTCCTGATGCTCCTTATACCAAGCACCCTCGGCTTTCCAGGCGGCTAGGCGGCGGGCATCGTCGGGGTCGTTTTTGAAGGGAGAGAGCTGGCTTAGGGTGTAGACGCCGCCCTCAAAGGGGATCTGAGCCGAGGCGATCAGCTTGCCGTACTGGGTGGAGAGGTCGTTTTCCTGGGCCATCTCGTCCAGGATCTCCGGCGAGAAGGCTTTCTGGGCGATCTCGGCGTTCAGGAACATCAGCTCGCCGTATTCCTCGCCCAGCTGTTTGCGGTAGGGGGACGCCAGCAGGGCGGCGCTCCAGGTATTCTGGCACTCCTGGATCTGCGGGGTGGCAGCGTTCCAGAAATTCATCTCATCATCGTAGAATTCATCTCGGGTATCGATGGTGTTGCGGACGCTGGCCAGGTTGGCCAGCGTGTCCACGTGCTTGTTCAGGGTCTGTTCGTCCAGAAAGGCGGCCTTGGCGGCGGCGTAGTCAGGCGCGGCGGCAAAGCGCTGGGTCACAGCAGCAAACTGCGCCTTGATCTCGTCCAGGTTCGGGCGCTGATAGGGCATCTCAGAAAATTTCATGAGCGTATTTCTCCTTTGTGCGTTTTGTAGGTATTATAACATAGAAGCGCAAAAAAGGCAAAGATATAAATAGATACAAAAAAGCCTCCCTTGTGCAAAGGGAGGCGGCACGGCGAAGCCGTGACGGAGGGATTGTAACCTTACGTGGTAGACCGATTTGCAACGCAGACAGGACAATCCCCCACCGCTTCGCGGAGCCCCCTTTACACAAGGGGGTCTTTATGCGTCGTTAAATCCTGCGGTATCTCCGCTTCAAATTCTGCAGTAGCGTATGCTTGGGCCGGCTGCGGATCAATTTCCACAAAAAGCTGCTCAACGCGCGCTCCTCGCGGGCATCCGAAACTTCGGTCATCGTATAGCTGCGCTTGCCGAAAAATCCGCTGGTCTCCAGGCAGCTGTCCTGCCATTCCCGGGCGCGGCCGGTGTCGGTCAGGGTGGCAGGGGCGTACCAGTAAGCACGGTTGGCATTTTTCACCTGCACGGTGACGGTGTTCGCCTCAGGGGCGGCATCGCCCAGGGCGTAATACTGCGCCACCTGGGTGAAGGGGTCACCAGCCAGTCCAGCAGACCGGCATACTCGCCGCTGTAGGCCGAATCGGGCAGAACATCCCACCCGCCGTAGGTGTGGTTCAGCACGCCGGCGGTAAAGGCGCGCAGGTAGAGTGCCTTTTCCTGCTCGGTGGTGACGGTAAGCATATTACGCTTACGTATAACATCCGGTCCGTGATCCCGCAACAGAAAATCTGCATTTTTTCGCCATTTTGTCTTATATTTCGACAGCCGTGCAAATGTGTTGGATTTTAACGGTACCACTTTTTTGGCAAGTTGCCGCAAATTTTGAAAACGCACGGTTTTCATGTTTTGCAAAACGCCAATTTATGCCCACACAAGCGATTCAAAATTGACCGCAGTAACTGTTATATGGTAGAATATGTCTATATATTATATGCTGCACCAGTGCCATTTTTAGGAGGGCCTTATGCAGAAAAATTCCACCCTAAAACGTATCGTCTGCCTCCTGGCAGCCCTTTGCCTGGCCGCCGGGCTGGTGGGCTGCGCCGATATGCCCGCCAGCAGCAGTGAGGAAAGCAGCCTGCCCACGATTTTGGTGGGCAGCGATGTCTACCCGCCCTTCAACTATATTGGCGAGGACGGCGCCCCCACCGGCATCGATGTGGAGCTTGCCAAAGAGGCATTCCGGCGCATGGGCTACCGCGCCGAGTTTACCATCATCGACTGGGAACGAAAGACCCAGCTGCTGGAAACCGGCGACATTGACTGCGTGTGGGGCAGCTTTACCATCAACGGACGAGAGGATGACTACCGCTGGGCCGGCCCCTACATGGCCAGCCGCCAGGTGGTGGCCGTAATGCCCGGCAGCGATATTGAAACCATTGCCGACCTGGAGGGCCGCTCCCTGGCTGTGCAGAGCACCACCAAGCCGGAGGAACTGTTTCTGACCGACGCCACCCTGCCCGCCCTGCGGGACCTCTACTGCTTTGAGGACCGGGAGCTGATCTACACCGCCCTGGGCAAGGGCTACGTGGACGCCATCGCCGCCCACGAAGTCTCGATCCTGCAGTACATGCAGGACTACAACACTGAGTACCGCATTTTGGACGAGCCTTTACAAGTGGTGAGGCTGGGCGTCGCCTTTGGCAAAAACGACGTGCGCGGGCTGGAAACGCAGCTGACCGCCACCCTCGATGAGATGCGGGCGGACGGGACTTTAGCCGCCATCATCGGCAAGTATCTGGAAAACCCCGAGAAATTTTTGGAGGTGGACGGCCTTGTCGAATAGAAAAGTATCTTCCTTCACCGTCCGCTTTTTCTGGCCCCTGATGCTCTGCCTGGGGCTGGGGCTGATGGCGCTGGTGGGGCTGATGTCCTACCGCAGTGACCTGCACCTGGCCAGCCAGAGCCTCACCGATGCCACCCAGTACGTCAAACAGCAGCGTACAGCCTACGACCGGTTCAACGATACCTCGGTGACCAAAAGCCTGATGCGCGTCATCGAGAACGCCCAGCAGATCGACCGCGAGATCCAGTACAAGATTGCCCTGACCGGCGAGGCCACGCTGAACACCGACGACCTGCGCCGCTATACCTACGAGCAGCGGCTGACCGGCATCATCCTGATGAACGAGCATGGCGTCGTCCAGCGGGAGTACAGCACTGACGGGCTGGACTACGCCGCCCTGCGCGGGTACGTCACCAAGGACACCGTGCTGGGAACCGCCCAATTCCCCATTAAGACCTACACCGCCCGCATCCGGCTGGACGATGGCTCCTACGTGGACCTGGCTGCCCACGGCCGCACCGACGAGCCGGGCGTGATCGTCGTTTATTATCATACCAGCGCCGAATATGCCACCGACTACAACCTGATCATCCAGAACTTGCTGGAAGGCTACGACCCCGGCACCGAGGAAACGCTGGTGGTCACCAGCGGCGACAGCATCATTGCCGCCAACCGCGAAGGCCTGGCCGGGCAGAACGTCGACGACGTGCCGATGCTGCGCAGCATCCGGGAGAACGCCCACAGCGGCGAGATGACCCGCGTGCGGGCCGGTTCCGGCGACGGCGAGTGGGTCTACTGCATGCTGGAGCGCGGGCGGGACTACTACGTCTACGCCTACATGCCGCTGACCCGCGCGCTGGACACCACGCCCAAGAACCTCCTGTTCACGCTGGTGGCCTACGCCATGGTGCTGTTCATCGTCATCATGATCCGCTGGCGGCTCAAGCATGTCTACCAGGAGGAGCAGCTCCGCCGGGAGCAGAGCTACCAGCAGCAGTTGAAAGACGCCGCCCGCAAAGCCGAGAGTGCCAACCGCGCCAAGACCGAGTTTTTGCAGCGCATGAGCCACGACATCCGCACCCCCATCAACGGCATCCGCGGCATGGTGGAGATCGGCGACCATTACAGCGAGGACCTGGCCAAACAGGCTGAGTGCCGCCGCAAGATTTGGGATGCTTCGACTCTGCTGCTGGAGCTGGTGAACGAAGTGCTGGACATGGGCAAACTGGAATCCGGCGAGATCGTGCTGGAAAGCTGCCCGTTCAACGTGATAGAGCTGAAAGACGGCATCCGCCAGACGATGGAGCGCGCCGCCGCCGAGCGCGGCATCACGATGACCGACCGCACCGAGGTCAAACACACCACACTCATTGGCAGCCCGCTGCACTTGAAGCGGCTGCTGATGAACATTTTGAGCAACGCCATCAAGTACAACAAGGACAACGGTTCCATCGACCTGACCTGCCGCGAGGTGCGCAGCGACGGCAAGATTGCCTGGATCGAGTTTATCTGCGCCGACACCGGTATTGGCATGAGCGAGGAATTCCAGAAGCACCTCTACGAGCCGTTCACCCAGGAGCACAGCGATGCCCGCACCTCCTACAACGGCACAGGGCTGGGCATGGCCATCACAAAAAGTCTGGTGGAGAAGATGGGCGGAACGATAGAATGCCGCAGTAAGCTAGGGGAGGGCACGACCTACTGCATCACGATTCCCTTTGTCATCGACTCCAGCGCTGCCCCGCGGGTCGAGGAAACCGCCGTCCTGCCTGCCGCCACGCCGGCGGGCATGCACGTACTGCTGGCCGAGGACAACGAGCTGAACATAGAGATTGCCGTGTTTGTGCTGGAGAACGCCGGTGTCACGGTGACGAAGGCCGTCAACGGGCAGGACGCGCTGGACCAGTTTGCCGCCAGCACCCCCGGCACCTTTGATGCCATCATCATGGACGTGATGATGCCGGTGATGGACGGCTACCAGGCCACCCGGGCCATCCGCCAGCTGGACCGCCCCGACGCGGGCAGCATCCCCATCCTGGCCATGACTGCCAACGCCTTTGTGGAAGACCGCCGCCGTGCCTACGAAGCCGGCATGAACGAGCACCTGACCAAACCGCTGGAGCCGGAGGTAGTGCTGAGGACATTGGCGAAATATCGGAGTAAATAAGCAGGAAGGCCCCCTCCCAGAGGGAGCCTTTAACGCAAAAAAGCCGCACAGGCGTGCGGCTTTTTTGCGTATTATCATCATTTAGTCCCGGCTATATAAATCTCTCGTATACACCTTCCCGGCCACGTCGGCCAGCTCGGGGGCGGCGCGGTTGGCGAGGATCACATCACACTCAGCCTTGAATTTGTCCAGATCTTTCTCCACGCGGTCGCCGTAGAAAGTATCCTCTTTCAGCGTCGGCTCGTAGATAACCAGCGGCATGCCCTCGGCCCGCAGGCGGCGCATGACGCCCTGGATGCTGGACTGACGGAAGTTATCACTGCCCGCCTTCATCGTCAGGCGGTAGATGCCGACGGCTTTCGGCTCGCGGGAGAGCACCTGCTCGGCGATAAAGTCCATACGGGTGGCGTTGGAGTCCACGATGGCCTGCATCAGATTCTGCGGTACATCGTTATAGTTGGCCAGAAGCTGCTTGGTATCCTTGGGCAGGCAGTAGCCGCCGTAACCAAAGGACGGATTGTTATAGTGGTTGCCGATGCGCGGGTCCAGGCAGACGCCGTCAATGATGTCACGGGTGTTTAGGCCGCGCACCTGGGCGTAGGTGTCCAGCTCGTTAAAATAGGCCACACGCAGGGCCAGGTAGGTGTTGGCAAACAGCTTGATGGCCTCGGCCTCGGTCAAGCCCGGGAAGATGGTATCCACATTCTGCTTGATGGCCCCCTGCTGCAAAAGCCCCGCAAAGGTATGGGCACGGGCGGCCAGTTCCCCGTCCCCCGCCGGGCAGCCTACTACGATGCGGCTGGGGTAGAGGTTATCGTACAGCGCATGGCCCTCCCGCAAAAACTCCGGGCTGAAAAGGATATGCAGGTTGTGGAATTTTTTCCGTACCGACGCGGTATACCCGACGGGCACCGTGGATTTGATGACGATGGTCGCCTCCGGCGCATACTGCCCGGCCAGCGTCAGCACAGCCTCCACGCTGGAGGTATCAAAATAATTCTTCTTGGGATCGTAGTTGGTGGGGGTGGAAACCACGATGATGTCTGCGCCGGTGTAGGCAGCGGCGGCATCAGTGGTCGGGTGCAGGTCCAGCTCTTTTTCGGCTAAATACTGCTCGATTTCCTTATCGGCGATGGGACTTTTGCGGGCCGCCAGCAGGGCCACTTTCTCGGGCAGAATGTCTACAGCCCATACCTCGTTGTGCTGGGCCAGCAGGACACTGATGCTAAGGCCCACGTAACCGGTACCGGCAACGGCGATTTTCATAAACAGGCGCTCCCTTAACAGTGATATTTATTGTAAGTATACCATGGTGCGGGGCCAGCCGCAACGGATTTTACCGGATTTCCTTTTCTGTCCTCTTGTACCCCGGCCCCAAATGCGATATAATACCTATGTTTACTTTGAGTTTTGAGTATCCCCACGGAGGTTTATTAAAATATGAAACGTACCCGTACCCTTGCCCCGCTGACCGCGCTGGTCTGCCTGTGTGTGTCGCTGACGGCCTGTTCCCCCAAAGAAGTGCTGAAAAGCGCCATCCTGAAAACCACCACTGCCCTGGGCCTGCGCCAGGAAACCAGCGATGAGGACGAGGTCGACGATCTGTCTTACGCCACCAGCGGCGGCGACGTGACCTTCCCCGAAACGATGGACACCACTGCCTCCAAGCTGGTGTCCGAGGTGGACGGCGACACCCTGTATGTAGCCTTTAACGGCATCCAGAACCGCAGTACCGACTACTTTGTGGCGGGTTCCGACAGCCTGTCCATCACCGGCTATGCCACCACTGAGTCCACCAACGAGAACTTCCAGACTTTCAAGATCGCCTTGTGGGAGCTGTCCGACGACAAGACTTCCACCAGCTATGTCATCGGCTCCACCGTTTACTACACCACCGACGGCACCTGCTACCAGTACAATGTTTCCGGCCTAACCCCCGGCAGGCAGTACAAGGTCTACATCAGCTATGACTCCACCCGTTACTATATCACCGGCGGGTTGAAGGTCCAGGGCCTGGGCAGCGAGGAGCTGACCACCATCGAGAACGAGAACACCGTCCAGTAACCACAAAACAGCACCGCCCGCGCCGCGCCAAGACGGTGTGGGCGGTTTTGTTGTAGAGGAATTTTTAGAGGAAAAAGTAACGTAAAAGGGGAAGTTTATGCCAAACGTACAATTACGCAATACCCTGCTGCTGATGGGGGCTTCCTTCATCTGGGGCACCGCTTTTGTGGCGCAAAGCGTGGGCGCTGACCACATGGGCCCTTACAGCTTTCTGGCGGGCCGCAGCTGGCTGGCCTGTGTGTTTCTGCTGGGGCTGATGGCCGTGCTGCGCAAAGCCGGCAAGACCAACTCCGCCGCCGAGCCGGGCTTTTGGCAGAACCGCAAGGTGCTGGTAAAGGGCGGCATCCGCTGCGGCATCGCGCTGTTTGCGGCATCGGCTGCGCAGCAGATGGGCATTGGCACCACCAGCACAGCCAAGGCCGGGTTCATGACCGCCTTGTATGTAGTGCTGGTGCCGGTGTTCGGCGTGTTTTTTGGCCGCCGCCCCGGTGTAAAGCTGTGGTGTTGCGTGGCCGCCAGCGTGGTGGGCCTGTATCTGCTGTGCCTGGCCGGGCACGACAGCCTGACCCTGACCGGCGGCGAATGGCAGCTGCTGGGCTGTGCCTTTTTGTTTGCCACCCAGATTTTGCTGGTGGACCACTTCAGCCCCAAGCTGGACGGCATCCAGCTGAGCTTTGTACAGTTTTTGACGGTGGCGGTCATTTCCACCGTGTTTATGCTGATTTTTGAACAGCCCACCATCGAGCAGTTCCGCCTGGCGGCGGTGGCCATTGCCTACTGCGGCATCATGTCCAGCGGCGTGGCCTACACACTGCAAATTGTGGGCCAGAAAGCGCTGGACCCCACCATTGCCAGTTTGGCTATGTGCTTGGAGAGTGTGTTCAGCGCCTTGGCCGGTTGGCTGATTTTGGGCGAGACGCTTTCCACCACCGAGCTGTGCGGCTGCGGCCTGATGTTTGCCGCCATCGTAGCCAGCCAGCTGCCGGATAAAAAGAAAGTTTAAGTAAAGGCCCCCTCTGCGAGAGGGCTCCCGCGAAGCGGGTGGGGTAGAGACTTTCCCAAGGCGCTCTCCCTCAGTCGCCTCCGGCGACAGCTCCCTCCCAGAGGGGGCCTTTAATAGGAGTATCTATGAATGACCTGCGCTTAATTTTCCGCTATGGCAAGCCCTACCGCCGGGACCTTTGGGCGGCTGCCGGGCTGATCTTTATTGAATGTATCTTTGAGATGGTCATCCCCGTGCTGATGTCCACCCTGGTGGACGAGGGTGTGCCCAGCCATAACATGGCGATCATCCTGCGGCAGGGCGGGTTGATGGCACTCTGCGCGGTGCTGGCACTGATCACCGGCCTGCTGTATGCCCGCTATGCCGCCCGGTTCGCCAACGGCTTTGCGGCCGAGCTGCGCCTGGCCGAGTACGCCGCCGTGCAGAAATTCGACTTTGCCAACCTGGACCATTTTTCCTCTGCGTCCCTCGTCACCCGCATGACCACCGACGCCACCGTGCTGCTCAACGCCATCAACGCAGGCCTGCGTCCCTTTGTGCGCAGCCCGGTCATGCTGGCCATGGGTCTGGGCATGGCATTTCTGCTCAGCCCCAAGCTGACGATTGTTTTCCTCATCACAACGCCTATTCTGACCATTTTGCTGGCGCTCATCGTGCGCAAGGTCGGCCCGCTGTACGGCCGCCAGCAAAGCGCTGTCGACCACCTGAACAGCCGCATCCAGGAATCCCTCACCGCCATCCGCGCCATTAAAGCGTTCGTGCGCGGCGATTATGAAAACGAGCAGTTCAACGCCGTCAACACTGAGCTGAGCGACGCCAGCACCGAGACCTTCCGTTACGCCGTGCTCAACCTGCCCGCGTTCCAGACCATCATGTACACAGCCATCGTCTGCATCATGTGGTTCGGCGGCGGGTTCATCCTGCAGGGCGACATGAGCGTCGGCCAGCTGACCGCCTTTTTGAGCTACGTTTTGCAGGTGCTCAACTCGGTCATGATGTTCTCCGGCGCGTTTTTGCAGATGACCCGCTCGCTGGCCAGCGCCCGCCGCATCCGCGAGGTGCTGACCGAGCAGCCCGACCTGGCCAATGCCGCCGAGCCGGTGGATACTGTGCCGAACGGTCAGATCGACTTCGAGGGCGTCAGCTTCAAGTATAACGCTGCGGCACAAAAAAGTGCCCTGTCCGACATTACGCTGCACATCCCCGCCGGGGCGACCGTGGGCATCATCGGCGGCACCGGCTCGGCCAAGACCACGCTGGTCCAGCTGATCCCCCGCCTGTACAACGCCACCGAGGGCACCGTGAAGGTCGGCGGCCGCGACGTGCGGGACTACGACCTGACCGCCCTGCGGGACGCCGTAGGCATTGTGCTGCAAAAGAACCTGCTGTTCTCCGGCACCATCCGGGACAACCTGAAGTGGGGCAACCCCGACGCCGCCGAGGAACAGCTGTGGGCCGCCTGCCGCGCCGCTCACGCCGATGAATTTTTGGACCGCATGCCCGACGGCCTGGATACCGACTTAGGGCAGGGCGGCGTCAACGTCTCCGGCGGGCAGAAGCAGCGCCTTTGCATTGCCCGTACCCTGCTGAAGCACCCGAAGGTGCTGATTTTCGACGACTCCACCAGCGCCGTGGATACTGCCACCGAGTCCGGCATCCGCCGCGCCCTGGCCGAACTGACCGACGTGACCAAGCTGATCATTGCCCAGCGCATCTCCTCGGTGCAGAGCGCCGACCTCATCGTGATCTTGGAGGATGGCCGCCTGCACGCCGTGGGCACCCACGCCGAACTGCTGGCAAAAGATACGATCTATCAGGAAATCTACTATTCCCAGATGAAGGGAGGCGACCCCGATGGCGAGTAAAAAGAAAGTCACCGGCGGCAAGCGCCCACAGAATCTGCGCCGCACGCTGGGGCAGTTCAGCGCCTATCTGGGCCGCCACCGCATCATGATTGGCCTGGTGGCGCTGCTGGCGGCCATCAGCGCCCTGGCCGCACTGTTTGGTACCTACATGATCCGCCCGGTGGTCAACGGCCTGCTGGAAAACGGCAGCAAAACCTACCTGGCCGGGGCCGTGGGCCTTACCGCCTGCATTTATATCATTGGTGCGCTGTCCACCCTGGGCTATACCCAGCTGATGGTGCGCGCCGCGCAAAAAGTACTGCAGGAGATCCGCCAGGATCTGTTTGCCCACCTGCAGACCCAGCCGCTGCAGTACTTTGATACCCACCGCAACGGCGATTTGATGAGCCTTTTCACCAACGATGTGGACACCATCTCCGATGCACTGAACAACAGCTTTGCTGTCGTTATCCAGACCTTTATCCAGGTCGTGGGCACCCTGCTGATGCTGTTTATCCTTAACTGGCGGCTCTCGCTGCTGGTGGCGGTGGGTTATGTAGGCATGTTCTGGTACATCAACTTTTCCACCCAGCACAGCCGTGCCTACTATGCCAAGCAGCAAAGCAGCCTGGGCGAGCTGGACGCTTACATTGAGGAAATGATCGCCGGGCAGAAGGTCGTGAAGGTGTTCAACCACCAAAAGGCCGACCTGGCCGAGTTTGCCGCCCGCAACGAAAAGCTGCGCCTGGCCGGCACCGGCGCGCAAAGCTATGCTGCCACGATGGTGCCCGCCGTCGTCAGCATCGGCTACATCAACTACGCGGTCATCGCGGTGCTGGGCGGCCTGATGGTCATGAAGGGCTGGACCGACCTGGGCAGCCTGGCCAGCTATCTGGTGTTTGTGCGCCAGACCACCCTGCCCATCAACCAGTTTACCCAGCAGGGCAACTTCCTGCTGGCGGCGCTTGCCGGTGCCGAGCGTATTTTTGCCGCCATGGAGCAGCCGCCCGAAGTGGACGAGGGCACGGTAGAGTTGGTGAACGTGCGGGAGAACGCCGACGGCACCCTGATCGCCTGCCCCGAGGTCACCGGCCGCTGGGCCTGGCGGGATTCCGCCCACCCAGACGTAGCGCTGGAGCCATTGCGCGGCGACGTGCGGTTCCATAACGTCAGCTTCGGCTACACGCCGGAGCGGCTGATTTTGCAGGACCTTTCGCTGTACGCCAAGCCGGGGCAAAAGATTGCCTTTGTCGGCTCCACCGGCGCGGGTAAGACGACGATCACTAACCTGATCAACCGTTTTTACGATGTCACCGCCGGGTCCATCACCTACGACGGCATCGATGTGCGACTCATCCGCAAAAACGCGCTGCGCTCGTCCCTGGGCATCGTGCTGCAGGACACACACCTGTTTACCGGCACCGTGGCGGACAACATCCGCTTTGGCAAGCTGGATGCCACGCAGAAGGAAATCGAGAAGGCCGCAAAGATTGCCAACGCCGACTCCTTCATCCGCCGCCTGCCCCAGGGATACGACACGATGGTCACCTCCGACGGTGCCAACCTGAGCCAGGGCCAGCGCCAGCTGCTGGCTATTGCCCGCGCCGCCGTAGCCGACCCGCCAGTGCTGATTTTGGATGAAGCCACATCCAGCATCGATACCCGCACCGAGGCGTTGATTGAAAAAGGCATGGACGGCCTGATGGAGGGCCGCACGGTGTTTGTCATCGCACACCGGCTTTCCACCGTGCGCAACGCCGATGCGATCATCGTGCTGGAACACGGCCACATCGTAGAACGCGGCACCCACGATGAACTGCTGGCCCAAAAAGGCGAGTATTACCAGCTGTACCACGGCATGTTTGAACTGTCGTAAACGGACGCGGCGGTGTTTTCCCCAGCTTTTGGAACACGCCGCGGCCCCGTAGCCCGGATTTTTGAAAAAAATTCTGCAAACCTGTTGACATATGTCCACGGTTGTGCTATTATACTATAGCGCTCCGAAACACGGAGCATATATCGCGGGGTAGAGCAGATGGTAGCTCGTCGGGCTCATAACCCGGAGGTCGCAGGTTCAAGTCCTGTCCCCGCAACCAACAAAAGTGCGTTGAAACGATAAGTTTCAACGCACTTTTTCTTTGTCTGGGGAAAAAGTGGTCACTTTTCGGTCACTTTGACCCCAAAATGACCCCAAAACGAGAAAACGACTGCGCCCGGACGGCTGAGATTTTCAACCGCCCGGGTGCTTTTTGTGGATAAATTTTGCGGAGTTGGCAGGTAAATATAGGATCGGTCAGTGTAGTCAGCTCGCCTTGACGAGTACCAACACGCTGTTGTTTGGCACGACGATCTGTTCCTGTTTGGTAGGAATGGGCGGGTTCTTGTACTGGCGCAGGGCTTTTTGGATTTGCTGCTTGACCTCGAGCAGGGTGGCGTCTAGTGTTGGCGCTTGTGCGGTGATTTTGGGGAAGTCAGGAACATGGGCGGTGCAGCCGTCCAAGGATAGGGTGCAGAGTACAGGGTAGGGCCGGTTCTCAACCGAAATGCTGTATAGCATCCTGAACATATAGCTATAAATCAAAAATACGGCATTACCCCTTGCCCCCGCGCAGCGCCTCAAGGTCGCT
>ERZ1034876.516-NODE-516-length-21497-cov-10.735379_pt1 | contig 21497 bp, 24 predicted proteins | sample MGYA00520698_ERZ1034876 | MGnify/ENA primary metagenome ERZ1034876 (study PRJEB33766, sample SAMN09781723) | gut metagenome | biome: gut microbiome | host: Homo sapiens | place: Madagascar | study: EMG produced TPA metagenomics assembly of the PRJNA485056 data...
GCAGGAGATAGGGGGCTCGACGGGGGAGCCCTTCGGGCACGGCATTCAGCTGCGTACGATGTAGGTGAGGGGATGGACGAGTTCGACGAGTTTCTGACTGAGCTCAGGCGCAGAGTTGCCATAGCAGAAGTCAAGCATCCGCTGTTCGCGGACGGCATCTACCAGGGTGCCGGATGCATCAGCGCCGAGCATGGCGAATTTTGGAACGCCGTGACTAAAAACGAGGGCGAGAAGCGCATCCTGGACGAAAACTGGGACGTCATCGTGACTGCTTTCCGTTTCTGGCGAGGAGACTGGAAAAGGCCGGAGTCGACCCTAGGGAGTAAAAATGAAAAGTATCGGTATACCGATTAAGACATATTTTATCGGAAAGGGCGTGAAGTTCGAGCGCATCCGTCGTATCACCGGCTATTTGGTCGGCACCTTGGATCGTTTCAACGATGCGAAACGCGCTGAAGAAGCGGACCGAGTGAAGCATGGAGTGGCGAGTGGGCGATGAAATCATTTACGGACTGTCAGGGATCGCAGCGCGGTTCAGAGTCTCAAAGAACACAGTTCGCGCATGGTACGTCAAGGGCGCTCCCATCATTAGGCTGGGGGATCGCACCTACAGGGCTGCTTTTGAAGAAATGCTAACCTGGCTGAAATCTCAGACACAAGGGGAATGGGAGAATGTACGAATCAAAAATCATTGATGAAGTATGGAAGGCATTGAATAGCCTCCCGAAGGAGCCCCGGCCTCTCTCTCATATTGTTTCGCAGGCTTTATATGATGAAGCTAAAGCCTGCGGTGGATTATCAGATCTCCTTGGGATCATTGGCAGCTGGGGAGATACCCTGGATGATGAGTATATCGCCCAGCTGCTTGAGGACTACAATTCTGCATCATAATTGCGCAATGATATCGAACTATAGAGAGTTATAATGCGAAAAAAGATATCTTTTATAGAATGCTTAGCTTTTGTCTCTTGTGTTTTATGTATATGTTCATTAGTTGGTTACATTTTCTTTTTGTTTTACATCGGATTTACAAAAGGCTAAATATAAAAGACAGCTAATGTTGCCCCAAATATAAAGAACACTATAGACATCATCCACAAAAATAAACATATAAATCGCATATTTTCACACTTGCTTTTATCTAACTCAAATTTGAAAAATTTATACTTAGTACCCCACTCTGAACCTGGCCGCCATGTTTCACCGAGTAAAAGTATCGTTACGTACGAAAGGCCCATAGAGACAACAGAAGAGACCGCCCCAAGCCCACACAAGACAGCAGGCCATATCATGGCCTTGGCAAATAGCGTCGTAGAGGCTGCACCGTTCAAAAGGAATGCCGCATTGAGCGCAAACTGAGCCGTCTTCATAGCATGGACATTGTTGTCTTTATAAACATCAATTCTGAATTGAAGCAGCATTGATTTTTCCTGTTCTGTAAATTTTTCATCTTCTTCCATTTTTTTACCTCCTTAGAGAGGAGCCTGCCGAGGCTCATCTCTTTTTTTTCTGGCATTCTGCAAAAACCTGTCAATAAAAAAAATAACGGTCTGTAACGGTCACTAACGGTCTCTAACGGTCTCTAACGTCACCAAAAAATGCTCATTCCAAACCCCATGATACGGTTTCCCCAAAAGAAGGGGTCAGACTATGGGCAGAATTCCGTACCGTATACCGCCGAAGAAGGTGGCGGCCTCGGCAGCACTGATAGCTCTTTTGGGCGGAGGGGCTGCCTATCTCAGCCTCGATACCGTAGCGGATTTTGAAGGGTATGTGCCCGAGGGCTACAGGGACCCCGTTGGTATACCCACCAAATGCTGGGGAGATACGCGCAATGTCGTCGTGGGGCAGGAGTACACATTCGAGGAGTGTTCCAGGTCGCTGAACGAACACCTCTACGAGAATGCCCGCCCCGTCACCGTTTGCGTGAAGGACTTCGATTCCCTCCCCGACAAGACCAAGGCGGCCCTCGTCTCCATGGCCTACAACATCGGGCCAACGGCATTCTGTAAGTCGTCCGTGGCCAGATATTTCAATCAGGGGCGCAAAAAGCGCGGGTGCGAGCGTGTCAGCGAAATATATAAGACTGCCCGCGGAAAGGCCCTCCCTGGCCTCGAGAGACGCCGTGAGTACGAGTCGGCCATGTGCCTGCGCGGCCTGCAGGAGGCGAAGTGATGTTCTCTTGGCTCACAAAAATTCTGACATACATCCCCGGTATCGGCTCCATCATCGAAAAGGTGACTGGCGCATCCGCCGAAGCGGAGAAGATCCGCGCGCAGGTGGAGCTTGAAGAAGCACGTGCCTTCAAGTCGGGCAAGGTCGCGCCCAGATATGTGCGCGGCTACATCCTGAACGGCATCCTCGCCGGCGGCGCCATTGTCCTCGTTCTGTCGCTCGTCTGGCCGGATCTGCTGACCATCCCCCAGGACCTGCTCTCCCAGCTGGAGAAGCTGATCCGCGTACTGGGAGCCGAGTAGTGGCGCAGCTCTCCTTAACCAACGTGCTGCTCGGCCTCCTTGTTAGCGTCGTGGCTTTTATTGGGCGGCGCATTATCGAGCGCCTCGACAAGCTGGAGGCGCAGCGCATCGTCTGTGTTCGCGATTTCGCCAAGCAGACGGACAATCAGAACGAGCACAACAAAATCTGGGAGAAGCTGGATAAGCACGAGTCCAGGATTACGAGGTTGGAAGCCTCGCACAAACTATGAGTAACGGGCTGACATCCAAGCAGGAAAAGTTCTGCATAACGTACGTGACAGAGGGAGGATCCCTGTCTGACGCTTACAGGGCGGCCTATAACTGCGAAAAGATGAAGCCTGAGTCTGTCAACAGGAAAGCCGCTGAGCTTATGGCCAACGGCAAGATTTCGGCAAGAATCAGCGAGCTCAGGGCGGAGGCAAGGCATAATGCCGTTGTTACGGTAGAAGAGCACCTCCGGGAGCTTGCCAGGCTTCGCGACCTGGCCGTTGAGACCAGGCAGTACGGAGCCGCCATCAAGGCCGAAACAGCGCGTGGCAAGGTCTCCGGTCTTTACGTGGACAGGCAGGAGAGCAGGGTGGACGCCAGGGTGGTCTACAGCTGGGAAAATGACTGATGAAGCGCATCGTGATTCCATACAAACCGCGGTACCCGGAAGCGCACACGGCTATCAGTAAGGCGCGGTTCACTGTTCTGGTGGCCCATCGTCGTTTCGGGAAGACGGTGCTCTCGGTCAATCATCTGCTCCGTGCCGCTCTGACGAGCCGCATGGAGCGGCCGAGCTTCGCCTATATTGCGCCATTCCGTAATCAGGCAAAAGCTGTGGCCTGGGATTACCTGAAGCACTACTCCAGCGTGGTAGAGGACAGAACCGTTAACGAGTCAGAGCTTTCTATCGAGTTCGGTAACGGCGCCAGAATCCGGATTTTCGGTGCTGACAATCCTGATGCGCTGCGAGGTCTGTATTTCGACGGTGTGGTTCTGGATGAGGTTGCCCAGATGCGCCACGAGGTGTGGGATGAAATTGTCCAGCCGGAACTGGCAGACCGCCAGGGCTGGGCCCTCTTCATCGGTACGCCCAAGGGCACCAACCTTTTTTCTGAGATATATGAACGCGCCCGTACGCGGCAGCAGCAGGGAGACACAGCCTGGTGCGCCCTCTGCTACAGGGTGGACGAAACGAATGCCATCCCGGCCGCTGAGGTTGAAAGGCTGCGGTCCGAGCTTTCCGAGTCCGCATGGAGGCAGGAGTTTCTGTGCGACTTCACGGCGTCCAGCGATGACGTGCTCATCACCATCGACATGGTGACAGAGGCCTGCGCACGCGAAGTGCACCCGGATACCAGTATCGGTATGCCGCTTGTCATGGGCGTGGACGTCGCACGGTTTGGCAACGACGCCAGTGTTATCTGCCTGCGGCGGGGACTCGCGTGTCTGCCGCCAATGATTTACCGCGGGCTCGACAATATGCAGCTGGCAGACAGGGTTGCCCTGGCTACCAGCGAAAACAGTCCTGCCTGTGTCTTCATTGATGCCGGGCAGGGGCAGGGTGTTATCGACCGGCTTATCCACATGGGTTTTCCGGTGATTGAAGTCCCCTTCGGGGGCAAGCCTCTGAGCGCAAAGTTCGTCAACCGGCGAACTGAAATGTGGTACGGCGTCCGCGAGTGGCTGAAGTCCGGCGGCATCCTTCCGTCTGACTGTACCCAGCTCAAGTCCGAGCTAACCATCCCCAGGTATTGGTATGACGCAGCAGGCCGTATCGTGCTGGAGCCCAAGGACCGGATTAAGGAGCGCCTCGGGGCGTCGCCCGACATCGCAGACGCTCTGGCTTTAACTTTCGCCGCTCCCATTGCCATAGATCAGCCAGCCGTACAGAGCGGAGGTTTCGCCCAGGGCTATGAGCCTATGGGGTTCGGAGGACATAATGCCAGTTACCTTTAACCCTGCCACCAGACAGGATCGCATTTCTGTTTTCTCCACCATGGAGATTGAGCGCACCCTGCGCTTTGTCATGTGGGGCTACGCTGCTCCGACGCTGGGTGACTGGATGGACGCTACTGAGTCGCTGGAGATGTATATCGGCTCCGATGAGCAGGGATTCGCCATGGCAACGTGGGCTTTTCCCCTGCAGGGGCGTGCGCTTCCCGTACATTTTGTTGGGGCGCGCCGGGTCTTTGCCATGGCTGATGAGTACGCCCGCGCTATGTGCCGCATGTGGTTCGATACCCACCAGGAGGCGTCATGTCTTCTCGGCATCACGCCCAGGCCTTTTGGCCATGTATTCAGGCACTCCCTGCGCATAGGCTGGAAGAGGCATGGGGAGATTCCCTGTGCGTGCGTACTTGGAAGCGGCAGATGCGTATCAGCAGTCATCACGTCGCTGGACAGAGAATCCGGAGGTGAAGAGTAATGGGTGCAGGTGGCTTTGTGAGGAAGATTTTTGGCGGCGGAGGCGGTGGAGGTGGTGGTTCCTCCTCCAATGCTCAGGCGGTTGCCGAGGCAGAGGCGGCCAGAAAAAGGGCTGAAGAAGAGAGAGCCCGACAGCAGGCAGAGCTGGAACGTCAGCGGAAGCTCGCTGAAGAGGCCGCAGAAAGAGCCAGGCAGGCGAAGATATACGCGGATAAAGTCGAGCAGGTCCGTCTCTCCGCTGCAACTCAGGATGCTCCCACGAAGGATAGCGGCGCCAGCTCTATAGAGGAGAAACGAAAATACCGCAGAGGAAACGCTACCCGTCTCACGGGGAACCTGGGCACGGACGGTACTGTTACGACAGCTGCTGGAGCAAGGCTTGGCGGCACCGGAGGGGATTTGTAATGGGGGTTGGACTCGCAATAGGGGCAGGACTTCTTTTTGGAGGCCTGTCTTTCGCTTCTTCCATGATGCAGGCGAACGCCGCGGCCGAGGCCGCTGACAAGCAGGCCCGTATTGCACGGGAGCAAGCGGAAGCCGCCCGCCAGCAGGCTCAGGCCATGCAGCAACAGGCAGACGCAACCCGCCAGCAGGCGGACAAGCAGTCTCAGGCGGCACAGCAGCAGCTCGCTGAGACCCAGCGCTACAACAAGGAGATGGAGTCTGCGCAGTCCCAGCAGGAAGCCGAGGCGGCATACGTACGCGATACAGAGCGCCGCAGGCTCGTTCAGAGGCAGGGTATCTCCGGCACTATTCTCACCAGCGGACTGGGTGGGCTGAGTGACACGGGAAGCAGGACACTCACATCGGGCGTGAAGCTCGGTGGCGGAGGTCTCAATGGCTGATATTTCCTTTAAGGAGGCAAGGCAGTTCTGCAGTCACGTCGAGGGGCTCCGCAACGAGCGCCTCGATGAATGGCGCGAGCTCTGCGCCCTTTTCCTGCCGCACCGCGGGCGCTTCAGGGGTGAAACCCCCGAGGGGCTGCGCGAGCGCCGGCAGTACAACAACCACGCCACGGCAGCGCTCATCGAAGCTGCGGCCATGCTTACATCCTGCGCCACGCCAGAAGGGCTAACCTGGTTCGGACACGATTACCTCGACCCGGCAATGCGTGAGATGTCAGGGGCGCTGGAGTGGCTCAAGAATGTGGACGACATTATCAGGCTGGAGCTTAAGCTGGGCGGCTTCTACGAGGCTATCGACGCCTGCAACCAGGAGCTACTCGGCGTGGGCTGCTGTCTGCTGTCGGTCATGCCTGGACGAAGCAAGCCGCTGATTTACAGGTGCTGCACTGTTGGTACCTACGCAGTGGCGATTGACCGCGAACGCGAACTGGACTGTGTGGTCGAGCACGAATACTTCACGGCCCGGGAGCTGGTGGAGTCCTTTGGCGAAGCCCGCTGTTCCGAGGCGACGCGTAAGGCCGCCATTGAGACGCCGTATAAGATGATAGACGTCACGCACATGACCTACGTCCGCAGGCAGGCTCCGATGGAGTCCATGGCCAGTACGGACATGCCTGTAGGTTCAGTATGGTGGGAACCCGACGGCAGGGACTTTCTTGCCAGGAGTGGTTATGAATCGATGCCCTACTTTTTTACTGTCTGGCACGACGGCGGGCGTTCCATATACGGAACGGGGCCCGGTGACCTTGCCCGGTGCGACCAGCGGCAGGTGAACGCCCAGGAGCTCTACAAGTCCCTCGGCCTGGAGAAGATGATTGATCCGCCTCTTGCCATTCCGGGCAACATGGCCGGGAAGATTGACACCACGCCAGGAGCCCGCAATGTGGTGGCCTCTCTGCAGGGAACGCAGGCGGTCATGCCTCTGTACTCCGTGGATTTTTCCCGTGCCGTGCAGGCAGTCCAGCAGGAGATCCAGATAGTGAGCGGCAGATTGGACGACATTCTGCTCCGCAATGTTTTTTCTGTTCCTCCCGATGAACTTCTGAAGGGCATGACGGCAACGGCTGTCGTAGCCCGCAGGCGTGCCGCCCTCCAGAAGATGGGGCCGGCCATCAACCGCTACGAATCCCGCATCCTTTCCGGAGTCATTGAACGTACATATGGAGTGCTTGCCTCCATGGGGCTGATTCCTGAACCTCCATTCCCAGAGGCAGCCAGCCCCATGCAGATCTCCTACCAGTCCCCTCTTGCTGAGGGCCTGAAGCAGAGCGGCTCAGATTCCATTACGGCGTTTCTGCAGATAGCTCAGCCCATCATTCAGGCTGTTCCGGACTGCGCAGATAAAGTGGACTTCGACCAGGTGCTTGATATTTGTGCCAGGTCTCTCGCCGTAGATCCGTCCATCATCCGATCCGACGAAGACGTGGCTGCCATCAGGAAGCAGAAGGCTGAAGCCCAGCGTCAGCAAATAGAGCAGGAACGCCAGAGGCAGGAGATGCAGCAGGCTGCCCAGCTCGGCAGCGTAAAAACTGAAGGAACCCTGGCCGGCGCTCTTATGGGCACAAATCCGGAGGCAGCCAATGCAGGATTCTGAGGCCAGGCAGGCCGTTCTCGACCTGCGGGAAGTTATCCTCACGCCTGCAGGATATCGTGTCTTCATACGGCTTCTGCACTCCTTCGGGTACGGCTCCCAGATGACCGTCTCCGAAGAAGCCGTCATCCTTCACAATCTTTCCAACAACATTCTCACAGCGATACAGGAGGCCGACCCTCAGACGTGCATCGACATGATCGCGGAGCTCCGTGGAATCCTGCCGCTGATATCGACGAATCAGGAGAAGACCAATGCCTAACGAAATTACCGACACATCCCCCGTCTCAGCTGCAAGTGCAGCCACCGCACAGACTCCTGCAGCTGCGGACCCAACTCCCGCAAATAGCACAAATCCCACCGCACAGACCGATCCCTACACATCCATAGGTGCAGAGCCTGGGCCCGGGGGTGCGGCCCCGGTAAAGTGGCAGGATGCTCTTCCAGAGTCCATGCGTGAGGCGGCTGGCGGCTTCGCCAGTGCAGATGAGGCCGTGCAGGCCATGAAACGCGGTATGGACTACCATCCTGTAACCAGCGCTGAAGAAGTGAACCTGAAGTTCCCGGAAGGGATCTCCGTAGACGAGAAGCAGAATCTCGCTTTCCGCGAGCTCTGCGTCAAAACGGGACTTACCAAAGCACAGGCGCAGGCCCTTGCTGACTGGCAGATAGAGTCTGAGACAGCCATGATGAAGGCCCGGACCGAATCGACCACGGAGCAGCTCAAAAAGGAGTGGGGAGCCGACTATGTCCGCAGGGACGACCTTTCCCAGCGTGCTCTCTACGCTCTTGATAAGCGGGTTGGCGGGCCGAACGAGCTCACCAGCGCACTGGTTAACAGCGGTGCATGGAGCCTCGCTCCCGTACGCAGGGCATTCGCCGAGCTTGGCGGACTGATGTCAGAGGACTCTCTGTCTGGTGGCAGAGGCGCTGCCACTCCGGACGTTCCTGAAAGTCCCGAATCTACATATTCCAGATTTTTCAATCGTGGATAGATAGGAGGAAAATCATGTCTATTCTCGCACAGACGCTCAAAGAGATCGCTATCGACAAGGCGAAAAAGCGTCCCGAACTCGTGGACTATCTCCTCGAGGAAACCCCCGTGCTCGCCAGGGCGAAGTGGATCCCCGCTTCTCATGGCCTCTGGAACGTCGAAGAGGTGCTGAAGGCCGTGGAGGGCCCCTCTTGGGTCGACCTCGGCGCACCGCTTCCCGCCATGCAGGCCCGCACCGGCCTCGAGCAGACCTACGTCTCTGTTCTTGGCGGCGAGGTCGAGGTCAGCAAGGACAAGGCCGACCAGTTCGGCGGCCCATCCAAATACTTCGCCCGCAGGGAACGTGCCATCATTCGCAAGGCCGGTATGGACACTGAGGCCGCCCTCTTCACGAAGCAGTGGCGTGCCGCAGCCCTCAAGAAGGGTACCAAAATATCCTGTGGAGGGACCACTTCCAATGCCCAGTCTACCATTATGGTGGTCCGCATGAGCGACGAACTTAATACGGGCATCTATGACCCGGCCTGTTTCTCCAGCGGGTATCTTGTGGACATCAAGCCGATTAACGGAGGTCAGGAGTACCATCTCCGTACACAGTCGGGAGTGCTCGGGTATGGCGTGTCCTACCGTGGCCGCTTTGGCTGGCAGCTGCTGGCTCCCGAGCGCACAGTTTGTGCCCTGGTCAACATCGAGGATGGACATCTTCCCACGGAGATGCAGCTTCAGGAGGCTATCTCCAATGTACGCGGCAGTGCCGCCAGCACTATGATTATCGGTCATCCGCTTGTGCTCGGCAAAGTATTCGGCAGCCTTAAGCTCGCCAAGCTGGAGTACAGCAACGGGGATACAGCTCTCAACCATGCCGTCACGTCGTACTACGACATCCCGATTTATGGCTCCTACAACCTGCCCAACGGCTCCGAAGCCGTTGTGTCTTAAAGGAGAAGACAATGGCCTTTGATTACGCCCAGCCTATGAATCACTGGTATGACCAGTACTTCAGTAAAAATGCCGCTCTCGGCAGCACCATAACCTCTGATGCTCTCTGCTGCGGCGGAACTCAGGGCGGCGTCATCGTCGTCGTTGAGGCCGCCACGGGATGCACCATCTCCGGCTCCAATACTGTCAGCCTGACTTTTCAGCACAGCGATACCGCCGACGGCTCCTTTGCTGCCGTATCACCGGCTGTCTCGGTTTCCGTTGGCGCCGGAACTTTTGCCGCAGGGGACGTGCTTATGCGGGCTATTGTGCCCGCCGGAGTGAAAGATTTCGTGAAGTGTGTCCTCACAGGAACGGCCACGGGCACCGTTAACGTGAGCCTCAACTATCTCGCAAGGTAGGGGGGCGGGTTGGGGCGTCCCGCCAAAACGCCCGCATGCGGTTTAAAGGGGGCGGAATGATAAACTCCCAGACAACAAAAAATCTGTACAGGGGCAATGGGAGCACCCTGTCGTACCCGGTGACCTATCCTTTTTACGAGGCAGAAAACCTGCTCGTGCTGGTGGCAGTCGGAGAGGTCGAGGAAACGCTCTCCCTGGGCGCAGACTACTCAGTTGCCATTAACACGGACGGATCGGGTGGCACTGTCACGTTTACGTCGGCGGAGCGTGTCCCTGCAGGGTGCACAATAGCTATCATGCTTAACATGGCACTCGTGCAGGAACTCGATCTCTCGGCGGTTTCACACATTGATACGGAGAGCCTTGAACAGGAACTCGACAAGCAGGTCCAGTATATCCAGCAGATGAGTGAAGGCCTTTCCCGCGCAGTTAAGACGAACGCCACGTCGGAGATTTCCCCGGACAGGCTCGTATCCAGCCTGTTCGCTGCCAGAGACGAGAGCGTGGCGGCGAAAAACGCAGCCGAGACTGCGCAGGCTTCAGCTGAAGCCGCTGAGGCGTCTGCCGTGGCTGCACGTGAGGCGACGGAAACCGCTTCAGCTTCGGCTCAAAACACTATCTCTGAGGCAGGTGCCGCGGCTGCCGCAGCGGTCAGTGATGCAGGCACCGCGCAGGTGTCAGCAGTCAACGCCGCAGGCGCGGATCAGGTCTCTTCGGTGAACTCCGCCGGAGCTGCCCAGATCAGCAGCATCCAGTCCGAAGGCGCAACCCAGGTAACCAGTGTTACCTCAGCTGGCACAACCCAGAAAACGGAGATGCAGGCTCTTGTGACTGCGGCGTCCGGGTATGCAGAACTGGCGCACACTTATGCCCAGCAGGCCTCCCCGGAAGGCGTTGTGCATCTGGTCGGCGATGAAACTATTTCCGGAGTGAAGGCGTTCACGCAGACTATCGCGGGCACTGCTGCTGCGGCAGAGAAGCTGGCCACGGCCCGCACCATCACGCTTTCGGGGGCTGCCTCCGGATCGGTATCTTTTGACGGATCAGCTAATACAACGCTGGAAGTTGCCTGCATGGTTAAAAACGAAGAATTTACCGAAACCAATACTACCGGAAGAATAATAAAATACAATGACGGTTTGTATATTCTATATGCAAATATAGACTATGCAAAACCATATGACGGGATAACATATTTCTATTTTACATTTCCTGAAGCTTTTAGCGTTATCCCAAGTGTATATATTACAAATTGTAATAAAGAAATCTATTACGGACTTACAGCAAGAATTACAACGGCAACGAACATAAGAATTGATTTTTTCAATATCCAGAGAGCTATAGTATACGCAACTACGAGCAGTGATGACCCAAAAAGAGAATTATACTCAACGGACGATTTTTCCCTCAATCTGCTGGCTATCGGGACCTGGAAATAGGAGATATGTATGACTTTTGAGTCTTCACAGATTTTTGTCGACGAGTACCCGCCCGAAGCGGCCGAATGGTGCAATCAGAACGGAACCTGCCATATCGAAGAAATCGCCCCTGAGAACAGTCAGAGGCGTTTTCAGATTGTCGGGAATCCTCAGCCTACATCTGAAGAGCTGGCTGAGCAGGAGAGGCTTCGTAAACAGGCCGAGGCTGAAGCGGCCAGACTGCCCGACCTTGAGGAGGCGGTTGCGGAGCTGGGCGTGACTTCCGCCTCCGACAAAGAAGAATCGGACGCGGCCGCCCTCGACCTTGCCGCCTACGCGGCTGAGCTGGAGCAGCGAATTGCCAAACTGGAGGCGAAAAATGGCTAAGATTTATTATCGTATGATCAAGACCGGACGCATGACCATTGACGAGGTTCCCACCCGCTGGAGAGCGGCCGTGCAGGCTCTTCTCGATGCAGACGAGTAGGGAGGCGCTGTCATGCCGGGAATGAACCGCTCGACTATCATTAACTCGGCTCTCCGCAGGCTTGGCGGAGTTGATACCAATATCCCCACCGGCGGGACCAATCCTGCCAACTCTCAGGCTGAGGCCGCATATACTTCCGTGGTTCGCCGTGTACTTTCTGCCTATGACTGGGGATTTGCCACGAGATACAGGGAACTGGCTGAAGTGGCAGAACCGCCCCTGTTTGGCTTCACTAAGGCTTATCAGCTTCCGTCCGATACTGTGCGCCTCGTGAGTGTGCATGCCGGGATGCGGGATGACGGGGGGGATACACATGTCTGGCTCCATCACCCGGAGCCTCCGCATGTGCGGTCAGGGCGCATTATATACTGCTCCGTTCCCCGGCTCTTCGCTCAGGTGGTCGAGACCGGGCATGAGGAAGACGCGCACGAGCCCTTTCTTGACGCCTGCGCCTATGCTCTGGCCATAGAGATAGCGCCAGCTGTTGCACATGGAGGAATTGATGTGAAGTCTCTGGTGCAGTTGTACAGCATAGCATTGGAGCAGGCCATGACCTTTGATGCCGGAGAGCAGAAGCCGGTGCAGATGTCCTCTGTACCAGAATCGAAGATGCTGCGTATGCGCTTTGGTCGCGGAGATTTCTGATGCCGATACATATTCAGAACGTTCTCAACGGCGGGGAGATAGGGCCGATGTGCCGGGCCAGGGCCGACCAGCCGCGATACAAGAGCGGGTGTCAGACGCTTCAGAACTTCCTGCCTATGCCGCAGGGCGGCGTAACCCGCAGACCCGGATTTGTCTATCTGGGCGAGGCAGAAAGTGCCTCATCGAGGCTCATACCCTTCGTCTTTTCTGAGACACAGGGGCGGATTCTTGAGTTCGGCGAGAAGACCATGCGGATATGGATGCCGGATGGCACGCAGGTGGCCACATCTGATGGAGAGATCCTTTCCGTAGCAACGCCATATGCGGCGGCGGATCTTGCCGATCTGCGCTTTGCACAGTCGGCTGACGTTATCTATTTTGCCCACAGAAAATACCCTCCGCACAAGCTGAGCCGCTATGCCGACAATGACTGGCGTTGGACGCAGCTTACTTTTTCTCCGTCCATCGGCGCACCAGGGAATCCCTCGGCTGCCATAGTTGGTACGGGACTTGGAAATAATGCCAGCACGAGGACGTATAAGTATGTCGTGACAGCCGTTGACGACGACACGGGACAGGAATCCGCAGCATCCTCAGCCGCCATCGCCACTGGTGAGTCCCTGACGTCGGCATATGGCGTGAGGATTTCGTGGACCGCTCCCGCGGGGGCCGTTGCCGAGTATCGGATTTACAAACTCAAGGGCGGCATTTACGGCTTTATTGGCAGAGCGAAGGGAACCACCTCATTTGAGGATTACAACATTATCCCCGACGATGGAGACACGCCTCCAACGTATAACACGCCTTTTAGCGGAGAAGGCAACTACCCCGGACTCGTTTTTTTCCATCAGGGACGGCTGGGATGGGCTTCTACCGATAACCAGCCCATGACTGTCTGGCTGTCCCGCTCGAACGAGCTGGAGTCGCTCGCCGAATCAGTCGTCCCCAAGTCTGATGATTCTATCGAAGTGACGCTGGCAGCTACGCAGGCAAATGCTTTTACGTGGCTGCTTCCGGACCGCACTGCGCTCTGTGTCGGCACGACGGGGAACGAGTGGACGCTGGAGCCGTCGGGAAGCGCCATCCTCACACCTGGCAATCCGGCATTCAACAAGCAGACATCGAACGGCGGTGAGTCCCTCCACCCGCTTAACGTTGGTGGAAGCGTCATCTATCTTCAGCGCGGATCCTCTGCGGTACGGGCTTTCGCTTACTCATATAATGAAGACAAGTACGTGGGGCAGGACATCACCATCCTCTCCAGGCATATCCTGCAGGACGTGACTATTAAAGCGTGGGCGTACCAGCAGGAGCCGTATTCCATCATCTGGGCAGTCATGAGCGATGGCACCATAGCGACGTGTACGGCCATGTTTGACCAGCAGGTTATAGGATGGGCAAGGCACAAAACTAATGGCAGGGTGCTTGACGTCGTGACGATCCCCGGGGCCACCGATGACCAGATGTGGTTCCTCGTCGAACGCAGAGTTTGTGGGGTATGGCATACATTCGTTGAGAAACTGGCCCCGTTCTTTGACTCGGATGATCTCGGAGACGCCGTTTTCCTCGATTCCTCTCTGAGCTACTCGGGGGATCCCATTGACCACGTTACCGGGCTCATGCATCTCGCAGGGGAGACTGTTTCCGTGTTTGCCGACGGCGGTACCGTGGAGAACGTTACGGTCGGTACCGATGGTTCCTTCGATTTACACAAAGCTGCCGGTTCTATCACGGTGGGCCTGCCCTTCACGTCACTCATGGTTCCATCCCGTCCTGAGCTGGATCTTCAGACGGGAAGCACGATGATGCACAACCGCAAGGTGTCAGAGCTGAGGCTCAGAGTCTACCGCTCTATGTCCTTCGAGATAGGTATTGATGAGGGCAGAACTTTTCCAGTCGTGGACCGCAATGTAGTGAGCGGGAAGTTTGAGACGTCGCCTTTCTGGATGGAGGGAGTCAGCGATTTGTCTTTCGTTCTGGCAGGAGCGTGGAGCGCTGACAGCGTGCCGAGGTTTGAGGTGAGCACTCCTACTCCGCTTACCATCCTCGCGATACTGACCACCATGGATGTCAGCCCCAGCGTGGGCAGATAGGAGGAGAGTATGGGGCTCAGCCCAATGGGAATGATGGGCGCCGGTATGGCTTTCGGGGCCTTGTCGGGAGGTCTTCAGTCCTACGTTGGAGGTGTGCAGCAGAATGCTGCCTTCACTGTGCAGAGCGCAAACGCGCAGCTCCAGGGAGCGCAGACAGAGATTGCTGCCGCCCAGGCGCTGGTTCAGGCCGAGGATGCACGCTATCAGGCGACCATGTCTGACGTACAGGCCCGGCAGACAGAGGCTGACAGGGACGTTGCCAGAGTCAATTATACGGTCCAGCTTTCGCAGATTGCAAAGGCGAGGGCTGCGCAGAGCACGAAGTACAGGACGGCGCAGGCCGACACCAGAGCACGCATGGGAGCCGCCAACGTGGACTCCTCCAGCGGGAGTGCTCTCTCCGTGCTCACGGGTAACGCAGCGCAGTACGGGGCGGCCATGGCAGAGAGCTCCGTTCAGAGAGCGCTTGCCGACTATGGCTACGGACTCACAGATACGAAACTCAAGACTCAGGCCCTTATGCAGAGGAACCAGGCGGACTATCTGCGTAAAACGGGGTCCTTCTACGACAGGACGTATGGCTACACGATGAGGCAGGCTGGCTACTACTATCAGATGTCCGGGCTGTATAGCAGCATGAAGACAGGTACCGCTGGTCTCATTCTGAATGCTCTGGGGGCGGCGGGTATGGGAGCCGTGCAGGGCGGCATCATGTCTGGCGGCCTCAACGCTCTTTCCGGAGGCAGCAACGCTGCAGGCGCGGCCAAATCCGGGACCATAGTCAAAAACGTCCCGGCGAAAACAGGTACGGGGGCAGTGGCATCCGGATTTGGGACTTCCCGTATCAACGGCATCGCCAACAGCATTCTCGCGGCATACAGGAGATAGGACATGATGAGGAACAACATGGGTGGTGCCACGCAGTACATGAATGATACGGGCCTGAATCCCGTCAGCGCTCCATCCAGCCAGACGGGTGCTCCCGGTCCGGCCAGCGTGTCTTCGCCGGGAGGCGTGAGTGGAGCAGGCAATGCGTCAGCCCCTCTGTTCGCCTCAGCGCTGGGGAATCTCCAGAGGCTGGAACGCTTCGGGACGACGGTCATTGCCGCCATCGATAGGCAGAGACAGCAGGACGAGGATGCAGAAATCGTGAGCCGCATCGCCGGCATCCAGCGGCAGTCCCTGGAGTATCAGACCCAGTACAGGCAGGACCATCAGGGGCAGTCAGCTCTCTCTGCAGGCAGGGACTATGCCTCTCACGTAGACGGACTTTTTGACTCCCTCGCCAGGGAAGATAAATGGAAAGGCAACCGCCGCGTGCAGGATGCCCTGCGTGCCAAGAAGGCCGAGTACGGGGCGGTGGCTTTCGCCCGCGGCTCCATCTATGCCGACCAGCAGAGAAAGGCCTGGTACGAGGACCAGCGCAAGGTGGCCGAGCAGGGCTTTTCCGCTGCCGTGGCCAGTGGTGACGGGACTACGTCCCAGCAGGCGAGGGATAACTGCGTAGCCCTGTGGCGTATCCAGAACCCCGGACGGGACAGCAGTGCGTATGAGTTTGAACTGGAGAACAAGGGAGCACGCGGAGCCCTCGACCTTATGGTGGCCCGGGGAGACGGCATCGCGCTTAATGGCGCCATATCCAGATTCCAGCCATATCTTTCCGCAACCGAACTCGCCAGGTACAAAGGCACTGCCGACGCTCTGCTGGAGAACCAGATTGCCGGGCGTATGTCCGCAGGAGACTATGAGGGAGCTGCAGCCCTTGGGCGGCAGGCTCTCGGCGGGGCCGGTCTCCAGGGGGCTAGGTCCATGACAGGATATGGCGTTCTTGCCAAAAAATATGAAAGCGGCGGCGAGGGCGTAGGACATGTGTCGCAGGGTTTGCAGGCGACCGATGGCAATGATTTTGGTTCCTGGTCTTTCATTACAAAGGGAGGAGCCAAATCCTCGGGAGCCGAATTCCTGCGCTGGTGCGCAGGGCAGGGTGAATTTGGTGCCAGGGTGGCATCGACATTCGACGGGATATTCAACGGCAATTGGGACAATATCGACAGGACAGACCTGTGGGCGAAGGGCGGTGCTGCGCGTCAGGCCTGGAAGAAGCTGGCAGACGAGAACCCCGGGGCTCTGGAACGCCTTGAGGATGCATTCGTCAGCAGGCGGTTTAATGCCGTCATTGATAAGCTCAGCCCTCAGGCTCGGGAGGCGATTCGTACGAATCCGGCTCTCATGGAGATGGCCATTTCCACTATCAACCAGCACAAAAGCGCCATCAGCATTCTCAACTCCTGCTATGACGCAGATCCGGAGGCGTATGGCCGTAAGGTGTACGCCATGCGCAGCGACCCCAAACGGTTCGCCGCAACCGGAGACCCTCATATCGGCGAGAGGCGCTTCTCCCGCGAGCTTCCTGACTTCCTCGGCATGCTCCATAGCGGCGGCGTCGGTGGTGGTCCCATCGTTACCAGCGATGTCTCCCGCAAAAATATTGAGGCCCGTCTGAACAACGAGCTCCCCGGTATGCGCATCCTCAAGGATACCGATGGAATCACGAGTATTGAGGATCGTGAGGTAGCAGCTTTGGAAGCTGTCTCTCAGCTTCCTGCCGGCCAGCGGGACCAGGCGCAGACTATCGTTACGAGAGAACTGAACTTTATGAAGACCAAACGGGCGGCTGAGGAGGCTAAGTCGATGGCGGATTTCTGTTCTCTTGCCACCTCTCAGCAATGGAGCCCTGTGGAAATTGGCCGTCAGATAGACGCTATGGCATCAAGCGGCAAATACCGGCCGGAATTTATCAACAGGCTCCGATCTCTGGAGCAGAGTAACAGCAGGGAAGAAACTTCCCAGCAAAAGAAGAACGCCCTCTCTCTGATGGCGTCCGTAGATGCGAACCTCGCAGCAGGCGGGGAATCCGTGAACTACGACTCTACGGAGATCGACAAAGCCTTTGCCAGCGGGGACATCACCTTCACCCAGCGGAACAATATTATTGAGTACGCCCGAAACGGTGGAGCAAGAAGAAACGTCACCGTCGAAAACGTGCAGGATATCTACCGTAGGCTCGTCGACGACAGAAAGGCGGATCTTCCTCCTGAGCTCTTCTCTCAGGTGTATGACAGGCTCAGGAAGGCACAGACCACCGGCAAACCCATAGACAATGAAGCCATCAGCCGCGTTGTGTCGGAGCTTCTGTCCCCGGTTCAGTATGACCGCAGTTTTTGGTGGAATGGAGAGGAACCGGCCTACGAGGCAAATGCAAAAGGACACAAGGTTGTCGGTATGACCGTCCCCGCATACAGACTTCCCGCCATCAAAGCCCTGATGAAGCAGAAAGGGTACAGCGACGCACAGATAGCGGACGAAGCGCTGGTAAGGCAGTTCTACGCCGCGTATATGCAGCAGAGGAGCAGATAGATGTACGAAGCAGAATTCCCGGTTCCCAATGGAGCCCCTGCAGCTGCACAGACAGCAGATAATACGGGAGATGCCTCCCGCTTCATGGCCGGTAGCCTGCCTCTTGATGGTGCCGGCCCCATGGGTATTATCTATGACCGGGAGCAGGAGCTGTATGCCACAGTCCCGGCGTTGGACGATAACGGCCCCATATCTACAGAACGTCAAACCGCAAATTATATGTCCGGGAAGAAGGCGTATGCCTTTTTCGACTCCGAGGAGGACGCCAGGGCGTGGAGAACCCAGCACACTACGCCTGAGGCTGTCAGCTCCGCGCGCAGGCAGCTCCGTTCCCAGATGCTCCTGTCCAGGGGAATCACGCCCGAACAGATTGCCAGGGATAAGGCCGTGGCCTCCCGCCTCGGCATATCGTTTGACCTCTACCGGTACAACCGCGATGAGCTGGACGACGAAGATGCAGCCCGCACCATCGAGAGATATGACGGTCTGACGGGGTATGCCGCCACCAGTCCCCTCGCTGCTGCATATGTACGTAGCGATCATGAGGCTCTTGCCTCTGTCGAGGAACTTATCAGGACGAGAGGACTGGACGGAGAAATCCGTGAGTTCCGGGAACCGGGTCTCATGCACTCCTATGACCTTGGCACGAAGCAGGCAGAACTCGCCAGGCTGGGCAATGCATACGCAGCAGGCACCGCCACGGTGGAGGATATCGACAAAGTCAAAGCTCAGATAGCCGGGCTCAGCCGCATGCCATCCACGAAGTTATTCATGGAAAAACCTGAGCGAGGCAGTGACCTTATTGCTGAGGCTGGTAATTGGCTTGCGGATACGTTTTCTTTTTCCAAATTTATGGAGCAGGTGCCCACTTCCGTAGGCGCACAGGCCGCGTCTGCGGCTGAAGGCCTTGGCATGACACTGTCCCTTGCCGCTGCCGGGGCAAAAGCAGGTGCCGCCGCCGGGACTGTTGCAGCTCCCGGTCTGGGGACAGGTGTAGGTGCTGCCATTGGAGGTATTACCGCAGGAACCGCCGGCCTCGCCACATACATGGTCAGGTCCGGACAGCGCACGTACGAGCTTGAGCGCGGAAGCCAGATTGCATCGATGCTGGAAGAGAAGGATGCCGATGGCAACCCTCTTCCAAAGGATGTCGTTGTGGCCGCGGCATCGCTTTACGCTGCCATTTCTACAGGCGTTGAGCTTGGAAGTGATGCGGTCTTTGCCAAGGTGCTTGGTCCGCTGGCCGGGAAGCTGGCAGGGTCCGCAGGGGCAAAGCAGACGGCGCACGCAGCGATCATGCGTGCTGCCAGGGACAAGAATCTGCAGGGGGCTCTTATCGATGCTGGCAGGCGCATGGGCGCGCTGACCGCTACGGAAGGCAGTGAAGAGGCCATCCAAGAAAGCGCCGCCATTCTCACCGAACAGGCCGCCAAGGCGTACGCCAATGCCAGTCGTGGACAGAATTTCAACATGACTCTCGACCCGTCTAAGACCAGGGAACGCATCTCTGATGCCTTCTGGGGCGGCGCCGCAGGTGGTTTCTGGATGGGTGGCGGTCCTGTTATCGCCATGTCGGCACTCAATATCGAGGCCGCGCATGCCGCCCGTAAATTCGCTGACAGGCAGGTGGCCATTCACGAGCGCGTCATGCAGACGCAGATGCGTTCCCTTGACGCAGGAGCCACCATGTCGGCGCTGGAGCACATGGGCCCGGAGATGTCCGAAAATATGGTCATCCCCCTGGACGCAGCCGTTGCTCTCCATCAGGAGGGCACGGATATCCTCACGCCGCTTGGGCTTTCTCTGGAGACGGCGCAGGACGGTGCCGCCAAAGGTATGTCCATTACGGTTCCGCTGTCGGCCATGCATGCCACACTGGATTCCCAACAGTTCAGGAGCGCGGCCGAAATAATGCACCGTGGCGACGAGGCTGCCAGCGCGTCTGATGCCAGCTTTTCCGCGCAGGATTTCAGTGAGGCGCTGGCGCAGGCTGCTTCCGATATGGACGCTATGGCCGCCGAGCGTGAAGGCGTGGCTCATCTTTCCCCGGAACAGATATCCGGCCTCGATGCAGCGCACGCGGAGATGCGTAATCAGCTCATTGAGACTATCGGGTCTCAGCCCAATCTGAAGGCGCAGGCCGAAGCCAGCGGAGGCGTGCAGCAGTATGCTGACGCACTTCTGGAGACGTGGCGCAGGTGGGCTCTTCAGATGAGCCGCCGTACGGGAGAAAATCCCGCCGATATCTACCGGAGGATAGCATTCTCTGGCGGCCAGCAGATGATCCGGTCCAACCCCGCCAAAGGCACGGCCAGCGTGCAGGACGTTACCTCCGGGACCAGGTTATCCGGAGAGGACCCAGCGCAGGCCAAAGGCCGCGCCAATCCCGGCAGTATTTCATCTATGGACAGGAATATGGGGAGCGTGCTGTGGCAGGAGTCTGACAGTGAAAGGTTTGAGCGTGACGATATAGAGAGGAAGCCTGACTCGGCAATCGCTTCTGTGGTTGAAGATAACGGCGTCGACATCCCTGAATTTAAAAAGCAGAAGGAACTTGCAGAGTGGCTGTTCAACCACTTTGGGATTACTGGCGACGTGGAGATAAAATCCACTGGCAAGACAGTACGAATAACAAAGACCGGAGTCAGGGCTTCATTCAAGCGCAATAGAGAACCTGGACACCAGACGTCGTACACGATGCTGGACAGGCTCATTGCGAGCTCTGAATACGATCATTCCGAAACTGCCGATGGGCAGAAGAAGCATGCCGGAGTGGGCGGGCAGGACGTGTACCACGCCGCCTACAGGCTGAATGGTAAGCTATACGCTGTGCGTCTTAAGTTCGATGTACCGTCCCCAGGAGAAATAGCTACCAAGGCTATGCAGTTCCCTGGAGAGAAGGTAGAGGACGGCAGATATAAAGATCATTCTTTGTCTGAAATACAAATCGCGCCTGCTACCGTTCACGATGGATTCATCAGCCATCCGGCAGCAAGCGCGATTCGTAAGGTTACGTTAGGCATTCTCCGTGGCAATGTCAATGCTACGCAGATGAAAGATGGAATTCTGTCGCAGGACGTGGAGAAGGTTATTAACGGCCAGGTACGCTTCAACGAGGGCGACGGCAACTACGTTGTAGAGCTCTTCAAAACTGCCAATCTGTCCACGCTGGCCCACGAGATGGGGCACATCTACTTTCTCGAGATGCAGAGGGCCGTGGAGAATGGCCTTGCCGACGAGTCGATGCAGAAAGACTACGGGAAGCTGTGCTCCTATGTCGGTGCCAAACCCGGTACCCGCTGGACTGTCGGGCAGAATGAGAAACTGGCCCGCGCCTGGGAGACCTACCTGCGCGAGGGCAGGGCACCCAGTTCCGTACTGGAAGAGGCGTTTGCCAGGTTCCGCCAGTGGCTCACGAAGATCTACCGTGAGCTCTCCATGCTCAACGTTGAGCTGAACGATGAGGTGCGGGGAGTGTTCGACAGGATGCTGGCCACTGACGCAGAAATCGAGGAGGCCACCATTCAGCACGGCCTTGTGGATCTGACCACCGGCGAACTCGACGCTCTGGGCGTGACGAAGCCCCAGCAGGAAGTCACACGCAGGGTCATTCAGACAGCCAAAGCCATAGCCGCACAGCGGCTGCAGGAAAAGCGGGAATACGAGCGTACCCAGCGTCTGGCCGATTACCGCAGGCAGGCCGCCAAAGAGGTGGATG
>ERZ1034876.517-NODE-517-length-21496-cov-4.772352_pt1 | contig 21496 bp, 14 predicted proteins | sample MGYA00520698_ERZ1034876 | MGnify/ENA primary metagenome ERZ1034876 (study PRJEB33766, sample SAMN09781723) | gut metagenome | biome: gut microbiome | host: Homo sapiens | place: Madagascar | study: EMG produced TPA metagenomics assembly of the PRJNA485056 data set...
AGCTCAACGCTTTTTGGAAGCTCACCAATCCCTCCCTTTGCGCGTGGGAGAGAAAGCGCCAGTGGGACGGCATTGCCGTGAGCGGTACGACTGCGGCGAACCTGCAGCAAATGGGCGATTTCTATCTGTCCCCCTACAGGATGATCGCGCCCATGCGTATCAATACAAGAAACGAATCTCTTTCCTTTGTGAAACGCGAGATTGCTGAGCAGGACATCGTTTGGCTCGACGGCCTGCCGGTAACTAAACCCGAGCGCACGCTTGTCGATCTTTGCCTCGATTGCGAAGACCCCTCATTAATTATTGATGCCTATCACGACGCGCTTGGGCGAGGGCTCGATATACAGCGGCTGAGAGGTCTTGTAGAACAGAACTCTAAAACCGCCAAACGACGCGAGCTCATGAGGCCTTTGCTGATGGTGCTGAACGGGTAACGCGAAACGGAGGACATGGTGAAGTACAAAACGCCTGGCGCATTGGAGATGGCTGTTAGGGATGCCGCGAGGCGGTCGCCGATGGATACCAATCGGGCTATCGCCGGTTTTTACTTTCACCGTCTTTTGTGTCGCGTCTTTACGGGAGACGACAATCGTTTTGTGCTTAAGGGTGGGCAAAGCGTCCTGGCGCGAACGCTCGATGCGCGTGTTACAAGAGATATAGACTTGGTTGCTCAAGGGGAAAGTCTGGAAAAGGCTATTGCCGATCTGGTACAAGCGGCTTCGGTTGATCTGGATGATTTTGTTTCGTTCACCTTTGATCGTGCAGAGCAGATTAAAGCAGAGGATGAATATCGGTGCGGGACGAAGGTGTGGTTTACCCCCTTTATGGGAACCAAGAAGCTACAGCCTATTTCAATTGATTTGGTAGTTGATGAGGTTCGGGGACTTGAGCCTGAAGTACTTACGCCGGTCGACCGTTTGAATATCGATGGACTCTCAGTTTGCGACTATCGAGTATGCCGAGCGGAGAGTGCTCTTGCGGATAAATTGCTTGCAATGCTAGAACTGCACGATGGTCGGGCTTCTTCGCGAATCAAGGATATCGTAGACATCCTGGTGTATGCGAAGACGTGCTCTATTGATGGTGCCACGCTAGCTGAGAGAGTCGAGAAAGAGGCATCTGCTCGTAAGGTGGTAATGCCGGGTGAGTTTGTAACGCCTCTCTGGTGGAAGCAAAATGGCTCTGCGCAGTACATAAAAATGGCGAAGCAAGCGGGAGTGCTCGATTTCGCGGGGAGCATCGCTGAAGCAGAAGGGTTTGTCAATCGGTTGTATGCGCCATGCTTTGATCATTCGACAAATGCGCGCGAATGGAATCCTCAAACCACGAGATGGGAGTAGCCCAAAGAGTTAAAACGGCGGCGGCAGGAATTGGTCCTGCCGCCGGCTTGGGGCGTCTCGGCTGCTTCAGTTTTACTCGCAGGCTTTGTCGAGCACCGTGGTGACGGCCTTTTTTGCGGCTTCGAGGTTGCGCTGGGCTTGGGCGACAGCGGCCTCGGCCTGTTTCTTTGCCTTTACGACCTCTGCAAAGCGATTGATTGATTCGCTGTACTCGCGTGTGCGCGGGTCGAGTGCCGGCGGGACTTCAATCTCGAACAGGTCTGTGGGGCGGATGGCGCGCATCCTGGCCGCTTCGGTTAATGCCTGAATCAGCTGTGCCCCATGGCCTTCGGTGAGATATCCAGCGACTATCTCCGAAAACACCACGCGCTCCTCTTCGGTCATCGTTTGGAATGATGGACGAATGACGGTGGTGTTATGCGAAGCAACCAGATGCTGCTTCGCGTCATCGGCACTGACCACGAGCAGGTTGGATGCGCCAGAGCGACCCAACATGCGCGGCATGACGATATCGCCCGCGCGGAGTTCGTAGCGATCGAGGACGCTAGGGTCTACCTTAACGAATTTAGAATCCGAACCATTTGGATCCTCTACGGCATCTACAGGCAAAAGGTTGCCGTCTTGAAAATCCTGAGACGAGATGCGGCGCGCCTCGACTGCGCCAACGTCGTTCGACGTTGTGCTTTCGCGGGGCATGAATGGCGCTACTCGCGTAAAGGTGTCACCGAGCATGGCACTGTAGTTTCGGGTGATGGCGATGAGGTTGATTCTGCCTTTTGAGAGAGCAGCATGGTGTTGGAGCAGCTCTCGTGTGGCGAAAACGGACGTTTCGATAAGCATCGGCCTGGGTGCATTTGTATTAATGCGAGTCCAGTCGGGCGAGACGGTGAGAGCGGCGTCTGAGTAACGCGACGTATTAGTTGCAGCATATTGAAAGCGCGGCCCTGGTTGGATCACGCTGCGAAACGCTATGTTGCGATTCCCCGTGGACATTATGAGAAGCGCGCTCATCATATGGGGCGCGGGTTCGGAAAACGGCAGATAGACGATACTCTCGATGAGTCCTTCGCGTATCAGAATCGTGCGTGCTTGCTCAGCTTTATCGAGTAAATCGGCGGGAAGTACCACGGCTGTTCGAGTGCGGCCCGAAAGGGCGATTGCATACAGGCACCAAATAAATGGACCCCAGTCACAAAAATCGAGATAGCCAGGTTCCAAATAATCGATGAGTGCAGCGCAGTCCTTTTCGACATCGCGTTTGCTGGCGCGATAGTAGTTTGATGCGTCGATAAACACTGGAGCGAGGTCGCCATCACTTGCATTCTGTTTACCGGGCTTGAGCTCGCAAATATTGGGCACGCCGTTACCGTTCAAGGCGAAGCACTCAGTGAGATCTTTGGCATCCATGCCGCCAGGTAGACGTACAGTGAGCAGGCGACTGTCTTGTTCCAGATTTAGTGCGCGAGAGAGGGCGGCGGTAGTGAGCCGCGGCAATTTCTGCTTAGTTTCACGCATGTATAGAGCCCTTTCTTCTCAGTGGGTTTATATTAGCAGAAAAATTTGAAAATTTCTAATGACGAGAACAGTACACTGTGCTATCCTCGAAGCAATCCAAATCCAACTCAATACCAACTGCTTGATGTAACCGCTACGCAGTCTTTAGACAAACAGCGCTACCGAGCAGGAGGATTTCACTTATGAAACTGTCGATTAGATCGACAATCACCGCCCTAACGCCAGAACATTCTAGAGCTTAGAACAGGCTTACAGCAAACACCCGAATCCGGATAGAAAGAAGCATTCATGAAGAATCGGGACAACATTTACAAGGCATTTCTCAATGCGATCGACGAGGATCTCCGCGACATGTGCGAAGTGAACAAGAAGACGGAGCAGCCACTTCCGTGTCCGTACTGCGGCGAGAAGAACGTTGAGCGCCTGGCCAAGGCACTCGTTGGCGTGCTGGAAGAGCGCTTGCCCGATATTCCCAGGCTGGTTCCCGAGCAGTATCGAGACGATGTACACGAGGCTCGCGAACTTTTGACTGCTGCGACGCTCGCTTTGCTTCCGCTGTATTTCCCCCCGCGCGATAGCTGCATGGGTAGCGTGGCGACCGTGATGAGCATGTTTAAGCACGGGCGCACTGCGACTTTTAAATCGGCCGGTGCTCTCTTGTTTGAGGAGGTCACGACAGGGATGAAGTACAGCGTCAAGAAAGGCGCCTATGTCCCGTCCTCTTTCGTGCGCCATATCGATGGCAAAAGGCCATGCGACCGGCTGCACCGCGATGGATCGCGCGGCTTTACGGCGGACGAAGACGATGCCGTCATGTTTTACAAGCGCTACCTCAAGGTGCAGCGCCGCGTGTTCGATGCGAGTCCGCGTTTCAACTTTGAGCTATGCGTCAAACGCCCGTTTGAGGTGCTTTCGGACGAACGACACACTTTTTATTACAAGGAGGAAAAGATGGAGATCGATTTGGCAACTAAGGTGCAGAAGCTTCAGGACCGCTACACCCTCAACCTCGCTCAGGCGAAAGGGTATGACCTGCTCGACAAGCTGATGATCAATGCGCTGCTTGCGTATTTGCGTGATGAAACGGCCTCGGTCGCGGCACGCGAGAGCTATCTGTCGCAGACCGAGCGCCTGATCGACGGATCGGTCAAGTTTCCGCATACAACGACCCCTGCGGAGAGCGCAGACGTCGATCGCATTGCCTAGCAACCACTAGCACCACGGACAAGAAAGGGGCCACGCCATGTCGGTCATCAAGATGTACGGCTATGAGGCCGCGCAGCAAACGGAGTATCAGGCCAAGAAGTGGGCGACCAAGGAGGAGATGCAGGCGCTGTCGTCTGGCGATGAACAGCGTGATGTGATCCTGGCAAAGGGTGCCACGGTAGCTTTCTACGAGGATGACAAGCATTGGGAGACGAGTGTGTCCAACAATGTTTTTGTCTTTGGCGGCACCGGTAGCGGCAAGACGGCAAGTTTTGTTTTGCCCAACCTGCTCAATCACCACGAGTGCTGCTATGTGGTTACGGACACCAAGGGCGAGCTGCTGCGCCGTACGGGGAAGGGCTTCGAAGAGGACGGTTACGAGGTAACGGTTCTCGACACCGTCAACCCCGAGCAGTCGGCCGGATACGACCCCCTGCGCTACGTGATGGATGTCGAGGATATTCCCACCACGGTGACGGCAATCATGGAGGGGGTCGATCCTGACGGTCGTAGCCTTAGGTATGATCCGTTTTGGAATGACGCGAGTGACCTGCTGCTTCGAGCGATTGTTGGAATCCTGTTCCTCCTGGAGACCCTTGCCGGCACCCTTGTGCCGGGCGAAGACCTCAATGCTCCGCGCCGCTACCTTAAGATGAACAACGTCTTTAAGCTGGCGGCGCTCATCAAGGTTACGGGAGATGGCGAGGGGCGATTCCCGTTGGATTACCTTGTGGAGCAGGTGGAGTCCAAGGAGTTCCTCGATAAGTTTGCTGCGGAGAACGCGGATCTGTATGGCGTTGAGCAGTATCGCGATTTTCGCGGAGCAGCCGATAGAACGCTTAAGAGCATCCTGATTACGCTCAATGCAACCATCTCGCGGCTTAAGACGCCTCAGCTCATGCGCGTTTTTGAGAAAGACGAGATGCGCCTTGATCGCATTGACGAGGGCAAGCGCGTGATTGATCTTAAGGTGAGCGACAATGACTCGACCAACGCGTGGCTTGCGAACGTTGCCCTTAAGCAGCTGTTTAACCTTGCACAGCGTCGCGCCGACACTAGCCCCAGCGGGCATCTGCAGCGCCGCGTGCAGTTTGTGCTCGACGAGTTTCCCAATGTGGGACGCATTCCCGATTTTGAGCGCAGTATTGCGACCGTGCGCAGCCGTGGTATTAGCTTTTTGATGTGTGCGCAGTCGTTGAGCCAGCTTGATCGCGTGTATGGCGAATCTGCCGCGCTTACCATCCTCGACAACTGCGACAGCTTGGTTTATATGGGCGGCGGCAGCAACATCGCTACGCAGAACTACATAAGCAATCTGTGCGGCGAGTCGGTTTTGGGCACCAATTATGTGGGTGCCGAGCGCACTGCCGTAGATGTGCGCGGTTGCGTGATGACCCCGGGCGAGGTGGGGCTTATGCCGCGCACCGACTGCTTGGTCAAAGTGACCGGCATGCGCCCCTTCCGAGCCAAGAAGTATTTTTGCAAGGACCATCCCAACGCGGTCAAGTGGCTGAGGGATTAGTCCCTACGGCTTCGCGTATTCCGTCTTATTTATTTGACTGCACGGCTTCCGTTAACCGTAAACCGTGCAGTCCAGTTTTGCCTCTTTACCGACTCCATTTAGAAAGGAATTAACCATGTCCGTTATGTACCGTGAGCCCAGCATCATCAAGAAGTCCAAGGACGGTCGCGTTGCCGCCGTCGATATGGCAAGCGAGCTGCTCAACAGCCGCGTGCTGCTGCTGGAGGGCGAAGTCAACGATGTAACCTGCAACGGCCTCATTAAGTCCATGCTGGTGCTGGAGCACCAAAGTGCGACCGAGCCCATCACCCTCATCATCAACAGCCCGGGCGGCAGCGTTACGGCGGGGCTGGCGCTCATCGACACCATGCAGTCGCTCGATTGCCCCGTGATCACGGTGGGTGAGGGCGTCGTGGCCTCGATGGCCGCGGTGATCTTGGCCTGCGGTGACCGCCGCCAGGTGTACCGCCACACGCAGGTGCTCATCCACCAGCTGATGGGCGGCACGGGCATGGCACAGCAGACCGATATCGAGATCGCGGCGCAGCACACGGCGGCCATGCGCGCCGAACTGGACGAGCTGCTGGCCGAGCATGGCAACCTGAGCGCCCAGGAGTTCCACGAGCTCACCGAGCGCGACTGCTGGTGCAACGCCAAACGCGCCCTGGAGCTGGGCCTGGTGGACGAGGTGATTGTGCCCAGCAAGAAGGCGCTCTAACAAGGCCATCCCTTACAACCACGTTGAGCAGGGCGAACGAGCACGTAGTTTTACAGCCAGAAAGAGGTTGAACATGAGCAGGATTTGGGATGTCGATGGTATTGAGTGGGAAGACCTGCCCACCGTGAGCGACCTGCTGTGCGCTGCGGACACAAAGATTCTGGCGCGCAAGATTGCCCTGCGATACGGCGGCAAGTCGGACGGCTGCGGCCATGGCGATGGCGATGGCGAGCGCAACCTAAAGCGCGTTCGCCGCAAAGTCAAAAAGCTGCGGAAGATCGACCCCGAGCCCAGCGACAAGATTGTCCTGCTGCCCAAGCACGTCATCAATCGTCGCAATGCGGGCCGCGGCTTTGGCTATTACGACGTGGAGCCGTGCGCCTTTACGCGCGGTGGCGCGCAAAGGCTGGGAGAGGACACATGTGCCGAAGTGTATCCGTGGGAACTGTTCCTGCTCAATGAGGAGCCTTCAAGCGTCGTTCTGGGCTATCGCGTATGGCTCGGCGGCGAATGGGACCTGTGCGAGCGCTATCGTTTTTTGGCTGTGGTGTGCGCCAGCGTGCTGAATCGCATGCGCGAGCAAAAGGAGCTGCGCAAGTGCCTCAAGGAGGATGACGCATCCTGTGATATGGATGAGGACGATGCGATCGAAGGCATCCGTCGCGACGTGCTGTACCCCGAGGAAGTTGTCAACGCAAAACTCGCCGGCTACTGGGATACGAGCCTGGGCCTCGATCTGCCCTGGAAGGACGAGCACTTCAAGACCTGCGTGCGGATCGATAGAGCTATTGATGACCTGTTTGCCGAGGAAACGAAGCGCAATGCCGCTGAGCTTGGAAGGGAGCTTGGGCGAGGGTATGGGGAGCGCGGGGAGGAATTGGACGAGGATTTGCTGAACGGGATGCTCCCGTGAATGGTCGCTGGCAGTCCGATAGCAATCTGTCCGAACGAAATGATAGAACGATAGCATAAATGGAATTTGCGCTCGAAGGAGTTAACAATGGGAATTGCCTATAAAGAACTGTTTCGCGAAAAGGACTGGGTCTATGGTTTTGGCCCTGCAGGATTCTTTATTAAAAGGTTCAAGAAGAGTGACTACAGTGAGGCTGAGTTGCTCGATTTAATTTCAGGAATGGACTTCTCTCTTGGTGAAGCCGGCGAAGACATTAGCCTGGAAAAGAAATGCGAAATAATTGAGCGGGCGGTTACCGAGACGCATTATACGAGCTGGGCTCTTAGCCTAATCGGCATGATTATTTCTCTTGCGGTCGGAGCGTATTTGTCTACGTTGCCGGTCGGGATTGCGGCGGCTCTTCTGGCTACTTTTCTGGTTGTCCTGGGAGTATACGCGTGGTTTCGGTTTTGCTTTGAGTGTGATAGAACCGTACTGTTGTGTGCATTAGAGCATATAGAGAAAGTGCTGGAACACGAGGGATTTCGTTCGTCCGTTTCCTTGGGAGTGGACGTAGTTTAATGTTGGCTGGTTTCTTACGAGATTGCCCTGGCTGTTTGTGCCGATACGGTACAGCCGAGACATCTTTCTGTGCCTGTCCTTGCGTTTGTCGGACTCACCAAATAGTGGATTCTGATATGATTCCGTTCTACACAGCCTGAACAACAAATTTAACTTTGTTGTTCAGGCTGTACTTTCATTCCATATAGGCCATTGTTAACCAGATGTCTATTGCTCTTGCCGGAATGCGGGATAAATAAGATTATTTTGCCCCTCGAGAATGCCACGAACGGCATCGTCTAGTTCATCGAGTATCAGCAAATACTCTTTAAGACGGTTTAATAGCGAAAGAAAATCCTCAAGGTCTTTCTCGCTGAAGGGACAATGAGTGTAATTGTACGAGTGAAATTTTAGCCAAGCGTTTTTAATGACATCATAACCGGCAACATTGATGTCTTGTATCTCGCGTGGGCAGGGAATGACTAGCGTTTCACCATTAAGTGAGGACAACAGGACGGTCTCGTTGTCCCTATCAAACATATTGTCTTTGATTTGTAACTCAAACGAATCTGTCAACCTTGCTGACAGGGCGGCGTAGTTGAAGTTTAGATGATTGCCTGGTTCATATTCATCATTCTCCAGCTCCGCAAGTCGCACGCCAAGGTCCACGATTTTGCTGTACACATCTCGTTCCACTGTAAAAGGGATTCTGGGACTCTGGTTGGTGCGGCTTACTGTGTATAAAGCACCTTCAAAAGTGTCTAGGTACAATCGTGAGCACAGTATTGCGTAAACATAGAATATCAAGGTGTCACACAAGGGCAGTTCACCTGAATAGTTGTAGGCATGAAGAAGCGACAGGACAATATCGTCAGTGATGTTGCTGACTATCTTGCCGGTCTTATGATCTGCTAGCTGATTGCAATAGATGCGCGCACTGCCGCGTCTACATAAATCATTATCGGGATAATGCCAACAAAATGAGGAAAACTGTTTGAGACAGCTGTGCTGATCTTTAGGTGAATCAGAGACTGCAATGCCAAGTGTGCTGCCTTCAGAAAAGGCGCGGAATAAACGGGGGCGTAACCTCGTTCCCCCTTTGCCCTCTTTTGCTAATTGTGTCGTTAGCTCTTCGTCCAGCAAAGCACTTACCGTCAAAAATGGCCGTAAAGAGTATGCTTTGCATGACTTTTGGAGAGCCTCACGTTGCTTGGCTCCTTTTTCTTTCCAGTAATCTGAGAAATAATCGAGTACTTCGATAGATGGTTTTCTGCTCCAGCCTTTGAGCCAATCGGAGGAAGAATCAGTATTCTTGGCGATCTCGCGTGTTCTTCGTTGGAGTATCCGATCACTCGTGTGGACAAAGAGAGAGGTTGGGGTTAGCTTGATGCCTGAAATGCACTCTTTAAATATGGACGGCTCCCCGCTGGCCGTTAAGGGCCAATAGTTGCTGTAAGTGTCTTCATCAAATGACTGAGACGGGCAGAAAGAAAACGACGTTGATTCTGTGGGCATGAGTGAAGCGAAGTTGTCGAGCTCATGAGTATCGAAATTCGATAGATATGTGATTTTTGCTTCTCGTTTTAACTGAACAACTGATAGGTGGTGAACGATAGCATTACGTGCGGCTATGCCACTTCGGGCGGCAACAACTATGCAACGACCTTGCTGCGTGTTAAATAGATTATCCGCCCTGATGCCACTTCGCGCGGCACCGTCTATTTCAAGGACATAGACGGTGGAAAAATGATCCAAGAGGTATTTTCTTGCGGGGGTAAACGAGTCCGCTTCCAAAAAGCTAGATGGGAGAACCAATGCGAGAATAGCTAGATCTTCACTTTTATCCAATACGTCGCAGCTCCAACGGAAGAATTGAAGCCAGGTGTTGTTGATCTGACGTTCAAAGTTATTTCGTTTTCCACGTATTTGCGGTCGCAGTTCGTTAACTAAATCGTGAATACGATTCGTGCGTTCTTGCGTTACGGGATGATAGGCTTCCGAGCATGGCGGGTTGCCAATAATGGCTGTGATGTGATTGCCTCTTAGAAAAATGCCTGCATTGTATTGCTCATTTTCTAGAAAGGCATCGGGTTTTATGCTGTTTGAGTACAGGCAGTCGCTAAGACTGTTTACAAGATATAAGTTCGGTGTGTTGCTGCTATCGGCTGTTTTGCAGCTATCGTTTTTTAGCCGGTACTCTGCTAGCGCATATGGAGCCGGTAAAATCTCAAATCCCGCAACTCGATTTGATGGCTTGCCGGAGCGTATTGCCGATTCAAGTAAACTTGCTGTTCCGCAACAAGGATCAAGAACCCATCCGTCATCATCGGAAAGAAGCACACCGGAGACTTCCTTTGCGGCGCAGTTGGCAAGAGCCACTGTGCATGATGCTACGGGGCCTGGTGTGAAATATGCTCCATAATCGAAGCGCGTAGATCTGTTGAACTTTAGCAGGAAAGATTCGAATAAGTGTTTGTAATCAGGATTTGTTCGGAGTTTTTCAGATACTTGCACGAACGATAGGAAAGAAATGCATTCTTCGATCCACTTAAGAATGAAGCTGTTCTCGTCGGCGCACGTTTGCACAAGAAGGATATGAACTGCACCGCTCTCGGATAGCTGACGCTCTTGCAGTCTTGTGTATGCCAGTAGTTTCGTTTCTTTTTTGGCGGCATTGTCGTCATCGCTGCAAAGTCTTCTGTGTGCACACCACAAGTCAAACATGATTCCTTGTGCAACATACTCTGCAAAAGATTTGTCGTCGCAAAAACAATGGCGGCGTGAACCGCAAACAGCTTCATATAGCCGTAGCGTTGACAAGATGTTTTCACGCTCTTCGTTATTGATTGCTTCTTCGACTGCGATTCCTTTGTATTCTTCAATTTCATCAGCTAGGCAACGAGCCCTAATGGCAATCTGTTCGACTAGTTTCTCTTCGGTATATACAACTGGAGCGGGTGTATCGAATAAGGATCGCATAACGAGCTGGAATTTTGGGTTAATTGGGTTGGCCGCCCAGTTGCTGTTGCTGAGGGCGGCCTTATCGATGATGGAGACAACGCCAATAGACTGGTCACCGGGGAATCGGTAGGCGAACTCGATACCATCAGTAATTACAAGCTTGTGTCCAAGCGTTAAATAACGGTTAAACTGCTTGTTGTGATTTTTATAGTCAAATCCATCTAGAGCGAGACTTTTGCCTTCTATGTAGCCAAATACGCCAAGCGTTTTAGAGTCATGTATTCTCCAGTCAGGCCGACCGGCATGATTCTGCTTTGTTGGTTCGAGAACCACTGTGACCTTGCCTTTCCCAACGAAAAGGTCAGCAAGATTCTCAAATAAGGTGTGGAGGCTTAATCGAAACGACAATTCGGGCGTGTGTTGGCCGTCGATGAGCGCCCGGCAGTACTCTCTCTCAAAACTAGACAGATATTTTTTAACTACCTCGTCGAATTGCATCCTTCTCCTCCTTTTCTCTGTTCGCACTCGATAATGCTTCTGCCTATGGCCTCAGCAAGAACGGGGGGCACTGCATTTCCAATTTGTCGAGCGATTTCGACTTTATTTCCTGAGAAAGAAAAATCAGGTGGGAACGTTTGCAAGAGCGCGCCTTCAAGCAGACTGATGCTCCGTAGTTGATCAGGGTGCCCGAATTGTCCACGGGTAAAGCTATCAAAGCGGGCAGTGATGGTTGGGGCAACATCATCCCAACTCATTCGCCCGTAGACATTTCTGTGGCCGATTGTGGCGCTTGATCTCTTATGGCAATCCGCAAGTAGTTCTTCGGGCAAAGAATCTCGTCCCTGACCTTCTTTGAGCGCAGATAACCTCTTTTTATTTAATTCAGATAACCTGTCTCGCCTGTGAAGGGGGTAGTCCGGGTGCGGCGACCCGTCTTTCGGGGGCTCAGGCAGCGTACCAATGGTGTCTCGAACGGTGTGTCGCGCTGTAGCGGGCTGAGGAAATTCGTAGCAGCAGGGCTTGCTGCCCAGCCTTTCTCCGACTACTACAAACCTCTTGCGTCTCTGCGGAACACCGTAATCTTGGGCATCGAGTAGTTGTTCGTGCAATTGATATCCAGCGGTAGTAAGTCGTCGCTCTAGTTCGGCAAGGACTGTTTTCCCCCGCTTTCCCCTGATGCCCGAGACATTTTCCATGAGAAAATACTGCGGCATTACTTCTTCGATAAGCTGTGCGTATTGGAGAACCAGAAGGTTACGAGGGTCATCATCTTTGCCTATTCGTTGCACGGAGAACCCTTGGCAGGGTGGGCCTCCTGCCAGTAAGAACAGTTCGCCTTTCTTCTTGCCCACCATATTAAGGAGGCGGCCATCAAGCATGCTGTCGATGCCCTCGCATACAGCCATATGATTGAAGTACTTTGTATTCATTCCGAAAGAATCGATGCAGTGCCTGTCGATATCGAAGCTTAGAAGGGGCTTTATACCGGCATTTGATAAGCCCAAGGCCAGACCACCGGCGCCGGAAAAGCAGTCGACACAAGAATATTCCGTCATTGTTTTCTCCTCAGCTTCATGCCAGCAATTACGCTCGAGTAAGAGTTGCTAACGGGTTTTTCGATAGATGGCCGTGACTGTGCAATCTCTAAATCGCTGAAGGTCGATTTTAGTAGATTTGCCAATAGGTACGACGCCATTCCACACGCCAAAAGCGGGGGAACTGCCTCTCCAATCTGACGATAGACATCGTCAGATTTACCGCAAAAACGGAATCCGTCCGGAAAGCTCTGCAGGCGCGCTGCCTCACGGGCTGTCAGTCCGCGGTCCTGGACTGGATGGACAAACCTGCCACTTGCCGGATTTCGCGCATAGTGAGTAATCGTGATCGATGGTTTGTCCCAAGAGAGCCTGCCGTATACATCGGCAAACCCTTTTACCCTTGCTCTGCAAGCCGGCCCCTCGCCATCAGGTAAGGAGCCGCCGTTGTGCGGCACTTTGCGTATGGTTTCGATTGTAGACGCTTTGTGCCGAATGGCTTTATGCAGCGGGTCGCAGCTTGACTCGCCTGCAGAAAGAGCCGGTAAATCAGAGATTGCGTCACGTACGGTCTTAAATTCTGAGATGCTATAGATGTCATCGGGTAAGCAAAATTCGGTCTTCATTCCTATGATGATGCTTCTGTACCTTTCCTGGGGAACACCAAAGGCGGCCGAGTTGTAAATGGTTTTTTTCACCAAATAGCCAGCGGACTCGAGCACCTCGATGCACTCTCGGTAATAAGATCTGTATTTTTGTGAGAGAAACTCGGGCACGTTCTCCATGATCAAGGCTGTAGGGTTGGCGCGCTTGACTATGCGGGCAAACGCTGTTGCAAGAACATTCCTCTCGTCGTCCTTTTCGCTCCAGTGCCGCTTTCGATGAGATGTAAATCCCTGGCATGGCGCGCAGCCAATAAAAATTGATGGCTCGTTTACGTTGTATCCAATTTCACCAAGAAATGAGTCGATCTCCGCATCGCTACTTGCGACTTCAATAATATTTCGGCAAAGCAAGGGCGTTCCAAAATTGGCGCTATAGCTCGCTGCCGAATTTGGGTCGATATCGCATCCTCCTAGAAAATGGAAGATATCACCAAGCGAGTTCAATGCGTAAAAGCCTAGTGATGTCCCGCCTGCTCCAGAGAAAAAATCTACAACCTGTATTTGATTGCTCTGGGTATCGCCTTTTTGAAGGGGTTTGAAAGTGCGAATTGCCGGAGATGCACACAGAAAAATATCGCGACCTAGGTCGCGATACTGTTGGGTTGTGGGAATGCCTATTTCTAATCCGCTAAGACTGTTTGCAGCCATATTCTCCCGCTCTCGTGATTATGCATGGAATTATACAACCCGTTAACAGAGCTCAGCCTACTCAACTCTAAAAGATGATTCTAATGGCGTGACGTCTGAGTATTATAACTGGTCATTTGTGTGGCATGCGGTGCTTTTGTCGCTCTTGGGGCATCGACCTGACCCTGCTGTTGATCTCAAGGCCTTTTGTGTCTCGGGCAACGGCGCATTCGGTAGATGTCCTGTCGGTCAATGTTGCATAAGCCACACGCAAGCTAAGGTCCTGTCTTTGAATGAATGGTTCCTCAGAATATCCGAGTGCATGTCTGCCGCGTTTATATTAGATGCCGGTATTTGGACAATACAAATGAACATAAAGTACAGTATCGATTGGGGGCAGAGCCATTTCACTCGAGACGACTGTTGTTGTAACGTGCGCGCCGCTGTTGTGATATCGAGTGTGGTTGGTGACTCATCACTGCATCTGCGCGTGGTCTCGGCTGTGGGCCGTCTTTTGGGTGCGTTGAGTGCTGTGCAAGATTATTAGGCGCTGTGGGGACAAGCTGAGGTGCCTACTCCCAATGTCCAGAAGTGTCGACGACCCAATGCTGTCCCGTAGCCTGCTGTTCATAATGACCCTGGTCCTCAGAGGTGGTATACGAATCATCTACAACAGATCCACCGATACCGCCGTTTTCGCCATCGTTAATAATCCAAGCGTAGGCGGCATCGGATGAATCGAAGGGCCCTACCATAGTGCCACCATGATTGACCCAGAAACGAGGGTGGCGCGTGTATACCACATTCGGCACCCAGACTTGGCTGTAGTCGGTCTCCCAGCGCCCCTGCTCGGGCACCCATTTCTTCTTTGAATGGGCGGGCTGCGAGTCATTGCTCTTGGGTTGGTTCGCTTTGTTGGAACTTGTCTTGCTCGGGCTCAGCTGCTGAGTTGCCGAACTTCCGTTGCCATCGCTTTGCTGTGTTTCCGCGGCGTTATCGATTGCGTCTTGGGTCCCGCTGGTATCGGTGCTGGCTTTGTCGTCCTCTTGCTTTGCCGGCGCTTTCGCCGAGCCGTTTTCGCGGGAACCACCGTCGCCGATTTTCCGGATGACGGACGACCCGCGGTCGGCGCTACATCCAGAGCAGCCGGCGAGCGGGGCGCACAGCACCATTCCGAGCGTTGCCACCAGTGCCATCGTGGCGATTGCAAACAGTTTGCTTCTCATATCGTCCTCCATAGACGTTAAATGTCGCATTAGATTATCTATTATCGTGGGGACAGGACGGAACACTTGCTCTTATTACTTGACGATACTGGTTGTCAGATTAGGCACCTGTCTTATTCCGGATTCTTGAGGACGTGCTTGCGTTCGGTAAAATTAACCCATGAAAAGAAAGCGCACAGTTGGCCGGCGGGAAGTCTCCCGAGTTGCATCATGGTATTGATGCCGGTCGACTTAAGGTATTCGCGTCCAGAGTCCGCATCGAGGCGGGGGTCGGTTGCTAAAAGCAAGTCTAAGCTGTTCTGACCCAACGCTACGTCTAGCGGTTTATGCTCGTTGAAAAGGGAGGAAAGCAGTACCTCGCCCTCTTTGAGATCACTGAGGAGTTTGTTGCGGCGTGACATGTTCCGTTTTAAGTAGATGGCGTTGTTTATGTCGACGGCGGTTAAATGTATCGGGGCCTTGCGATAGCAAACATTGGTTTTGTAATCGTGGGCAGAGAAGAGGGGGCCGCTTTGAGTTTGAGTGCTTGATCGCTGCACACCAGATTGCCCATCTTCGTTTTTAGTAATTGTTGGCGTCAAAGCGTTTGCCAGACGAAAGTAATCCCCCATTCCGGAAGATGGAATGCCGGGAAAGGGGAGACGGGGTGTGTTGGTTTTGCCCTTACTTTCCTTTTTCAGCTTTTTGTTAAAACGGACCACTTCTTCCATCAATCGATATGCAGGCAACGTACAGGAGTCTTCTCCGATTTCCTGGTCGTGAGTTTCAACGCTGTCTTTTAAGTTGTTTAATTGTGTCTGGAAGTCCGGATGGTCTTCTGCGATTCCGCTGACAACGACAGAGGTATGACCATTGATGACTTGGTTGTCCCAAATTACATAGATGGGAAAGCTGTCGCTGGTTAATTCTTTGCCTCCGATGTGGACGTTTAGGGATCTCCATTTTTCGTATGTTTCGTTGCTGATGGAGGGCTCTTTTTGATAGTAAGGTCCTGCAACTTTATCAACGAATAAACCAAGGTGCTCGTACGATTTCCTTAATGCGGCATTTTTAGGTCGACTGCCTTTACGCTTGATACTTGTCGCTGCGTTATGTGCCAGCTTTCGATCAGCGATATCGTTGTCGCCGAAGCCGGCAGCGTTCGATGCCGAAGGGTGCAGATGGAGACGCTCGCAATAAGGTGAGTGATTCCCTGACGGAAAAAATGGGAGACCGCATTTTTCGCAACGTTTCAAGTTGTTGCCGCTTTTATATAGCAATCCAATTATGGTCTGGTAAAAAGCAGGGAAGGAACTGGTGGTGTAAGAGACAACGGATTCATCGGCTTTGGCTATCATGGCCTTATGGAGAAGCAATCGGGAGAGCGAGGACGGATCAGAAAGTTGGTATTTTGCAGGGATGTATCTCTCTGAAATGTACCCCACTTTATTGATTTCTTTGGGGATCAGACAATTATCCGAATAATAGTCGGCCATTTTTACTAGCTGGTCAAAGGCGATAAGCTTGCTCGGGTCTATAAGAGCCGTCTGCAGGTCTTTCTTTACCTGGATGGCCAGATCTCTGAATAATGTCAGGGTGTCCGAAATGTGCCCCTCTAATCCAATGAATAGGGATTGTGCATACGGCTGATATTGTTTTATCAGGTTGCTTCTTGAGAACGAAGACGTTTTTTTGGATAGTTGTAGACATTCCTGATATATGAGAAGGCAAATAGCACAGCCGAGCCGATAGGTATCATTCCAACTTAATTGGGTAGTCATTGGAATCTCTGGGGTCGTGCTGCCCGATGCAATTGGGGCCGATATAGCATCTAGTATGTCATCGGATGAGTTGGCTTCTTGCATTTCTTGCCTGTTGTTTAAATCGGTGAGCAGGGATGATGCGACTTCTTTTTTGATATTCGGGAAATCTAGAGCGTCAATGGAAGAATCGACCAGTTTCGATGTAATCGCGCATTTTTTGGCCCAAATACCATATAGCTTTGAAAAGGGGAGCGCTTGCCCCGAGAGGTAACGATAAGGTTCGTCCTCATGGGGGATGTAATCGGGGGTGGGGTGATCTAGCTGGATGGATAAGCCAGCTGAGCATGCGCGATTAATAATTTTTTCGCAGAATGGTGAGCAGCCCCCGTCGGCATATTTGAGCAGCAGATTGTGAACGTGCTCTTCAAGATCGTGGTGTAGCCGCCTCTTTTTGGCTGTGGGGATTTTTCTTAAGTCGCCGCAAGTCGAGTACAGCGAGATGAGTTCCGGAATGCTCCTTTCTTCAAAGCGTTTGTACCATTCGGAAATATTAAAAAAGAACGAGAAAAGATCTATGCGCAGGAGCTCGTTTGCAAGGTCGGCGGCGCTACTGAGGTGTTCGGATGCAAACCGCGCTTCGTCTTTGAAAGAGAAGTCGCATGGGAAGATGGTTAGCTGTGGCGAGAACGAAACCTGAAGTGCTCCATCAAGGTCCATAAAGAGGATACTTTCTTTCCAAAAATCATCGGCGAGCTGTTCCATGTGTACTCCGATAGGCACAAAATTAAAACTAATAATAATTTAGTGCCATTGTGCCACTTTGTCGTGTTCAATGGGAGTCGAGCAAGAAAGAAGTCCAAAGGAGGACGGAAAATGTTTGACAACACCCTGTTTGAACAGGTGAATTCCACCAAGCGCGACGAATTCGAAGATCTCGTTTGCGAGGTTATGGCCATTTGCGATGAGCTGAAGGTCTGTCTATCCGATTCATGCGAGCTTGGTTTCTTTGAAGCCTGTGCTCGCCAAAGCGCCTATGAGCTCATGCTTGATGACTGCCGTGACGAGCTTGCCCGATTGGGCTTTGAGCTTGAGTGGGGCGTTGAGGATTATCCTGTGGTCTCGCCGCTTCGTCAGCTTGAGTTTACGTGTGTTCCAACACGGGACGTCGCTAGCGCCGAGTTCTCAAGCCGCAACGATTTTGATATTGCCTGCTAGCTCTTTTCCTCTACGAACGGTCTAGCTAACCTGCTGTTTTATTGGGGCAACTGGATAGCCCCTGTATTTACACCAATCACCCCAAAAACCAATCACTAACCAATCGGGTCTCTCTGAAAGGAAGATCATGAACACCTCTATCCAAAATGTGCGCACTTTCCCCAGGCCTAGCATTGCCAAACTTGCCGAAGGCGTGTTGCTAATCGCAGTTGCTGCGTTAGCTGTAGTCGGCATCATCTCCTTTACTGCGCCGTCGCATATCTGGAAAGACGAGATTCCTATGTTCACGCCCGACCTGTTCGATCATCCCTACGATGCCCCAACGGCGGAGGATATTGTGTCAGGAATGGAGACACTCGACCTGGTATCGACGGTCGCGGCCGTGCTCGTTGCTCTGTACCCCGTATATCACGCCATTTGGTCTCTCTGCGCAGGTATTGGATGCGACTGCAAGGCTCCCGTCTTTTGCGGACGGATGTCGCGCCGCTTTGGCTCGTTGAGCGCCTGTTCGCTTCTGGCTGTGCTTGCCGTATGCCGCGGGTTCGAGTGCTATATCGATGGCGGGGCCACGGGAGACAAGCCCCTTATGATCGTGGGCCTTTTCCTCATGGTGACATCGATCGCGCTTGTTCTTGGTTGCGCCTTGGCATGTATTGTTAAATGGTATGAGCTCAAGGGTCCCGGTCGCTACCGTGGCGATATGGCTCTTATCGCGTGGTTTGGCCGCGCGGATGCCCTGCTCGATCGCGCGAGCTCGAACATGGTGCTGCTGTATGGCGCCGAGATGCTTGCCTGCGCAGCATCGCTGATTTTCGGGTATGGCGTCGCTAGCGCCATCGTTTCCATCATTACGACCGCATTAACCGCTTGGGGCATTGTGCTCGCCATCATCTTTCTCCCTCTTTGCATTGCCTGCGTTTCGGCAAGCTCGAAAAACTAGAGGGTTGAATCTATTCGCGGAGATGTTAAAAGCCGCGACACCATGCTCAGTTTTGCCTTGAGCGGCAGCTGATGCCGCCACCTCTACCGTCCTGTTGTGAGTTTTTTGTCCGCACGGGATGGTATTCAACACATGCAACAACTAAATCGGAGGTTTAACCATGGCTACGTGGGAACTTAACTGTCAATCGATTCCGTCGTCTGCGGACGACAAGGAGCTTGCCCCCTATCTGGCTCGCCAAAAAGCGATGCGCGAATTCTTTGAGCGCGCGTTGTTTGCCCCTAAGGACCAGGACAACAACGGCCTGTACTTTTTGGGCGCGACGACGGGCTCGGGCAAAAACTATACGGCCGAGCAGGTCACGGCCGATCTAATCGCTGGCGGCTGGGACGATTCGGGCTGTTTTAACAAGTGCCCGGGCCGTCGTTACCTGGTGTTTGTGGTGCCGGGTAAGGACAACCGTGAGAACTACGTTGCAAGCGTGCGTAAATTGCTGGTTGAACGGGGCATGGATGGCGATGTCGCGCAGCGCATGGTGTTCGATCTTCCGCGCGCGGGCGAAAACATCCTGCGTTGGATTGAGACTACGCGCGGCAAGGGCGCTGTGGGCGTGCGCGACATCCCGTGTCCCATCGAGGCAGACGACGAGAGCTCTCATCGCATCATTAAGCGGGCATGGCGCAACGCGATGGAGATTGCCGATGACCTCCTGGGCATTCTCGACACTCGAGATCGCCTGGGAGGTGTTGCAGACCGTTTGACCCCCGCCCTTCGCGACAAGTTGTCGTCGGCGGATGCGAGCTTGCGTTGGGCGGTGAGTCGCGAGCTCAAAAACATCACGCGCGGCATGGAGGTAATCCCTCAGATTTGGCCATCTGCGCTGCTCAACGATCAGGGCATGCCGCACGTGATTGCGTGTACGCCCCAAAAGCTCGTCAAGAGAATCGATACGGTGACCGGTGCGGGCATCGTGTTCTTTAATGCGGCCGCTGCCGGGAAGGGCCTGTTTATCTTTGATGAAATCGACCACATGAAGGCCGACATACTGTCGACGCTGACAGACGATCCCGTGACGTTTCAGCCGGACGAAGTGCTGCGCATTCTCGACCGTCATTTTAACGGTGGCGTGGTGGACCCTCTGCTGTTGGGAAATCGCGATCAATGGATGGCGGTCTACACGCACGCCTCCACGTCGGGCGACCACAAGGGGTCGAATGCCGAGAGGAACAGGGTTTCGCGAGCAAGCGTAGAGGAGGCTGCTGAAGAAATTGCCAAGGATGCCAAGAAAATTCAAAAGGCACTTGCCTCTTGTATTAAGGAAATGAAACTGCGCCCGCCTTTTGCGCTGTCTGAAGAGGCGAAAGAAGAGCAGCTGTCCGGTCGATATCTTTTTGGTAGTGACGATATTTCGGTGGGTGACAACTCGGTAAACCCGTTGCGTTACAAGCTTAATGAGGGCGGTACCCACAATATGATTACGGCTCATGGGGCAGATGGGCAGCAAACCGTTAACAAGGCGGTTCGTCGTTCGCGTGGCGTCGTTAGGATGGTGGTGGGTCATCTTGCCCGCTGCGCCACACTTATGGACAGCCTGTACTACGGGGGTCTTTCGTACAAGGACGACCTTTCGCGCAAGAACATCATCGATTCCCTGGGCATTAGGAACGGCCAGACCAGCGAGAAGTATTTTTGGAATTCGTTGATGCTGGCGCTGTTCTTTAAAGACCGTAAGAACGACGACATTGATGCTGCCGACGACTCGATGTATGCGCGTGGCGTTGACTATCTGGTAATGGAAACTACCATCGAGCATATGTTTACCACGTATCTAACCAGCCATGGCATTGAGCGCATGCCCGAGGCCTACCTTGCCTCCATTGCCGCCAAAGCGCCTTGCGTGTGCATGAGCGCAACATGGAGTGCGCCGACCGTCAAAAACTTCAACCTAGATTACCTTGACGAGGTTCATGGCGTGGTTCGCAAGGATGCCTGGATCGACGAGCTCAACCAGGAGATCGTGCGACAGACCAAGCTGTTTAACAAACAGGCTGCGAAGGAGTACGACGTCGATATCGCCTGGGTGGATGAGTCCAAGGAAATTGCCGGCATGGTCGCGCTGGCGGGTGGCGCCTTTGGCGGCATCATCGTGTCGCCCGACGAGGTGTACGAGCGCGCAATGCGGTTCTTTGACGGGATTGGCGTGAGTGAGGGCCTTGCGGTGCGCCTGCGCTTAAAGATTGCCGACAGGGTGGGCATAAGCGACGCCAAGAGCATCGAGTTTGAGTTGAAACGCCTGAGCAAGACGCTCGTTGCCGTGAGCACTTGGGCCCGTGGTGTGGCGCGTAACGAGCAACAGGCGGGAGCCGTTTTTACCACGCGCCACATGGGAAACCATGGCGAATTTAATAGTCTGGCGCTGGATCTTGCACGCGAGATTGTTGCGGAGCTGGTGATTAGAAACGTCAAGTGCCCCGAGATGTCGTACGAGAAATCGCTTGAGGCCGCCAAGGACATGGTGCCGTGCTTTAACGCTGCGGAATGGGATGCAGGTTGGCGTGGCGCTCAAAAACGTCTCGAGCTGGGCCAGCCGACCCTGATGTTCATCAATCTTTCGGCCGGCGGCTTTTCCAAGAATCTCAAATACAAGGTGCCGGAGAATCTGTGCGACATGGTTCGCCAGGTCGATTGCGGCTTTGAGAATGCCGACCGTCGCCCCAAGATGGATCTTGATTTCTTATATATCGAGTCGCCCACAAGTCGTTTGACCTGGGGAGTGGAGATCAACTCGGACAAGTTTGTCCAGCAGGCGCTACTTGGCGTGGTGGAGCAGG
>ERZ1034876.524-NODE-524-length-21347-cov-7.580875_pt1 | contig 21347 bp, 18 predicted proteins | sample MGYA00520698_ERZ1034876 | MGnify/ENA primary metagenome ERZ1034876 (study PRJEB33766, sample SAMN09781723) | gut metagenome | biome: gut microbiome | host: Homo sapiens | place: Madagascar | study: EMG produced TPA metagenomics assembly of the PRJNA485056 data set...
ATTTTATTAGGAGTGAAATCGAGAGAGTTTATTATTCTCTCAAAAAAAACACTCAGGAAATTAATTCTCAAAGATATACAAAACTCGCCCACATACGGATGGATTTCGGAGGAATAATGCAAAGTGTTTGGAATCGAATGGGATATGTTGCGTTGTACCATATTCTTCCTTTAGCGGTTTTTAGCCGTTTTTGATGGAGTTAGGAGAACAAATCGCTACTTATCCGTTGCCTTTTCGGGATTGAAAATCGGTATGGATTTTACTTCCAAAACTGTTTTATTCTCCTGTCCGCCTCCGCAAGGAACGCTGTTTCTGTCTATCTTTTGCTAATGCAAAGTTAGTCAAAAATTTCCGTACTGGAAAAAAATACAGGCTTTGCCTGCGAATCGAGGGGCTTTTTTCTATGTTCCGCTATATTTTTCATGCCTTTCATTTGCTCGCTATATAATAATTTTGCAAACAAAGGAATTGATTATGAATCAAGCAAATGTAAAGGTGTCGTTCTACCTGAAAAAGAGCGAGGCGGATGCCAATGGGAATTGTCCTGTAATGGCTAAGTTGAACATCGGAAAATACTCCGAAGCGGCATTCAGTGTGAAGATGAAAGTTTCACAATCCCGTTGGGCTTCGGGGCGTGCCTCCGGCAAGAGTGTGACGGCGAAGGAAATCAATAACCGGCTGGATGAAATCCGTGCGATGGTGTTGAGTATCTATAGCGAGCAGTCTGCCGTTCGTGACGGTGTGACCGCCGAGGAAGTAAAAAGCATTTTGCTTGGAATGGCAAGCGAACAGGAAACGCTTTTGAGCTATTTCAGGCAATTCATCAGCAATTTTGAGAAGCGTGTTGGAGTCAACCGTACGGAAGGAAGCCTGAGGGCTTACCGCAACGCCTATAACCATATCGAGAGTTTCCTTAAATGGCAATACAAACTGTCCGACATATCGTTCACCGCGCTGGACCGTTCCTTTATAGACAAATACGACCTGTACCTGCGGACAGAACGCAACCTCGCTCCCGGAACCATTATCAACCTGACTGTCCAGTTGAAGACCATTGTCGGTGAAGCCATCGCGGACGGCATTATTACCACCTATCCGTTCACGGGATACGAACCTGCGCACCCAAAGACCGTGCAGAAATATCTCACCACTGAGGAATTGCATCGGATTATGACCACACCGCTTCACAGACAGACTCTTTACCATACCCGTGACATGTTCCTGTTCTCCTGTTACACCGGTATTTCCTACAGGGATATGCGCCTGCTGACGAAGGACAACCTTTCACTCGCGGAAGACGGCACATGGTGGATCAGAAGTACTCGGCAGAAAACCAAGGTGGAGTTTGAAATACCGTTATTGGACTTGCCGTTACAGATTTTGAAGAAATACCGTGATACCGTTTCCGGTGGCAGGTTGCTGCCGATGTATTGCAATTCCACGTTAAACCTTTACCTGAAAGAGATTGCCCGGATCTGCAACATCAACCGTCCGTTGGTCTTTCACGCGGCAAGGCATACCTACGCGACAGAAATCACGCTTTCCCACGGAGTTCCCCTTGAAACGGTGAGCAAGATGCTCGGACACAGCCGGATCGAGACCACACAGATTTACGCGAAAGTTACCGATGATAAGATAAGTACTGACACAAAGGTTTTGAATCGAAAAATATCGGAACGCTTTTCTGTCATCATTTGATGTATCATTAAAATAGCAAAAATATGGAAAAGAATACAGACAACCGGAATACCAAACGGCGTAGCACTTTTGCCGTATTGTTTTATATCAACCGTACGAAAGTTCGCAAGGACGGGATGTGCCAGTTGTTATGCAAGGTGAGCATTGATGCGGAATGGGTACAGATAGGGACTAAAGTGTCCGTCAATCCAAACATTTGGAATCCTGAAAAAGGACGGGCTGACGGACGCAGCGAGAATGCCGTCACCGTGAACCGCGCCATAGATGATCTGACAAACGAGATAACCGGACATTATCGTCGGATAAAGAACATCTTGGGTTTTATCACAGCGGAACTTGTCAAGAATGCCGTCAAAGGCATAGGTCAGAAACCGCTCACCCTGCTTGCCTTGTTCAGGGAACATAACGAGGAGTTCAAGAAGCGTGTCGGGATAGACCGCATACAGGAGACATACGATTCCTACCAGCGGTCATACAAGCATCTTTCCGCTTTTATTCAGAAAAAGAAAGGTGTGGAGGACGTGACTTTGCGAAGCCTTGACCGTGTGTTCTATGACGATTTCGAGCTGTTCCTGCGCACGGACCGCAACCTGAAACCCAAGAGCGTGCATGAACACTTGTACCGTCTGAAGAAACTCACGATGCGGGCGGTCAGCCAGGGGACATTGCGCCGTGACCCATATTGCCGCCTGCATCCCGAACTGCCCAAAAGGAAGAGCCGCCACATGAAACTGGAGGACCTCAAGACATTGATGACCACACCGGTGGAGAAACCACAACTGCAATTCGTGAGGGATATGTTCATATTCTCGACTTTCACCGGACTGGCGTACGCGGATTTGAAGAAACTGTCAACAAATGATATTACGCAGGCTGAGGACGGCACCTGGTGGATTCATATCCACAGACAGAAGACCGACACACTTTCGTCCGTCCGCCTGCTGGATATTCCCCTCCGAATCATCGAGAAATACCGCAGCCAAAGAACTGGGGATAAAGTATTCAACATTTACACCCGCAGGTATTTTATCATGCTGACACGTGAATTGGGAAAGGCCTATGGCTTTGATTTGACCTTTCACCAGGCGAGACATAATTTCGGCACCCATGTTACCCTCTCGCTCGGTGTGCCGATAGAGACGGTCAGCCGTATGATGGGACACACGTCCATTTCCACCACTCAACTTTATGCGCAGGTAACGGATAATAAAGTGGATGAGGACATGAAGAAATTGAGATCCACAGGCTTCGCAAGTCGGATTGACCTTTGCGAAGAAGATTTCACCGTAAAGAAAAAACGGAAAAGGAAATCACAAACCGAATGAAATGAAAAACGGAGAAACGACTGCCCAAATCGCCGTCGTTTCTCCATCCTTGTCAGAATGCTCTATACCCAGCGTTGCTCCTCCCGGCAACGTTTGTAGGCATCGTCCAGAAGCTTCTTGATATCGGACTCTTTGTAAAGAGCCTTCCCTTGCACCATGTAATAGGGAATCACCCCGAAAGTACGGTATTCCTGCAATGTGCGCCTGCTTACCCGCAGGATTTTGGACAGTTCCTCGTCCGTGAGAAACCGTTCCCCGTTGAAGAGGGATTTGGGTGCATCCTCCATTCTGGCGAGCATCTTCTCCATCTTTTCCATCCCTTGGAACATCACGTCGATGCGCGGGTCTTTCTTGTCTATAAAATGATAACTCATGACTTGTTTCTTATTAAAGGGTGATAATTCAAGTCCAATAATCTTTGTACGTCTTCCGGCTTGTAGAAGAGTTTGTTCTTGATACGGCTGAAAGGCAGGATGCCTTTGGCACGATACACCTGAAGGGTCTTTTTGGATATGCGCAGCACTTTGCATACATCCTGATTATCCAGCCAGTTTTTCAGGCCGAAGTCTTCAACCGGACGGCATACACGTGTCACCCGTTCCTCGAACTCGCAAAAGCGGACACGCAGTTCTTCAAAAGTCTGTTTGTCGATACATATGATTTCCATAATCCTTGTTCCTGTTTTAATTAAACATTTGCCTGGGGTCTGTATTTCGCCGGTAGCGACTTACCCTTCTGGTAAAGGAAAGCCTCCACTTCGGACGCCTTGTAGTAGGTCCTTCCGTCAATCATGTAATAGGTGACGAGTTTTTTCTGGCGGTAACGCGCCAGCGTGCGTTTGGTGATGCCGAGCAACTGGCACAGGTCGTAGTTGTCTAAAAGCGTGTCACCGTCCAGACAATCCTTCAGCTTGTTCATGCGTTCCAATGCCCGGTCTATCTTGTCGAACCGTTCCATGATCTGGAAGAACATCTTGTGGGCGGTCTCATTGTTTATTTGTAACATGACTAATCTGTTTTGAGTGTAAATAATCTTTTGCTTACACCTTGTTGCGCAACAGGTTATACTACAAATATGGCTAACAGCGTACCAATGGCACCGATAGACGCCAAAAAACACCGATATAACATTGTATATCAGTGAAATAAATTTTTTATAGTGTAAAAATGATGATTTGGATAATCTTGCAAAATGCAAGATTATCTTGCAGGATGCAATGGACTATCGCGAGGATTTACAGGAAGCAATGTTGAAGGCGATGTTAGGCGGGATGTATTGCCGATGCCAATGAAGGGGATGCAAATAACACTGCCCCTGTAATTCGAGACCTCCACCGGTTCGGTTACTTTTTCAGACCGTATTTCTTCATTTTCCTGTACAATGTCGCCGGATTGACATCAAGCATGGCCGCCGCCCGTTCCCGATGCCAGTTGCAGGCTTTCAAAGCACGTATAATGTGCTCTTTTTCCAAAACTTCATTCTTAAGCGGCATGCCAACCATAGGTATCCCTATATCTTCCACGATACGGTCGGTTATATCCAGTTCCGGCACATCCAACATCGAAGATTCCGATATCAGCACGGCGCGTTTCACCCTGTTCCGTAATTCGCGGACGTTGCCAGGCCACGGGTAAGCGAGCATGCTTCGTTTGGCATCATCCGTAAATCCCAAAGTTTCCCTTTTCAGTTCCTTAGAGAACCGTTGGCGAAAAAATTCCGCCAACGGGATAATGTCATCCGGGCACTCCGCCAGCAGTGGCTGCCGGATTTCGAATTCGCACAGACGATGGTACAGGTCCTCCCTGAAACGCCCTTCCTTGATGGCTAATTGCAGGTTCTCGTTTGTGGCCGAGATAACCCGCACGTCCGCCACCTGTTCCCTGCCGCCACCTACCGGGATATAGACATTCTCCTGTAGAACCCTTAGGAGCAATGATTGCATCTCGTAAGGCATAGTGCCTATCTCGTCCAAGAATAAAGTACCGCCGTCGGCCAGGCTGAAATATCCTTTTTTGTCCGTTTCGGCTCCTGTAAACGCCCCTTTCTCGTGACCGAAGAACAGCGATGCGGCCAACTCGACGGGCAATGCTCCACAGTTCACTGCCACGAACGGCATGTGCCAGCGCTCGCTGTTGGCATGAATGGTTTGCGCGACCGATTCTTTTCCCGTCCCGTTAGCCCCAAGTATCATTACTGACATATCGGTTGGCGCAACCAGCCTGGCGAACTTCTCCACTTCCAGGATTCTGGGACTTGTACGATGAAATATCGTGCTCTCTTTCTTCCTCACCGTTGCTATCGGGTGAAACACCTCCCTTGCCAGTTCCAATAAATGCTCCCGGTGTACCGGTTTTGGCAAGTAGTCTTTGGCTCCGAGCTTGATAGCGTGTACAGCATCCGAAACGGACACATATTCGGTTGTTATAACGAATGGCGTATCCTTCTTTTCCTTACGTAACCATTCCAATAGGGAAATACCGTCTCCTTCGGGTAATCGCACGTCCGACAATATCAGGTCGAACCGCATCCTGCGTATAAGGGTGCGTGCTATCGGTTCGTTCATGGCTGTTACGGCTTCATAGCCTGCTTGAGCCAGCCAGTCTTTCTGCATCTGTGACAACCCCGTGTTGTCCTCAACTATCAGTATTTTCCGTTTCATTTGTCAATCTTTTAAATTCTGTTTCCGCCATTTTGACAAGCAGCGCCGAGTAATTCATAATCTGTTTGGTATATTCACCCAATACACTATCGCTCACGTTTTCGTTATCGAGCAAGTCCCGATAGCCTTGTAAAATCTTTCCACTTTGCAGCAGTTCCCACATCGGCTGCATCCTGTGGGTAATCTCACGCAATTTTTGCCTTTCCCTGTTTTTCAAGGCGATTCCGAGTTCCTTCCGGTCCTTTTCCGACTGGAAAATAAAGGAGAGAAGCGTTTTTGGCTTGTCGTTGACTTCCGAAAGGATTAAGTCAAAGTCTACATTTTGTTTCTCCTCATGCCGGCTTCTTGTTATGGTTGACAGCATGCAGAGTAATTCCGAGGAGGAAAATGGTTTGTATATGCAATCCGTAAAACCAGCGCAAAGAAGCGCTTCGCTTTCCCTGTCCCCACGTGCCGTCATAGCCACGACAGGTATCGTACGCGAGTTTCCGATATTGGAGTTCCGCAACAGCGCAAGCAGGTCAAATCCGTTGGTTCCCGGCATTTGGATATCGGAGAGTATCAAGTCATAGTCCTTGCCACGCATAACCTTTACAAGTTCCCTTGTGCTTACGCATGCCGTACAATTAATCCCGTTTCGTTCCAACATTTCCTTTATCACGTCCAGCAACATCGCGTCGTCATCGATTACAAGCACGTTTCGGGGCAGACGCGTGGGGTTCCGGAATTTTCGATTCTCGTTCGCCACGGGTTCATCGGTTGTCTTCATGGGAAGCGTAACCCGGAAAGTGCTGCCGCGGCCAATCTCGCTTTCCACATCTATCGTTCCTCCAAGCAGGTTTACAAGCCCCTTCGTGATGGGCAGCCCTAAGCCAAAACCATCGGGGTTGGCAATAGTGGATAACCGTTCAAAGGGACGGAATATGCGCGAAAGCGTCTCCTTGTCCATGCCTATTCCGGTATCCTTGACTTCCAATATCAACTTTTCCCCGTCAAATTCCGCATCCAGACCGACCGTTCCTATCTCCGTGAATTTAACCGCGTTGCCAAGCAGGTTGCCTATAATCTGCTCGACACGATCCTCATCGCCGCAAAGATTGATCCGGGTATGCTTAAAATTGTGATTAAACAAAAGGCCTTTGTTATTTGCCGGAAGGGAAAACCCGAAGACGCAACGCTCCAACAGGTCATTCAGGTTGAACGGGACATCATTGCGCTTCTCTTTGGAGTCGTTCAGGCGGTACACGTCCAGCAGGTTGTTAAGCAGATGAACCATCCGTCTGCACACGATGCTGATATTCATCAAGTGGGCATTTCTTCGTTTCTTTTCACGGATATCCATGGCCAGTTCAGCACTGCCGCTGATGATATTTAACGGGGCACGGACATCATGTGAGATAGTTAGGATGATATTTTTCTGCATTTCGAGCAATTCCGTATTTTGTTTTATCGTGTTTTCCAAGTGTCTTCTGTTTTTCGTCTTCTCCTTGATATCGCGTTGCGTTATAAGGAACAAAACGAGCAGCAAGATGATGGAGCATATGATCAATATCCCGGTTATAAGGATGGACCTTCCGCGAGTGGATTTCAGGTATGCTTCCCGGTTCAGGAGCGTATTCCACGTCCCTTCTTCCAAATTCGCGATGAGGATATCCAATTCTTTGGCCATTAATCTGTTGCTTATCCTCATGCTGTCTGCGTAAGCGTTCATAAGCCGTATCCTTTCTTCCCACCAGAAAAGCGATTCCTTATCCGGCATACTCCGCCTGTCCGGTACGGGAGGCAACTGAACTGTTTCCGTTATCCCGAAAAATCCCGCGATTCCCTTTTTCCTGCGTGTGACGACGCGTGGAGATTCGGATTGGGCCATAACATCGGTCAGCCGGGAAGAAAGCAGGCTGTCCGCGTTCCTCAGCTCTTTGGATGTATTCATTATCTGAAACATAAAACTTTCTTTTTGTGCCAAAAGTGCGCGGAGCGAATCAAGTGTCCGGGGATGCGCGAGCAACTCGTGTCGGGAACGAATACACGAAAGCAGCGAGTCGGTACGCGCACGTAGGAATCTATAGGCCAACGAGTCATCCATGCTCCAGGCAGAGACGGATTCTCCATAAGTTGCCAAGGCGGTGATATTGCGGTAAACGGCATCTATGTCACGCTGCGCATGAAATATGGCAAGATACTTATTTCTTGTCTCCCACATCCTGTCCCGTTCGTAAACGACGAGAGCGAACATACCGCCAATAATCGCTATCAGGAGGAAATAACCTACAAAAATTTTATGCTGTAACAATAATTTCATTCGTCCTATACTTTATTCGTGCGTTTTTTAAACTTGTTCTTTCCGCCCGCTGAATAAAAAAAGCCCCATCGCTTGCTACGCCCTCCTGTGTGACAAGAGGCTTTGACCGGCGAAGGGACTTAATCGCCGCGATCCGTTTAGAGGAACAACGGATTCGCATGCGATTGTCATTTTCTCACCTTTGGTGCAAATCTTCCATTGCCCGTCCGGAAAGAATGAAAGAGAAATAATAAATTCCCGAACCGCATTACCGAGGCAAGCGGTTCGGAAAAGCAGGTATTACTCGTTTCATCGCTTGCCCGCGGCTGTGTTTTGCAGTAGCAAATTCTTGCCAGGTGAGAATCTGACCACTTTCTTGGCACTGACCTTCATTGATTCTCCGGTACGCGGATTACGGCACGTGCGTGCCTTGCGTTCCTTGACCGAGAAAGACCCGAAACCGTGCAAGATAATAGTATCTTCGCGTTGCATGCTCGCTACCACGACACTTTTGATTGTCTCCAATACCGCCGAGACAACGTTGACTGCCATCCCGCTTTCCGCGGCCACGGCCTTTACAAACTCTTTCTTGTGCATAATATTGTTTTTTATGTTTTGTACATTTTACTTCGCGGTAATCTCCGCTTTACCGATTTATATTGTTGCTTTCCGGATCACGGAAGCACCCGGTGCAGAGCTGTCATTTGAGTACCTCCTTGCCCGGTGAACCAATGTCAACCCGCCCTGGCAAGGTAATCGGGTTCTCCGCACATGTGCCATTGTCACCCGTTTCCGCACTGCCACCACGGGTAGCTTCCACTGAGGCATCCACGCTTTCCCAAAAGCACCTAAACGGCCACGGGGCGCGTAAACGATTGTATTTTTCTATCTCCTTGAGACGATAGCGTTCAATCAGTGGCGGGATCCTTTTCTTTGCATAAGTTTTGCGCACGAAAGAAGAATAGTCATCCATGCGGTACCGGCACCGGCGGATATACAACATCTTCACGACGAAATACATCGCGTACAGTACAACTGCCGCGGAGAGAAGATATAGGGCAGACTCCATTCCAGCCCATCCTTCAAATGTAAAAAATGACGCCAATATTCTCATATCTTTCATACGCTATCTTTAGGCATTCTTTTCACTTTCGTAGTGGCCGGAGCGGGGATATATTCTGTCGCCGGAGCTGACACCGGTCTCAGAATACCAGATGGGTGATTCATGGCGTGACATAAAAAATCTGTCCAACCCGCCACAGCCTGTTTTTCAGATATCTGTGTGCTGTCTGAAATTTTGATTAAACACGGTGGCCGAAGAAAATAACAACGACCACCGTGTCAAAAGTTTTAAAAGCGTGACGACTATTGCAGGCTTACATTCTCGTCATTTGTTGATATCCATTCTGATACATTAACAGTAAACTTAATCGCCTGTCCGAGAATCGGTTCACTAGGCTTTTCCGGTTCAGTCGGATCTACATTACCTGCACCATTCGAGAAGTCAAGAACATAGACATACTTCTTGCCGGCCTCCCAATTTGTAGCAATACCTACAGCTGCCCAGCCTTCATATACCTTGGCACCGGATGCAGTCGTGATATTGACCTTCACGGAAAGATAAGCACCTTTAGCTGTGTTGTTCTTATCTGTGGTGTCCCATTTGACGAGCTGCTGCGGGATCAACATGGCGTTGCCGCCGTCACCCATGATCGACTGGGCGGTCTCGGTCAAGGTCTTTTCCGTAGTATAAGTAACTTCGTAGACCGTCTTATCGGTGCCGAGCGTCCATCTTTGGGTGTCGAAATCAAACGAACCCTTAGAAATGGGCTGTCCGATGCGCACGCCCGTAACCTTGTAGACGTAACCTTCGTTCGCGTTCTTTGCCTTGACTTCAATCTGTGAAAGTCGGTGTTTGAAAGTCAATTCAACTCCGCTCGCTTCGTTATCAGCCTTGTTGCCGGTAGTGATAGCGGCAACGAAATCTTTCTGATCGGCGATTGCAGCCGCGGGCGAGAAATCGGTAAGAATCCGTGCCGTATTGTCAAACGTTAAAGTACCTCCCAAATCAGTAGCTGAAGGCGAATAGGCATAGAAACCAAGAACATATTCAGGCCAATAGTAAGCGGTAGAAGAGGTAAAGTAACTACCGCTTTTTGTAAATTCCTGATTTGCAAAATAGTTGACGTTGTTCTCGTCAAGCGCGGTTACCCAAAAGCGGTTAAGATTGGCCGTTGTCGTTTCGGTTGCACGAGTCGCCAACGCCGCGCGGAAATCGATTCCGCGACCATTTTGTTCGAGACCTGCCTGCTCTTCCTGAGAGCACGATACCATAGCGAGAGTAGCCATGGCTGCGAAAATTAAATTTTTGTTCATAATGAAAATAAATTAAATTGAATTAAATTAATTAAAAAAAACAATTCGTTCATATCACGTCCCGCATACCTGGGGCTATTGTCAGTTGTTACATTGGGATATTTTCTTCTTTTTCGCTCTTCCATTCGTCGACCGTTGGTTGGAAACCTCCTCCATTGACAATCGGTTTCGGCAAGGGAAGGCCATCCAAAATAATATGCACATTTCTCTGGTCGGGAGCCGAATGGATTTGTTCCGTCACGTCGTAGGTGTAATACCACTTGCTGTCGTCAGCCAGAACGGCATAGATAACCAACTGATGCCTGTTCGATGGTAACGGGCAGTGCCCGAATGTTTGCAGTCCCCCGGTTACTATGGTCTTTTCCCCGGCATCGTCCGTACCAATGTAGGCGTCAAACGGTACGGTCACCAACTCATCAGTTAGGGCGTCTGCCCCCACACCGGGCAAAAGTCCTCCAGCGAGGCTTGAGAGCGATCCGCTGATTCCGTGAACATATTTCAGATTCGCGGCATTGCGGATTTCAACAGTATACTTGCAGACCGAAGTTTTCGGGTAGAGTGTTATAGTCTGTTTTTCGACATTCAGTTTCACCCATATCCCCTCCGAGTGATCGGTCCAAAGCATGTCGGGAGACAAGAGGGTCCGTTCGTTATCTGTCCCGTCAGCTCTAGGCGCGCTATCGGAACGCACTCCTAGCGATGACAGCCCGGATAGCAACGTGGCTTCACGCGTGGTGGTTTCAAACGTTGTGCGCTGCCCTGTGTTGCGGTAAAAGACGTTTTCCGTGTCGGAGTTCTGACACATCGCGTCGTATTCCCCGATAGGGACGCGTATGATGCCGCCATTGCGGTCGGTAAACTCGTAGCGAATCGGCTCGCCGCCTTCTTTCGGGAATAAATAGAGCGACATCGACTTCGGGTTCGCATCGGGTGCGTCGCGCCAATCGAAAATTACTTCCACTTCAACCCCGTGAGCATGATTATAGCAAAGATCCTTGTGCTCGCAAGATGTCATTACAGCCATCAGTCCGGCCAAAAGTATGACAGTTGCCATTGTATTATAAAGCTTTTTCATCGTTTACCTCCTTTCTTCTCGTTATAGTTACCGCGTCCGAGCAGCCACACGAGCGAAATCTCGGCTTTCGTTGGACCGAACCAGTGGAGTTGCTTGGTTTGTTGCCACACGTAATGATTGTCGACAGGCTTGTATATACAGTATTCTCCACCCAGGTAACCGACACCGACCACGAAGTCCAGGTTCAAGCGACGTCCCAAAGGAAGCGAATAGCCGTATTCAAGTCCAACGCCCCAATTCATCTTATCCCAAAGCGTTCCGCCCGGCTTGCCGCCCAAGTACCCTTTGCCGCCTGTCTCGAAGTCGTAAGTCAGCATTTGCCCGTAAAGGCCGAGGTGATGACCCGTCAGCGGCTTTTCCTTCGCGCGGCGTCCGAAATATTTGCGGATATCCAATTCCCCGCCGTACACCCGCCAGTAGCGGTGCCTGTTGTCGTTGTTCCACCACGCGTACATCCAATTCCCGCCGGCTGTCCAGCCCTTACCGAGATAGAATTCCAGGCCGAGGTTAGGTATCAGTGCCGCGTCGTAGAGCAGGTTGGTCTTCAAAGCCATGTAGAACGGCTTGCGCTCCTGCGCCACCGGCTGTCCGACAACTTCCGTTACCGGTTCAGGCGCCGGCTCTATTTCAATCTCAGGCTCGGTCTTTGGTTGTTCCACGATTTCAGGAGCCGGTTCCGGTTCAGGAGGCGATTGCCGCGTTATCTCACAATAGACACTAAGGCCTGAACTGCGCAATTCAGGAAAGAAATGCTCGTATATGTACCACCACGCGCGTCCGCCGTGAAGCATTTGCAGCTGACGTATCCGCCCGTCGACCACCTTGTCGTTGCGAACGACCCACACGGGGGTATTCTTTATAATGTCAAGCACCTCGTCCCGGTAAGGCATATCCGAGGCCTGTACCAACCGGGATAACCCGTCCCAGTCCACGCCCACCGACTCGGTGTTATACGTCAAGCCCGGCATGGAGAGGTTCTCCTTAAGCCACGCGACCAGATTCTCCGCCCGCTTACCCGCCAAGCGTTCGTTCAGCTTCAGCACACCTTCCGGCGAAGCCCCGCCAACCACACGGATAGTACGGAATTGCTGCAAAGTATCACGCTCCGCTTCACGCAACCTGGCGACAAACGTCTCTAACCGGACTGAATTGCCGCTAAACGCAGGCTCGAAAAGTGAATACCCCTGGCGAAAGTAAACCTTGACGCCTATCGTATCCACCTTCGAGCATTCCTGCCCATACCCAGTATGACAATAACCGGATAGCAGCAAGACAGCGCATAAAATTTTCAACTTTTTAGTCATGATGTTCTATTTATGCTCTATACTTCATAGAGCCTTTGTGTGCATCGAGATGATAAATAATTGAATTACAACGTAATAATATTAAATAATGACAGAATTTGTTTCAGCATTTCATAAAACCCATAAAGTATGGATAATACACAGGTAATAAACTGACAGAACGGGTGTTATGCAAAATCATGCTGAAACGTTGCTGAAACATCAATGTACAAGAACTATTATGGAATCTAAAAAGGGCCTATTATTCTACGCTAATGAACATCTTACCTGTAGGAATTACCAGTACGAGAATGTTGCTGCTTTCGTTTATAGGGAATTAATGCCCGGACAGCCTGTGCTGCAAGACACGGCCAAGCATCATCTCCTGCTTTTGATAAAAGGAAGCTGTGTTATCAGTTGCGACCGGTTTGTTGGCAGGCAGTTCAGTGCTGGAGAAATGGTTTTCATTCCCATGGCATCATCGTGTATCTCGCATGTAACGCGACAGATGGAATTCATCGATCTCAGGTTCGAAAACATCACCAGCGGATGCGACAAGATGGCGCTACAGAGATACTTCAGTTTTTGCAAGGACTTGGAATATGATTTCCGTGGCATACCCATCAGAAAGCCGTTGGATATGTTTTGCCAATTGTTGTCGGTTTGTCTGCAAAGTGGTTTGAACTGCGTTCATTTTCACGAGATGAAGCATAAGGAGTTGTTTCTCTACCTGAGAGCTTATTATTCCAACGAAGAAATTGCGGAACTGTTCTATCCGATAGCGAGCCGCTCGTTTGATTTCAAGACCTTTGTTTTCCAGAATTGGCGTAAAACTAAAACGTTGGAAGAACTTATCGGGTTGTCCACTATGGGGAAAAGCTCTTTTCTGCGCAAATTCAAGTCGGAATTTGGCATGAGTGCACACCAGTGGAAGTTGCAACAACTCAAGGCACAAGTGATTAACGAGTTATCGGTACCCGGGACATCGCTAAAAGAGGTCGCGGCGAACCTGGGGTTCGATTCTCCAAGTAATTTCAATCATTTCTGCCAGCGCAATTTCGGGAGCTCGCCATCGGAAGTCGCGCGAAGAATCTGGATGAAACCGGAAACCACCCCCGGAAACGGCGAGGTCTAAAAAATACACTGCCGCATCTTAAAAGTAAACAGATTGCCCCTTTTTGACAACCCCGGAATGGGTGGGGGTATGTATCTTTGCATCATGGTTTTAACACTGCATTTTATGAATCTTTTCAAAATATAAAACTATGATGAAATGTTTGAAAAATTACTTTTTTGCCCTTCTTCTGGCGGCATGTGGGGCATTATTGCCATCCTGCGAGGACGACATGTTGCAACAGGATGTCCGTGATGGTCGTTACATTGGCTTCGCGGTTGACATGGATTTCAAGAATGCCCATACCCGGTCGGGTATGGGCATTCTTGCACGGGCGGAAGTGTCCGACACAGTCTTCACGCTAAACGCTGAAGGCCTGTCCGAACCGCTTTACCTACACGCCATGGTCCGCGACGGGATAGATGGTTCCGGATTCACGGACAACACGCCGGAGACCAGGGGAGCCCCGGTCACTACCGGCAGTTTTTACGATTCGTTCGGCGTTCTGGCATCCGCTTACACGGGATCATGGAGCGAGACCTCGTGTCTGCCGGACTATATGCACAACGTCGAGGTTACGAAAGCATCGTCGTGGACTACCTCTTACCGCTGGCCCGGCGTGCGCACCCTCGGCTTCTTCGCCTACGCTCCTTACAACTGCGAGGGCGTCCTCCTTTCCGGCAATGACGTACCGGGGTCGCCGACGATTACCTACACGGTTCCGGACGACGTGACCAAGCAAAAAGACCTGCTCGTGGCCTCCAAACTCGGCGTGTCGGCTTCGGATGGAACTGCCGACTTGTCGTTCAAGCATGCGCTCACCGCTGTGAAGTTCAAGTGGGGATGGTCAGCTATGCGGGTCAAGATTAAAAAGATCACGTTCAGTAACGTCTATGGATCGGCCGTTTACAACTCCAAATTGTCGGAGACTGCCGGAGCATGGAGTAATTATGGCGACATAAAAGACTTTAGCGTCTCCTTGGATGCGGATAATTTCTATGAGGGTGATGGTGCCGACACCTCACATGACCAACCCATTACCGCCGATGAGCAAACTTTTATGATGATTCCCCAGAAATTGCCGGCGGGGGCTTCACTTATAGTCGATTACGTTATCATTGATAGCTGGGGAGATGAAAGCAATCCATCTCAGATTAATGTAGGCATTGGCGACAATGATTGGAATATGGGAGAGACCCGCACGTTCTGCCTTTCACCATATCAAGATCCACCATTCATATATCAAATGCTCATTAACGAAAACCAGAGTCTGCAGGTTTATCCGAAAGAAGGCGTAGTCAACGAACTGATTAATGTCTCATCGGGCTATATTTCTGTTGATGCCTTTGAGAACGAACTTACTTGGCAATACATGTTCATACAAAAAGATGAGAACGGCAATTATCGTGAGATACCATGCCCGGATTGGATCAAAGATGTCCGAACGGAGAACAGCGGGAAACCGAGCGGCAGCTTTTTTGAGTTTTCACTCCGCGCATCTGCAGATGATGCTTCGGGGACCCATAATAAAAGACTGAAACAGGCGGCTCCGGTCCGCGGCACATACGACCTTTCGACCAAGGGCGGGACAACGGAGATGAATACCGCCAACTGCTACATTATCAACGCCCCCGGCAAATACAGCCTGCCGCTGGTGTACGGCAATGCCATCACTAAAGGCATGGAGAGCCACGGATCCTATATCATATCACTGGCCGGAACGGGTGTACTGAGCCATTTCGTGAACCACCTCGATGCGCCCATCACCGACCCGTATATCTACAAAAACGCAGGTTGCACGCCCAAGGATGCCGTACTGCTTTGGCAGGACGCGAAGAACCTTGTAACGAACGTCGCGCTTGCGGCCGACGGCCACAGCCTGACATTCGAGGTGGGAAGCTCGACGATTAAAGAGGGCAATGCCGTCGTGGCAGTGCGCGATGCAAACAGCGATATCATGTGGAGCTGGCACATCTGGGTAACGGACTATGTTCCCGGTCTTGATGCGACTGTCGAAGCAGTATACGAACCTGCGGCACAGGCAAGAGACAAGGTCGTAAAATTCCAAGGAATACCCCGCACTGCCATGGGATCTCCTTTAGGCTGGTGCAATGATCGAGCTATCGAAGGCGAACGCAGCGTCAGGGTTTTGTTCTATCAAAGTGACAGTCCGAAGAGATTAGATGAAGTTTTGTTTTCCTGCGGTGAGGATGGTATCCCCAGGCCGTGGTCTATTCCTGAAGATGATGTCATGGAGGCGTACGTTGAGTTTCACCCCTGCGTGATGACGATCAGGCAGAAAATCCTCATCAATGAGGGGAATAGTACCTTGTACCAGTTCGGGCGGAAGGACCCGATGCTGGGCGGTATTCGCAACGCTTCCGGTGCCACCGTCGACAAGAGTTGTTACTCCGACAGCGGCTATGCGTTCAACAAGTCCGGAGTCGGAAATGTCAGCCTCGGCACCGCCATCCGGAATCCGCACGTGTTCTATAATATCACTAATGCTGCATCGGGCGATTGGTGTTCTACCTCCTATACCAACATTTGGGATAACGTATCTACTCAGACGCGTCAGATGGCGGGGGTGTTCAAGACGATTTACGACCCTTCGCCTGCCGGCTACCGTATAGCTGAGTCGGGTGTTTTCGAGATCGCTACGTATGGGGGCAGCAAAGTTTCAGGAGAGGGGTACTACGGCGTCCGATTCAATTCGCCTTATACGTCCCCCACTGATTTTGCCACTAAATTCGGTTGGATGTTTTATTGCAACGAGATGCCGGGCGAGGGACGTTACGACACTGCGGGCGGTACGATTTTCTATCCGGCTGCGGGCTATCGCTTCAGTTCGGGGGGCCGGGTGTACGAGGTCGGCGACGTCGGCATGTACTGGGCCAGCGATGCAGGCTTCACCTTCAGCAAGAATAACATTGCTCCGATAGCCAACAACAAACGTGTCACCGGCATGTCTCTACGCCCTGTCCGGGATGAGGAATTTTGGTGGTGATGAATCGAACGGTGGAGCCGCGATGAATAGAATCAATAAAGAAATTATGAACAAGAATTCGTGAAAGCCGTAGTTACAGAGAGCGGACATACGGGCTAGATGCCGCCAAGGCGGTGTCGCAATGTAGCGCGGCGAGAGTACCATTATTCCGGGTTTAGGCTCCTTCTAAGTCGGAGGGTAAGTGCGAGGAATGAGAACTTTGGAGATGTTATTCTATGAGAATCGTGGAGAGAATTGTGTATATAAACGGATAAGTAAAGACTATTACGCTTTTTGACAACCACTCCAAGTGAATCGTTACGTATCTTTGCAGTAAATAAAAAAAAGGAAACGGATAAGTAAAACAAAATAGAAAATAGGCTCTATGAAGTATAGAGCCTACGCATGCAAAGATAGTGATTATCTTTGTAAAACACGATTTTAATTCTGAATTATTAATATATTGACACTTGTCGATTTACGCGCTCATTCACCAGATCTATTACTTCATGTTCGAATTCCTTCAGGTAGATATGGGTTGTTTTTTCGAGGGTATGCCCGAGCCCCTCGCTGATAACGGCAACCGGAGCCCCGTTCTTTTTGGCAAGCGTAGCCCATGAATGTCGCGCCATGTAAGTCGTGAGGGGGACTGTGATGCCGCACATTTTACCTATTTCTTTCAGGAGGCGGTTGACTCGCTCCAACGTCAGCCGGTATTGGCGGTGCAGATCCCGGTCATCATCCCCGTGCAGGATTGGGAATACATAAGGCGATTCATTGCGGTACTTGTTCATAAGTTGTTCCATCTGCGCGGTAACCGCGACTTGCAGCCGCTGTTTTGTCTTGCGGCGGCAGTAGTCGACTATCCCTCCATATACATTTTCCTTTTTCAGGTAAACCGCGTCCACAAAAGGCATGCCCCGGCATAAAAAACAGAAAATGAATATGTCCCGGGCAAATTCAAGGGAAGGTCTCTCGGAAAGATCCAGATGGTACAGCCCGCGTACATCTTCTTGTTCAAGAGCCCTCTTGACCGTCTTGCATGGCCTTGAACGGATATGGTCAAAAGGATAAACAGCAGGTAAGGGATACCCTTCGATTTTTGCTTTTCCATAGATTGCTTTCAGGTTACGCATATAGTAGCATATTGTATTTTGGCTTACTCCCCTCCCGAGAAGGTAAGTTTCGTATTCGTGTACGAACTTTGTGTTGAAATCGGACAGGTTTACCGTTCGCGAACCGATGAATGATGCAACAGACAGACGCGTGTTGTGCAACGCGGCTTCCATCCCGTAACGTTTCTGCTGACATTTGACAGATATCTGCATATCTATATAAGCCAGCAAACTCAACTTGTCATGTGCTATTTTGTAACGGGCTACCACATCTGAAGTAGTGTAGGTCGCATTATTGCCTTCCAGTGCGGAAATGACGGATTCTATGTCCCGTCTCTGTCGTTTTAGCTTCCTGTTGATTTTCCTGACCTCCCGTGCGTCACGAACATTGGAGGGAACAACATGCACCTCCCCCGAGGATGAATCGAATTCTTCGCTGAACAACTTGTACGGCGTGTAAATCAGTTTTTTATCTCTGAGATGAATAAGCTGGAATACCAGCGGATACGTACCGTCCTTTAATGCCCGATACTGATTAAGCTTCAATTGTACACTTGTCATAACATAATCATTAAAATCGTGCAAAAGTAGCTTTTAATCAGATAGAACCTTTCATTGGCCATTATTATAAGGGATGTACCTGGTCTGTCGCATTGATATAACAGTGTATTTACTCGTGGAAAGGGAATAAGGATATTCAAGAGCGTCAGTGATAAGTATCCCCATTCAGTGCAGATCCGGATACTATATTATATATTGATAGGGTTTACTTTCATTGTTCCTAAATTTAGAAACAGTCCATGATGCTCAATCATGCCGTTCCTGAACATTTTCCAGAGGATATTGCATCCGAGTTGCGCCAGCGTGGAGTTGATGAACAGGTCCTGTTTCTCCAATGCCTCCGCCAACGAACAACTCGGTCCGGAATCTTCCTCTTTTACCCTCGCATATTTTACGAAGCGGGTGATGACCTTCAGGGAACCGACCGTTTCGTATAGCGTGGAAGCCGGTTGCCTGATTTTCTTCGGCACAGTTCCAAGCACAACCTGCCCGGAAGTCTGTGTGTTCCCGAAGTCCAGCCAATAGAGTGGTGTGTTATTGTCCGTGTAGGAGGATGACGGAACTTTCCCCAGCACATTCCATAAATCGAATCTGGATTTGATATTGTCTGTACAAGTGATGGTGATGTTTGCGATTTCATTCCGTTTTACTTCTTTCAATACCGATGGATAGAGCCTTGCCTCTGCTTTCCAGTCGTTGCCGAAAAAGTTGTTTATCCTCGTTACCAGGCATTGTGCCTTGTTCAGCCCCAAGTCCATTGGTCCGAAAAGCTGCCGTCCGACATTCGCCTCCGTCACGATGTCAGGGTCGTAAAGTGTCACGAACAATCCCGGATGCCCAAGCGCACGGAGAGTGACGTCCAGCCTTGCCATACAGGTCAGCACTTGCGAGCCTGTGCCGCCTGCACCAATGATATTCACCGTCGCCGGATGTTGCGGGTTCATCAGGTAACTGTCTGTATAATGTACTCTTTTCATCGTAATATGTCTTTTAGTTTCAGTTTATTCAATGGTTTCAGTCCTTCAAGATTGAAAGGCTTGTCCTTTGCCGCTTTCGTTACCAGTACCAGATTGGATTTCGTGGGGTTTCCACCGCCGCCGAGATGGGAAAATTCCGTCAGCCAGAATTTCTTCTCCCAATACTCCAGCAGATTCATGTAAGTCAGGTCTTTCGGCTTTTCTATTTTTGCGGAACCTAAACAGACACTTGCTCCAGTCACGTTGAAGAATGGTGCTGCATATAGTTCGGTCTTGTCCGTAAGCTCCTTGTCCTTATAGGCATAGATATTTAGTCGGTTTTCTCCCGCCTCATAGATGATTCCCGGCAGGTGATACTCTGCATTCTCTATCTTGAGGGCTTCCTTGAAGAACATCATCCTTGTACGTGGAGGATTGTACCAGATGTATTTCTCGCTGCCCTTGCGTGGGTCGCACCACAACAGATTGGACGGAATCCTGCCGTATGGTGTAGAGCTATGACTTTCTGAATATCCCCGTACCAGCTCGTTCATGAACTCCACCGTCACAGGACGACCTTCGCCCATTCTTCCGCTTTCGTCTATGTCCCTGACTTCGACAAAATAACTATCATCATTCATACTATGACTATTATTCTCTTGGGCATATACAATCAACGCCGCCTGCGGATGGAGCAGCGTTCTCAGTTTTCTGGTAAGTTCATTCGTTTCTATCATATTTCTTTCAATATATAATGTTTATAAATTCATCCGCCCATTTGAAGAACCGTTCCGGGTAGTCATCCATGATGAACAGGCAGTCGGTTTCAGGTGACAGGGCACAGGTGGTAATGGGAATAATATCGTATGTTTCCTGTCTACTTGAATTGTAATAGTCAACAAGATACTCGGATACGATATCATTGGTGTCATAGACCACCCTTATCTGCTGTTCCAGACGCATCGGCTGATATTCCGGTTCTTCCTCGTAAAAGGCATCATAGCCGTATTGCATGATACCGTGTTCCGTGGCGAGAAACGGCAGTCCCTTTTTCATCAGTACGACAATGGAACGCTCGAAATCGTTTTGCGGGGCATAGTTTTCAAGTGCCTTCGGTAAATCCTTGTAATAGGACTTGTTCTCAACACGCTTGAGCAGCTTGCCGATTTTCCCCTTTTCGTATGACCGTACCAGTTTCATCCGTTTTTCCGTTTCCTTCTTTTCTTCCTGCGGGTCATCCTCTTGCAGCCACATAAGTACATAATCCGTGTCATCCTCGTCCAGAATGGTGGAGATTCCGTTCGCCCTCATCAGGTTGTGGATAAATGTGATGGAAATCTGCCTGAGCGTGGTATTGAGGGATTCCAGAAATTTCACCGGGAAATAATACAAGGTCAGCTTTCCCCAATTGTGGCACTTCCACAGATTGAAATAAAGCCTGCCGTTCTTCTGCTCGATATTCACATTCATCCCGTCCCCGACAAGTTCATCCATCTCGTCGTACAGTCTGGCGATACTTTCCCCGATACTGTTGCCCGGAGTATGTACTGCTTCCGTTTGCAACAGACGGGCATAATTGAAATACGAATCACGCAGGAACTCGTAGTTTTCCCGCGTGATCACGTCGATGCCGTTACCGTCGTATGTGTCCACGACAAGCCTCTCCTGCGCGATCGGAGTCAGTGGTGTGCTCAGAAAAGAATTACGGCCCCGCTTGGAGCCGCAATCCGTTCTTCCCTGTTCACCCCGTACCTGGTTTCCCGTCCGGTCTGTCCGATGATGAGCCTTGCCAGCTGTTTTAACTGCTGTTCGTCCAATGGTACACATGATTTCTTCTTTTTATTGTCCTTTTTCATGGTTTTATGGGTCAGTAGATTTTTAGTGGGGATAAATTTTAGGCATCCAAATGTTATGCCGA